>Ga0302325_10035084_pt1 | contig 10257 bp, 7 predicted proteins | sample Palsa_T0_2_FD_201948 | JGI IMG/M metagenome (GOLD analysis project Ga0302325, IMG submission 201948) | Peat permafrost microbial communities from Stordalen Mire near Abisko, Sweden - Palsa_T0_2 | ecosystem: Environmental > Terrestrial > Soil > Palsa > Peat permafrost | place: Sweden: Abisko...
AAAATGGGTGATCGTGAATGACGGGTCCACCGACAATAGTGCAGCCATTGTGCGTCCATACTTGGCGGATCATCCGTGGATGGAGTTCGTGGATCTTCCCGTGCGGAAAGAGCGGCACTTCGCAGCGAAGGTCAATGCCTTCAATGCAGGCCAGGAGCGAATCAAGGGCCTTGAATACGAAGTCATCGGGAATTTGGACGCTGACGTCTCACTGGATGCGGATCACTTTGAGTTTCTGATGAAAAAGTTTAAAGATGACCCCACTCTTGGGGTCGCCGGGACGATTTTCAAGGAGCCCGGCTACAGTTCGGAGACCGACAGTTTTGAAGGACAGAACCATGTCTCCGGGCAGTGTCAGATCTTCCGCCGCCAGTGCTTTGAACAAATCGGAGGCTATTGTCCGAACAAGGCGGGCGGTATTGATTGGATGGCCGTTACAACTGCGCGGATGATGGGCTGGAAAACGCGTTCGTATCGAGAGAAGTCTTTCTTTCATCACCGCACGTTGGGAACCGCTGAACGCGGGCGTTACGCGTCGCTCTTCTCTTACGGTGAAAAGGACTATTATCTTGGCGGGCACCCTATTTGGGAGCTCTTCCGAGTTGCCTACAGGATGACCAAGCGACCCTATCTTTTGGATGGCATCGCGGTGGGTTCGGGGTATCTCTGGGCATTCGTGCGCCGCGAAAAACGGCCGGTATCTGCTGACTTGATGCGCTTCCACCGTAGGGAGCAAATGCAAAAATTGAGAGGCATTCTGCGCGCCTTGGTGACGTTTAGACGCGTCGATAATTTCGAGGCTAAAGCGATTTAGGAAGGACTCCGCTCGAATGGCAACCATCAACACAGTCAGTCCCAGTGAGAAGATTGCAGTTGCAAGCGTGCGCACAGCAGTACTTCGCTTTGTTGACTGGCTGGATCGGTACGGAGAGCTTTCACACGATCATCAGAGTTTCTTCGCGAGTGATATGGGGCGCGCCGCGAAGGCGCTCTACTACAAGAAACCGATCCTGGGCAAGCTCGCGGTAGCACCCATGATATTCTCTGAGGCATTCCTGCCCTCCGCGCGCCGGCTTTTCTTTACGCGACAGAGATTCCCAATAGCGGATGCCCATTACGCGATGGGTTTCGCTTTCCTCGCACAAGCTCTCGGGAGTGAAAAATACTATCGGCGGGCGGTTCACTTTCTGGAGGTTCTTAAGGAAACTCGCTGCCCAGGGTATGACCATTACTGCTGGGGATACCCCTTTCATTGGGAGACGCGGCTCGGGACCATGAGAGCGGGTACCCCACTCATAACCACGCTTCCTTATGCCTACGAGGCATTTCTACAGGTCTACCAGATCGATCGAGATCGGAAATGGCTGGCCGTCATGGAGTCGATCGCAGAGCATGCTCATAACGACTACCACGACGTCATTACCTCAGAGGATGCCTCCAGCTGCTCGTATAATCCCGATCCAAAGGATCCGGGCGGTGTGATCAATGCCAGCGCTTACCGGGCATTTCTCCTGACGCGAGCCGGCCTTGACTTCTCGCGGGAAGATTACCGCAGGGTCGCGGAACGAAACTTGAACTTCGTTCTCGAATCTCAAAATGCTGACGGCTCCTGGTACTACTCGACCGATGGCAAAAGAGATTTCGTCGATCACTTTCACACATGCTTCGTTCTGAAAGCGCTGGCAAAGATTGAAGCTCTCACCGGCAACCCCCGTTGTACAGAGGCTATTGAGCGCGGTGTAGATTATTACGTCAATAACTTGTTTGACCACGAAGGCTTACCAAAGCCGTTCTCACGCCGCCCGCGGCTTACCGTATACCGGCGTGAACTGTACGACTATGCTGAGTGCATCAATGTAGGGGTCCTGCTGAAGGGCCGGTTTACCAAGTTAGACAAAATCGTGTCCGGTGTGATCGAGATGAAGGGCTGGCGGAAGGCCGATGGATGCTTCCGCAGCCGCCAACTCCTGCTCGGTTGGGACAACACGCCTATGCATCGTTGGGCTCAATCACAGTTGTTTAGAAGCCTGTGTTTCTTCCTCTATGAGGACGCAGGCGATACAAAGTCTGAATTCACAGAACGGCGCTAACTTTCTATGTGTGGCATCTGCGGCCAATACAATTTCGAGGACCGGGCGCCGGTAGTCCGGCAGAAGATCGCGCGCATGGCCGATAGTATTTCTCATCGGGGTCCCGATGACGAGGGCTTCTATATCGCTGGACCCGTCGGCCTGGGCTTTCGACGGCTCTCGATCATAGACCTTGACGGTGGTCACCAGCCCATGTCTGACCAAGAGGGATCTGTTTGGGTTATCTTCAACGGGGAAATCTATAATTTCCCCGAACTGAAACGCGAGTTGGTCGGGTTTGGGCACGCCTTTCGGACAAGCTCTGACACTGAGGTCATCGTTCACGGCTACAAACAATGGGGTGATGACGTTTTTAATCACCTGAATGGAATGTTCGGACTTGCGATTTGGGATGCGCAAAAGGAAAGGCTGATTCTCGCCCGTGATCCATTCGGAATCAAGCTGATTTACTACAAGATTGATAAAGGTCGCCTGTACTTTGGGTCAGAGATCCGTGCTATCCGGGCCGCCACGAATGAAAAGACCGAACTAGATCCCAATTCGGTGAATCTATTTCTCCGCTACCGCTACACTCCTTCACCTCACACCATGTTCAAGGGCGTTCACAAGCTTGCCCCAGGCACCATGATGGTGTGCGAAAAGCGGAGTTTCTATTTACGTCAATGGTACCAGTACCGGCCGACCCCTTTTTCGCCGATGAAGTCCGTGGCGGAAGCACGAGAGGAACTGCTCGCCCTATATAAGCAGTCCATGAAGAGGCATCTTCTCAGCGATGTACCCGTGGGTCTGCTGCTGAGTGGCGGTGTCGACTCAGGAGCCCTACTTGCGTTGATGAATCTCTACGGAAAGTCGTGGCGAACCTACACGGTGGGGTATGGTTCGAGTTTCTCTGATGACGAGTTGAAGGACGCGGCAGAAACCGCCGCACGATTCTCGGCCGAGCACACGACTGTAACGCTCGATAGAGCGACCTTCGAGCAGATGCTAAATACAATCGTTTCCTGTTTGGAGGAGCCCATTGCCTCTTCCTCCATTGTGCCTATGTATTTTGTCTGCAAACGGGCCCGGGAAGATGTGAAGGTTGCGCTCATCGGCCAAGGTCCGGATGAGCTCTTCGCCGGTTATAAGCGGCATATTGGCGTGAGATATGGGTCATATTGGGGAGCAATTCCCAGTTGGCTGCGGAAGCCCATGGCATCAGCGATCGGGGCACTTCCGAGAAACGAGACCCTGAAGAGAGGTCTCTATTCCCTCGACGTAAAAGACCGGCTGAAAAGGTATCAACATGTTTTGTCGCTAATGCGCGCGAACGCGATTGACGATCTCTTTGAGGACGGCGTTCTAGATGCGGATGCAGGAGACAAAATTCTGGACTCTTGGAAACCACTCGTATCGCTCATGAGCGATACGGATGAACTCGGAGGTTTCCAGTTCTTGGAGCTGCGATCTACCCTTCCAGATGAGCTTCTGATGTTCGCAGATAAACTCTCCATGGCACACGGCCTCGAGGTCAGAGTGCCGTACCTTGATAAGGAAATCGTCGAATACGTGGAGCGCCTGCCGGCTAGTTTCAAGGTCCACAACGGCCAGCAAAAGAGGCTGCATCGCCAGGTCTGCCGGGATCTTCTGCCGGCAGAAATCCTTAGGAGAAAAAAGAGAGGATTCGCGGTGAACGTGGTTGACGATTGGTTTCGTGGCACCATGAAGGGCAAAATGGAAGATATCTTCATGGATAGCAAATCGATGCTGTACCAATACCTGCGCCCGTCAGTCGTCCAAAGAATCTTTAGGGAACATCAATCGGGTCAGAACGATTATCACAAGATGTTGTTCAGCCTGGTTGTCTTCGAAGAGTGGCTAAGGGTGCAGTCGTCCGCAGATTTAAGGGTCGGCGAAGAAATCACCGCTCGCTATTGACATCCACAGCGTAAAAGATCACATTTAGGACAACCGATCCGATTAAGACCGTGTGAACTGTGTCCGCGAAAGGCCATATGGCGCAGTATTTGGGCAACACGCCGGATGCCTTAGACGTGGTTACGCGAAACGGAAGCAAGCGTGAACAGGTGCATTTCTGATTACTATCGCTGCCCACCCCACTACCTGAAGCTAGCTCAAAGAGGGAAGCTCCCGGAGAAGAGTGGTTACTTTCGCTTCGGCCCGGATGCTATCTGTTACGGGAGATACACCGGTGAAACCGTCAGCGCTTTCACTACGACGCTGCGGGATGCTCTTTCTGAGACAGTTGTCGAGGGCGGAACAACCTATCTACCATTCGATTTGACCGAGGTGATAGAAAACCTTCGGGGCGAGCGCTATCTAGGTGACACGCAGAACGGACGCACTAGATCCGCGCTGTCGAAACTGTATTACGCCCTTCGTCCGATGCTTTCCTTCGGACTACGAAGCTATATCAAGAGGATACATTTACGGGGTTGGCAGGAGCTGCTATTTCCACGTTGGCCTGTTGATTGCTCTGTCGACGCACTGTTTGAGCGCTTGCTACTCCTATCAGTCCGATCGAGTGAGACCGGCCGGATCCCGATCATCTGGTTCTGGCCGGATGGTGCATCGAGCTGTGCGGCCGTGACCCATGACGTCGAAGAGCATGCAGGTCAGGATTTCTGTCCAAGCCTTATGGACATCGATGATTCATTTGGTATCAAGTCATCGTTCCAGATCGTTCCTGAAGGGCGTTACGAAGTGAGCCCGCAATTTTTAAATTCCTTTGCTGCTCGTGGTTTCGAAGTCGTCGTCCACGATCTGAATCACGACGGCCATTTGTACCGCAGTCGGGAAGAATTTCTGCGACGTGCAGCGAAGATCAATCGTTACCGGGAACAGTATGGGGCGGAGGGATTTCGCGGAGCCATCCTGTATCGGAAGCAGATGTGGTTCGATGCATTCAATTTCGCCTACGATATGTCCGTTCCCAACGTAGCCCACCTGGATCCACAGCAAGGTGGATGCTGCACGGTCATGCCTTTCTTTATCGGAGATATTCTGGAGCTCCCCGTCACTACAACGCAGGACTACATGCTGTTTCATGTACTCAAAGACTACTCGATTAGTCTTTGGAAGCAGCAGATCAGCATGATTATGGAGAGGGCTGGCTTCATAAACTTCATAGTGCATCCGGATTACATCATGGAGCCTCACGCGCGAGCCGTGTATGAGGAACTGCTACTTCATCTATGTGATATGAGGGCCAAGAAAAACCTGTGGATAGCAACGCCGGGCGATGTCAATCGTTGGTGGCGGCAGCGCGCCAAGATGAGAATTGTCGAGGACGGGGAAAAACGTTGCATCGTAGGTGCTGAAAGTGAGCGGGCACGGATTGCCTACGCCAGCGAGCAGGATGGGCGTCTGATCTTTACGTTTCAATCAGAGAGTCCCGTGGAGCTCAACGCCGCAATGCCGCAGAACACTCAAGAGCACCATAGCTTCGACGCAAAATCCGACACCCTGCACGTAGGAATAAGTTAAGGACCCGTCCATGGCGACGACAAACACAGGAGGTGGCAGAGGTGCGGTTTCGCCGTGTTGCGGTCATGGCCCGGCTGGCCTAATGGAGCCGGACTTGCCAGGCAAGCAGGTCTATGAGCTTGATCCGCTGTCTGATATGCGATGGGAGACGTTCGTCAATAGTCATCCGAAGTCTTCGGTGTTCCATAGCCGGCCTTGGCTGAAAGCACTAAAGACTACTTATGGATACACCCCAGTCGTCTTTACTACATGCTCTAATGAAAACGCCCTGATCAATGGGCTTGTCTTCTGCCGTGTAGATAGCTGGTTGACGGGTAGTCGTTTAGTCTCGGTGCCCTTTGCAGATCACTGCGAGTTGCTGTCAAACAGCTCGGCGGAGTTGGATCGGCTGGTTGTGCATACCAGGCAGCGTGGCGTCGGAATGGGGAAATCTATAGAAATCAGGCCCCTCTCCTACCAACCCGCAGGCAAGGAAGGATTTTCTACGAGTGCCAGCTACCGGACGCATTGCCTGGCGTTGGACGGAAGCAAGCATGAGCTATTTAAGCGTTTGCACAAAACGTCATTCCAACAGAAGATTCGCAAGGCGGAACGAGAGGAACTGAAGTGTGAAGAAGGCAACTCAGAACGCATGCTGGCGAAGTTTTATATGCTTCTGTTACGAACGCGCCGCCGCCACTGCCTTCCTCCACAACCGTTGTCTTGGTTCCGTGCGCTGATAACGGCATTTGGCGATGACCTGAAGATCAGGGTGGCATCCAAAGGTGACGTGCCCATTGCCAGCATCATCACCCTCTCTCATAAGCGTTCCATGGTTTACAAGTATGGTTGCAGTGATGCTCGATTTCATTGCTTAGGCGGAATGGCGCTCCTCTTGTGGAAAGCTGTGCAGGAGGCGGCGGATTACGGAATGGATGAGCTGGACATGGGTCGGTCCGACTGCGACAACCTGGGGTTGATCTCCTTCAAGGAGAGGTTTGGCGCGGTTGGCAGACCACTTACATATTGGACGTATCCAGATAATAAGAACGGGGTCCTGCATATCGGAGATAAGAGCCTGACTCGCTCTTTGGCTCGAGTGACTCCGGATTTCGCGCTTAGGATGGTTGGCACACTGCTCTACCGGCATATTGGCTGACGGAAGTCGAGTAACATGCCGAAACGTTGGAGGGAGCGCGATCGATGTTCCCTGCAGATAGCGTCAGAATACGAAGCGAGCACCCAGGAAAGTTGTCCGCGAAGATGGGGAAGGAAAGATCTCAGTGGGGATACCTGTTGGAAAAGCTACTTTAAGTCGGTAAGAAAATGCAATGTAGAGGCCGTGTTCAGCGCCAGCGACCCATTTCCCGGAGTGGCTGAAGTGGCGCTCATTCTTACTTAGCGCTTAAACGGGGTTTCTAAGACCTTGCATGACTCAATTAGTAATTGAAGCCGGCCGTACCGAACGTCAGTATTGGCGAGATCTGTGGCGTTTCCGGGAGTTGTTCTACTTTCTAGCCTGGCGCGATCTGCTGGTTCGCTATAAGCAGACCTTTGTGGGGGTGGGCTGGTCGCTGATTCGGCCGCTTCTGACCATAATGGTGCTTACTGTGGTTTTTGGAAAGCTGGGCAAGATGCCTTCCGGGGGAGTTCCGTATCCGCTGCTGGTCCTTTGCGGAATGCTGCCCTGGCAGTTCTTTTCGACTGCCATGTCCGAAAGTGGAAACAGTCTCGTCACAAACTCGGCTCTGATATCAAAGATCTATTTCCCTCGCCTTGTCATCGCGGTCAGCAGTGTAATCACAAGCTTTGTTGATTTCTTGATTTCATCAGCGTTTCTTGTGGTCCTGATGATCTGGTACCATCAGGCTCCTCCTGCGACTGTGGTCTTTTTGCCGGTGTTCGTAGTCTTGGTTTTCGGCGCCTCCCTGGGCGTAGGTTTGTGGATTTCTGCACTCATGGTGCAGTATCGCGATTTTCGCTTCATTGTTCCGTTCGTGGTTCAGTTCGGCTTGTACATCTCACCAGTCGGTTTTCAAAGCAGAGTCGTTCCGGACCGATTTCGGTTCCTTTACTCCTTGAATCCGATGGCTGGCATCATCGACGGCTTTAGGTGGTCCCTATTGGGTGGACAAAGCAGCATCTATTGGCCAGGCCTGGCGATTGCGATAGTTGAGGTCTTCGTCTTGATCGCATCAGGTCTTTGGTATTTCAGAAAGACTGAGCAAGTCTTTGCCGATGTGATCTGAGCGACCTCGAAGGGCACCCCGAATCTTAATGCGCAAACCTGTAATCACTATCGAGAATCTCGGCAAGCGCTATGCAATCGGTCATCGCAGAAATGGCAATGAGGGCTTGCGCCATTCGATCGAGGCCGCCGTGCGCGCGCCACTCGGCTGGCTTCGGTCGCAGCGCCAAAGAAAGCTGAGCCAGGAAGACTTTTGGGCGTTGAAGGATGTTTCCCTTCAGATCAAGCAAGGTGATGTCGTCGGGATCATCGGTCGCAATGGGGCGGGTAAGAGCACCCTTCTGAAACTCCTGAGCCGGATTACCGTTCCCACGGAAGGGAAGATCCGAATTGATGGACGAATCGCGAGTCTGCTCGAGGTAGGCACCGGATTTCATCAGGAACTCACTGGACGGGAGAACATCTTCCTTAACGGAGCGATTCTAGGTATGAGCCGAGCCGAAATTATCCGCAAGTTCGACGAGATCGTCGAGTTTTCGGGAATTGAAGAGTTTCTTGATACCCCCGTAAAGCGCTATTCCTCAGGCATGTTTGTACGATTGGCCTTTGCAGTCGCCGCGCATCTCGAACCCGATATCCTGATCATCGATGAGGTGCTCGCCGTTGGAGACGCCGCCTTCCAGAAGAAATGCCTCGGAAAGATGGGTGATTTTGCGCAGAGCGGAAGAACGATCCTATTCGTCAGCCATAATGCCGAAGCGGTCCGGGGCCTCTGCCAAAGGTGCATATGGCTGAAAGATGGCAGGATTTATAAGGACGGAAGTGCGGATGAAATCCTCGAAGACTACTTCAACGACACGGCCGGGGACATCTCCTTTTCTTTTGCGAATCTAGATTATGGATTGACTATCCGCAATGTCGTTCTAAAAAACACCAGGGGCGATCAAAGCAACCAATTTCGCCCGGGTGAGGACCTGATCGTCGAGATTAGCTACGATGCACAGAGGCCCCTTCCGGAACCCTATATCATAGTCGGCGTACAGGGGATTAACGGTTCTTGTTTCACCGCGAATATGTTGCTGGACGGACATCAGCCCCAAACGATGGCGGGCGAAGGAAAGCTTGCCTGCCGATTCAAGTCCCTGCCGCTTTTTCCGCAAAGTTACTCAGTGAAAATGTCGGTCAGGACAAAAAATGGCCATGACATGATCGTTAAGTACCAGGATGTGGCTTACTTCAGCGTGGTAGGAGATCTCGCCGACTATGGCTACAAAGGAGAGTTCCTATCCCGAGCGTCGGGCTCGACGTCGGTGGTAGTGCCCTATGAGTGGAGCCTGCCCGACGGTACAAGTGCTTCGGTCTCCCTGGCGCTTCCTTGCAAATAGCTGATCACAGAGACTGCAACAATGACAGTAATAGACAGAATGATTGCAGTGATCCCGGCTCGCGGAGGGTCGAAGCGGATACCCGGTAAGAACGTCCGGCCGCTCGCCGGCACACCGCTAATCGCCTACACCATTGCTGCGGCCTTTGACAGCGGCCTGTTTGAACAAGTGGTCGTCAGTACGGACAGTCCGGAAATCGCTGAGATTGCAAGACACTATGGCGCCGAGGTGCCTTTTCTGCGAGACGCGCAACTGTCCGGTGACCTCACCCCCGTCTCTGAGGTCACCGCCGACACATTGTTCCGGCTCGACCCGGCCGGTGGAAAGTTTGAGTCAGTAGCTCAGCTAATGGCCAATTGTCCCTTGCGAACAGCGAGTGATGTGCGCGCCAGCTACGAGCAGTTCAGGCAGACCCGTGCTGAATCCCAAATCTCAGTCGTCCGTTACGGCTGGCAAAATCCCTGGTGGGCACTGCGTCGCAATGATCAGTACAAAGTAGCTCCGCTGTTCCCAGAACAAATGAGCGTGCGCAGTCAAGATCAGGCGGAGCTTTTCTGTCCAACTGGAGCCGTTTGGTGGGCGAGAGCCGAAACGCTACGTCGGACAATGACGTTTCATCTGGAAAACCGAACAGGCTGGGAGCTGCCCTGGGAGCACGGTATTGATATTGATACCTTCCAGGACTGGACCTTAGCTGAGGTTCTTTTTAGACTTGCTAGCTTAGACCAGGGCGAATATCAAGAGGCGCATCTCGCCCGGGAATTGTAAAGGTTTATGTCCGGGAAGAGAACAGCCAACCCCCTAAGCAGCAACCCGGCAAGACGGAATGACGAGTGACAAAAGCAAATAGACAACGATGGCCTTGGTTGCAGGTATGAGTCTCGCGGTGTACACAACTGTTTATCCCGGCGTGGAATCGTACCTGGCCGATTGGTACCGCTCCCTATGCCACCAGACGGATCAAGACTTTGAACTCTGGATTGGCTTAGACACGATTGAAAAGGACTTGGTTCAGAAGATACTCGGAGGCGATGTGGCCGCCCACTGGGTTGAGCGCACTTCAGCCGGAACTCCGGCCCAGATTCGGCAGGAAGCCCTCGCCCAGATCGTGGAAACGTGTGCAGGAGTG
>Ga0302325_10035085_pt1 | contig 10257 bp, 12 predicted proteins | sample Palsa_T0_2_FD_201948 | JGI IMG/M metagenome (GOLD analysis project Ga0302325, IMG submission 201948) | Peat permafrost microbial communities from Stordalen Mire near Abisko, Sweden - Palsa_T0_2 | ecosystem: Environmental > Terrestrial > Soil > Palsa > Peat permafrost | place: Sweden: Abisko...
CAGGTACCAGATGGGGAAGTACGTCATGGTCATAGCTGTCTACACAACGCCTGTAGGTATAATCCTCAGTCAAGTAACGGAAGATGGGCTTTATGCCTGCTTCTTTGGACCTTGTGCCGTATCTGACATGATCGGCGTGAAGGCCAGTATAAGGTAGAGCTAGAGGGACTCTGGTTTCCGTATCAACCTTGCCACCCCCTGTTCTACTCTGGATGAACGGGTAGAGCACCGTTACTTTTTCGGGTATGATTACTACCTCCCACTTGGTTATTTCGAGATAAGACGCTGGAAGAATAAACAGTCCTACTCCCTTACTTTCCCTGGCCTCCCTTGGGATATACTTCCTTGGAAGCCGCCAGGTCCTCCCGTCCTTGTCCGGGTAAGGGTCTTCGAGGTCCTTTCCATCCTCAAAGACACCGTTCTTCTTCGGATACGCCTCAAGCTCTCTCGCCCAAAGAGGTACGTAGCCATTTTCTCCTACTTTCTTCCATGCGTCCGAATAGACCAGCATGTCGTCGAGGAAAACATTGGAAGGCAGGCCGCCGTTGTCCCTCCGCACTTCCCTGGCCTCGAGCCAGCACAGGCTTGCCCCCTTTTGGTCCTTCTCCAGACTACCAAGTGCCAGCTCGATGTCGAACTCACTGAGGACCGGTTTGGTAGTCACTTTCGTCAGGCCTGACATGATTTTCCTTACTTATTAGAAGAACTGCCCAAGCAGAGAGAGCCATCCCGACCAGCAGGAGTGAGCCAGCGCCGCGATGAACCTGATGCCTGTCGCGGTCTCGTCGTTCAGGGTTCGTTGCGCCTCCGCCAGAGAATATCACCCACGGGTTGTGCCATCGTGGCTAGGTGGGGTTGATCACATCAAGACCGAAGATAGAAATGGCTAGTATATCGCGTGTGTACCACAACGCAGAAAGACAACTAACATTTCATTTGCTTCCATGGAGTATAACACTCTTATGTCTCGACCTATGTCATATCCATAAGCTCTGCGCCATTTTCCCAGTTTTTCCCCTGCCGAGTTTTCTAGGGTCTTCCGAGTTCAAGATTTCCTTGATAGCGTCGTCAATCTTTTGCTGGTTCTGTTGGCTTAAATTCTTGTAATCTCTTCTGAAGGTTGGGGTGTATGCGGGGGACCAAGACAACTTCTATCTAACTGGAGTGCAAATCCTTGATCATTTCGTCGGCGTTCTTGAAGCGTTTCACTCTTCCCTCCTTCGCCTCTCTCAATGATTGATCCACCTTTGCGCGATATTCGGGATCCAGTATCTCGAATGTTTGCTCGGATATTTCTTTGTCGCTGGCGCCGTGCGCGACTCCATCGCGAATCATCACTAGCAGATGATCCAGCGCTTCCCTGTTGATGATGTATTTTTGCTCCGTTTTCGCCATTTCCTTATCGCCTGATGATGCAGCCGAGCTAAATAAGCGTAGAGTTCATCGCGCTTCCGCAGGGGAATATCACTCCCACGTTGGGGTATGGGCGACCTTATTAGTATGTGAATTCACATATTGCAAATAGGTGGAGATGATTTGGGGAACGTAACTCTGGCCGTCCCGGAGGAGCTCCGCAGGATAATGAAGAGCCATCCTGAGATAAAGTGGAGCGAGGTCGCCCGAAAGGCGATGTGGGAGTACGCGAGGAAACTTGAGACCATGGACGAAATCACGAGGAAGAGCAAATTCACGAAAGATGATGTCGAGGAGGTCGGCGGCAAGATAAAGGCCGGTCTCTCCTCCGTGCACGCAAAGAAAGCGCGAAGCGACGATTGAAGTTCGTCCTTGACACGAACATCATCCTGAAGGCCCTAATCAGGGACTCAGTCGTGAGAGGTATTTTGGCAGGGCCCAAGCATCAGTTCTTAATCCCGGAGCTCGCGGTCGAGGAGATTAGGAAGCATTCACGCCTGATTGAGGAGAAATCAGGCCTCACAGAGGCAGAGGTCGATGGGGTTCTGCGGGTCGCGCTCTCGAACGTTCGGCTGGTCCCGGCAAGCGACGTTCTGTCGAGATGGAAGGAGGCTGAAGAAATCATGGCACCCATCGACAGGAACGATACGGCCTTCCTGGCCGCCGCGATGAGTGCGCCGTGTGATGGAATCTGGAGCGATGACGCTCACCTGAAACGCCAGAGCAAGGTGAAGGTCTGGACGACGAAAGATGTCGTCAGGCTATGATGCTATGTCATGTTTCGGGTTCATTGCGCCTCCGCCGGGGAACATCACCCACACGTTGGGCTATAGTTAGCGGACTTCACCGTTGGATCTCTTTAGTAGGCGCTGCCTCGGGGAGCAACGTCAAGCACGACAATCACGGATTCCTTTCGATGGAATTCGTACATGATTCTCCAGTCCCCTATTCTGATTCGGAAAGTCTCCTCAAAGCCCTTCAGTTTCTTGACGTCGAACAGCTTGACCGGAGCGAAAGTCTCCTGAAGAGCATCTATTGCGTCTACGGCTTTCTTCCTGATGTGCTCAGGGGCCTTTTCGAGACCGTTGGCTGCACGCTTTGTCAGAACTACCCGATTCAACTAGGAGACGACTCGTTTCCTCGTCTCCTTCCACTCTTCGTACTCGCCTTTTGCGAATTGCTTTCTCCCTTCATTCACGGCTTTCAATTCAGCTTTTGTTGGGGCAATCTCAGGAACGAGCATAGCCTTGATCTCTTCAAGGTCTCGTCGTATGATTTTCATTTCGTCATGAATCTCCTTGATTTCGCTCGTCAACCTGTTCCTGGGGCGCTCGTTTCGCATATTATGCCTTTCGACAAAACATAGTATTCACTGCGCCTCCGCCCGTACCCGACTCCTACGGACTATGGTCTCTCCTTTCGAAGGATGGCCTTGAGGTCAAAGTCACTGTCATGTGAGAATACCTCCTTGATTTTACGTTGTCGCATTACCCTCAAAGTTACTGCGTCGGTGAAGCTGAGTCGCTCATACTTCTTGTAAGTAGAAAGCGCTGCCCGAAAGAGGGTTTCGTCAACGTACAGAATGCTCACTCGATGGGATGAGATGATGTTCTGTATCGCCTCCACAATCGACTCGGCCTTCCCTCCCCTCGTTTTCAGAAGGGTCAGCGTCTCATCCAACACAAAATCGGTGGTGATAGCCGAAGACAGCTGGCCGCTGGCTAACGCTTCCAGAACTGCAGCCCCATCCTCATGGAGCGTGTCGGAAGAGTCGATGTCCGACGCCCAGATCGTCGTATCCACGAAAATCAAGGATGCACTTCCAGTTCTTTGAGGTCGCGAAGCGCATTCCTCCTCCCGCCGGTTTTGATGGCGCGGATGACAGCATTCAGGGTGTCCGGCTCGTGGTGCTTTTTCATACTGATGATGTAACCGTCGACTGCATCTTTGATGTTCGCTAGCGCTTCCTTCCGAGTCTTCCCTCCGAGACACATCCGGGTAAGGAAGGGCATTTGGCGATGAAAATACCGTCCTCGTCCTGTTCGATGGTTACGCGGTACTTCATGTTTCGATTCCAGATTGGCGGGTTAAAATCCTTTGATTCCTGATGTTCCTGTTGCCTCAAATAGGGTTCATTGTGCCTCCGCAGGGATTCCGAATCGTCGGGTCTTGCTTGTCTTTACGTAGCGGGCTGTCTCACTTTGCGTTGCTTGTTCTGCGCGACCAGGACGAGCGATTCGCCCCAGGCATCCGCCAGAGCCTGAATCTCGCGCCTCTTCCTCTCGGTGAGAGCCATCTTGATCTTACCCTTTGAATTCTGTCTCTGCTTTCTTAAACCTTGTCGCGGCGGCATCGTAGAACAGCTTAGCTTCCATCTTGTTGCTGAACAGGACCTGGACTATGTTGCCTACCCTGACGAGCGGTCGAAGGTGCTGCCCTCGACATCGGAAGAAGACATTTCGAATCCCCGGATTCTACATTGGAGTTCGACCTTAAGCGCCACCTCTTCGCACTTCCGTAGGAATGTTAGGCCACGCTTAGAGTTCATTGCGCGTCCGCCGGCAGACGCGTTCTAGTCACGCTTTGTTTTTCTGGGTGGACATTCCAGGGCTCGTTTGATCGAGGGGACGGCCTCCTCCCTGAACTGCGGTGGGACGAACCTTCCTTCATCGAACTCGTCCTCGAATATTATCGCCTGACAGCGGGGGCATTCGAACGCCGGGGGAACTAGCCACTGTTCTTCTCCTCTTAGTTGGAAGGCAATCTTATCGTCAACCCGCGACGCTATGCGCTTGCAGCCCTGGCACTTTATCCCGCTTACGATGCCAGTATTATCCAATGACTATCGCGTCGCTCGACGTCATCACGCCTGGTCCGCAGCCTTCAGCGGCTGAGCTGCATGAGGAAGAAACTGCCGTGCTTGGAGCTCATATGGATGGATGGCGTGAACTATCGGTGAAGACGAGGACAGATTTTCGCCGGCACTTGAAGACGAGGTCGAGATTTCCGACGCGACGTAGATGCCAGACGCAAGGATTACCGCTATTGCTATTGCCACCGCCGCTACCGAGTAAATGGCCGTCCTTCGCCTCAACGACATTCTATTACGAGTCTGGTATTGGATTCTGTGCGGGATAATCCTACGCCATTGAAAGGGCATTCAACGGGTTTGAACGGGTGGTGAAATGCGGTGTCAGCTTCTTCCCGAGAGGGAGCGCCAGACTCTGAATGTCTCGTACCAGACCGCTGCTACCAGCGCCAAGGACGATGCGATGAGAAACGGGACATAAGCCGCCGAATGCAGTGCCATGAACGCGAAGTAGCACACCAGCGTGGTGAAGAGGATGGCGATGAAGAAAAGCTGCGGCACAAGGATCACTCCGATTCTGGTAAACCCGTCGATGATTTCGTTAGAGGCGCGCCTGGAGGCCACATACTGCCCCTTCTCGTTCTGTGAAACGTAACCGACCGCCAGAAGCTTGTCGAGGTGGTAGGAAGCAAGTGACGGGGTGGACATGTCCAGACCCCGCTGGACCTCCCTGAGCTCGCTCGGGCCGTGCCTCAGGAGGAAGAGGTAGACCCTGAGCGTGTTCCCCTTCACCTCCGTCGGGGCTCTCCTCTCGGACTTTTGCCTGCTTCCCGCCTTTCCGTCTTCGCCCGAGCCCTCGCTCAACACGTTGGGCTATGGTTGGCTGACCTTTTAGGCGCGAGGGGGCCGTGTTGTACTGACCCTGGTATCCTTCAAGAACCGGGGACTTCTCAACCGCCTTTGACTCCTGAATCTAGAGGGAAGGTAACGCCGTGCATGAAGGGTTCATTGTGCCTCCGCGGTGCTCTAAAGGCCTACACCTCCTGAATACACGAGCGAGTAGAGATACAGGATGAAGGCTGCTGCCGCGGCAAGGAGGATGCTGCTCTGACGGTGTATCATCATCCGGAGGCCAGGATCTTCCCGCAGTTGGGACAGAACATCGCATCGGCCTGAACCTGGGAACCGCAGTTGCTACAGAACCGCATCCTGCCTGGTGCTGCTACCGGCGCGGCCGGTGAGCCCTGGTTGTCCACCATGGACGGAGCCGGGGGTACGCTCGCGCCGAACATCGACGCCTCGCCGGTGGGAGGGGTACTTGAAGGACCATACGTTATGTAGGTGTACGTCAGCATCACCGCGATCCACGCGTCCACAGGGACCAGCAGTACCGAGTAGACTACGCTTCCGGCGATGGGAGACACGGATGAGATGCCCGACTGGATTGCGGCGACTATCAGGACCGCGATTATCGCCACCAAAGCGAGCAGGAATGTCTTCCACTTCTTGTCACGCCCGAAAGCCCTGCTCGCCGACATGCCGGCCAGCGGGCCCTTGTTTTCCAGCATTATCGCTGGCACAGTATACGCGTACCACGTGATGAATATGATGCCGGGGACGACCAGCGCGATGAAACCCACGAATACCAGCAGGCCGACCAGTATCCCGGCGACCAGCAGGGTGATGAAGCGCCTCGCTGCGTGCCTCATCGATTCGGCTATCGTTATTTGACCTCCCGTGAGGGCTTCCTTGATTAGCGACGGGTACGCTCCGGCGATGACGACCCACACGACCACCGTGATGAACAGGATCACCGCTCCGAGCGCACTGAAGGTCGCTGCACTCGCCAGGTCTCCGATGAGGGACAGCACCAGCACAATCACCTGAGGAATGAGGAGCGCGGGTCTCTGCCTCAGTAGGCTGATCGATTTGGAGATCACGTCTCCCACCACTATCGGCCGACCGACCTTGGTGCTCATCGCAGGTGAGAGACTGTTTGGATGATATATATCCCTGTGAAGTCTGACTGTGAAATCACGGTCACGAACGGAGAAAATTTTTTCCCGGCACCGTTCTTGCAAGCCCCGCTGAGCCGTGAAAACCCGTTGCGGAGACTGCCGGACTCGCGCGCCTAAGCTTCATCGCGCCTCCTCCGCGCTGAGAATCTACGCCTTGCGGAGTATGTCGTTCTTCATCTGGTCGTACTGTTCCTTCGTGATATCCCCGCGGGCGTAGCGCTGGTCTAGTATCTCGAGCGCGCCTGAGCCCCCGTTACCACCCCAGTAGCCATGGTAGTAGCCCCGCCGCCATCCCCATCCCCAGAACGCGAACCTGAAGACCGCGAAGATCAGGAAGATGAATATGAAAAAGCCAATCGGGAAGAAGAAGAAAGGTCCGTCGTAGTAAGGCCCGGGAGCGAAGTGTCCAAAGACTCCGGCGAAGGCCAGGAATCCAAAGACCAGCCCCAGCAGCAGGAGCGCAAAGATGCCTGCAAAGATCCACCTGAAGAAGCCACGCCGTTTCTTTCCCGTGTAGTTGAACAATCCGAACATTTCTTTTCGCTACAATAAGCATTCTGAGCTCGGAATATAAGTATATCGGAAAAGCGATATCGTAATACCGATAATTGGGAAACACATATCAACTCGGTTTTCCGATATCGAGCCGATTCCCATGTGGCCCTTCCGGTGGATGATGCACAGGAAGCGCGGCCTGAGGATGGCGGTCGTTTCGATGCTCTCGGGCTCTCCCAAGAACGGGGTAGAGCTGATGGACGAGATTGAGAAGATGACCCAGGGCTGGTGGAGGCCTTCGCCGGGCTCGATCTATCCGCTCCTCGAGCAGCTCACGAAGGAGGGGATGCTCAGGAAGAGGGAGGACGGGCGCTATGAGCTGACCGAGAAGGCGGGGGAGGAGCTCGAGTGGTCTTTCGGTCCTGGCTTCAAGAAGCGTCCCTCGCTGGAAGAGATGTTCGGGGAGATAAGCGGGTTCGTCTCGTATATCGAGGACCTCAAGAAGACGGACCCGGAGGGGGCTAAAGTGTACGCGGAGAAGTTGAAGGAACTCTCGCAAAGGCTTTCGGCTGTGGCAGAAGGCTAGCTCGCGCTCACGGTGCTCGCAAGCGGTTGCGTCTCCACCTATGACAAATGCCAAGGCACATGTGTGCTTCGTTCGGCCTGATGCTTGCGAGCTACGACTAGTATTTCTCTCAGACCTTAAGCTAACTTGACGTTGAATCTTTAATCGATAATTTCAACTCGCAGCCACTCTTCTTCTCCGCTTCCATCTTCACATGAGTCCTCAGGATTTCGTCCGGCGATTGATGAATCGCCCGTGATAAGAAGACAAAAAATTGCTCATAGTTCATGTTATAATAAGACTGAATGGAAGCGTAATCACTAAGGTCAATACTTAGATCAGAATCCGTTTTGGTCTTCAAGAGCGAATAAACCCTGGAGGCATCTTCAGTTCGTATACGAATTGGTTGTAGCTGTTCCTTGTCTGAGTTGGTTACAAGACTAACGTAGTGACTAAATCTTGGAGAACTTTGCGTATCAATAACATAGATAGAATCCTCGAATATTTTGATGTAAGCGTGGTTAATCTTTTGAATGAATTCAATTGAGTTAATTATGTAAGCGAATATGGTTGCTTGTTGCCCAGCCTTCAGAATTTCAGTCTTCAAATGGGATACTGTAAGGTTAAAATCGGCAAACGATGAAAGAAAATCAGCAAGTCGTGTCTCAGTCCAAGGAGCAAATATGTATTGGAAGACATTCTTCCAGTTGTACTTGCCCTCAGACTGTCCGTTTATTCCGACCAAGAAATTCTTGTAGTTACCCCGGTTTACTTCATCGAACTCGTTTATGCTCGGGGACAGATTCTTGTTTCTGTCCTTTTGCAGATTAGCCAAGATATACTCTCGGGTAGTCTTGTCAACATGGAGGATTCTTGTTTGCAACTGATCGCCGTACTGCAATCGGTATAGATTATAGAGAAAGAGACGAATTTTGACTTCATTCAACTTGCTGACTTTTTCTACTGCTTGACCATAAGCACGACTATGCCAAAGTTTCCGAATTTCATGAAACTGGTCAATCTCTTCATTGGTCAAGTCGGCTATTGGAATTAGCAGGTAGCTAGAATCATTAATTTCCTCCTTCAGATGCGTAAACGATTTGGAGAATGCATCAAGGTAAAGATTACAGATAAACCAAACGCGCTCCTCGTAAACTGTATTATCTTCCGTTAGGTTGAGGAACTCGAGCGTTTCACCTGGAGAGAACCAATAATCGCTCCAGAAATCCCTCAAATCGCTTTGGTTTTTTACCCTGGTTGGAGACTGATTGTACGCAAGTATTGCATTTGTGACGTGGCATAAAGAACTGACACAAAGCGCGACAACCTCATCCGGAGTCACGCTGGTATCGAACTGTTCTCTTATCTCAACAACCTTATGGTGAGTTTCACGTGCATCTTTCAGGAGAAGAGCCAGATCCCCACTGAGCCTTTTGAGCAATTCGTCAATTTCGGCGATATCTTGGTGGAAGTGTTTCGGCGTTTGTCTTTTTGGTGCCAGAGGAGCGTAGATTGGTAGGAGGTAGTCCTCCAGGGACAAATTGTAATTCTTGAGGATTTGTTTGTTTGCCTCATTGAGAGGCTTGTAAATTGTCCAACCCCATCCTTGTTGAATCCCTTCCTCTGTGCTAGAGTCTTCTCTAAGTCGTATCTTATCAATCAATCGAGCTCGTAGAAGCTGTTTGAAGGAATATCCATTCTGTAAAAAGTAATTGTCCTTTTCGCTAATGCCACGCTGAACATAACACGTTACCAGAACTTCCAGGCACTTTCTTCTCTGGTCCAATGGGATGTTGGAATCAAGAAGGACCGCGAAGCGAGGCCTGAGATCATCCCATGAATCGAGGAATTCAATGATTCTCTGCTTAAGCTCATTGGATATGAAGACTGGATTGGCCTGAAGAATATCAAAACTTCCTTTCTCGAACTCCGTAAGAACGCTTCGAATGAAACTGCGGAAAGTGAGTTGATCTTTGTTGTTCTCTAGGGCTCTGTAGATTTTGCGTACAAAATCGAGTGTGATTCCGCCACCGACAATCCTGTTATCTGGATTATTGGAAAAGGCTTCAAGCCTCTTGTTGAGCATTTCAAATGCGGCTTGTTCCGTGACCGGCGTTATGGTTTCTTTCCTTGAATACGATCCCGAATACCTAGGTTCCGAGACAATTGTACTTTCCCATTCCAAAGATCCCGCGATATAAAACGCGATTCTGATGTTTGGCAGCGCTTGGTTAAGCTGTTCCTTGAAAATCTGCAAGTAGTTCAAGAAATCCATGGCCGATTGGAAGAACTGCTGGTGCTTGTGCAGGTTGTCGATAAACACGATAAAGCCCTGCGCGAAGAATTCAGTACGGATTCTTGTTAGCCCAATAACAATGTTCTCCTGAAAGTCATTACTCTCTGGCTCAAGATGTTTTCCGCCTGAAAGATTCTCATACAAGCGTCTCACTGCATCCCAGAGGCTCCTGTGAAATCGAATCAGGATGCTCTGGAAATCTTGTTGAGCGTATAATTGGACGTATAATGGATAGATCTTTTCGCTAATGAGAAATTTTTTCATATAATCAAAAAGCGTTGTCTTTCCGGATCCGAATTGACCGAAAAAAATCGTCTCCTTGAACAACTCACTCGGTTCCTCTCGGGTATAATACACATACTTCTGAAAAAGATCGGTCTTGAAAACTATCTTCTCGTATAGTTCTGTCGCAATCTTCCCTAGTCCGTCTTCCATTGGAAATGGGTCGCCACGGAGATTGAGTCTCTTCCACCATGCGGTGTATCTCAAATCATCCTGAACAGGTTCGGCCAATTCTGGTGCAGGAAATTCTGTATCGTCAAGCACCGAAGGAAGGCTTTCATACTCGGCTTTCCTTTTCAGAGCTGCTTCCCTAATCTCCTTTAAGTCATCCTCGACCATTTCCTGTTTGACTTGGTCTTTGAGAATTGATTGGTACTCC
>Ga0302325_10035088_pt1 | contig 10256 bp, 9 predicted proteins | sample Palsa_T0_2_FD_201948 | JGI IMG/M metagenome (GOLD analysis project Ga0302325, IMG submission 201948) | Peat permafrost microbial communities from Stordalen Mire near Abisko, Sweden - Palsa_T0_2 | ecosystem: Environmental > Terrestrial > Soil > Palsa > Peat permafrost | place: Sweden: Abisko...
CAAGGTCGAAGGAGCCGCGCCGCGCAAGGGCGCGATGAGGGCCTCGCGCACGTCGAGCCCGAGGGCGGCCGCGAGACCGACGGCCTCGGTCAACCGCGGGCCAGCGCCACGGCCGGAGAGGTCGTCGCGGTCACCTGGGTGGATGACGAGCGCCGCCGGAGGCGCGGGACGGCGGTCTATCGGACCTGATTTCAAGCTTCGTCCTCGTCGTCCGGGCCGGGCTCGTAAAGTTGAACCGGCTGGGAGGGCATGATGGTCGAGATGGCGTGCTTATAGACCAGCTGAGCCTGGCCATCGCGCCGCAACAGGACACAGAAGTTGTCGAACCAGCTGACCACCCCCTGGAGCTTGACGCCGTTCATCAGAAAGATGGTGAGGGGCGTCTTCGACTTGCGGACGGCGTTGAGGAACGTGTCCTGCAGATTGCCTTTTCTATCGGCCGGCACGGGATTTCATCCTTCTTGTTTTTCTTGACCTTGTCGGCCGAGCGCCGGTCAGGTCAGCAGGCGTTCCGGCGCGCCTCATCGATATAGAGTCGGCGCAGGCTTTTCGCCACAGGCCCGGGCGCGCCATCGCCCACGGCCGTTCCGTCGACCGCGATCACCGGCAGCACGAGAGTCCCGGCGCCGGTGATGAAGGCCTCGCGCGCCCTTTTCGCCTCGGCGATCGTGAAGGGGCGCTCATCGACCGTCAGACCTTCGCGCCGCGCGACATCGAGCAGGGTGAGGCGGGTGACGCCGCGCAGGATATTGGCCTGGATGTCGCGAGTGCGCAGCGCGCCGTTCTCGTCGACGATCCAGGCATTGCTGGCCGCGCCCTCGGTCACCAGGCCAAGATCGTCGATGAACCACGCCTCGGCCGCTCCGGCTTCACGCGCTTTCTGGCGGGCCAGGGAGTTTGGCAACAGACCGATGGTCTTGATATCACACCGCGCCCACCGGGTCTCAGGCACGCTGATCACCGCCACCCCTCTCTCCGCCCGCGCCTCGGCGGCGGCGCGATCGACGCTCCTGGCGGTGACCACGAGCGCCGGCGGCGGCGGCGGGTCGGGGAAGGCATGATCGCGCCTCGCGACGCCGCGGGTCACCTGGAGATACGCCAGCCCGTAGTCCACGCGGTTGCGTCGGACGGTCTCGGCGAGCACGATCCGAAGCGCCGACCGGCTCATCGGCGAGGCGATCGAAAGCTCCCCGAGGCTCCGTTCCAATCGATCGAAGTGGCGCGCGGCGTCGGATATCCGACCTTCGATCACCGCCCAGACTTCGTAGACCCCGTCGCCAAGCTGATAGCCGCGGTCCTCGATATGGACCATCGCCCGTCCATGGGGCACGTACCGGCCGTTGACATAGGCGATGCGCGACATGGAGCGCCTTCTAGAGCGCTTCGCCCCCCTTCGCGAGATTCACGCGCAAATCGTCCGTGAAGACGCTCCGGTCAGGGGCTCACCACTCCGCGATGTCGTACCCCGTGACGTAACTGGCCCGGATCATCGCGTTGTGGACCGCGTCGTTATAGCAGTCGTTGCCCGTGTCGACGGTGATCGGATAGCGAAAGTCGAGCTCGTCGCAGGCGTCACGGGCCGCCGACCTGATACGATACCGCAGGGCGTCCGCGCCCCACGGCGTACTCAGGTCTAGATCGCGAAATTCGACGACGCGCGAGGCGCGCACGGCCTCAATAGGCGCTCCGATCGCCGAGCGGCCGATCGTTCTTGGGGCGGTGACGATCACATCGGAGGTCGTGTAGGCGGGCTCTGGATAATAGCCTCCGCCATAGTAGGGCTCCTGGGCGTTGGCCGGCATGGCCACGATGGCCAGGCCGGCGGCGGCGGCGGCCGCCGCGATCACGCGCCCGATCGAAAAGGTGTTTCCAATCATATCGTTGTCCTCTCATGAGGGGTCCAGAGGACGACGGAGGCCGAGAAGCCGGACGTACCTGAAGGCCCGGCGAACTCCGTCGCGCGCCCATCCAGCCAATCAATTTGAACACTTAAGCCCGGGGCGGGTTCCTCCGGGAAGGGCTTCCTAAACCCCCTCTTCGTCCGCCTTGCCGCCCACGCCGAGGAATTTGAGCTTCCTGTGCAGGGCGGAGCGCTCCATGCCAATGAACACCGCCGTGCGCGAAATATTGCCGCCAAAGCGGGTGATCTGGGCGTGCAGGTACTCCTTCTCGAAGATCTCGCGCGCCTCCCGCAGCGGCAGGGCGATGATCCGTTCGGTCCCGATGCCGCCGCCGGGCGGCCCGGCGACCGCATCGGAGGGAAGCATGTCGGCGGTGATCGGCTCCCTGGGATCGCCGGAGGCGAGGATCAGGATCCGTTCGACGACGTTCCTCAGCTGGCGCACGTTCCCTGGCCAGGACTGCACCTGAAGGGTCGCATAGGCGTCGTCGGCGAGGATACGCCTGGGCAGCCCCGAGGACGCCGAGAGGCGGTCCAGGTAGTAATCGATCAGTTCGGGAATATCCTCACGCCTTTCGGAGAGGCCCGGCGCCCGCAAAGGCACCACGTTAAGGCGGTGGAAGAGGTCCTCGCGAAACCTACCGGCTTCTATCTCCGCCCGCAGATCCTTGGTCGTCGAGGACACCACGCGCACGTCGACCTGCACGTCGGAGTCACCGCCGACTCGCCGAAACCGCTGTTCGACCAGAACCCGCAGGATGCGGCTCTGGGTTTCCCTTGGCATGTCGGCGACATCGTCGATGTAGAGAGTGCCGCCGTGGGCGCGCTCGAAAAGACCGATCAGGCGCGGGCGGCCCCCCTCCCCCTCCTCGCCGAAGAGCTCGATGTCGAGCCGCTCGGGAGTCATTCCGGCGGCGCTGATGGCGACGAATTCGCCCCGAGCCCTGGGACTGGCGGCGTGAATGAGCCGCGCCGCGGTCTCCTTGCCCGATCCGGGTGGCCCGGAGATCAGCACCCGGCTGTTGGCTGTGGCGAGGCGACCGATCATCGCCCGCAACTGCTGAGCGGCGCTCGATGAGCCGATCATGCCGTCGGGGACAACGGCCTGGGTGCGCAGACGACGGTTTTCACGTTTGAGGTTGGCCGCCTCCATCGCGCGCTCGGCCAGCAGAAGAAGCCGGTCCGACTTGAATGGCTTTTCCAGGAAGTCGTAGGCCCCGCGCTTGATGGCGCTCACCGCCGTCTCGATGTTTCCGTGGCCGCTGATCATGATCACCGGCAGATCGGGATCGAGAGCCTTGACCACGTCGAGCAGCTCGAGACCATCGAGGCCGCCGCCCTGCATCCAGATATCCAGGACCAGCAGGGACGGCTTGCGCGCGCGGATCGCCGCCAGGGCCCCATCAGAATCCTGGGCGGTTCGCACCGAAAAACCCTCATCCTCGAGGATTCCGGCCACCAGGTGTCGGATGTCGGCCTCGTCGTCGACTATGAGAACATCGCCGATCACGACGCCGGCTCCGTCCGCAGGGCGCCGGCATCAGCGCCAGCGTGCTCCAGCACCGGACTCGCCGGGCGGTATGGCAGAGCCAACATCACCTTGGCGCCCTTGACCTTGCCGCGATCGGCGAGGATGAGCCGCCCGCCGTGCTCCTCGGCGATCCGCTTGACGATCGCCAGGCCAAGCCCAGTACCCTTTTCCCGGGTCGTCACATAAGGCTCGGTGAGGCGGTCCCGGTCTTTCGGGGGCAGGCCAACGCCATTGTCCTCGATCACATATTCGACGCTGTCATTACGGACGATCAAGCGGGCGATGATTTCCCCCGGCGCGGCGTTCGCGGACTTTCGCGTGGCGATCGCCTCGCCAGCGTTTTTCAGTACGTTGGCCAGCGCTTGTCCGAGCATTCGGGCGTCGCACGTCAGCATGACCTCGGGGAGAGGCTCGACGATCTCGATCGCGACCTCCGGGTCGGCCACCCGCTGGGCGAACACCGCCTGGCGCAGGAGCTCGGCGCCATCGTGCGGGGCGAATCTCGGCGCGGGCATCCGGGCGAAGGCCGAGAACTCGTCGACCATGCGGCCGATATCGCCCACCTGCCGGATGATGGTCTCGGTGCACCGGTCGAAGGTCTCGACATCGGCCACCACATCCTTGCGATATTTCCGCCGCAATCTTTCGGCGGAAAGCTGGATCGGCGTCAGCGGATTCTTGATCTCGTGGGCGATGCGGCGGGCGACATCGCGCCAGGCGGCGTTGCGCTGGGCGGTCATCAATCGGGTGATGTCATCGAAGGTTAACACCAAGCCCTCGGCGCCATGGCTGGCGCGAACGCGCAGGCGGCGCGATTCCCCCCCACGCACCACGTCGACATCCTCCTCGGCATCGCTCTCCCGGCGCGCGGCGTCCCTCGCCAGCGGCGCCATCTCCGGCGCCACCTCCGCCAGGGGCCGGCCCAGGCTGTCACTGGAACCGCGATCGAGCAGCCGCATGGCTTGGGCGTTCATCACCGAGACCCTGCCGCCGCCGTCCAAACCGATGACGCCGGCGCTGACGCCGAGCAGGACAGCTTCGGTGAACAGCCGTCGGGATTCGGCCTCCTCATGGGCGGCGCGCAAAGCCTCCTGCTGCTGACCAAGATCATGAGTCATCCGGTTGAAAGCCCGCGAGAGGACGGCGATCTCCTCGGGGTCGCGTCGCGTGTCCACTCGGGCGGTAAGATCGCCAGCCGCGACCCTCCCGGCCGCCTGGACAAGCCGCGCCACCGGCGCGGCAATGCTGCTGGCGGCCGCCATGCCCAGCCACACCGCGCCCACCAAAACAAGGAGCGCCGTCTCGAGATAACTCAAGGCAAAGGCGGCCTGGATTCTCGCCCGGCGCGCCTTGGCCTCGCGATAGGCGCCCAGCGACGCCTCGGTTTCCCGAAGGTGGCTGAAGATCCCTCGATCGACCGGCCGGACGACATAGAGGTAGGCATCGGGAAATCCCCTCAGCCGATAGAGACCGCGAAAGAGGTCGGCGGACTCGAAGGCCCCAAGAGAGACATCGCCCTGGTCGGCGACAGCGAAACTCGAGGCGGGGGGGATGAGCAGCGGCGGATCGCCGGCGCCATCGGCGCGGGCAATGACCCTGCCCTCGCGATCCAGGAGATAAGCGGCGGAAAAGCCATTGTCGCCAGCCCCCTGGGCGAGGAAGTGCGAAAAGGCGATCGGGGCGTCGGCGAGGGCCTCGGGCCCGCCGCGGTTCAGCTCTCCAGCCATGGCGGCGACATGACGGCCGATGAAGTCCTGCTGCTGGTCGAGATAGGACTTGGCGACTTTCGCGGAGTTCTCGACGACGCTCTCAACGCGGGCGGAAAACCAGTTGTCGACGCCGCGGGTCACCAGGACGCCGAAGAAGAGCGCGACGATAACGGCCGGCGCGGCGGCCGCCAGAGCGAAGAGCGAGACGAAACGCAGATGCAGGCGCGCGCCGGCGTCGCTGGACTGGGCGCGCAACAGCCGCAGCATCCGCCCAAAGAGCAGGACCGCCAGGATGGCGATGAGAATGAAGCCCAGAAAGAGCAGGGTGAGCACCAGCGGGCTTGCGGGCCCCAGGGGGCCGGTGAGCGAGGGCGAGGACCCCAGGGCCACCGACAACCCTGTCAGCGCGAAGGCGAGGCCATACATCCCGCCCATCAGCAGCCGAGAGGCGCCGGCCTCCGGCCGGGGCGCCGCCGCCTGAGGGGGACCCGTCATGGCGCCGCTCCGCCCGCGCCCTCTCTCACCCGTTCAGTGACAAGAGGTCGAGGAAAAGGAGTAACTTCGAGACCGACCGTTACTGCGCCGTCCATCCTGCCAAGCCTAGGCCGCACTGTGCCTCGAATTCAACACCCTTGTGGCCGGCACGCCGAGATCAGGGTCGGGGTCTCTCGAGGGCTATGTCAAGATCGTGGATTCGCTTTCGCAAGGTGTTGCGATTGAGACCCAGCATCCTGGCGGCGCGCAACTGATTGCCACGGGTGGCGGCCAAGGTAAGCTTTATCAGGGGCCGTTCGACCTCGGCCATCACGCGGTCAAAGAGGCCGTCGGGCGGCGCGCCCCCTGGCTGGCTGGCGAAATAGCCCGTCAGGTGATCGCAGACGATTTCCGAAAGGCTCGCGACTCCCAAAGCCTTACCGCCTGGGACCGCGCTCTCGCTGAGTTCGAGATCGATGATACGGGCGGTGACCATAGGTTCGGGATAGAGGGCGCATATCCGGCGGATGAGATTCTCAAGCTCGCGGACGTTTCCGGGCCACGGGTGCGATTGAAGACGCTCGATTGCCGCCTGATCGATGGTCTTGGAAGGCAGACCCTCGCGGTGAGCGCGGACCAGGAAGTGCCGGGCGAGATCGGGAACATCCTCGAGCCTTTCGCGAAGCGGTGGCAGGCGGATCGGCGCGACGTTGATGCGGAAGTACAGATCCTCGCGGAAAAGGCCCTGCTGGATGAGACCACGAAGCTCACGGTTGGAGGCGGCGATCACACGCACGTTCGAGCGCCTGCCGGTTTTCGGATTGAGCGCGGTGTCGGCCCCATCGAAGATCCGCAGCAGCCTGGTCTGGGCATCCAGAGGCATATCGCCGATCTCGTCGAGGAACAGGGTGCCGCCATCGGCCTCGGCGATCTTGCCGGCATCGCCTTCGCCCCTGCCGAAGAGCTCGCTGTCGACCCTGTCGCGAGGCGCGGCGGCCAGATTCATGACGACGAATCTGCCATCCCGGCGACGGCCGAGGTCGTGCATGGCGCGCGCCACCAGCTCCTTGCCGGTGCCGGATTCGCCCTGGATCAGGACCGTGAGATCGGCGCCCACGAGGCGCGCCAGGGTCCGGTAAACCTCCTGCATGGGGGCCGACCGGCCGATAAGCGGCAGGCGCTCGTCGCGAACCGCGCGGGCCTGGGCGCGCACCGCCTCGCCGTCCGCCGGGCGATCCAGGGCGCGCTTCGCCGCCTCGGTCATGTCGTCCAGGTCGAAGGGTTTGGCGATGTAGTCGAAGACTCCAAGTTCGGCTGCGTTGACCGCCGTCGTCAGAGTGTTCTGGGCGCTCATGACGATTACAGGCAGATCGGCGCGGCGGCGGCGGATGTGGGGCAGAACCTCGAAGATGTTTTCGTCGGGCATGACGACGTCGGTGATCACCAGGTCGCCTTCGCCCTCCGTGACCCATTTGACGAGAGTCGCGGCGTTGCCGGTCGCCCTCACCTGATACCCCAACCGGGTGAAGGCCTGCGAAAGCACCAGCCGAATGGAGGCGTCGTCGTCGGCGATGAGGATCTTCTGGGCGCTGGTTTCCAAAGGAAGGCTATCCTCGTTGATCGGCGTTGGCGTAAACGGGCAGAAGGACGCGAAACACGGTGCGTCCCGGTTCGGATTCGAAATCGATCAGGCCATCGTGGGCGGCGACCATTTTGGCGGTGAGCGCCAACCCCAGGCCACCGCCCTGGGCCTTAGTGGTGACGAACGGCTGGAACAGCTGGTCCCGCAGCGCCGGAGCGACGCCCGGGCCGTTGTCGATGACCTTGACCTCGAGGGGGGCGGCAATCTGCCGGCGGCCGTCACGCAGGCGCACGCGGATCCCGTCACGCCATGCGGTGGCCATGGAGATCTCCCCGCGGCCGTCGCCGCGGGCGCGGGCGGCCTCGGCGGCGTTCTTCACGAGATTGAGGAACACCTGGATCAGCTGATCCTCTTCGCCCCAAGCGGCCGGCAGGGAGGGATCATAATTCTCGCGCAGCTTGAGCCCATCGGCGATGCCACTGACGGCCAAGGCTCGCACGCGATCGAGGACCACATGGATGTTCACCGCCGATCTGACCGGAGAGGCTTCCTCCGAAAAGGCCTGCATTCGGTCGACCAGGCGGTGAATGCGCCCAGTCTCCTCGACGATCAGCTCGGCGAGCGGGATGTCATCGGCGCCCGCACTCGCCTTGAGCAGCTGGGCGGCGCCACGAATGCCGGACAGGGGATTCTTGATCTCATGGGCAAGCATCCGCCCCAAGCCCCCGACCGACTGCATGGCGCCGGCGTCGGCGGGTTGCTCGGAGCGCAAGCCTCCCCGGCAATGAAGGACCAACAGGACACTTTCCTCCGCCAGCGGGGATGCGGCGGCGTCGACTTCGATCGGCGGATGGGTCGGCAAGGTGAGCAGCATGCCTCGTTGCCACACCACGCCCGCCGCCCTCCGGCAACGTTCGAGCACCGAAGCCAAGGGCGAGCCGGGAGGAAAGAGAGCCTCGAAACCGCCCCGGGTCAGAACCGGCAGGCCTTGTCCAAAGAGGTCGGCCGCAGCCTCGTTCAGAGCCGCGACAGACCCTGAATGGTCAATGATCAGAGCCGGCTCGGGATTGGCCTCGAAGGCGGCGGCCTTGAGGCGCTGCAAACTCGTAGCCTCCGGCCGATCCCGAGATACCATGTCGCTAGTTGCTCGCTTTATAGGCACTGATCGCGCCCACTTTTTAGGCACTCTTCGCGCCAAGGTAAAGGCTGGACAAGCCTCTTAGGCGCCCTACACGAGAGGAGATGCGCTTCGCCGCGATTATCGTCGCCGCCGGGACGGGCGTACGCGCCGGTGAGGGACCCGCCAAGCAGTGGCGGTTGCTGGGCGGCAAACCGGTTCTTCGATGGTCGGCCGAGAGTCTTCTCGAAGCGGGTGCGCGACCACTGGTGGTGGTGATCGCGCACGGCGATGACGAGAGAGCTCGCGCCGTCCTCGCCGGGCTCGAAGGCTGGCAGCTGGCCCGCGGCGGCCCCGCCCGCGCCCAGTCGGTGACGTCGGGTCTCGACGCTCTTGGTGAGGCCGAAGCCGAAACTGTCGTAATTCACGACGCCGCCCGACCTTTTGTGCGGCCGCGCCACATCCAAGGGCTGTTGGAGAGGATGGGGGAAAGAGACGGCGCCATTCTCGCCCTCCCGGTGGCCGATACCCTCAAGCGCGCCGGCGCGTCGCCTGATCAACTCTCGACGGTCTCCCGGGAGAACCTGTGGCGAGCCCAGACGCCGCAGGCCTTTCGGCTTGCGGCCCTGCGCGCGGGCTACCGCGGCTGGGGGGGGCCAGAGGCGCCGACGGACGATGCGGCGGTGATCGAAGGGGCCGGCGGCAAAGTGGCGCTGGCGCCCGGCGATCCGATGCTCATGAAACTCACTTATCCCGAGGATTTCGCGATGGCCGAGCGACTGGCCGGAGCGATGCGCTCGATACGTGTCGGACAAGGATTCGACGCCCACAGGTTCGGACCTGGCGACAGCCTGTGGCTCTGCGGCGTGAAGATCGCCCACGACCGGGGCCTCGTCGGCCACTCCGACGCCGACGCGGGGCTGCATGCCCTCACTGACGCTCTTTTGGGAGCGATCGGCGAAGGAGATATCGGAGACCACTTCCCCCCAAGCGACCCGCAATGGAAGGGCGCCCCGTCCGATCTCTTCCTGCGCCACGCCGCGACCCTGGTGGCGGAACGGGGGGGACGGGTCGCCCATGTCGACGTGACCCTGCTTTGCGAGGCGCCGAAAATCAAACCGCACCGCCTGGCGATGCGCGAGCGGCTGTCGGCCTTACTCGAGCTCCCGATCGACGCGGTGAGTGTCAAGGCCACAACCACCGAAGGCATGGGGTTCCTCGGCCGGGGCGAGGGCCTCGCCGCCCAGGCCGTCGCCACCGTCGAACTCCCCGCCTAAACGCCGTCTACAAAGAGGAGTCGCCGTCGTTATGTTTTCCCTGGAAATCGACACCTTGGCCCGGCTGGTGATCGATGACGCGCGCGAGCGCAGCCTTCGTCTGGTCACGGCGGAGAGCTGCACCGGCGGACTGGTGGCGGCGGCGATCTGCGCCATCCCGGGCGCTTCGGACGTCTTCGAACGCGGTTTCGTCGCCTACACCAACCGCGCCAAACAGGAGATGCTCAGCGTTTCGGGCGACCTGATCGCCGATCTGGGCGCCGTTTCCGAACCCATCGTACGGATGATGAGCGAAGGGGCGCTGGAGAATTCGCACGCCCATGTGTCGGTCGCGGTCACCGGAGTCGCCGGACCAGGCGGCGGCACGCCGATGAAGCCGGTCGGCACGGTCCACTTCGCCACCTCACGGGCCAACCAATCGGTGCACCATCGGATGGAGGTTTTTGAGTTCGAGACCCGCTGGGAAGTCCAGATGGCCGCCGTGCAGGTGGCCCTCGAGATGTTGCGCGACCGGCTAAGGTAGGGGTGGCTAAGGGATGGCCGTCTCGCCGCTCCCTGACCGTCGCCGGCGCAAGCGCTTATAATGTGGGCGGATGTTGGGGGGCGGCATGCTCGATAGGTTCGACCTCGACGCGTATTTCAGGCGGATAGGTTATGGCGGGCCGG
>Ga0302325_10035090_pt1 | contig 10256 bp, 4 predicted proteins | sample Palsa_T0_2_FD_201948 | JGI IMG/M metagenome (GOLD analysis project Ga0302325, IMG submission 201948) | Peat permafrost microbial communities from Stordalen Mire near Abisko, Sweden - Palsa_T0_2 | ecosystem: Environmental > Terrestrial > Soil > Palsa > Peat permafrost | place: Sweden: Abisko...
CAGTCAACGCGCCAAGCGCCGGCGCGGAGTCACATCCCGTGATTTCCGCGTACCTGAATCCGTGAAAGGTGAAATACGGCTCAAGTGTCTCCTGCCCTCCCCCGCGCAGCCAATACGTGTCGGTTGCGTTGGCGCCGCGAAGGTTCGCTGTGTACAGCGTGCCATTTGGGTTCAGCATTTCGCCGTGCCGAACCGTGACCTTTTGCCCGGCTCGGCCGCTCGTTTGGAACCGGACCCATCCGGTCATGTTTTGGCCAAAATCGACCAGAAAAACCCCGGGGGCTGGCTGAGCGACACTCGTGGCAGGAAGTTCGTCCGTGATCCGGACCGGATCAATCGTGGCGGCTTCGAGCGCAAATTTTGGCGCAGGCTCTGGACCCAAACGACGGCACCCAACGCCAACCGGCGACCAGGCGGAGCCGTCGAAACCCGGGCTCGCCCAGTTTCCGAACTCGAGTCGGGCGTCATAGTTGCATCCTTGCAGATTGTCGGCATAGCGGATCGGGCCGAAGGCAGCTCGCCAGGATCCGTCGGTCACCACCCGCTCAGCGGTGCCGTCCGCGTACTCAATTTCCAATTGCGCCAAAAATCGGGGATAGCCGCCATAGTAGTGGCGCCGGCCGAGGTTCCCCATCGTTCCCGCATACCAACCATCGCCGACGATGGCCCCGAGGACATTCGCGCCATCGCGCAGCAACGAAGCGACATCATAAGCCTGATACGGCAGCCGATGCGTGTAGTCGGTCCATCCCGGCGTGAGGTAGTCGCGGCCCACCCGCTGACCATTGATATGCAATTCGTAATCGCCGAGCGCTGTCGCGTAAACCGTGGCGCGACGGACCGGTCTTCCCACCCTGAACTCCCGACGAAGATAAGGTGCAGGCGCCAAGTCGTGGTACTGGTTAAGCGGATAGTGCTCCTTCAGCGGCACAAGGGATTTCCAATCATCCTCGGGGCGCACGACGGTATTCCACCCGGGCTGAGCCGTGTCGGAGAAATGCCATGTAACGTCGACGGGGAGACGAACGATCGGCCCGTCGATAAACTCGATCTCCAACTCGCCCTGAATTGCCGGGAATTCGCCGTCCTCTTGAGTAAGCTCCAGAGCAACGACATTGTCTCCCTGAACCACGTACTTCGTGAGGTCCAAAACCGCCACCGGCTGCCAGCGGTCGATTTCCGCCAAAAAGTGGCCGTTGACCGTAACCTTGCAACGCTGATCCGGCGTGGCTGCGAAGCTAACCTTGCGGATCGAACGTGCGGCAGGGACGGTGAATCCCCGCCTCACGAATCGTGTCACGGGGCAGGGCTTCGATTCCGAAATAGGCACCTGCATCATTGTCAGCTTCGCAATCCGCGCCCGTTGGGTTTTCGTTAGCTTCGTTCCGTCGACTTCTTCTTCGACGTCCCGGCCGATCCATTCCGCGGTCCAATCGGTAGGTTCCAGCAGGCCCATCGTCCAGTGCGCCAGAGGAGCCCAGCCGGATGAAATCCCGGCCTGGTCCCAAACCCGCACAGTCCACCAGCACGCCATCCGAGATCCGAGTGGAGCACCTGCGTATTCGACTTGGTCTGAACGATTCGAAGCGACCTTCCCGCTGTCCCAGAGATCGCCCGTTTCTGCCGTCAAGGCCTCCGGCGAAGAGGCAACCAGAATCTGGTAGGCCGTTTGGCCAAGCCCCCGCCGAGCGGGGTCGAAGGCCACAAGCTGCCATCCAAGCCGCGGTCGCCTTTCTCCAAGGCCGAACGGATTCGATCGGAATTCGCAATTGAGCCGCGCAGGACTCATGCTTCCGGCACCGGACGCAGGTACAATCGAGGACGCGCCGCCGAACATAATGCTTAGTAATAAAAGATTTCTAACCATCATCCGGCCGATCTACGCCATTTCCAGCACAAGGAGGTTCCAATCCATAAAACCTTTGTGGCTCAATGGCAGTCCCGTGTCCGGGTTGTAATATTCGTTCAACGAGCCGTTGGCGGCCAAGTCGGCGGAGAGCAATCTCAGCGTCCTATCGGCCAGTTTGCTCGCCTCGTCCTGAAACCCGTAATTCTTAAGCCCCTTCCAAACAAAATAATTCACGATTATCCAGACGGGACCCAACCAGTTGCTGGGATTCGAACTGAAATCCATGCAATACATCGATTCCTTTGATGAAAGGGATCGAACTCCCCAATTTCCGCAAAAGCGATCGTCCGCCAGGTAGTTCGTCCGGACCAGCTCATTCGCCTGTTCCCGTGTAGCCAACCCGCACCAGAGCGGCAAGAATCCCGTAAAGGTCTGCACGCGCAGGGGCAAACTGTGCCAGGACATATCCATACCCGGTTTGACGTTAGGAATCAGCTGCCGTCGCCGATCCACGCATTGCACGTCGACGGTGTAAAAAAAACGGTCGCGCGGATCCCAGCAACATCTCCGAATCCGCTCCCCCAACGCGCTGGCTTGAGCGCTCAGCCGCTGCTGGTCATCGGGGCGCTTAAGTTGACCCGCCAATTCCGCCGCCGCTTTCAAATCCTCGTAGAAGAGGCAGTTCAGCAGCAGATTCGCGGAAGAAAAGAAGGGCCGTCCGAAGGTTGTCGGGTCATTGTCGTTTCCGATAGCGACATCATTTCCCCACACCAGAAGGCCAACCGAGCTTTGGTTATCGGAAACCCATGACGCATAAAAACGCAGGAGCTTATCGAACTGCGGAGCCAGCCAGTCCACCGAGCCGACTTCAGTCGCGATCAGCAGCGCCAGCTGCCCAAAAATGGGCTTTGCTTGATTCAGCGATTTGGGCCGGTCCGTTCTCAGGCTTCCGAACGGATCGGCATTTTTCACATCAAGCATGATGGAAATGCGGCCCTCGTCGGATTGATGATCGAAGAAATTCATGAAGCTGCCGATGGCGTGCTCGCCCACCTGGCTCCGAAAGCCGGGATCGTTTGAAATAGCCGCGAAACGGAAGAGACCGTGGGTCGTCCAATAGGTATCCCAGTCCCAAAGGCTGGTGGAATATCGCTTGCCCGGAAGGCTGGGGGCAATGCTCGGGTGCACGAGAATGCCTTCGGCGGGGCGCAAGAGCTGCGGCGCAGTTTTGCCAAAGTAATCAAGAAGTTGGTCGCTTGCCGCGTTACGGCCCTCATCCGGCCAGGAGGAAACTGAGACCGATCGATCGGATGGTGCCGGAGCCAAGGCCGGGCTTCCGCGAACGAGTGATGAAGCCCCCAGCAAAGCCGCTCCGGTGAGAAATTCACGTCGTGTTGTAGTTTGCATGGAGGCCAAGGTGACACCGCGGGGGCCGCTGCGTCATCGCAATTCGACGGAAGCATGTCCGGTCAGGTCGTTTTCCAAGTGCCACCCATTCCCTTCGCGGTTCGCACGAACGGGATGGCCGTCGACGAACACGAGCGTCGAGGAACCTGTCGTCGGAAGTGTGACGCACGCCGCAATAGTGGCGGGAAGATCCAGCGTAAGCTTGAAGTGCTCGTTTCTCTCCCATCGGGCAGAAATGGTTCCGCGCGGCGTGGGAACACGTCCTTCGCACGACGTAAGCCTCCCACAATTCGGCCTAATCTCCACCCGTGACCAGCCTGGAGCGGTCGGTTGCACGCCGAGAACGAACCGCGGCAACAAATTGGCCGGCGCCGCTCCCCATGCGTGATTCCAGTCTTGGTTGGGCTTGTAGCTCTGGTCCCACGCTTCCCATGTAATCGTCGCTCCACAGTCAATCATATGCCGCCAGCTCCGGTCGCCGGGGGCTGTCATGAGCGCGAGCGCCGTCTCGGCGTCATTGTTTTCAAAAAGACCCTCCAGCAGGTATTGCGCGGCATACACCGAACAGACCATTCCGCGGGTGCCGAGCCACCGGCAGATCGTTTGTCGGTTTGCCTTTGGTGCGAGCCCAAATGCCAGCGGAAACAAATTGGCGTGCAGCGACGCATGATCCGTGCCGCTTCCATCGCGATACAATCCGCGCGCGGGATCGAAGAGTCTTTGCTGGAAAGCGGCGCGCGTAGTGCGCTCCCGCGACTCAAATTCCAAAGCGTCCTCATCCCGACCCAACGCACGCGCCAAATTCGCCATGAGCGCCAACGCGCGCAGATGAAACGCATTCACCACGGTATTGACCGGGCCGAACACAAATCCGTCCCGTTCAAGGGCCGGCCAATCCACAATATCGTCATGCTTGAACTGATGCTCGGTACTCACGAGCAGGCCGTCCGGCCCGGCTCGTTCGAGGAGCATCTTTGACTTCAGACCTTCGTAACGCGCCGCGAGCCAGGCACCGTCGCCTGTCTGCATCCAGTCGGCATGCGCAATAAACACCATATGCGGCGCCCATTCGGACGGCCAGGTAGGAAACCTCATCAACCGGTCAAAGGTGTCCCGCGCCATCTGAGGATCGGGGTTGCAGGCGTAGTAACTCAGCTGATTCAAGTAGGCGTCCGCCTCGTATGAGATCCGCTCGCGATCGCCGTCGACGAAGACACCTGCGAAGGTCGTCGCCTTGATCGAGTAATGGCACAGATCCCAGATGCGGTTAAGCATTTCGTCGGACGAACGGAATGCAGCCGCTTCGTCCTTCCAAGCAATCGCGAAAGCCGCGCGACGGCGGACCTGCTCCGGCTTCAATTCCCCTGGCCAGCCTTCGATCTCGGCCCACCGAAATGGCAGGACAACGCCCCAATTCGGAGGAGTGAGCACGGCCTGGGGCTGCTTCGTGTTTCGTTCGTCAGCCGCTGGAGCAGCGATCTTGGGGTTGTTCCCATCGAGAGCAACCTCGGCACTGGCGTACCGCACGCTTCCAGGCGGCTTGCGGTCGATGCGCCCATCCGCAAAGGCTTCGCCGAAGTGAACCGTGACTATTCCGGTCGAATTTGCAGTGGGAAGGAGTTCAAGATTGCCAAACGCAACGCGGCCAAAATCGACGAGGTACACATTTGGCGCGACGGCAGTGATTTGTTGGGGCTTCTCCTCCACGAGATGCACCGGCGCGCCTCGTGCGACTGCGGCGGCCCCCACAATCAGGGCAACCAAGGCTGTAGCGAGCGCCGCCGATTGGCAATCCAGCGAAAGAGACGGCCCGACCGATCGTTCGGAGGTCATAGATTCAGTGGATGGCCGCCGCTCTTTCAGAATAATACTTTTGAAGTACGAAAAAGGCGGCCTTTTTCAAACCATCACTCGATACGAGTCCCTTCCGGTTGAACCCGTCCTCGATGCCCGGCAGCACGCGACGCGGCGACCGGAAATCCACCAGTACCCAGGGCGACATTCCCGAAAGCCCGGGAATTCTATCCAGCATGGCGAGATTACGTTCGTAAAGATAGGCCTGATACTCCTCGGTCCAGCGGTCGTCGCGCGTTCCGTGCCGGCCCTGGAGAGCGTCGCCGCCGAATTCGCTGACGATCACGGGCTTGTCCGAGTGGATCTCCCAGCGCACTCGGTCGCACTTCTCCGGCGTTCCGTCGTACCAGCCGACATATTCGTTGAAGCTCATGACGTCCACCGAGGCGGAAAGCGGGTCGTCAACGATCTGCGTGTCGGGGTCGCCAGGTTTGGGCCGCTTTTCCATCGCCGCGCCCAGCAACCGCGTGGGATCCAAGGCGCGAGCTCGCACTGCAAGGCGGCGAAGGAAGGCGGTCCTCGCTTCACTGACCGGCGTCTCGTTCGCAAGCGACCAAAGGATGACGCAGGCGCGTTCGCAATCGCGCCCAATCATGGCGGTCACCAGCCGCACATCCCGTGTGAGCCCGCCGTAGTTCCACCAATCGGTATCGAGCGTCGGCACCGCATCGGCAGTGCGCCTATTGTCCACCCGCACCACAATCGTGTTGTCGCCGGCCTCCAAGGCTTCCGTGACCTCGAACGAGAACGGCGTGAATCCGCCGATGTGGGTCCCGAGCTTTCTGCCATTCAGGTAAACGTCCGCCCCGTAATTTGCCGCACCGAACCGAAGGAACGCGCGGGAGCCGTGCTGGAGCAATCCCGACGTGAATGTGCGCCGGTACCAGACGGAGCCCTCATAGTAAAAGAGTTCTCGCCGCTGGGTGTTCCAGTCGCCGGGGACGCGCAAACTTGCAGAGGCGTCAAAGTCGTATTCCACCAGATCGGCAGAACTTCGGGGCTTCGCGTCCATGAAGTACGCCGCCGGGGGAGGAGCATGTTGCTGGTCATACGGCTGCCAGCGATAGTCATAGTAGCCGGTCTCGTACGGATCAATGATCGTCTTCCATTCGCCATCGAGCGACACCTCCTTGCGGTCAAGAAGAGTCTGGGGAGCGTCGGCGGCGCGCGCCCAACTTGCGCCCGCGACTGGAACGGATAGCCAGAGCAAGCGCAGGCACAGGGAACGCGTCAAAAGGGTGCGTATCGGATGGAAAGGTCCGCCCCGTCGCGTCTCATGTGAAGTCCGCAATATTGGCATGAAGCAAGAGGTCCCGGTCAAGAAAACGGGCAGAGCGCTGTACCGCGCTCTGCCCGTCAAACAGGCTGGCCGTCGGTGTGGATTAGAAACTGTACGTCACGGTCGTCCGGGGATTAAATGGGGTCCCGGGGAATACGCTGTTCCTCCCTGTACTGGCCGCCAAATACGTTACGTTGAAGAGGTTATCTATGGAGAATTGAAACTTCCAGTTCTCGGTGAATCGATAATTCATCATCACCTGTGTGAGCGTGCGCTTCGGAAGGTAGAAGGTCGGTTGCCCGATCGGTCCATTGTACCCATTGAGGTACCCGCCGGGGCTCGGGTTGTCGCCCGGTCGTTTGCTCATGTAGTCGATGCCGACGCCGAGGGACAGCCCCTTCAACTCACCCTTTTTCGCAAAGGCGTAATTGACGAGTACATCGGCCGTATCTGGCGCATCGCCGCGAAAGACTTGTCCGAGCGGCGTGCGGTCGTGGATGTAGGAATAATTTCCAATTAGCGAGAGCTGGTCGGTGATTGCCGCGGTGACCTCGACTTCCAAACCGGTCGCGATGCGATCCGTGAAGAGCGGCGGTAACAGGGGGTTTGGGGGCGGGATAACATTGTTGGCTTGGTTGGGGATCGAATAGTTGTTTTGCGTGATTTTGTAGTCGGTGACCGTAATGTATACCCTCTTGTCCAAGAGCTGCGCACGCAGGCCAACTTCGCGCTGTTTACCGGTCGTGACCGGGTTGGCGTAGCCCGCCGGCGCGCTGCCGTTCGGCTGGGCTTGTTGGCTCTGGTCTGCGAACAGCGCCAACTGCGGGATAAGCTTCACCTCGATTGTGGCCGACGGTAGGTTGGCGCTAACAATGTTCTGAGCCGCGGTTCCGGCGTAGATGTTGTGCGAGTAGTTTTTGTACTCAGAGCGGCCGAGTCCGCCAGTTAGGAGGAGATGGTCGCTCAGGAGGGACAGCTGCTCCGATGCATAAAATTGATCGTCCCAACTTATGCTGTAGCTGTCGGCATTGACAACGGGCGATACCTGATACGGCACTTGCGTGAAACCCCAGATGGGGAGGTTCGGTTTATTGATCGGAAATGCCCAGCTTGGGTTACTATTATAATCCACCATGAAGCCGGCGAGTGTCGTGGACTTGTTGTTTCCAAATTTCCACGTGTAGACGTAGTCGTTCTGCAAATTCAGATATTGTCGGGTCTGGTAGCTAACACTTCCGGACGGGTACGCCACCCCGGGGGATTGGGTGTTGAAGAGCGAACCGTTCACTGGGTAGGCGCCGGTCCAGACCCAGTTGCCGTTGGCGGGGTTCTGTTGTACATAGCCGCCAGCGCCGTTCTCCAGAGTCTGCACTCCGGTCGTTGGATTGACAATATTGCCCATGTTCTGGGCCACGCTGTCGCCGGTCCAGTGAATATAATTTAAGGCCAGCCGTGCCGAGAAATTCTCGATGGGGCTGCTCTCGATGAACAGACGGTGGTGCTCCCCCTCGGAATGCCGCGCGATCTCCGGCGTGTAATAGTCCGTGTCTGACGGGAGCCCGGCGATGGTGAAGGCTGGCGTGTTGGTCCCGACGCTGAAATCAATCGGAAGGCCACCGTACGATGCACCGTAGTAATTGTATGCCTGAAATTGCGCGGTGATCTGAGTGTTCGCGCCGAGGCGAAACGAGACCATAGGCATAATGATCTGGCTGTCGTTGAAATTGCCCGCAGCCTGGTCGTGAGCGTGCTCAGCCGCGCCCACAACCCGTATTGCGACCTTCCCATTCGCAATCACCCGATTGTAATCAAATTCCGCTCGGTCCGCATCGTAGCTGCCGACTTGGAAGTCGACGGAGCCATTGTTGCCCGAGAACGATGGCTTCTTGCTGATGACGTTAACCGTGCCCGCGGCGATCCCCGGCGAAAGGATTGCGTCAGGCCCTTTGATGATCTCAAGCCGATCGATGACCACCGGGTCGACATTTGAGTACGAGAAGAAGTTGAAGCCATCGATCGTCGCGCCGTCTTGCTGGAATCCGCGCAGGTTCGTCCGGTCCTGGGCGTTTGGAATCGTCGATTCGGATATGCCCGCGGAATATTTCGCGGCGTCGAGAATGCGGGTCGCGCCTACGTCCTCGATGACCTGATGGGTGATGACAGAAGTGCTTTGGGGCGCGTCCATGAGCGGCAAACGGACGCGGCCGCCCGAGGTCGCGTCGACCGCCTCGTAGCGTCCCATGACCGCGCCAGTCACGTCGAAGGGCGATAGCGTGATTGTCTCCTCAGTGGGAGCAGGAGTGGCGCTGCCCACCGGCGTGACCGACGGAGTAGGTGAAGGATTCGGCGCCCCAGCATCCGATGGAGAGGGCGAGGGGGCGGTCTGGGCGCGCAGGGCGGCTGAGGAAAGCGCCAGCATGGCGACTAGAAAAACAAAAACGGCATGACGCAGGGAGGTATGGGTATTCATGGTGAGGTGGATTGTGGGGTTGAGTTACGCGTGACGGCGCGCAAACCCAAGGTTTCGGGACGAGCGGGACTCGGGGGCGGCCCAGGACGAGTTGATGTTGCGGGATGTTGCGTCCGGTCTCCTACCTGGCAATTCGCTCGTGGCTGTAGCGTACAGTTCTCACCCCCTTATGGACGGCGCGTATCCAAAATCCCCGAGATGGCCGGGGCCTTCCAAGCAACAATTGCCGGATTGCGGTTGCAGCCGAGCGGCGCTGTAACGTACAGCTGCCGCTTTGCCCCACCCATGAAAGACGAACCTCCGAACCGCTCGGGCCGGCGTGTGTCTCTCCGGATGATTGCGCGCGCCGCCCGGGTTAGCCTAATGACGGTCTCCTATGCCCTCCGCGACAGCGCGGAGATCTCGCTGCGCGAGCGCCGCCGCATTCAGCTGATCGCTGCGAAGATGAAATATCGTCCGGATCCGCTCCTTAGCCACCTGATGCAGCATCTCCGTTCGGGCCGCACCACCAAGGCCGGGAGTAATCTTGCGGTGATCGCCGACGATCGCGGCGGCTTCGTGAATCGCCAGATCGCCGGCGCAAGCGCCCGGGCGCATGCGCTGGGGTACCACCTTGACCGCATCCACCCGGAGTCTTTTGAATCCCGACCAGGCGCCCTCACGCGCGTGCTTGCGGCCCGCGGAATTGCTGGTGTGTTATTTGCCGGACGATCTACGCTCACCGACTGCGAGAACCTCCTGGATTGGAAGAGCTTTGCGACCATCGCCATGACCTATTCGATCACGCGCCCCCGAATGCATCGAGTGGTGACGCACCATTTTGACAACGCGGTGCACACGTTCGGTGTCCTGGCCGAACGAGGCTTCAAGCGCATCGGCCTCGCGATGACGCCTGACATGGAGATACGCACGAACCACACGTATGCGGCGGCATTCAGCCACTCGGCGCGACTGCGGGGTCAGGAGCCGATCCCGACTCTTTTTCTCGGTGAAGGGAACCGGCCGACGATCGCAAGTTGGTTCAAGCGTTTTAAGCCCGACGCGATTGTCGTCGCGAATGCCATATGGGTCGTAAATTTCATCCGACCGATCTTGGGCGATTCTGTGTGCCGCAGGCTTGCCATCGTGACACTCGACACCGAGCCTGAGTATCCAATCGCCGGGATAGACCAGGTTTACGAAGTGATCGGAGGGTACGCGGTGGACGGCGTGGTCGCTCAAATCCACCGCAATGAACGCGGACTGCCCGAAATGCCCGTTGTCACGATGGTCGAGGGGCGCTGGGACGAGCGAGAAGGGCTTTTTCCGTTCGGGTTATCGACCGAAAAATTGGCCGCGCGTTCGACATCCCCGATCGTCCGGGGCGCCACTCCCTCTTCCTCGCCGAGGTCGGCACG
>Ga0302325_10035092_pt1 | contig 10256 bp, 4 predicted proteins | sample Palsa_T0_2_FD_201948 | JGI IMG/M metagenome (GOLD analysis project Ga0302325, IMG submission 201948) | Peat permafrost microbial communities from Stordalen Mire near Abisko, Sweden - Palsa_T0_2 | ecosystem: Environmental > Terrestrial > Soil > Palsa > Peat permafrost | place: Sweden: Abisko...
CAGCGCAACCCGTCCCGTTGCGGGTGCGCCCACCCACACGAGGTCGTGCGACACGGCGGCGTGCCACCAGCCCTTCCCGTGCAGCGCCGTCTCGAGCGCGGCATCCGCCCGGTCGAGCACCGGCTCATCGGCGCGGTCGCCCTTGCCGGCGCCGTAGCTCTCGGCGACGGGAAGCACCTGGTCGGGCTTCGAACCGAAGACGTAGAAGTGGCGCTCGTCGACGTTCCGCGGCGGTCCGGCGACGACGTCGAGCAGGACGAGAGCGCGCATCGGGTCGTCGGTCTCGCGCAGACGGATCGACGCCTTCGCCGACGGGTAGCCGTGGAGCGCGAAATAGTGCTCGATCCGGCGTGCGTCGTCGTCGATGTCCGCTCCGACGAGCTCGCCTCCGTCGGTGAGGTCGGTCTCGCGCAACATCTCCTCGCGCGGAAGGCGCGCGCCGTGAAGGTCGAGATCGAGCCGCTGGATGAGCTTGCGGGGAACAAGCCGAAAGACGACCGCCACGCCCCCGTTTTCCGGCTGCACCGTCACCCGGCCCGTCGCGAACCGCCCCGACTCGAGGACCTCCTCGAACGCCTGGCGCGTCGCCGTCGGGGTCAGAGGCTCGCCCACCTTGAGGCTCGGCACCGTGGGCACCTTCACGTCGTCCCAGATGTTCCCTTCGAGCACGACGCCCACGCGGCTGATTGGTTTGCCTTCGAGACCCTGCCAGTCCGGCGGCGGCAGAAGCACCGGCACCTGCGATCTCTGCTCTACCGCCGGTGTACGGGGGATCGGGAAGACCGGTGGCGCGGACTGAGCGTGGGCCAGGCCGGGGATGGCACAGATCGCGCCAGCCAGAGCGATGTCTCTCGTGCGCATCCGTCTCGATGAGAACAGCTACTCGAACTCGAGTCTCCAGCGAAGATCGACGCCGAGGTTGCCGAGCGCCGACGACGACACATCGTTGATGTTGTCGTACGAACCCTGGACGCTGAGGCGGTTGTTCAGGCGCCATTCGATGTCCGATCGAAGCTCGCGGTCTTCGCTCAAACCCGCGGTGACGCTCGCGCGTACGTCGCTGGTCAGCCGCTTGCCGACGGTGAGCTGGGGCTCGGTCTTGCCCGTGACGGTGGAGTAGGCGCTGCCGAACCGGAAGTCGTCGATGAGCGGGATCGCCGTCTTGACCGCGCGATCGGCGCCGGACGCCGCGCCGAGGGCGTTGAGGGCGATGCTCGCCCCGAGGCTGCTCGCCTGGAGCTGGTCGAGCTCGGCGCGCGTCGTGCCCACCGTCAAGAGCAGGACGATGTCCTCCTGGGAAAGCGCCGGCTCGCTCATCATGTCGACCCGCAGGTTGTCCGCGTCGCCGTAGGCGTGAAGCGTGATTCTCCAGAGCGACCCGCCGCGCGTCGACCCCGCCGAGGCCGCCGTCGATCCGCCGCTCGCGCCCGTGCCCGCGGCGCCCGCGCTCGTGTCCGTGTAGCGGCGGTATTCCGTGACGGCCGTGATGTCCACGTTCGGCGCAATGCGCGTCTGATCGTCGAAGCGAATGATGCCCTGCTGGACGTCGAACTCGCTCGTCTGGAAGTGAAAGCGCCCCCCCGGCTGGGTGCGCAGGACACCGCGGAGGCCCACGCGCTGATTGGTCCCCGTCACTTCGAGCGTGCCGGAGTCGATTCCCAGCTGAACGTCGACGAGGTTGTTCTTGATGACGATGGGCGTGTTCGATCGCACGCGAAGATCGAGCGCGATGAAATCGAGCGCCGGGTCGTAGGTGTTGACCACCGTTCGTTTCGCGCGCGTCGCCAGAGCCGTGATGTCTGCGTTGAGGGAGATGGGCCGCAGGTAGGCAAGCGAGAGGATCGTCACGTCGCCCGTCAAGCGTGGAAGAGAGGAAGTCCCCGAGCCTCGGGCTGTCGTCGAGAACGCGACCTCGAGGTCGGCGTCGAGCGTCGCGGAGACCCCCTCCTCCGGAGTGAGGTGCGTGTCGCGCAGCACCACGTGCGAGTCGAGCTCGCCGAGCTCGAGTCCGCGCAGGGGAACGCTCGCGTCGAACGAGGCCGTTCCTCCCGCGAACTTGGCGTTGCCGGACGCCGAGAGCTCCGTCGCGCTCGCCTTGACGTCGACCCGAAGGTCCGTCAGGGCCGTCGGCAGGCCGTGGACCTCGATGTCGTCGGCTTTCGCGTGCAGCTCGCCGAGGAACGTCGGCGCACTCGCCTTTCCACTGACGTGGACGTTCCCCTCGACGTGACCGCTCGCTCGGTCGACCTTCGGTACGAGGCGGGGCAGCACCGCCAGATCGACGGGGTCGAGCCTCGCGTCGAGCTCGAGGGTGGGGTCGGTCGACACCTTCGTGACGGTGCCGGTCAAAACGAAGCCGCCGTGGAATCCGCTCTCCCCTCCCTCTTCGCCCGCCCGCGCATCGGTGTCGAGCGTCATCTCGAGCGGGGGAATCGTGAGGGCGTCGTTGGCCAGGACGAGCGGCTCGCGCGGCGGCTTGAGGGTGACCTTGCGCCCCGCCCGGGAGACGAACGTCGGGCCCACGACCAATCGGCCGCTCGATTTGGCCGGCGCATCGAGCGGGAGGTCGTCGATGATGAGCTCTCCCCACGCCTGCCCTCCGACCGAAGCGGTGGGCGCCGCGATGATGCCCTCGGACTGGTCCTTGGGAGCCTGGAGCACGCGATCGACGAGACCGAGGTCGAGCGCTCTCATCGACACGCGACCGCTGACGTGGGAGGCTTTCGCGCGCGTGATGACCAGATCGGTCAGCCGCAGGGTGTCGCCGAGGAGGCCCCCGTTCACCGTCCAGTCGCCGCGCGACGAGGTGTCGGCGAGGTACGCCTGCTTGTCGAACGGCGGCGCGATCGGCGCTCCGCACTTCGTGCGGCCGAAGGTGCGCTTCTGCTGGGGCATCTTCTGGGTCATCGTCACGTCGAGATGGGAGTTGGGCAGCGCCACGGCGCGCGCGCGCGTTCCTGCCAGCTCGACCTCCGAGCGCGCGACGAACCCCGCGTCGGGCTGGAAGTCGTCGAGGTTTCCCGTGACGTGCGCCACCCCGGACACGCTCCCCTCGAGGACTCGCCCGACGGAGCCGAGGGAATCGATGCGCGACAGCGGCAACCCCTCGAGCATCACGTTGCCCGCGAGCGCGCCCCCGCGCCGGATCGAGGCGGATCCGAGCACGGTCCCCGTCGCGCCAGGCTTGCCCGGGGCGGGCGGCTGGAGCTTGTCGAGGACGAAAGAGCGCACGTCCACGTCCGCCCCGGCGATGCCGCGCTGCCGGTCGTACCACTTGAGCGAGATGTCGGCGTCCCCCCTGGCGAACCGCTCGCCGTACAGCAAGACGTCGGTCAGATGTCCTTTTGCGGCGACGGCGATGTAGCCGCCGCCGCAGGCGTCTTCGGGCCCTCCGAGGGAGACGTGCACGTCGGAGCGCATGGCCATCTTGCCGTCGAGCCCGTCGAAGCGCGGATCCTCTTCGAGAGAGAACATCGACAGCAGATCGCGCAGCCCGAAGGCGCCGCTCGACCCGACGGCGTCGACGACGAAGCCTTGCGTCCCGCCGAACCGCAGCTTGGCGGTCGGCACCTCGTAGGCGCTGTTGCCTTTCTTCGCGCGTGCTCCCGTGATCTCGACCTCCGGCTTGTCGACGTCCACCTTCACGTGGCCCGCGGTCATGTCGCCGAAGGCGACGTCGGACACGACGAATCCGCTCAGCGAGTGGATGTCGCCCTCCGGCTCCGGCCGGTGGAACATGCCGCCCACGTGCGCGCTCGCGTCGAGCTGCCCGTGCATGGCCACAGGGCCGATGGGGGAGATGTCGTCGAGGTCCGCGTGGAGGCGCGGCACATCGATGCGCAGATCGTTGTGGAACCCGAGCGTCACCGAGCCGCCGTCCACGTGCGAGCGCGGGAGCGCCGCGTGCACGTCCACGAATTTGACGCTGTCCGGTCGCACGCTCAGGTGCGCGGCGATCTGCGCCTCCGAAAAACCGAAGAGCCGCTCGCGTGCGCGATCCTCGGCCGAGCGGTCGTAGACTCCGAACGTGCCGGTCTTCGAGGTGAAGTCGCCGTCGAGCCTGAGGGGCGCGAACGTGCCGACCACCACCGGCACGTGAATCTCGCGAATGTCCCAGCCGACCCAGGAGCTCGGGTGGACGCCGAGCGCTCGGAGCAGCGCGGTGAAGTTGACGCCTGCGACGTCGAGACGGGTGCGGTCGAGCTTCACTCCCTTGGCCAGCGGCGAGACGACGGTGTCCGTGAACGTGAGGGTCCCACCGGCGAGACGCACCGTCGTCTGCGGGCTCTCGATGACGCTACGCCGGATCGAGATCTTGCTCTGCACTTCGTCGGCGAACGCGAACTGGGCGAGGCGCACGTCGTGGGCTTCGAGGGTCCCGCTCACGTCCGGGAGGATCGTGTCGTCCGCGAGGCGAATGTCGGCGTCGAGGCCGATCCATCCGTTCGTCTCGGGCAAGCTCGCCGCACGCTCGGCGAGGCCGATGGGTCCGCGAACGCGCACGTGCCCGTCGATGTGGGGCAGCTGTCCGGGCTCCTTGGGGAGCTGCACGTGCACGTGGCCGAGGGAGAGCTCGGCTCGACGCATGTCGGTGGCGGGCAAATCGCACGCGGGCGTCGTCCCGGCCGCGGGGTCGAGATCGACCGAACCGACGCCCATGAAGCGGCGCACGAGAATCGAGTCGGGCTCGACGCGCACGCGCGCCTCGACCTTGCAGAGAGCGTCGTCGTCCGTCGCTTGCGAGCCGTCCGATCGCGCACGCCCGCGGTGGACGACCGCCTGCCCCGTCCGGAGCGCCACCTCGAACGAAGAGCCCAGCGCGGGATCGTCCTCGGCGGTCACGTCCAGGTCGAGCGATCGGGCCTCGAGGTGGATCTGGTCGACCTCCAGATCGATGGCGGCGTCGGTCACCGAGAATGCGCTGAAGGGCGCATGAAGCGGCCCGACGCGCTTTGGCCCCGTGTCCTTGATCGCAAGATTCATGAGCTGGCCGTCGTGCACCACGGCGCGCACGCGCGGGCCGTCGAGCTCGATGCCGTCGATGAGCAGCTTGCCGGCCAGAAGAGCGAAGAGCCTCGGCCTGACGAGGATACGCGTGCAGTCGAGCGCGGGGGCGCCGTGGTCGCTCGACTCGATACGCACGCTATCGAGCTCGACCGCGAGCGGCCACACGCGAAGCCCCGCGGCGTAGGTCGCCACGACCCCCTGATCGCGGAGCAGCGCCTGCGACTGGCGGGCAGCCCACTGCCGCGCCCACGCCGAGCGTACGACAAGGGTCGTCAGAAAGGGCAGCAGGCCGACCACGGCCAGCGCCACGCAGACGACGCGCGACACGCTTCGCCCCCAGTCGCGCTTCTTCCGCCGGCGGGTCATCGCGTAGATCGCCGGAGGGGCGCTGTCGTGCGGCGTCGCCGGCATGCCCGTCCACTGTACCCTCCGGGCGGTCCCGAGCCCATTTCCGGGGTGGCTAAGCTATAGGGGCCTATGCGCCGCACGACCCCAGGCGTGCTGGGCACACAGGACCTCATCCTTCCGCGGGCCTTCCGCGCGGAGGAGGAAAGTCCTTCCGAGGTCATTCGAATTCTCGAGCCCTTCGTCACCGATGCGCGTCGGGCGCGGCTGCTCGAGGTCATCGGCCGGCGGCTGGCGAGCGTGGCGGTCGTGCTCGACCGGCCGTACGACCCGCACAACGGCGCGGCGGTCCTTCGCTCGTGCGAGGCGTTTGCGGTTCAGCGGCTGCACGTCGTCGAACGCACGGGAACGCCTCTCGCGATCGCGCATTCCGTGGCGCGGGGCGCGGAGAAGTGGGTCGATGTAACCTGCCATGCTTCGGCTGCCTCGGCCGTGGCCTGGGCGCGTGCCGAGGGCCTTCCGCTCGTGGCCACCCACCCGGAGGGAGAGCTCGACCCCGAAGACCTGGCGCAAATGCCGCGCGTCGCGCTCGTCCTCGGCAACGAGCGCGAAGGGATCCAGGACGAGCTCGCGGCAGCCTGCGCCGCGCGCGTGAGGGTTCCCATGAGGGGGTTCGTCGAGAGTCTGAACGTGAGCGTGAGCGCGGCGATCCTCCTTTACTCGGCCACCCGTGGTCGCTCTGGCGATCTCGACGATCCCGCGAGACTGCGGCTCTACGCGCGCGGCCTGTACCTGTCGGTGGCGCACGCCGAGGAGATCATTGCGAGCGCTCTCAGGCCGACCTAGCCTGCTGCCGCAGCGACTGCGATGGCCGAAGACCTCTACGCCCTTCTCGGGGTCCCAAAGAACGCCGAGGCGGACGCTATCAAGAAGGCGTACCGCAAGCTCGCGTCGAAGCTTCACCCCGACAAGAACCCGGGCAACAACGCCGCGGAGGCTCGCTTCAAGCAAGTGAACCACGCATACGATGTCCTCGGCGACACCAAGAAGCGCTCCATCTACGACGAGTTCGGCGAGGACGGGCTCCGCGAGGGATTCGACGCTGAAAAGGCCCGCACCTACCGCGACTGGTCGCGGCAGGGGCGCAGCGGGGCCGCGTACGGCACCGGGCAAGGGGTCGACGTGGAGGACATCTTCGGGCAGGGCTCGGGCGGGAACATCGGGGACATGTTCGAGAACCTGATGGGTCGGGCGAGGCGCACGCGAGGGCCCATCCGCGGCCCGGATCTCGAGAGCGAGGTCACGATCGACTTCGCCTCGGCGGTTCGTGGTGCGACGCTCGAGCTTCGCCCGCAGGGGGCCGTGGCCGCGCCCGTCACGGTGCGCATTCCGGCGGGCGCCGACGAAGGCAACCGAGTGCGCATCAACGGCCAGGGCGGGCCGTCACCGAACGGAGGTCAGAAGGGTGATCTCGTGCTCACCCTCCACGTGACGGCGCACCCCTACTTCCGCCGCGAGGGGGAAGACCTTCACCTCGACTTGCCCATCACGATCGCCGAGGCCTATCACGGCGCAAAGGTGCGTGTGCCCACGGTGGAGGGCGCCGTGTCGCTGAAGGTGCCGGAGCACGCGAAGAGCGGGCAGGTGTTGCGCCTGCGCGGCAAGGGCGTCGTGAAGAAGGGCCACGAGCCGGGGGACCTCTACGTCCACTTCCTCGTCCAGATCCCGAGCGACGCCACCCCCGAAGTCGCCGATCTGGTCGACCGCCTCGCCAAGTTCCAACCCGGCGACCCCCGCGAAGACATTCATCTCTAGCGTCCGCGACGCTTCTTGCCTTTGGGGCCGCCCTGCTTCTGGGGCTTTCCTTTGCGGGAGGGCTGGGGGCGGTTGTTGGTCGGGCGCTTGTTGTCCTTGGGGGAGCGCCTGGGGTCTTTGCGCTTGGCCTGGGGGCCGCGCGGGTTGCCGCGATCGGAGTCGCCGCCGCCGATGCGACGCGCGTAGACCGTGCGACGAAGGATGGCCGCGTCGGTGATCTCGACGGTCATCCGGTCTCCCAGGGACACCCGGTCGCCCGAGCGCGCAGCGACCACGCGGAGCGCGTCGTCGTCGACCTCCCAGCGGTCGCCGCCGAGGTCCTCCAGGCGCACGAGGACGTCGACGAAAGGCGCATCGAGCTGCACGAAGACCCCGGACCCGACGACCGCCGTGACCGTGCCCTCGTAGCGCTTGCCGATGTGATCCTTCATCAGGAACGTCCGGTAAAGGTCGACCACCGAGCGCTCGACCTCCATCGCCCGGCGTTCGGCGACGCTCGACGCGAGCGCCGATTCCGCGAGCTTCTCGCGCGCTTCGTCGTCGCGCCTGGGGTCGCGCCCCGAGAGGACGGAGTGCACGATCCGGTGCACGACGAGGTCTGGATACCGGCGAATGGGCGAGGTGAAGTGCAGGTACGCCTTCGACGCGAGCCCGAAGTGCCCGACGTTCGTCACGTCGTAGGTGGCCTGCTTCATCGAGCGCAGGAGCAGCGAGTTGAGCACCGCGGCGAGCGGATGGCCGGCGAACGATTTGAGAAGGTCCCCGAGCTTCTTCGGATCGCGCGTGTCTTCGATGTCGAACGCGATCCCCAGCGACTCGCACATCGCCGCGAAGCGATCGAGCTTCTGCTCGTCCGGCGGAGGGTGCACGCGGAAGATGGTCGGCACACGGCGCTCTTCGAACCACCGGGCGACGGTCTCGTTGGCGAGCAGCATCAGCTCTTCGATGAGCTGGTAGGCGCGCTTGACGCCCGGATCCCCCGCGCGCCGGGCGACGTCGATGGGTTCGCGGGTCGTCGGGTCGAGGATGACCTTCGCCTCGGCCAGCTCGAAATCGAGGGCCCCCCGGTTCATCCGCCTCGCGCGAAGGACGCCCGACAGATCGAGGGCGACGCGCAGGCCGTCGACCATCTCGTCGGCGGCGGGCTCGCGCGTGGCTTCCGCCGACAGACCGAGCGCCCGCGCGACGCCGCCGTAGGTGAGCTTCGCGCGCGACCGCATGAGCCCCCGCAGAAGGCGGCTCGCGACGACGTGCCCGCTCGAGTCGACCTGGGCCTCGACGCAGAGGCACAGGCGATCGACGTCGGGCAGGAGCGAGCAGAGATTGGAGGCCAGCGCCCGCGGCAGCATCGGAATGGCGCGATCGGGCAGGTAGACGCTGCACCCGCGCGCCTTCGCCTCGTCGTCGAGCGTGGTCCGGGGAGTGACGTACGTGCTCACGTCGGCGATCGCGATCCAGACGCGGTAGCCGGGGTGCCCTCCCACCTGCGCCCTCTCGACCCACACGGCGTCGTCGTGGTCCCGCGCGTCTTCCGGGTCGATGGTCGGCAGCGGCAGGTGGCGCAGGTCTTCGCGGCCCGCCTTCATCGCCTCGGGAACCTCGAGCCCGAACGCCTCGGCCTCGGCGATGGCAGCCTCCGAATGCGGTTCACCGACGCCTTCCAGCACGAGGATCTTCGCGACCTCGACCGACAGCTCGCCGGGACGCCCGAGGACCGTCTCGATGCGCCCCTCGGGAGCCTCGTCGTTGGACTCGGGCCAGCGCGTGATGGCAACGACGACCGCGTCTCCGTCGCTTCCGCTGTTGCCCTCGGGGCCGCGCGTGTCCAGCGCCCGCGGCAGCACGATGGGGCCACGGACGCGCGTGTCGTCAGGCTCGAGCCACGCGCTCCGGCCCTTGCGCCGCAGCGTCCCCGCGACCCTTTTCGTCCCTCGCTCGAGCACCTGGATGACGACGCCTTCGGCGCCGCGCGCACTCCGGGATCGCACCCGCACGAGCACCCGGTCGCCGTGCATCGCGCCGCCAAGGGCCTCGGGCGTCACGAAGACGTCGTCGCCCACGGCCCCCGGCCCGACGCTGGCGACGAACCCGAAACCCCTCGGGTGGACCGAGAGCGTGCCCTCGCGTTCGTCTCCTCGCGCCCCCGGGTCGGAAGGCTGCGGGGCGCGGGCATTGGCCCGACTGGGGAGGCGCGTGGGCATGGGCGGGCAAGAGTAGTAGCCGCTACGCTCAGCGGGCGGAAGGGTTGACCGCGGCTCCTTCTTGTACGATTTGGACGCTGGACATGCGCTCGGAAGCGACCCTCGGCGCCGCCCTGCTGGCCGCTTCGCTCGCGCCCGCGCTGGCCGGACTCGCTGCGAGCGCCGCGCTGCTCGTGGACTACACCCGCACGGAACCCGTGTTCTGCGCCGAGGGAAGTGCGTGCGACGCCGTCCGGCACACGATGTTCGCGGCTCCGTTCGGCGTGCCGATGCCCGCGATCGGCCTCGCGGGCTTCCTCGCGATCGGCGTCGTGTCCCTCCTGGCGGGGCAGCGTGCTCGTGCGGCACAGCTCGGGCTCGCGCTCGTCTCGGCCGTCGCGGGCGTGTCCCTCCTTGCCGTCCAGGTCATGATGGGTCGCTTTTGCCCCTATTGTTGCGTCGCCGACGGCAGCGGCATCGCGAGTCTCCTCGTCGCCATCTGGAGGCTCGGCACCGCGAATCCCACGGCTCTTCCCGCCTGGACGTCGTTCGCGGGTGCGGGTTCGCTGGTCGTCGCGGTCGCGGCGCCGCTCGTGGGGGGCTATGTCCACAAGTCCCCCGGGCCCTCTCCTGCCATCGCGGCGGAGATCGCGCGGACCCCCAAAGGTGAAGTGACGGTCGTCGACTTCGTCGATTTCGAGTGCCCCTTCTGTCGGATGACGCAAGCCGAGCTCGAGCCGCTTCTCGAGGCCCACGCGGGCCAGATTCGTGTCGTGCGCAGGCAGGTGCCCCTTCACTCTCATGCGCACGCGCTCGATGCCGCCCGTGCCGCATGCTGCGGGGAGCGGCTCGGCAAGGGGGACGCGATGGCCGGCGCGCTCTTCGCCTCGCCCGTCGACGACCTCACGC
>Ga0302325_10035093_pt1 | contig 10255 bp, 14 predicted proteins | sample Palsa_T0_2_FD_201948 | JGI IMG/M metagenome (GOLD analysis project Ga0302325, IMG submission 201948) | Peat permafrost microbial communities from Stordalen Mire near Abisko, Sweden - Palsa_T0_2 | ecosystem: Environmental > Terrestrial > Soil > Palsa > Peat permafrost | place: Sweden: Abisko...
TGGTGCGAGATCCACCGTCAGGAAACTAATCGGCTGTACCTTCGACGGGTTCACCTACGATAAGATGGTCGTTGCGACAAACGTCTATTACCCATTCCGGGACTATGGCTTCACATTAGCCCAATTCATCGTCGACCCCGAGGACTTCGCTCTCGTACCCCCTCCAACCCCGTCTTGTATTTTTTGCTTCCAAATGGCTGATATTAGATCGCGAAATGTTCCCCCGACGGGATGTATCGTTGCTCTTACGCCGAAGACGCCTCCCTGACATACGAACAAGCCCGCGCCCGTCTGGACTATAAATACAATAGAATGTTCCCTGGTCCCAAACCCGTTAACTACGATCTCCAAATGTTCTCCCCTTACAAGCTGCATCAACGGTGCTCGACGAAATTCCGCGTCGGGAACGTCTTGTTAGCCGGTGATGCGGCGCATGCATGTAATCCATTCGGAGGAATGGGTCTTACCACTGGCCTTTGCGATGCAGGGGGTCTTGCGGACTGTCTTATTGGCGTTTTTAAGAAAGGATGCGGGGGCGAGTTGTTGGATAAATACGCTGAGATTCGCAGGGACAAGTTCCTGATGGTAGGCCTCTCGTCAGATTTAGAGCAGACAGACTGAGCGTAGGTCACTAATCCGGTGTCGCAGGCCAATATCGAGAGACTGTTCAAAAATAATCCGGAGACGGCGGCGGAGGATGATCCGATGTTAAAAGCCATGACAGAACTGGGCGACACGCCAGAATTTCATAGACGAGCGTCGGAAGGAATGATGGCGCTTCAACATGGTAAGTTGTCCTCTTTGAATGTTGACTAATGTTTGATTTTACTCAGTATTATCCTAAGGAGGCTTTTGTGAATGGACCCAGTAATTGAGCATTAGATCATCTAAAATGAATTGGATGTTTAACGTGTGCCGCAGCATATGCATGTGACACTCTGTTAGCCTAGAGTCGGAATCGGTTGTATTGTGCGCTGACAATATCCCGATCACCTCAACGGCGAATAGACCAAAGCCTAATTATAGCAGGCGGTAAATCAATCCAGTGACTAATGAACCGCTGGCGGAATTGCCGTGATCGGAGGAGCTGCGTGACGATTTCTCTGAGTGCACGAGCCTCTTCCTTCTCGGATCTTTTGCTCCGAATCTTATCTTCTCAAAACAGTTGAGCGCTTAGCCTATTTCCGGCGGCATTGATATTAATATCGAAGCTTTGACTTCGGATCACCCGGTTGGCGATGGAGGGGATCGGCTGAAAAGGGAGGGAATACCGAGGCAGCGGGACGAATGCGGATGGGACGATTAAACTTAATTTCATCGGTGAGCGACTGTTGGTGCCTAGACACGCACATGCTCACAAAATAGTATAGAACAAAGTTGCAGCGGCGATAATCTTCTGCCGTCACCGGCGTCACTCCGGCTGCCGCTGATCAGATCATCAGCGATAACGCACTGCAACACGCATCTCCGCACACCACCGCGCCGAGGTGTTATAAATTTTAATCCCTTTTGGGGAATCATATCGAAACTCATATTCGTTCCTGCACAAACAACATCCATATATAAACAGAAGAGTACAGCTCATTTCAGGTCAACTCAGATCTCACCATGAAGTCGATCTTACTCCTTGCTTGCCTCGGCTACCTAGCTTTCACCGCCGCCCTCCCCGGCGGGGAAGACGCACATCTCATCAGCCGCACAGCGCCCTCCGACCCTTGCTGCAAGTCCTGTGGCCCCATCGGCAAAGCCCTGCTGGACTGCCCGCGCAACACAACCGACATCTTCTGCGTCTGCGATCCCTGGGTCAAAACCGCCCCAACCTGCCAAACCTGCATCTCGAACGTCAACTTCAACACCTCCTTCGCCGTCAACCCCGGTCCGACGCTCGAGATTTTCTGGGCAGCGTGTCAATGTCAGGATCAATGCAGGACTGTCGCGGAAGCGGTGTTTGCCCCCAAGCCATGTAATTTTGGGACAGATAATTTGTGTGTGTCAAAGGTTTTGGTGCAGGATGGGCCGGATTGTTTGTGTTGTTTTGAGAAGGTGGATCCGTGGTTTGCGAGTTCGTTTAAGATTTTTATCGAGCAGGCAAAGGACTTTGTCAAGACTCAGATAAGCGCTGTGCCGGGTATGAGTCTCTTTTGGGGGGTTGCTAATTGTCAGAGGTTTGTAGTTAATTGGGAGTGGTGGATTTGCGGACTTGCCAAGGTAGCGAGGTCCGCGATTTCGTGTTCCAGGAGTTGTTTTAAATTTGTCGCATGCGCGCGCAGTGCAAAGGATAATGGTACGAGTTTACACATAACCCCACAAAGAACCTCTTCAACTTCTGTAGTATCTGGTAGTTAAAATGAATTTTATTGTTTCATTCAGATATTTCCCGATCTCAACGATCTCCTTCTTTGGGCCGTCGATGCGCACGCATCCGAGTCTTCCACGGCGATGGGATTGACGGATCAGACGCGGAGAAGCAGATTCGTTTGTGGAGGTACTTCTTGGCGGTGAACACTTGCATTATGGTCCTCAATGTTTCGGCACAACGCGGGTTGATAACTAATGCATTTCAGGATTCCGCTTTTTGTAGTTCGGAGAGGGAGTCGTATTTGGTTTCGTAGTTGTCGGGGTGACGTTCGACTGCTTTGAACCAGATCTTCATGCTCAGATGGGGGGCTTTGACCATTTGTAGGAGCGCATTTGCTGGAGAGGGGTTATTGGAGATCGAGTGCATGGCTCTTGCGACAATGTCTGCAATGTGGACGGTGGTGAGCATGACCACGCGCGCATGACGCTCCTCTCGTAGGGATATTCCAAAACTTTGATTCCCAGTTAGGAATCTACTCAATAGCAGATATTGTCAGATGCTTGAGAGATCTTATTTCATGAGATACTTTGTGTATTGAGAACGATTCTCGGGGCGCGGAATTTGAAACTGGAATCCTTAGTCGGCCATGAAGACCCCAGAGAGTAACAAACTCCCAAATCCTCAATCAACAGAAATCAACAACTCCCCATAGCCTAGCTCCTGGTCTCTCATTGGCCCTTGTCGGAGATTTGGGGGCCTTGAGACGGGTGTGTGGCTGGGGGGTACGGATTCGTGAAGTTGAAGCAGAAAGCGCACGGCTGAAAGTATTGGTTGTGAGATAACTTATGAGTCTTGAACATATGTATCTAGGTATATGTCCATATCCATGCGAATGCAAGTTGATCTATAATATCCGCCAATGCAAATTCCCCGCCCCTGTTCTCCCCAACATGTTCTCCAGATCCCATTCCTTCAGATAATCCCATCTTCACCAGATCGCGTGATGATCGAACTTGATCTCTTCTTTATCTGATATCTTCTTTCACCAGGTCAAATCTCATCTACAGTACCTGCGCGAACGTGCTCCGTTCTCTTACTTGTGGTCCGTATTTATAGAAGGCAAAGGGAATTGGAATCATTGCGACACTGGCAAATGCTAGGATACTTGTAGCCCATTGTGATCCGAGTGATTGATACATACTACAATCAGTGACCGTTCAATACCAACTGTCCAGCATAAATTCAAAAGAAGAGTTGTAGGCATTCTGACGTTGTGACAAAATGGGAAGAGCTGACAAGAGGGGGAAAGTCTATGTATGTAGATCTGTGGGAGAGGGATCCGGGGGGAATACTAAGGCGCCCAAAGGGGAAACGTAGCCCCCAACACCGACCGCAACAACGAATTCGCGGCCAACGCCGAAGCGGCATACTGCAAATAACAATCCGCCAAATAATTCATAATACTCAAAAACAGCAATATCTGCGCCAAGCCAAACGGCACCCCCGCAAGCACCACCCCGATCCAATGCAATGTGGGATACGAGGTCCATGCGAACCAGAAGAGTGCGATGGGCATGAGGAATGCGCCGATGAAGGTTGGTGGGAGACGGGCTTCGGGCCAGACGGCCTTGCCGTTGGCATGTTTACGCATTTGGGAGAGGTAGTTTCGGTTTGTTACGGGGGTTAGGCAGACGCCGAGGATGGAGCCGCAGCCGATGCCGATGAATGCTAGACCGCCTATGCCGGGGCCCCAGCCGCGTTGTTCTAATTATTAGCATTCTCTTTTAATTGGAAAGAGGATTGGTGGAGGGGAAGCAATTTCACGGAAGAAGGGACGTGGGATCAGTACCTTCGAATATAATTGGGAAGGCGACGAAGAGGAGGTATAGAATTCCGTAAAGGATGGCGACGTAAATTGAGAATAGAAGGACGATGGGTTCCAGGAACATTCTCCATGGACGAGATAAACTGACTTTATATAATTGATAAACAGTTGGTTTTGTTTTCTCGTGGGCGGCGTATAAGTCCGGGTTCCCTGTTTCCTTGCGGAGCTTGCGCGCTTTCGCTTCCAGAAGGGCTTTGGTATAAGTCTCTGGGATCAAGAATAGGATGATGAGGAAAATGACGCCGGCATAAATCAACGATAGCCAGAATGTCCATCTCCACGACACTACAATCAATAAGATCTCATGGATTATGTACCATATTGAGACAGAAATCCACCGGCAATGGGACCGATGACAGGTCCAAGGAAAGGTGCCGTGGCAAATAATCCCATTGCCTTTCCTCGTTGATGGGGCATCCAAATATCCGCCAGAGTCCCACCGGCATTAGCCAACGGCGAGGAACCGAATGTTCCCGCAATCAACCGCGATACGATCAATGTAGCAGGATTCTTCGCCAGAGCGCAAGGGATTTGAAAAATTGTGAAGACCGACCAGGAGATTATATACACAGGTCGTCGTCCAAGGACTTCAGACATCGGCGCCCAGACCAGAGGTCCAAAGGCGAATCCCAGGACATAAGTCGTGACGCCTAGTGTTGCAACTAGATCTGTTGTTCCTAAATCGCGTGCAACGTCCGGGATACCAGGAGTACTATCCGTTAACGATTTCCCCCCTGGAGCGGGATGTACAATACACTTGAGGTGAATGCAACACAAAGAGTCATGATCGATACCAAAAACGTCAACCACCATTTATAATTCGAGGTCCTATTCATCAATAATTGTCTCCTTCGTACGGGATCAGTACCAATTATACGGATTATGAGGATCTTCCGGACCATCCCACTCAACCAGATTCGGATCCCGTTCCCCTGCAGCTGCCGCCTCAGGCTCGTCATCTTCAAACGTCCCCTCCCCACCAATCTGACTCGCATAACTAGTCACAGGATACAATGAAGAAGGCCGCTGACTTTCCACATCCGAAGGCCGACCGTATCCCTCTGCATTATACGCATGCGAGTCCAAAGCGGAGGGTGTCCGACTCAAGCTTGACGATCCGTGCGAGGCGTCAGATGCCGATTTCTCAGCTTTGGTCTCGTCAGCAGACGTAATTGTCGGCGACGGAGAAGTATCCGTCTTCTCTTGATCTAATGCCATCGCTCGCTCTGTTGTCTGGAAGGACAGTTGTCGCTGCGTGAGGATTTTGATGTGGGTCTTTTGATGTGGTTTGGAAGTCTCGGCCGGGATCTCGGCAAGTGGTGGGCTCCGGATTAACTCCGTGCCTGACCCCAATCACCTTTGTCCGATGACAAATGTGGATGAAAAAATCGGCTAGGAATACTTCCGGAACGCGTGGGAGATTCATGGCCCTATCAATTGACGTCAATATCTCAACTCGCGTTTCGAAAAATTTAAAGATTGGTCTACCCAGCGAATAACAATCATATCATCAAGTTTCTATATGAAATTTCTTCATTCGCGATTAACGCCGATATCTATACCAAGATGAACTCTGATTACTCTCCGAAAGTTCCTTCTTCAGCCGCACTATCTATTCCCGCGGCCGCTTTATGCCGCAGGAACACCGCCCTGCACCTCAATCCGTTCATGTTTCAACAACAAGGCACACACAAATCCCACCGCTCCAGCCGTAATAGTCAAGATATAAACCTTATTAATCGACTCGACAATAATGCCCAACGCGGCCGTCCTAGTAGCTTCATCCAAAGTCTGGAAGAAACTCCCCGCGGTGCCGGCAATAGCGCCCCTGATCAACGCAACGGGGGTATCCGGTAATAACCTCGTCAACCCCGAGGTCGCGGTATTAATCAATACCGTGCCCCCCACAGAGAGCGAAATAACGGCCCCGACCAATTGGCCTGTCGTCAGGAATCCAATTGCCTGTCCGACCATTGCTTTCGGGACTTTGACTTGTGCGACCGCAAAGCCCGCTTGAGAGTACATCCCCGCGCCGAGTCCAATGAGGCTGGTGTACCCGTATATTCTGGCCGCGGATGTTTCGGGGGTGGATACATACAGGAGGGCCGAGCCGATTAATCCTAGACCGGTGCCGAGGATGTAGAACGGGGAATAGAATCCGATTTTGGTGATTAGTATTCCTCCTGCCACGGAGCCGAAGACGAGGGTGAAAATGACGGGGAGGAGACGGATTGCTGATTTCAGAGCAGAGTCGCCGCGCGTGAATTGGAAGTACAGCGGGATGTAGTATAATGTGACGAATGCCAGGGCTGCGGAGGTCGCGATGAGGATGAATAGGAGGACGGTAGTGCGCATGAAGAGCATTTCCACGGGAAATACGCGGCGTTCTTTGGTCTGTCCAGGCATATAAAGAGTCTGACTGAATGCAAAGAGGATAAGCAATACCGCTACATGTTAGAACATATTCCCACTAAAAAGGGGGCGAGTTGGGGTTGAGGAGTAGGGGGGGAGGTTATTTGGGGGGGAGATTACCGAAACAGACAAACGTTCCAATGACCTGGCCACTCTTCCAAGGGAATTCATTCCCTCCGAATGTAAGTGCCAGAATAAGTGAGACGATAGATCCAGTGAGTAAAACAATCCCGATCCAATCGATCTGTTTGAATCGTTCAAGATATGGTTTCCCCTTTTGTGCGTCGAAATCTGGGATGAGGAAAATTAGGACGGGGGCAATGAGTGCGCCGATGGGCAGGTTGATGTAAAACGCCCAGCGCCAGCCAGCGCTACTATCTGTAAATGCACCGCCGATGACTGGGCCGAGAACAGTTCCTAATCCCCACATCGCTCCAGTCAGTCCAATATACCCTGGTCTGCATACAAGTCAGCATTGCTCAAAGACATCGAGGGATAGATAGTACCTCTCATGATCTGAAGTATTAACCGAGATAAGAAACAAAGACCCCGTATAAATCGCCGTAGCCCCAATCCCAGCAATCACCCTCCCGACAATCAACGCATTCATATTTGGCGCGGCGCCACACAGCGCGCTTCCAACCTCAAACACCAGCACCCCAAGGATATAAAACCACTTTGCATTGAAGATCTGGAAGAACTGTCCGAACGGGAGCATGAGTGCTGTTCCGGAGAGAAAGAACCCGGAGGCAAGCCAGGCGATTTTATCTACTGAGTTGAATTCTTCGACGATCGCGGGTTGGATGTCGGCTACGATGGTGTTGTCGAGGGCGAAGAGGAAGAGGCCGACTAGAATGGAGAAGATGATGAGGAACCACTATTTGAGAGGTTAGATTTGGTTCAATGCAGGACGGGGGGAGGGGGGGAAGGGGTACTTTGAGGCCCGTGGGACGGTGGGTTATTGGTTGTGGACCTTCTGGTTCAGAGGGACGGCCCTCTTCGAGTTTATTGAGACTTGCGGCACGGGAGTTTGCCTTCGAACTCGCGGGGGAGTACTCCCCCACCGCCCGCTGACTTTGAATCTTCTCCAATATATCCACCGGCGTGGGGATATCATTATTCCCCCCCTGGCCAACCAACGTAGTAGTCGAAGTTCTCGCTGACATCTCAATATCCCTTGCAGTACTTTCACTTTCCGAATTGAACAGCTGGCTTCTGGTCGTGGTTTACCGAAACCATTGTCCTCGCGGCTCATTTTATATCCCGACCCTCGAAGAAAGCGTTTTGAGGCCTGTTTTTTTGTTTGCTTAGAAACGCGATCTCCACTGCGGAGATTAGAAATAAAAGTTGATGATACGCGAAAGCGGCGTTACTATCAATCCATCAGGGGAGTGTTATCCCGTCCGTCTAGCCAATAGCAGTCGCATGTGTAAGCTTATCCTTGTTTTGAGGCGGGCAGATGTTGGTCCGTGTGTAACCGTCAAGCTAAGGCACACGGACATAAACCCCAGACACGGTATCTCCATCTCCAACACACGCTTGGGGTCCACATCGCGTGGAGTCTCGTGCACGTGGGATTAATAATTGTTTGGTTTGACTGCGCGGGGATAGTTGTGCCCACTCATGTCGTGATATGGAAATAAGGTCGCGAGCGGAGATAGGCGAAGTCGTCATCCATCGCGATAATCATGCATGGACCGGGGTGTGGATTTTCCATCGTGCACGTGGTGAGAGAGGTCGGCTGGAATAGCGCAAGGGAGGGAATGCCTTAGTGTACTCGACGACCGAACGAATCGTTCGTGAAGCTTCAGTTGATTTCAAAGCGCGGGCGCGGATGTCATTTGTAAGTGGCGTTTTCCCACTCCGGCAACAAAAATAAGGTTTGAGGACAAAGCGGGGAGCTAAATAACACGCTGTCCGGGATGTTCCTGCGCTGCATAAGCGTCGTCTAGAACGAAGACGGCTAGATTGATATCGGCTTAATAAAAATAATTGAGACCAATATGGTAGGCGAGATATATGCCTGATAGTAGCGGAGAAAGTGAACTTCTTGTTTTCAGAGGGGGGATCATCAAATCAGATCTGCTTGGGGTCTTTAATTTCGACTTGCGAAAGAGATCGATCTGGGATTATAAGAAAGGACCTCTCACTTTGAGTAGCAGTCTTGCTGAGCCGGTTCATGGTATTAACGTGCTACTCGTGGTTATATTTCACATTTCGCATCGTTTCTGCAGCTGCGATCTGACAATCAAAGCGTGGGGAATTCCTTTACCAATTCAAGGACACTCATCTAAAGGATCGTGCTGCTCGCATGGACCCATTTACTGGGAATTGATCTTTCAATATCAGGTGTTTGTTTCATATATATGCCCTTCCCGCGGTCAAAGATCTCATTGCTTTCCCCTAAAGTGATTCGCAGCTGATCATGCATGATCTGACTTCCGCAGGAATGAAACGTGACCTGGGAACCCCTTCCAAGATCCTAGAAACACTCCACTTCCACGCCTTGCCCACTTACCACTCGGCCTAAGTATCCCCCACCCGCGTCCAGACAGCCTACTCTTCCCTGTCTGCACACTGTCGTGTATCCCAACTTTCGGGCGCCCATCTGGCACTAAATCTACCCAGCGAAACAATCCAACCAATCACACCGCCCATCTCGGTCATTTCCGCCCCACTTAGAATTCTCGAACACACAGAGAGAGTCAACTCATCATCGCCAGCTGCTCCGCCAACATCCCCAGTCACCCAGCCATCACCGTCCATCCAGCCGTCCGCACCGCTCGCCTTTGTTCGCCATGGCAATCGTCACACGTAATATCCTGTACCGCAATCCCGTCGACTTCACCTCCGAACTCCCCCTCGAACGTACCCCTCCCCATCCCCACCCCCGATCCGCAGTCCCCCTTGAACCCCCGCGAGCAGTGTGCTGATTGTGGATACATGCAGTGGTGTATCAGATTCTGCGGTATCTCCCTGCGCGGGATCTCAAGACCATTCGCCTAGTAAATAAACTGCTCTCCCGCATCGGACGGAATAATCTCCTATGGTCCTCCCTCGCACGTCAAAAATGGTCCGAAAAGCTGTGTCTGACAACCTTACCGCTCCCATCGCCGAGTCTCCCTGACCCGTCGTCCGACGACGAAATGACTACCTGTGGACCGAACACCTCCGATGACGTGAACAACAACACCAATAATGTGGATCATACACCCGATACGGAGACCTATTTGCGCGAGATGCAGGATTTCGCGGACCATACGTATGATGAACTAAAACCGTATTCGTTATGGGAATTGGCGCATTGGTTTCCTGCGTTCGTGATGGTCGAGGGGTCCTGGTTGAGGGCGTATAATTTGGTGGAACAGCATTTGGAGGTGGGGTATTTACATTCTGTGGTGAGAAGGGATTCGTTTTCTGTGAGTGATACGCAGTGGGAATTGTACCCCCCTGAATCCCCCTTTTCCCCTAAAACCGTTTCCCCCGAATCCCGTTTCCCCAAAACCCGTTTCCCTTTACCTTTCCCACGTCACTTGTTTTCTTAGATGTGTTTTGTTGCCGTTGGGTGGTTTGTTGTGTTCCTTTGCTTAGATATTGGTTGTGTGATGTGGTCGCTGATGAGATGCTATAGTCGTTTTTCAAGGGCAATTCGGTCATCT
>Ga0302325_10035094_pt1 | contig 10255 bp, 9 predicted proteins | sample Palsa_T0_2_FD_201948 | JGI IMG/M metagenome (GOLD analysis project Ga0302325, IMG submission 201948) | Peat permafrost microbial communities from Stordalen Mire near Abisko, Sweden - Palsa_T0_2 | ecosystem: Environmental > Terrestrial > Soil > Palsa > Peat permafrost | place: Sweden: Abisko...
CCTTCAGCGCCTCCGGGGTGTCGATGGCGACGATCTTGCCGTGATCGATGATCGCGATCCGGTCGCAGTTCTCCGCCTCGTCCATGTAGTGCGTGGTCAGGAAGATGGTGATGTCCTCGCGGGTCTTGAGCTCGTTGATGTACTGCCAGATTGACGACCTGGTCTGCGGGTCGAGTCCGACCGTGGGCTCGTCGAGGAAGAGGACGTGCGGAGCGTGCAGCAGCCCGCGGGCGATTTCCAGCCGCCGCTGCATTCCCCCGGAGAACGTGCTGACCAGACTGTCCTTTCGTTCCCAGAGCCCGACCATGTCCATGACCTGGCGCATCCGCGGAGCCACGGCGGCCTTCGGCACGCCGTACAGCTCCGCGTGGAATCGCAGGTTCTGCTCGGCGGTGAGGTAGGTGTCCAGCGTGGTGTCCTGGAACACCAGCCCGATGTTGCGGCGTACCGCGTCCCGCTCCTTCGCGGTGTCGTGCCCAGCCACGGTGGCCGTACCCGACGTCGCGTTCGCCAGGGTGCAGAGGATCTTGATCGTGGTCGTCTTGCCCGCCCCGTTCGGTCCGAGGAATCCGAAGGTCTCGCCTCTGCGCACCTCGAAGTCGATTCCGCGGACCGCCTCGATTTCGCCATACCGCTTGGTGAGGCCGGCCACTGAGATCACCGGTCGCCGGGCGCTGCCGTTGACCGCAAGGCCGGCCACCGCGCCGGTTTGCAATGCCACTGTCACTGCCTCCTTTGCCTGCTGTCGCTGTCGAGCCTAATGCGGGGCGGCGTCCGGCTCGCCCGCCCGCCCGGCCGGGCTCTCATCTTCGTCGTCGGCTGCAAGCACCCGGTAGAGCGCCCGCCTGGCGTCGGTGAGGATCTGCCGAGCCTGACCGATCTGGGCATCGCTGCCCGCACTGAGAACCTGGGACGCGGCCATGGCCACCTGCCCTATCAGCTTCCGCATCTCGGCAGGCGCGCCGCCGGCGTGCCCGGTGACTGCGTCCCACGGCGCGTCAAGCTCGTCCGGGTGCGCCTCGGCGTAACGGCGGCCGTCCTCGGTCAGCACGTACGCTCTCCGGCCGCCCTCGCCGGCTTCCGCGCGGATCAGCCCTTCGTCCTCGAGCTGCTGCAGCGCCGGGTAGACCGACCCTGGACTCGGCCGCCATACCCCGCCGCTCCGCTCGCCGATCTCCTGGATGATCTGGTATCCGTTCATCGGGCCCTCAGCCAGCAGCGCTAGCGCCGCGGCGCGGACGTCCCCGCGCTTGGCCCGCGGGCCCCGCATCATCCTGGGATCCCCAAGCCAGGACCCGAGTCCCGGAAATCCCGGCGGCGGGCCGAACCCCGGCCGGCCGCCGAATCCCGGGCCGCGGCCGTGGCCTCGCCTGCCGCCTCCCCTGCGCCGCCAGGCTTCCTCGTCGCCTTGGTGCCGCCAGCTGTCTTCTTCCCGCATCGTTCCTGCTCCTTCTCTGTCGGCTGCCTTCTCTGTCGGCTGCCTTACGTTGACTACGTCGTATGCCTCTGACCCATCGCGATTGTTCCTAAGACGAGTCGAGTAGCTCAAAGATATATCGTTATAGATGGGATGGCAAGCCCAGGATCGTGCTGGAGGTCGCGTGCCTAGCCGGCCGAGGGCCGCTTAGGACCCGGCGCTGCGGGGTCGTCGGCTGGCGGCCAGTCGCTCGCCAGCGCCGTCAGCCGCTCTGCCGTAGCCCCGAGCGGCTGGCCCCGCCCGACCGCAACCCCGAGCAGGTACGCGGTCAGCGGGGCGGCGGGCCGGTCGACCTGGTGTGCTACGTCGCGGGCCAGGTCGAGTATCGTCCGCGTGTCGGCGGTGCCTGGATCGATGCCCAGTTCACTGCATGCCGCCTCGAGCCATCGCTGCATGGTGGTCACTGGTGCCTCCGCCTCACCTTCGGCCTGCCGGGCCCGCCAGCCGCGGCGGTGCCGGGCCCGCCAGCCGCGGCCGTGCCCGACGCGATCATGCCCGGTCAGCATAGAACCTGCCGAAACTGCCTGCGCCTGGTGCTGGCTATGGCCCGGCAGCAGGATCACGGTGACCGCCGTGCCCATTCGCGGGCCCGGCTCAGGTCGCTCGTGGTGTCGCAGTCCAGCCAGGGCGGCGGATCGCCCGGGCCGGCCGGGTAGCTGAGCCTGACCGGTCCGAGCCGTGCCAGCAGGCCGTGCAGCGAGTCGCCGGGGTAGCCAGCCAGCCGGCCGCGGATCGCGGCGGTCGGCCAGCAGCCCGCGAGCCACTGGGGACGGCCGGAGTCGTCGATCAGGATCGCGCCGCGCTGAGACTGCTCGGCCGCGCCGAGCAGGACGACCAGGTGCCTGGCCTGCAGGAAAGGCATGTCGGCGGCGAGCACAGCGACCCACGGGGCGCTCACTCCGGCGAGACCGCGGCGCAGGCCGGCGACCGGCCCGGTCCCTGGTGGGTCCTCGCGGACGAATTCAACCCGGCAGGATGCGACGGCGCCGAGACCGGCTCGTGGCGGGCCGACGACGACCACGCGAGCGGCACCAGCCTCGGCAGCGGCCGCTACTACGGCCGCCAGCAGCGTGCGGGTGCCCACCACCAGGCCAGGCTTGTCCGCCCCGCCAAGACGCCGTGCCCGGCCGCCGGCCAGCACGACCGCAGCAAGACGGGTCCCAGCGGGACTGCCAACCCCGGCGGGCCGTTCGGGATCGGCGGTCGGCCCGGCGCCCCCGATCGGCCCGGTACCCGCGATCGGCCCGGTACCCGCGATCGGCCCGGTACCCGCGATCGGCCCGGTACCCGCGATCGGCCCGGTACCCGCGATCGGCCGGGCGGCCGCGCCAAGCCCTGCGCCGGCGGTCTGCCCGGGGTTCCCGGCCAGCCTCTCGCCTGCACTCACCACAGCGTCAGCCGTCAGCCGCCGATGGCAGACATCGGCCTGGCCGGCTGCAGGAACCCCGGTTCGTCGATGCCGTGGCCTGGCAGCTTTGCGGCGACCGCTTCCAGCCAGCGCTCGGCCAGCTGACCGTCGGTGGCACCGGATCGCAGCAGCCCGCGCAGGTCGCTCTCTTCCCTGGCGAACAGGCAGTTGCGGACTTGCCCGTCGGCGGTCAGCCGGACCCGGTCGCAGGCGCCGCAGAACGGCCGCGTCACCGAGCCGATCACGCCGACCCGGGCGGGTCCGCCGTCGATCAGGAAGATCTCGGCGGGGGCCGAACCTCGCTCGCCTGGGTCGTCGGGCGTCAGCGAGAACTCGGGCGCGAGCGCGGCCAGGATCTCTTCGGCGGTCACCATGTTCTCCCGCCGCCAGCCGTGCTGCGCGTCCAGCGGCATCTGCTCGATGAACCGGAGCTGATAGCCGTGCGCCAGGCAGTACCTGAGCAGCGGTGCCGCCTCGCCGTCGTTGACGCCGTGCATCAGCACCGAGTTGACCTTGATCGGCGTGATCCCCGCGGCGGCCGCAGCAGCGAGGCCGGCCAGCACGTCGGCCAGCCGGTCCCGTTTCGAGAGGGTCTTGAAGACCTCTGGCCGCAGCGTGTCGAGCGACACGTTGATCCGGTCCAGGCCGGCCGCGCGCAGTGGCTCCGCCAGCCGGGCGAGCCCGATCCCGTTCGTGGTCAGTGAGATCTCCGGGCGCGGTAGCAGCCCGGCGGCGTGCGCGACGATGCCCGCCAGGCCCCGCCGCAGCAGCGGCTCTCCGCCGGTGAACCGGACTTCGGTGATGCCGAGCCGCTCGACCCCGATCCGTACCAGCCGGACGACCTCGTCGTCGGTGAGCAGCAGCGGGCTAGGCAGCCAGTCGAGCCCGTCGGCGGGCATGCAGTAGCTGCAGCGCAGGTTGCATCGATCGGTGAGGGACACCCGCAGGTCCGTCGCGATCCGCCCGAAGGAGTCGGCAAGCACGGCAGCACCCCCTCATCGATGCGGTCGGACGCCGCAGTGCCACTCAGCCTACGTCGCGATCATGGGCGGCAAACCACTACAGGGGGCAGCGGGAAGTCGGGCGCAGTTCGTCCGGGCCGTCCTGATCGCCCCGATTCGCCGCCTCGCGGGCCTGCAGGGCGGCCTCCGGCAAGGCGGCCTCGCTGCGCGGGCATCCCCCTTGTGCAGGCCTCCCTGTGCCGGTCAGGCAGCCTTCCCCTGGCCGCCATGGGTCGCTGGCGCGGGCTGGCGACCGGTGCGCGCGCGGTACTCGGGCTGCCGATGTTCGTAGCGCTGGCCGATGGGCGGAAACGAGATGATGAAGTCGGCGGTGGCGCGGTTGCAGGCCACCGGGACGTTCCAGACGACCGCGACGCGCAGCAGCGCCTTCACGTCCGGGTCGTGCGGCTGCGGCTCAAGCGGATCCCAGAAAAAGATGAGCAGGTCGATCTCCCCTTCTTCTGCGATGGCGGTGGGCGCGTCGCCCGCGGATGGCGACGCGTCGCGGAGTCCCCTACCATCGGCTCACCGAGATCGCCGCCGCTCCGCTGGCCGCGGACTAGTCAGCTGGCCCCGCCGTAACTCCGGCGCAGGCCGGGCCGATCACCGAGGATGGGGTCATGACCGTAGGCAGCGCCATCTGGCGGGATCAGCTCACCGACTCCGAACGCACCACGCTGGGCCGGGGAGACGGAGTCATTGCCGATCCGCGGCCTGATGTCCTTGTCGTCGGCGGCGGGATCATTGGTGTCGCGACCGCGGCTGCCTGCCATCAGGCCGGCCTCGGCTCGGTGCTGCTGATCGAGACAGGCCGCCTGGGCGCAGGCGCCACCGGCGGCGCGACCGGGCTGCTCATCCCCGAGCCGCACCAGTGGAGCGACCCGGAGCCGTTCGTCGACCTGGAGCGGGCCAGCCTGGAGCGCTGGCGGGACCTCGAGCAGGCGGTGCCTGGCGGGGTCGGCCTGGTCGAGCTCGACTGGATCGGCCTGGCCCCGCACCCGGGGGGATTCGCCGCACATCAGCCGCCGGCCGTCGAGTGGCTAAGTCCCGGCCAGGTCGAGTACCTCATCCCCGGCCTGGCGCGGCCGATGGAGGGAGCGCTCATCCGCAGGCAGGCAAGGCTGAACCCGCTGCGTGCGGTCGCCCGGCTGGCCGCTGGCCTGCCCGCGGTGGCGACCGGCGTGGCTGCCACTGCGGTGACGGTCAAGGGCGGCCGGATCACGTCTGTCGCGACGTCGGCCGGCGAACTCCAGCCGGGGGCAGTGGTGTTCGCCACCGGGCAGCCGCCGGTGCTTGACGGCTTGCCGCTGCGGCTGCCGTCCGACCGGGTCAAGGGGCATCTGCTCGTCACCGAGCCCGCGCCGGTGCGGCTCCCCGGCATCGTGGCCCCGGTTGCCACCCAGATCGAGGACGGGCGGCTGCTGGCAGGCGGGACCTTCGACGTGGGCGACGAGGGCCCGGCGGTGCAGCCAGAGGTGATCGATTCGATCATGGCCGGGCTCGCCGCGACCCTGCCGGCCCTGCGCGGCCTGGGGATCGCCTACCAGTGGTGCTGCTTCCGGCCCCGCCATCCCGACCGGCGGCCGGTGATCGACCAGGTTCCCGGACTGGAGAACGCCTGGCTCACCTCCGGTCATTTCCGGACCGGGATCCTGAACGCCCCGATGACGGCCGCTGTCATCGCCCGCTGGATCGGCGGCGGCGGCCCGCCGGTCGAGCCGGCCACCTGGTCCGCGTCCCGGTTCGAGAGCCGGGCCGGCCGCTAGTGCGGCGACCACCAGAATGCTGAATCCCGCGATTCACCACGTTGGCGGTGAGCGCTAACGGCGCTACCGTCCGGCGGCTGGGCCCGGCGCTACCGTCCGGTGTGCGGGTGCGGTGGCTGCGGGTGCGGCGCTACGTCCCCGCGCTGGGGCGCAGCTTGCGGCGGTCGTCGGGCAGCCGCTCGGTGGCGCCGGAGGCATCGAGGTACTCAAGCAGCGGGATCGCCACCCGTCTGGTCGTGCCCAGCGCCTGCCGTGCCTGCGCCGTGGTGAACGGCTGCGGCAGCCGGGCGAGAACGCGGGCAGCCAGCGCCGCGGCGTCCGGGCCAAGCACGATCTGGTCGCTGACCCGCAGCAGCAGCCCGGCCTGCTGCGCCGCGGCGATCGCCCGGGTACCGAGACCGAGCTCCTGGAGCCGGCCGGCCTCGGGCGCCAGGAACGGCGCGGCGCTCAGGTCGGCGCGCACCGCCCGCACGGCCGCCGCTACCGGCGCCGGCAAGCCGGAGCCGGGCGGCCCCGCAGCGTGCCCCGCGACTTTGATCATGCCGTCGCTGAGCACGAGCGGCGGCCGGACAAGCGCCTCGACTAGGCGTCGGTCAGGCACTCCGATCGCGGCCCGGGCCGCCTCGGCCGGCAGGCCGGGCGCGAGCGGGTCGGCGGCGGCATGAGCGGAGACGGCCTCGGCGAGCCGCCGCTCCAGGCTGAGCCAGTGGACCGGATCGGCGAGCCACTCGCCGGCGACGGGGACGGGCTGGTCAGCCACGCCCATCGCGCGCAGGTCGGCGGCCCGCAGCAGGCCGTGCCGCTGGAGCAGGTCAGTGGCGGCTGGCCGGTGGGGCCAGGTGCCGAGTTGCGCTGCCGCCGCGGCAGCGGCGCCGCGGCCGCCCAGCGGCGGCGGCGCCACGTCAAGGATGGTCGCGCCCACGACCGACGGATGCCCGTCCGCCCGCGCGGCGGCGCCGGGGTCGCGCAGCAGGACGCGATCGCCCACGTGCAGCGGCAGCGGGTCGCGCAGCGTGAGCCTGGCGATCAGGTCGCCGAGGACGCGCACCCTGGTCAGCATCCTGGCCGACCCGATGTGCAGCATCAGTTCCCGCGGCAGCCGCGGCGCCTGGCCGCGGACGGCGGGCCGGACAGGCCCGGACAGCCGGGCGTCGACCACATCGGTCAGTGTCCAGCGGCCGGCCTCCACCAGCGCCATCCCCCGGGCAACCCCGTACCGGCCGGCGCCGCCTCGGCTGGCATTGCCCCGGCTGGCATTGCCCCGGCTGGCATTGCCCCGGCTGGCATTGCCCCGGCTGGCATGGGCCGGGCTGGCTTGGGCCGGGCTGGCACCGGTCCGGCTGGTGCTGGCCGGGCTAGCGCCGCGCAGGTTGAGCGCGACCCTGGCAACCCCGCTGGCGCGAGCCACGGGCGTGCCGAGCGACTGGATCCCGCGGATCCGGACCGGCCGCATCGAGGGGGCCAGCCCCAGCTCGCCGCCTGCCCGGACGGTGCCGGCCGGCAGCGTCCCGGTGACCACCGTTCCGCTGCCGGTGACGCTGAACGCGCGGTCGACCCAGAGCCGCACGGCCGCGGCGGGATCGGGCACGGGAAGGGCGCGAGCCATCCTGGCCAGCCCGGCGAGCAACTGCGGCAGCCCCTCGCCGGTGACGGCGCTGACGGCGAACGACTCCACCGTGCCCAGGCTGGTCGCGGCGATCTCGGCGGCGGCCTGCGCCAGTACCGGGCCGGGGTCGGCCAGATCGCTCCGGGTGACGGCAAGCAGGCCGTGCCTGATCCGCAGGGCGTCGAGCACGGCGAGGTGCTCGGCCGACTGCGGCATCCAGCCCTCGTCCGCCGCCACGACGAAGAGCACGCCGGGTACCGGACCGACGCCGGCCAGCATGTTCGGCACGAAGCGCTCGTGCCCCGGCACGTCGACGAACGCCAGCTGCTCCCCGGACGGCAGGGTCAGCCAGGCGAAGCCGAGGTCGATGGTCATGCCGCGCCTGCGCTCCTCCGCCCAGCGGTCGGGTTCCATCCCGGTGAGCGCCCTGACCAGCGCCGACTTGCCGTGGTCCACGTGTCCGGCGGTGGCGATGACCTGCACTGCCCGCTACCCGGCAGCGGCGATGACCGCGCCGGTCAGCGGCTCGTCGTCGACGGCGGCCACGCCGCGCAGGTCGAGCAGCAGCCGCGCGCCGGCGATCCGGCCGACGACCGCCGCAACGGCGCCGCTGCGCACCGCATCGCCGGTCCGCAGCCGCGGCGCGAGCCCGGCGGGCAGGCTGACCGCCGCGCTGGGCAGCACCACGCCGGGTCCGCCGCCGGCCCCGACGGCTGCCTCGCTCGGCACCACGCGAGAGTCGATGCCGGCCGAGACCAGCGCCGCTGATATCCGTTCTGCCCGGATGGTGAGCGCCGCCTGCCCGGCGTCCAGCGCTTCCGCGACCGGAACCGGCGGCCCGGCCAGGGTGGCCTCAAGCGCCGCGACCGTCAGCTTGTCCACCCGCAGTGCCCGCGCCAGGGGGTGTCTGGCGAGCCGCCTGACCAGCTCGGCGCGGCCGAGCAGCAGGCCGGCCTGCGGGCCGCCGAGCAGCTTGTCGCCGCTGGCCGTGACCAGGTCGGCCCCGGCCAGCAGCCAGGACTCGGCGTCGGGCTCGGCCGGCAGCAGCGGATGCGGGGCGAGCAGCCCGGAGCCGATGTCGCCGACCACGGGCACGCCGAGCCCGGTCAGCTCGGCGATGCCGGGCTGCGAGGTGAATCCCACGACCCGGTAGTTGGACGGATGCACCTTGAGCACGAACCCGGTGTCCGGCCCGACCGCGGCCGCGTAGTCGGCAGCCGTCGTCCGGTTGGTCGTGCCGACCTCGCGGATCCTGGCACCGGTCGACTCGAGCAGGTCGGGGAGGCGGAAGCCGTCGCCGATCTCGATCATCTCGCCGCGGCTGATCACGATCTGGCGGCCGGCCGCCAGCACGGTCGCGGCGAGCACCAGGGCCGCCGCGTTGTTGGTCACCACGTGCACTGCGCCGGCCGCCGGGACGGCCCTGGCCAGCGCGTCGAGCGCGCCCCTGCCCCGGCGCCCCCGGGTGCCCGTGGCCAGGTCGAACTCCAGGTCGGTGCAGCCCGCGGCGGCCAGCACGGCGTCTCTGGCCGCGGCCGACAGCGGGGCCCGGCCCAGGTTGGTGTGCAGCAGCACCCCGGTGGCGTTGATCACCGGGGTCAGCGTGGCAGCCCTGGCCGGCAGCGCGGTCACCGCCGCGTCGGCCACCGCCGTGGCGGCGATGCTGCCGGAACGGGCCTGCTGCTGCGCCTGCCTGACGGCGGCGAGCACAAGCTCGCGGCCGAGGCGCTGCTGTGCGGCGGCGAGCCGCGGATCAGCGAGCACCGCGTCGGTGCGCGGCACGAGCCTGCGGGCATCCACGAGGGCGACCATACCCGCGCGGCCAGGGTGCGGCGATGGGTGTTCGTCAGCCGCCAGGGGCGTTTACCGGCCGCGCATGGGCGGCGCCGGCATAGTGCGGCGCCCGCGGGGTACCCGTTCTATGCCAGTCTTAGTCCTCCGCTCAACGAAGGATGTGAGGTCACATGGCTGGGACAACGCGGATTCCGCGGAGCCGGGGCGCCCTGAGCGGGCTGCTGCTGATCGTCGCGGGCGCGTGGGGCGCCCTGATCCCCTTCGTCGGACCGTATTTTCACTACGCCTACACGCCGGACAAGACATGGGCGTACACGACGGGCAGGCTGTGGCTGGAGATCCTGCCTGGTGCCGCCGCGGCGCTCGGCGGGCTCGTCACGGCGGCGAGCGCGCGGCGGCCGCTGGCGCTGTCCGGGGCGTTCGTGGCGGCGCTCGGCGGTGCCTGGTTCGTGGTCGGCAACCTGGTGAGCTCGCTGTGGAACAAGGGCGCCCCGGAGGCGGGGATCCCGGTCGGCGCGAACGTCACCCGGCTGGCGGTTGAGGAACTCGGCTTCTTCTCCGGCCTCGGCGTGGTCATCGTCTTCTTCGCGGCGCTGGCGCTCGGCCGGTTCGCCGTGGTCGGGGTCAAGGACGCGGCGCTGGCCGACCGGGCCAGCGCACAGGTGGCGGCCGGCGGTTACCCGGCCGGGCAGCCGTCCTGGGCCGCTTCGGCATCGCCGGACGACGTGTTCCCGGTTCAGGATACTGGCCTCCAGCCGGACGGCACCGCGCTGTCGGCCGGGCACGAGGTGTCCCCGACGGTCACCGGCCAGTTCCCGGCCCAGGAGAGCCAGTTCCCGGCGGCGCAGGAAAGCCAGATCCCGGCGCAGCGGGAACCGTTCATCCCGGCGTCCGGCTCCTTCCCGCCAGCCGCTACGCAGTTCCCGCCTGGGCCGCCAGGCGGAACGACCCCCGGCGGTTAGCCGCCTCCGCGCCGTCAGCCCCGGGTTGCGTCAGCCGCGCCGTCTGCCGCCTTACTGTCAGCCGCCGTACTGTCAGCCGCCGTACTGTCAGCCGCCGTACTGTCAGCCGCCGTACAGGGCGTCGATGACGTCGGCGTACTTGGCATGGACGATGCGGCGCTTGAGTTTAAGGGTGGGTGTCAGCTCTTCGCTTTCCGCCGTCCATTCCACCGGCAGCAGCCGCCATGCCTTGATCTGCTGT
>Ga0302325_10035097_pt1 | contig 10255 bp, 5 predicted proteins | sample Palsa_T0_2_FD_201948 | JGI IMG/M metagenome (GOLD analysis project Ga0302325, IMG submission 201948) | Peat permafrost microbial communities from Stordalen Mire near Abisko, Sweden - Palsa_T0_2 | ecosystem: Environmental > Terrestrial > Soil > Palsa > Peat permafrost | place: Sweden: Abisko...
CGATTCCTTCCGTGCAATGCACTACGGCGGCATCCATCGTCAGCCATTGCGGCAGCGCATGTTTGCCCGCGACCACCACGTTGACGTAATTGCGGCTGCGCAGACAGTGATCGAAAACTGACAGCAAGCAATTCGCATCCGGCGGGAGATAAACCCTCACGATGCTCGCCTTCTTGTTGATGACGTGGTCGATAAACCCGGGATCCTGATGGGTAAAGCCGTTGTGGTCCTGCTGCCAGACGTGGGAAGCGAGCAGATAGTTCAACGACGAGATCGGACGTCGCCAAGGCAATTCCTTGGTGACCTTCAGCCACTTCGCGTGCTGGCTGAACATCGAATCGACGATGCGAATGAAGGCTTCGTAGCTGTTGAACAGTCCGTGCCGGCCGGTCAACAAATATCCTTCCAGCCAACCCTCGCACTGATGCTCGCTGAGCATCGAGTCCAGCACACCTCCTTCGGGCGAGAGGAATTCATCGTTCTTCACTTCCCGCGCGTCCCATTGACGGTTGGTGACTTCAAAGACGGCGCCGAGAAGATTTGACAGGGTCTCATCAGGGCCAAAGACCCGGAAATTGCGAGGCTCGTGATTCAGCTTGATGACATCGCGGAGGAAATTACCCAGCACCATCGTATCCTGATCGTTAACCGCCCCGGGCGAGGGCACATTCACCGCGTGCAAGTGAAAGTCCGGCATGCGCAGGTCGCGCAGCAGGATGCCGCCGTTAGCGTGGGGATTGGCGCCCATCCGGCGATCGCCCTTCGGCGCCAGGTCGGCCAATTCCGCATTGAGTCGGCCATTGGCATCAAATAACTCCTCGGCCCTGTAGCTTTTCATCCAGCTTTCAAGCTGTTTGACGTGATCGGGATGCTCGGAATCCACCAGGAGCGGCACTTGGTGCGCTCTGAAGGTTCCCTCGACCTTGAGGCCGTCGACTACTTTCGGTCCAGTCCAACCCTTGGGGGATTTCAGAACAATCATGGGCCAGCGCGGCCTGGTGGTGTCGTTCTTGTTCCTCGCATTCTTTTGGATTTCCCGAATGTCCTCGATGGTTGTTTCCAGGGTGGCGGCCATCAATTGATGCATCTTTTCTGGCTCGTCCCCTTCCACAAAGTAAGGCGTCCAGCCGCACCCTCGTAGAAATTGTTCCAGTTCCTCATGCTCGATGCGAGCCAGAACGGTCGGGTTACTGATCTTGAAGCCGTTGAGGTGCAGGATCGGTAGCACAGCGCCATCGGAAATGGGATCGAGAAGCTTATTCGACTGCCATGCGGTCGCCAGGGGACCTGTTTCTGCTTCGCCGTCCCCGACGACGCAGGCGACAATCAGACCGGGATTGTCGAACGCCGCTCCAAAGGCATGGCTGAGCGAATACCCCAGTTCTCCGCCTTCGTGGATCGATCCCGGCGTCGTCGGCGCGACGTGGCTTGAAATCCCGCCCGGGAAAGAGAACTGCTTAAACAATTTTTTCAGTCCCGCTTCATCCTGCGTGACGTTGGGGTATATCTCGCTCCAGGTGCCTTCTAAGTAAACGTTGCCCACAATCGCCGGGCCGCCATGACCGGGGCCGGCGATGTAGAACATGTCCAGGTCATATTTCTTAATGATCCGGTTTAGATGTACATAGATGAAGTTCTGGCCCGGCGTTGTGCCCCAGTGTCCGACCACCAGCGGCTTGACATGCGACAATTTCAGCGGCTCCTTGAGCAGCGGATTGTCGTAAAGATAAATTTGCCCAACGGAAAGATAGTTGGCGGCACGCCAATAGGCATTTATCTTGCGAAGTTCTTCGGGTGTAAGCGGACCGCGCGCTTTGGATGACGAGGCGTCGTTGTTGAAAGCTTTAACAGCGGTTTCCAGTAGATCAGTAGACATAATTGTTTCCTTATTGTTAAGCGATGAGACGTTCTAAGGCGCATTTGCCTCGGTGGTTGACTGAACGGCGCGTTTGCCGGATCTGAGGGAAAGGCTGTCAGTCATCGTTCTCCGTTCAACAAAGAAACCGACGCCACCGAATCCCGAGGTTTCGAGATTCAATAGCGTCGGTTTACTCTTTGACGGGTCTTTCGGCCGTTGGCCGATCTACCCTTCAGTTAGTCATCCGAGGTTTTTAAGCGTCTGCCACTATTCTATGCATTGTGCTTCTCGTTAGATCGGCAAAGTAAAAACAATCTTCTAAATATTCCGCAATGACTGGCGGCCACATGCAAATGAAACAATTCCATCCCAATCAAAATCAAAATCGGTCATTAAATCGGGCGACCTCAGTGGGCACCGGTTTGTTCCCGTGGACGAGGGTTTAGTCATTTTCTGGCCCGCCAATTTGCTTCGATCTGTTCGAGGGTTTTGCCCTTGGTTTCCGGCACAAGGAAAAATGCGAAGAGCCAAGCGCCGATACTCACGACCCCGTACAGCCAGAATGTCGCGGCTTTTCCTATCGCATGCGTGAGCGACAAAAAGGATAGCGCAACAATTAAATTGGCGCTCCAATTAGCGACCGTCCCTACGCTCATCGCCCGGCCTCGGATACGCAGCGGGTAAATCTCTGAAAGGATGAGCCAAAAGACCGGCCCCAGTCCGACGGCGAACGAACCGACATAAAGCATCAGGCTGGTCACCGCGATCCATCCAAGACTGCCGGATAACTGTGGAAGTTTAAATGCCACTCCGAGCACAATCAGACTCAGCGACATCCCGGCGAGACTGATCAGCAGAAGCGGCCGACGTCCGACGCGGTCGATCAATTGCATGGCCACTAAAGTTAAGATGACGTTGACGACCCCAACGCCGACACTGGCGAGAATGGCCACCGACGCGGAAGACAGGCCGGCAAACTTGAAAATCGTCGGTGCATAATAAATGACCGTGTTAATGCCGGTGATTTGTTGAGCGATGGCCAGCCCGACACCGACGATCATTGCCGGTCGTAAGATGGGACTGAGCAATTCTGTCCAGTTCGCTTTCTGCAGCCCAGCGCTATGCTGAATCTCGTTAAGCTCGCCTTCCACTTGGTCCGGCGCGCGAATTCGCTGGAGAACGGCGCGGGCCTTGTCGGCGAATCCGCGGCCGACAAGCCATCGCGGACTTTCGGGAATGAAAAGCAATCCGATTCCAAACGCGGCCGCCGGCACTGCCGCCAGCGCAAACATCCACCGCCATGCCTGAGCATCTGCAAATGCGTAGTCGATCAAATAAGAGATGACAATGCCGCTGGTTAGAGCGACCTGGTTGACCGAAACGAGCTTTCCCCGAATTGTCACCGGGGCGATTTCGGAGATGTAAAGTGGCGCGACAAATGAAGCGACTCCGATGGCAGTCCCCGCAACCACCCTAGCAGCGATCAGCCAAGCCGTGTCCGGCGACAGAGCCGCCCCGATAGCGCCCAAACCAAAAACGATCGCAGTGATGATCAACAATCTCCGGCGCCCCCAGCGATCGGCCAGCGCTCCTCCAGCGACGGCGCCGATTAACGATCCCAGCAACACCGAGCTGACTACGATTTCTTCGAGGCCGGGAGAAAGCGAGAAGCCTTTCTTGACGAACAAAATCGCGCCGGAAATGACACCGATATCATAACCGAAGAGCATCCCGCCCAGGGCCGCGACGGCCGTGGCAAGATAAACAAAGAGTTTCGTGTCCGTTTTGGTGCTGTTCTTTAGAAGCATCAACCTCACCACTTTCGACGCCAGACAATCCCGTCACCTCATGTGCTGATGCGAATGGCGAAGTCGGTTTTCTCCCAATCGCCGGCGTCCGGCCAATAGAAAGTGAATTTGATCTCTCGGCCGGCAGAAAGGGATTGGGTGGCCAGGTCCGCGACGTGAAGACCCAGCCCAACATCGCGCGACTTTGCGTCCTGGGGAGTCTTCCAATCGTCGACGCTCCAGTGAATAACCGTAGGCGCCAGCGTTTCAACACGCAGCGATTTTCCAGCAGGCATCGAACGAATTTTGTGGTTGAACCGCCACACCAAGCGCGGTGATACGGTTTTGTCGACCAGATAGCGCTTTACAGTCTGTGTCGGCAAATCAAAGACGTGCCCGTCGCGCAAGGAGCGACGCAACTTGATGTACTCAGCATGAGCCCAGACCAACGGCATTGCCGAACCGGATGGCTTGCCGAGAAATAAGTCGTGCTTAGGGAGATCAGGAGAGTCCCAGATTTGCTCGGAGATCAGTCCGCCCTGGTTGGCAAAGGATTCCATCGTGGTGAGAAGCTTCTTTGCGGAATCGACCCGCCGTGCCAGCAGTTCATAGTGAGCGCGCTCGCCGGTAAGTAGCGGCCACGCCCGGCCAATGCCTGTTCCATCGAATGGTGCACCGTCTTTGTGCTCGCCATAACCGTCGTCGTTGTATCGGTGCCAACTAGGGCCGGTGGGCGTCTCCACTTTGAGCAATGAATCAATGACTTTTACCGTGCCGAGTATGCGCGAGTCGTCCGCGGCGCGCAAACCGAAACGCACAAAAGCCAAAGCATCAGGACTCACCAGATGCTTGGCCATGCGATTGTCTTCCGCGGCCGTCACGTTCTTGACGTGGACAAAATCCTGAAAACGTGCACCAGTTGAAATTTCGGCTGAGGCGATCCTGAGGTAATACCCGTCGACTTCAAACTTCCTGCACCAGTCCGTTGCGGACGCGTACATCCATCGATCAATAGAGGTGTTCCAAACATCCGCGATTTCGCGGAGATACGTCGCCATGGATGATTCATGGTTCGAATCAGCCATGTCCGCGGCGGCTAGGATCGCCGCGATTTCCGCCGCGACCGTGAAAGGCGAATAGCCCGGATCTTCCTCCCAGCGATCCTGCGGGCTTACCGGGCCATTGCGCGCCAAATAGCCCGCGGCGCGCTGCACCATGGGCCAAAATCGCACCACATCGGCGTCAGATATGACCTTCTCGCGATGGGCCAGATCGACCAGCAAAATAGGCAACGCCGTCTCGTCCAGTTGGATGCCGTTCCAATAGGGTGTGCCATCCACCCACATATTTTGAGGCCAGTGGCCATCGGGTTGCTGAGTTGATTGCAAAAAAGAAAGTGCGCGGCGTGCGTCTTCATGCGCCCCACCAGCCAGCAGCGCGCCCGCCGATTCCACCATGTCGCGCGCCCAGACAAGATGATAACCACCCTGATCGCCGTCCCCTTTGCTTGATCCCCATGGGATGGCGAGGCTGGCGATTAGACCGCCGAGGGCAGTTTTTGATTCGTGCGTGCGCAAGACAGCGAGGCTAATCGGGAAGAGATCGCCGGGAGCGAGATGTTCATTCTTTGTTGGGATGAGCGACTTCTTCCAATGCTGCCAACCCGCGATGTATTCGTGCTTGATGTTGTCAAAACCTTCACGAAGGCTTGCGACCGCGTTTTGTGCCGCTTCTTCCGGGTTCTTGCCGAAGCCCAACGCCAGTTCGCTGTGCCCCTTAGAATGATAAAGATCGATCTCGGCCATCAGGGCCACGTTGCCATCCTGAGCGCGAGTGTATTCCCAGGTCATCTGCTTATGCGCCTTCAGATCCTGCCAGCCATCCGACGAACCGACATAACCGACGGACCGCTTCAGGAATGGCGCGGAACAGGCCAGCGCCAGGGCATATCCAGCACGCTGGGCAAACAGGAGTGGCAATCCCTCAAACTCATCGACCCAAGCATTATTGCCTTCGCCTCGGTTCCCCAGGTGCGGCGCCAGCAGGACGTGCAAATGATAATCGGATAGACCACCTTGCATCGCCACGAATTGAATTCGTTGTAGGACAGTGTTTCGCTGCGGATCGGTCACGACTTGCTTATCGATGCGGTATCGGCCGGCGCGGCATGTGTTGACCAGCCGAAATGCCGGAACACCCTCAGCCAGCCAATGAAGCTCAGAGTCGGTGTCGGTCTTTTCTTCGGAGAAGAAATCCGCTCCGTCGGTAACGATCAGACCCATGTCGCGGATGCAGGCCTGATCGATGCGCGGATAAAAGATTTCGTTGAAGATTCCATGGCTCAGAGTAAACCAAACATGACTCTTATTACTCAGGGCAGTCCCCACGCCAGTTTTGGCGCTTGAAGTCCAACGCGGCGGAACCCCAGGCGCGCCTGGAGCCTTCTCCGCAGGCGAAATCTTATCTGGTGAAATTTTATTTAGCGTTTGAATGATATTTCCTGGTTATCTGATTAGTGCCTGCTCTGCAGGGTCGCCGTTGGTCTCAGGATTCGCGAGATCCTTTCCGTTTCCCTTGGCGGCGTCTTGACCAATTCCCATGGTCAAAGCGGTCAAGCCGGCAAGACCCCCGAGTTGCATGGATTCCACGGCAGTACTTGGCACTATCACGATGGTGGAATTCTGCTTCAGCCCTTCGTAAAGCATGTTCATCGCGCGGAGATGAAAGGCGACCGGATTATGCTGGTAGCTCTTGGAAGCTTCAGCGAATTTCTCCGCCACCTGCCGCTCGGAATCTCCCAAAATCACGCGGGCTTGGCGCTCTCTTTCGGCCTGCGCCTGCATGGACATGGCATTCTCAAGCGCCTGGGGAATCAAGACATCCTTCACCTCCACGGAAATGACATTGATGCCCCACGGTTCGGTGCGTTCGTCAATGATCTTCTGTAGCACAGCGCTGATTTTGTCGCGGCCTTCCAGCATGTCTGAAAGCATCGTTTTTCCGATCACATCGCGGAGCGCGGTCTGCGATGCCCAACTTATGGCACTCCGATAATCCGCTACACCCAGCGCCGACTTTTTGGGGTCGATGACTTTCCAGAAGAGCACTGCGTCAACATCCACCGGGACGGTGTCTTTAGTCAGCGTCTTTTCTGCTTTGAACCCGGTGGTGATCACGCGGGTGTCGATCCAGTAGGGAATCGCATCGACAATGGGAATTATGAAGAAAAGCCCCGGCCCTTTTAGAGAGTGGAACTGGCCCAAGCGAAGGATCACCGCTCTATCCCACTGATCGGCGACCCTGATGGAGCGCGCAGCGACGACGGCGATCACAAATGCGATGATCCCGATGAATATGCTTTTTTCGGGCGCTACGGCACTGTAGCCGGCGAAAGCCAATCCTCCCCCGATGGCCAGAATTACAAAGAAAATCAGCGCTGCAAACGGGCTGGGTGTTCTCATGTTGCGTACCTTTGTGTGTTCTACATCTACATTGCAAAAAAAAGCCGACGCGACCAAATCCCGAGGATTCGGGATTCAATTGCGTCGGCTTACTCGTAAACGGGTCTTCCGGTGATTGGCCGAATTACCCTTTATTTAGTCATCCGAGACATTTTTATTCTGGCTGCAGCCGATTCATTCAAAGCTCCAAACACGTCTCATCTTACGCGTCCGCACCAAATAAGGCGAGAAGATTGCCGGAATATTCATCACGCTGTTCATTTCGACGATGCCTCATTGGGTTTGGGGTTGTGCCACGTGCCATCGGAAGCGATCAGCGCGTCGGCCGCCTTTGGCCCCCAACTGCGGCGTTTGTAGAGGCGAGCGCGACCGTGTTTCTTGAGAACGGGATCGACGACCGCCCAGGCGGCTTCGACCGCATCCTCGCGGGTGAAGAGCGCGCCGTCCCCAGCCATCGCGTCACCGAGGAGTCGCTCGTAGGGGGATTCCTCTCCCGGCTGTTCTTCAATCAAATAGAGTTCGCGCTGGTCTCCGACGAACTCCTTACCCGCGCGCTTGACGCGCGCTGCCAGCGCGATAGCGGAATTGGGCGAGATCCGGAAACGCAGATAGTTCGCTGGGCCGATCGTTGGCGCGGAGTCTGTGAAAAGCCTCTGCGGTGGGGGTTTCAGCTCCACCAGAACCTCATGTGCGGTGTGGGGCAGATATTTTCCGGAGCGCAAATACCACGGCACACCTGCCCAACGCCACGAATCGATGAACAACTTCATGGCGCAGAACGTCTCCGCGTCAGAGTTCCGTGCGACGTTAGGCTCCTTGCGGTAGCCGGCGTATTGGCCGCGCACAACGTCGTCGGGCGTCAGCGGGCGCATCGCCTCAAAGACCTTTGCTTTCTCATTCTGCACGGCGCCGAAATCCCTCCCTGCCGGCGCCTCCATGGCCAGCAACGCGACGACCTGGAAGAGGTGGTTCTGGATCACATCGCGAAGACAGCCGGCAGTTTCGTAAAACGCGCCGCGTTTCTCCACGCCGAAATTCTCGGCCAGGGTAATTTGGACGCTGGCCACATAGTTGCGGTTCCAGATCGGCTCAAGAAAGGAATTGGCGAAACGGAAGTAGAGGATGTTCATGATCGCCTCTTTCCCGAGGAAGTGATCGATGCGGAAGATGGAGTCTTCCGGGAAGACCGACCGCGCGACGCGGTTGAGTTCCCGTGCGGATGCGAGGTCGCGTCCGAAAGGTTTCTCGACGATGACGCGCGCATGATCGGCCAACTTCGCAGCACCGAGCCCTTTGATCACGGTTTCGAATAGCGAAGGAGGGATGGCGAGATAATGCGCCGGACGACGAGCGTGACCCATCGCTTCTTTTATCTTCGTAAAGATGCCCGGGTCGTTGTAGTCGCCACTGACGTAACTGAGTTGGGACAGAAGATGGCGGAGGGCGCGTTTGTTATTGATTCCGCCTGATTGTTTTATGCTGTCTGTCACCCGCTTTTGCAGACGCGCCAGATTCCACTTCGGAAATGCGACGCCGATGACCGGGATCTTCAGCTTACCCTTCTTCGTGAGCGCATAAAGCGCCGGGAAAATCATCTTATGGGCAAGATCACCCGTCACGCCGAAGAGCACCAGCGCATCGGAACGGGAGGGAGTCATTGGAATCCCCCGTTCTGCTCCGTGGCCTTTTCCTCATGACCGCCGAACTGATAACGAAGGGCGGACAAGAGCTTGTCTGCGAATTCGTCGGCGCCGCGCGAGCTGAAGCGCGCGTACAGCGCGGCACTGAGAACGGGGGCTGGAACGGACTCGTCGATGGCGGCGGCGATCGTCCAACGTCCCTCGCCGGAATCTGAAACGCGCCCGGCGAACTTCGCCAGATCCGGGCTTTCCACCAGCGCTTTGGCGGCCAGATCCAAAAGCCACGAGGAGATAACGCTCCCGCGCCGCCAGACCTCTGCGATGTCAGCGACGTTCAGATCGTACGCATATAGCTCGGGGTGACGCAGCGGCGTGGTTTCGGCATCGACAGCGCGCTTCAGCTTACCCACGTTGGCATGGCGAAGGATGTTCAACCCCTCCGCGTAGGCGGCCATCATGCCGTACTCGATCCCGTTATGGACCATCTTGACGAAGTGTCCCGCGCCGTTCGGACCGCAGTGCAGATAGCCGTGTTCGGCCGTACCGCCTAGCCTCTCGCGGCCAGGCGTTCGCGGCGCTGTGTCGATACTCGGAGCCAGAGCGGCAAAGATTGGGTCTAAGCGCCTGACGACGGATTCCTCTCCGCCGATCATCAGACAGTAGCCCCGCTCCGATCCCCAGACTCCGCCACTGGTTCCGGCGTCTATGTAGTGAATGCCATTTGGTTTCAGCTCGGCGGCACGGCGGAGGTCATCGTGGTAATAGGAGTTGCCCCCGTCGATGACCACGTCGTCACGTTCGAGGAGTGGGACCAGCGTCTTCAGCGTCGGGTCGACCACGGCCGCCGGTACCATCATCCAGATGGCGCGTGGTTTTTGCAGCTTTTTTGCGAAATCTTCGAGCGACTTCGTCCCGATCGCCCCCTCTTTGACGAGGATATCCACGGGTTCGGGATGGATGTCGTAAACGACGCACTGGTGACCTGCGCTCCGAAGGCGCCGCACCATATTGATACCCATCCGGCCCAGTCCAATCATGCCAATTTCCATGTGACTTTCCTTTCTATTGTGAGACCGTAACGTCCGTTTTTGGCAGGCGTTTTGTGATCAGCCGCCGTGGGCGAAATCGGGATTATCGGTCATGCCGCCGTCCACGAAGATGGTGCGTCCAGTCACGTAGGAGGCGATGTCAGAGACTAGCACCACTACCATGCGAGCAATCTCATCGAGCTCGCCAATCCGGTTCAACGGAATTTTCTCCAGTAAGTCTTGCAAACTCTTTGGATCGCTCCAGACGGCGCGATTGATCGGCGTTTTGATCGCCCCCGGGGCGACCGCCAGCACTCGCACTCCGCGCGGTGCCGCTTCCTGGGCCAGCGTCTTGGTCAGCATACTGACGGCAGCCTTGCTGGCGGTGTAGGCGCTGTATCCGGACCAGGCGATTTCTTCGTGCATCGACGTGGTGCTCAATACGACCCCGCTTTCTGTTGCACCATGCGTTTTAGGGCGT
>Ga0302325_10035098_pt1 | contig 10255 bp, 6 predicted proteins | sample Palsa_T0_2_FD_201948 | JGI IMG/M metagenome (GOLD analysis project Ga0302325, IMG submission 201948) | Peat permafrost microbial communities from Stordalen Mire near Abisko, Sweden - Palsa_T0_2 | ecosystem: Environmental > Terrestrial > Soil > Palsa > Peat permafrost | place: Sweden: Abisko...
CGGGGGTCAGTGGCCAGGCGGATCAGTTGCAGGTGCTGTCCTACGTGAGCCAGAACGACCAGGCCGGGCAGACCGACCTGGTCAACAACCTGCGGACCACGATCACGGACTCGTCCCCGCCGCCGGGCATGCAGGTGCACCTGGCCGGCCAGCTCGCGATCCAGGTGGACCAGCAGAAGCAGTCGGGTAATACCGGCAACCAGGTGGAACTCGTCGCGTTCCTCTTCATCCTCGTCCTGCTGTTCCTGATCTTCCGGTCGGCGCTCGCGCCGTTCATTACCGTCGTTCCCGCACTGATCACGGTCTTCATCTCCGGGCCGCTCGTCGCCGAGCTTGCCCACCACGGGCTCAAGGTCTCCTCGCTCGCGCAGCTGCTGCTCACCGTGCTCGTGCTTGGCGCGGGTACCGACTACGGGCTGTTCCTGGTGTTCCGGGTCAGGGAGAACCTGCGGGTCGGCCAGACCAGCCACGAGGCCGTGGTGAACGCGCTGACCAAGGTCGGCGAGTCGATCACGTTCTCCGCCTTCACGGTCATCGCGGCGCTGCTCTCGCTGCTCGCCGCCAGCTTCCAGATCTACTCGACCCTCGGCATCCCGCTCGCCATCGGCATCGGCGTGATGCTGCTGGCCGGCCTTACCCTGCTCCCGGCGCTCCTCGCGATCTTCGGCAAGGCCGCCTTCTGGCCGTCGAAGCCTAAGCCGGGCGGCTCCTCGGCCGGCCTGTGGGGGCGGATCGCGACCCGCGTCGTCCGCCGTCCGGTGGCCGCGCTGCTGACCGGCGTGATCGTGTTCGGCGCGCTGTCGGTCGCGGTCACCGCCTACAAGAGCGCCGGCTTCGGCGGCACGATCTCCGCCCCGGCGGGCAGCGACTCCGCGACCGGCGCGAACCTGCTCGCCAGGTACTTCCCCTCGTCCTCCGCGAACCCGACAAACCTCGTCTACACGCTGCCCGAGCCCGTCTGGCAGGACCCGCAGCTGATCGCGGCGGCGACCAAGCAGCTTGCGGCAAGTCCGCTGTTCACCGGCGTGACCGGGCCGCTGAACCCGGTCGGTGGCAGCGGGTTCACCCCGGCCGAGTACACCGAGCTGCACGCGGTGCTTGGCGGCGGCAGGCTTCCGGCGGCGGTACCGGCAGTCCCGTCCGCTCTCGCGGGCAAGGTCACGACCGCTGAGTGGACCGGGTTGTACCAGATGTACCGGGCGACCGAGCAGTACGTGGCCCCGTCGGGCACCACGATCCAGTTCGAGGCCGGGCTGACCGCCGGAGATCCGAGCAGCACCGCCGCGATGAACGTGGTGCCCTCACTACGAGGCGAGGCGGCCGCGGTCGTCCCGACGCTGCACGCGACCGCGTACGGCGTGGCCGGCGAGGCGCCCGCGTTCTACGACATCAGCCAGATCTCCGACAGCGACCTGGCGCACGTGATCCCGATCGCGATCGTCGTGATCGGCTTGCTGCTCGCGCTGGTCATGCGGTCGCTGGTCGCCCCGCTCTACCTGATCGCGTCGGTGGCGATCTCCTACTTCGCGGCGCTCGGGTTCGCGGTGCTGGTGTTCATCAAGCTCGGCGGTTCCGGCGGCATCACCTTCATCCTGCCGTTCCTGTTGTTTATCTTCCTGCTGGCACTCGGCGAGGATTACAACATCCTGGTGATGACCAGAATCAGGGAGGAAGCGCACCGGTTGCCGCTGCGGGACGCGGTGGCCAAGGCGATCGGCGTCACCGGCACCACGGTCACCTCGGCCGGCCTGGTCCTCGCGGGCACCTTCGCGGTGTTCGCGGTCGTCGGCGGCGGCGGCTCGGGCGGCTCGCAGATCCGGGATGTCGGCATCGGCCTCGCGGTCGGCGTCATCATGGACACGTTCGTCGTCCGCACCGTGCTCGTGCCGTGTACCGTGATCCTGCTCGGCCGGTGGAACTGGTGGCCGTCGAAGCTGACGGTGGACCACCCCGACACGGTGGACGCCAGCGCCGACGCGCTCGGTCTCGCCAGCACGGCGGAGGGCCCCGCCGGCGCGGCCGACACGGACAGCGACAGCGAGTCTCGCAGGAAATCCTGAATGTAGTACCCTCGGTACCCCGCCCGTCGGTCCCGACATGGTAAATGCCACCATGTTCTGCGGACATGCCGGGCGGGGTGCTTTTCTTCTGGCACGCTGACCGGAAGACTCTTGACTTGCATATTTTGGACCTGAGGGCAGGCAAAGACAGCAGGGTTTAGGCGCGCGCCCCGGGCGGCTGGAAAGGGACCCCGATGCAGGAACTGCGCTTCGTCGCGGTCAGCGAGGACGGCAGTTACGCTGTCCTGGCGGTTCCGGGACGAAGCGGGCGGTACATCCTGCCGATCGATGAGCGGCTGCGGGCGGTCGCCCAAGGCCAGACCTCCCGGCTCGCGCAGTACGAGATCGAAGTGGAGAGTCCGTTGCGACCCAAGGAGATCCAGGCACGAATCCGCGCCGGCGAGACGGCCGAGGAGATCGCGGACGCCGCCGGCATCCCGGTCGAGCGCGTGCGCTGGTTCGAAGGCCCCGTCCTGGCCGAGCGCGCCTACATCTCCGACCAGGCGCAGGCCGGCTCGGTGCGGCGGGCGGGAGACGCTTCTGGACCCGGTCCCCGGCTCGGCGACATCGTCACCGAGCGGCTGTCGGCGTCCGGCACCGACCCCGCCGACGGGCAATGGGACTCCCGCAAGCGCGGCGACGGCAACTGGCAGGTCTCGCTGACGTTCCCGTCCGGCGGACGGCTGCATGTCGCCGAGTGGGTCTTCGATCCCCGGCGCCGCCACGTGATGCCCGACGACGACAACGCCGCCCGCCTGTCCCTGCCCGAGTCGGAACTGCCTCCCGAGCCGGTCGCGATGCCCGGTGAGGCGACGGTCACCCCGATCGCGTCCCGCCTCGGTGCCGCCGCGGGCATGGGCGGCTCCGGCGGGTTCGCCGGCGGGACCGGCGTGTCCCGCTTCCGCCCTGACCGCTCGGTCATCCCGGACCGTTCCCTCGGCACGGACCGCTCGCTTGCCGACCGTCCCGCGCTCTCCGACCGTCCGGCCCTCTCCGACCGCAACGTGATCCCTGACCGGCCCGTGGTGGCCGAGCGGCCCGTGGTGGCCGAGCGGCCCGTGGTGGCCGAGCGGCCCGCGGTGGCCGCGCCGCCGTCGCTGCCCCGCCCCGCCCCGCCGGACGTCCCCGGCTACCAGGACCGTCGCGCTCCCCTTGGCTACGCTGAGTTTCCCGAGTCGGCGCCGTACCGGGCGCCAGAGCCCGCGTCTGACGCACCGCGTGAAGCGGAGCAGCCCGCGGCGTACCGGGCGCCGGAGCCGCCCGCTTACCAGGCGCCCGTCGGCCGCGCTGCCCTCGCGGAGCCCCCGGCCTACCGTCAGCCGGAGCCGGCGCAGCGCACCTACCAGGAGTCGGCCGTTTACCCCCCGTCGGCGCCCGCCGCGCAGGCCGTGGCTGCCCCGGCCGCTCCGGTCGCGCCGGCGGCTCCCGCCGTCCCGGCGGCCCCGGTCGCGCACGCGGCCGAGGCGCCGGCGACGCGCACGCCTCCCGGCGCCGCTTTCGGTGATCCCGCCGCTGGCTTTTTCGATAACGAGGAACGAGAGCGGCTTGCTCCCCCGCGTCCGGTCGTTTTCGAGGAGGCCGAGCCGGGCTTCTCCGGCGACCAGACCGACGAGCCCGAGGCGTTCGCTCCCGCCGAGTTCGCCGCGACGGCGCCACCCGTGACCCCGCCGGGGCAGGAGGCCGCCCCGCGGCCTGCTGCCGCTCGGCCGGAGATCCCTGAGACGTCGCCCGGCACGCCCGCGCCCGCCGCGGTCACCGCTCCCCCGGCTGTTCCGGTTTCTCCGGTGCCCGTCCCCGCGCCTGTCCCCGCGCAGACCGGCACCGTCGCCGAGGCACCCGCGTCCGTGGCACCCCCCGTTGATGTCGTCACCGCCCCGCGTGCGGACGGCGACCTCGCTGCTGCTGGCCCGGCTGGCGACGCGCCGTCCGGGCCGCGCGCCGTCGAGTCCGCTGCGCCCGCGCCGCAGCCCGCTGTGGCAGCCGCGTCGCAGCCGAGCGTTGCCGAGGTGCCGGCCCCCGCTGAGGCGACGGCGTCGTCTCAGGCGGCTGAGCCGGCCGAGACGTTTTCTGCTGAGCCGGCGGTGACGGAACCAGTGGCAACGGAATCCGCCGTCGCGGAGTCGTCCGCTGCTGAGCCGGTGGCCCCCGAAGCAGTTGCCGACCCGGTCAGCCCGGCAACCGAGGCACCCGCACCCGAGCCGGCCGCGCCGGCTGCGGCTGCGGAGCCGGAACCGACGCTCGAGGAGCCCGCGCCCGGCGAGGAACCCGCCGCTGAGGAGCAGTCGCCCCGACCGCGTCAGCCAGGCAAGAAGAACGCCAAGGCCCGGCGCTCCTCCGTGCCTTCCTGGGACGAAATCATGCTGGGCAGCTCCCGCCAGCGCGAGTAGACATAACAGGCCCGGCATCTTGCTGTTATCTGCGGGAAGGGTTCTGGGGCGGGGGCGGGGCTGGCTAGCCGGACGCTTGGAGGGCGAAGCCCCAGTTGAGGATCTTGGCGGCGTCTTGGGCGGCGGAGGCGAAGCCGGTGATGGGGGAGCCGAGGACGACGCCGAGCAGGGTGCGGCCGTCGCGGACGGCCTCGAAAAGCAGGGTGTGGCCGGCGGCGTTGGTGAAGCCGGTCTTGATGCCGACGGTGCCCGGGTAGGTCGCGAGCAGCGCGTTGTCCGAGGTCACGGAGACGGCGTTATGGTCGACGGTGGCCGGGACGCTGTAGGTGTGCAGCTTCACGATGGAGCTGAACTCCGGGTAGGTCATGGCGAGCTCGCCGAGCCGCACCAGGTCCGCCGAGGTTGAGTAGGTGGAGGTCTCGCTGGGGTACGGCAGCCCGTCTGGCGAGGTGAAGCGGGTGCCGGTGAGACCCAGCCTCGCCGCTTCCGCGTTCATCTTCGCGATGAAGCCGGTCAGGCCGGGGCCGTAGGCGTTGGCGAGGGTGTAGGCCGCGTCGGCGGCCGACATGACGAGCATGATGTGCAGCAGCTCATCGACGGTGAACTGCTGCCCGGGAACCAGGCCGGCCGCGTTGGCGGCGTACTTCGCGACGTAGGCGGTCACCTCCTTGGGCACGGTGACCTCCTGGTTCAGGTTACCGGCCTGGATGATGACCAGCGCGGTCATCACCTTGGTGATCGAGGCGATCGGCGCCGTCGTGTTCACGTTCCTTGACCAGAGGACCTGGCCGGTGGCGGCATCGACCAGCATGCCCTCCTTCGCCTTGACCCCCTGCGGGGTCCCGGCGACGCTGAGCGAGGTGGCGTCCTCCGTCTTGTCGCGCGCCGACGCGGGCACCATCGCGATGGCCGCCGACCCCGACGCCTCGGGATGCGCCACGCCCTGGTCATAGGCGAGCCCGGGGGCGGCCGAGCAGCCCGCCGCCGTCCCGGCGACCGCCAGGGCGATTCCCGAGATCATCAGCCGTAGAGCCGGGTGGCGCATAGCGCTCCATATGCATAGGCATCAAGGTCAGACCCGATGTTAAGTCACAGATCGGTATATTTCCGTGGAATTAGGAAGGCGCCAGCACTACACATAGTAGCGATTGAGCTAACCGTAGTCACTTTATGTAGTCAACATTGAGGAGCCTTATACCCGAGGGGCCGCCTCGCTACGCCTCGCGAGTCAGTAGCCGGCCCGGGCGAGTCAGTAGCCGGCCCGGGACAGCACGCCCGCGAGTGCACCGCGGGCCGCGCGGATCACGTCCGGGATCTCGAAGGCGGTAACCACGCCGTCACGCTTGAGGATACGGCCGTCGACGATGACAAGCTCGACATCTCGCGGAGTCGCGGCAGTGACGAGGAGACGGGCGGGGTCGCCGTCGCGGACGTGAACGTCTCCCCCGGCCAGGTCGCCGAGGGAATCCATGGTCAGCACGTAACCGCCGCGTATCAGGAGGTTAACGGGCGACACGGATGCTGTCGTTGTCATGGTCACCCAGCCTAGCGGCGCGCACTGATATAGCTACTCATCGAATTGTTGACAACGCCGTTCTGACCATGTGCACGGGAGGCACGGATGACTTTTCCCCCTGGTGGTGAGGCCGGAGATGGCGAGCAGGCCGCCCCGCGCGGCAAGAAGGCGGCGCACCGGGCGGCCTGGGCGCTCGGGGTAGGGGCCGCGGTGGTCGCGGCCGGCGTCACCGCGGTGGTCGCGGGCGTGCCGTCGGCCTCCGCGGCCAGGCCCGCAGGCCGTTCCGCGGCGGCGTCGGCTAAGAGCGGCGGCGAGGCCGAGGCCTCGGGCACGGCGACAGGGGTGCGGGCCGTCGCGACCGGCACCCGGGTCCGCGAGGGCATCTGCACCGCCCCCGCCGAGCACAAGGCGCTCGCCGCCAAGCTGTCGGCCGACATCCAGGCCGCGCTGAGCGGCCGCACCGGGCACCAGGCGGTCACCGTCTACGACACGGTGACCGAGGTCTCCTGCTACAGCGGCCAGTCACGGCACTTCGACTCGGCCAGCATCGTGAAGGCGATCATCCTCGGCGCCCTGCTGCGCTGGCACCACGAGACCGGGACCCCGTTGTCGTCATGGGAGAACTCCGAGGCGACGCTGATGATCACCCAGTCCGACAACGACGCCGCGACCGCGTTGTGGGACGAGGTCGGGATGACCAGGCTGCAGCAGTTCCTGGACCTGGCGAAGATGAACGAGACGGAACTCGGCCAAGACGGCTACTGGGGGCTGACCCAGGTCACCGCGCACGACGAGATGCTGCTGCTCGAGCTGCTCACCCTGCCCAACTCGGTGCTGACGGACTCCGAGCGCTCCTACGAGCTCGGGCTGATGTCCCAGGTGATCAGCGGGCAGCGCTGGGGCACGCCGGCCGGAGCGCCGAGCACGGTGACCGTGCACGTGAAGAACGGGTGGCTGCCGGACGATGACGGCTGGCACATCAACAGCATCGGCGCCTTCACCGGCAAGGGCAAGAACTACCTGATCGCCGTGCTGACCGACGACAGCCCGACCGAGCAGTACGGGATCGACACGGTCCAGCACGTCGCCGAGGCCGTGCACCGGGACCTGAACGACGCCGCGCTGCTGGCCGGCGCGGACGGCGGCTGACGACGGCGCCCCGCCCGCCGGGGTAACGCGGCCGGGGCGTCCGGGGCGGGCGCTGGCGCTGGCTTTTCCGCTGGCGCTGGCGCTGGCCGGGCGACGGCGGCAGCGGCCCCCGGGGCGCCCGGGTCCTCGGCGCCCGCCACGCCGTTCGCACCGGCGGGACTGTCGCGGAACACCACGAAGCGCAGCATGGTGTACAGGTAGACGGCCTCGCAGCAGGCCGCGATGATCCGGGAGAGCTCGTAGTACACGCCGACGGCGGACAGCAGGTCGGTGAGCCCGAGTACGAAGATCAGGTAGTTGCTGACGCTGACCGCCACGTAGACCGGGAACTGCTTGCCGACGTCGTCGTGGCTGCGGAAGTTGAGCACCCGGTTGAGCACGTAGCTGAGCACCGAGGCGGTCCCGTAGGAGAGCGTCACCGCGACCGGGATCGGCCACCCGAAGTGACCGTGGAACAGGCCGAGCAGGCCCAGGTCGACGAAGAACGTGCACAGGTTGATCAGCAGGTAACCGACCAGGCTGGGCGCGACGACCTCCGACAGGCCAAACGGGAGCCGCCTGGTGATGGCCGTCATCACGGCCGCGAATCGCGCTTGGTGTGCCACGTCGTCCATTGTGCCCGCTGGTCGTGACTGCCCCGGTCAGCGACCGGGGCCGGGAGCCGGAACCGCCTTCCACGGCGTTTTCCCAGCCTTCTCACAGGCATGTCTCAGCAGGTAGCAGGCCGCACTGGGGTAACGTGGACGCTTACCTGTGAAGGTGATCACACGAAGGTGACGAGATGATCTCGGAACCGACTACAGGCGCTAGCTTATGGTTTGCTGCTTATGCGGCAAATGCGGATTAGCCGGACAGCCGCCGGGAATGTTCCGGCGTGATCATCGGATTTAATGAGTACGATCGCTGGGCAGCAGCAGCGTATTGCAATGGTTTGGGCAGGAGGTCCGTTAGCGCCCGCTTAGCGAGCGTTTGTCCGTACGGGAGGAGTTGGATGGCCCTGTTGGTGGACCCGCCGCAGCGTGACAGCGCTGACGAGCGGCCTCCCGCCCGGGTACCGTCGACCGCTCCGGTTTCGACCACCGTCGTTACCTCTGAGCTCGCCGTCGAGTCGGCACCTGTCGAGCCAACACGGGCAGAGCCGGCGCCGGCCGGGCCGCCACCCGCCGAACCAGAGCACCTGGAGCCTGACGCGCCGGCACCCGACCTGACCAAGCCACGGCTGGCCGAACCGCCGATCAGCGGCGGCCGCGTCGAGGCCCTGATGGGCGAGCTCATCCGGGTGCTTTCGCACAGCCGCCTGGCCCGCCCGCTGCCCGCCGTGGTCCTGAGCGCGCTCGGGCTTGGCGGCGTCGCGTTCGTGGGCTTGTGCGCCACCGCTCCCCGGCCGAGCGTGGCCACGCCGCCGGTGCTGCTGCCGCTCACCTCGGTCGCCCGTAACCTCGGCGCGCCCCACCTGCCCGACCTGGTCGCCAACCTGACCATGTACGCGTCGATCGGGCTGTGCTGCCTCGGCCTCGCCATGATGCTGTGGGCCAACAGCCGCGGCTGGTCCCCCAATCCCAAGAAGGTTTTCCTGGCGGCCGCCGGCACGATCGCGGTGCTGGTGAACATCACCCCGGTGGGGTCGTCGGACACCGCGTCCTACGCGGCGTACGGGCGCATCGCGGCGCTCGGCCACAACCCTTACGTGTTCACCCCTATCCGCCTGCACGGCGGCGCCCATAACGCGTACACGATGCTGGTCAGCCCGCAGTGGCAGAACACGCCCTCGGTCTACGGCCCGGTGGCGACGTGGACGCAGCTGTTCGCCGCGTGGATCGGCGGGGACAAGGCGTGGCTCACGATCTGGATCATCCTGATCATGACCGGCGCGGCCTTCGTCGCGGCGGGCTACGTGCTGCTGCGGACCGCTGAGAACCCGGTGCGCGCCGTCCTGCTCTGGGTCGCCAACCCGCTGCTGATCGTGGAACTGGTCATGGGCGGCCACCTGGACGCCCTCGTGGCGCTGGCCGCGATCTCGGCGGTGGTCCTGTCCCGGCGCTGCACCCGGGTCTGGCACGACCTGGTCGTCGGGTTGATCGTCGGCGTGGCGGGCGGCATCAAGGTAAGCGCCGTGCTCGTCGCGCTCGGCATCGCGATCCCGCTGATCCACGACCGGGCCTGGGCGCGGCTGATCAGGACCAGCGTGGTGGCCGGGCTGACAACGTTCAGCATCTACTGGTTCAGCTACGGCCTGTCCGCGCTTAACCCGGACCGCAAGGCGTCCAGCCAGGTCATCTCGCCGACGGTGTGGCGTCTTGTCCAGGCGATCGTCGGGCACGCCTTCGGCAAGCACGCGGAGGCCATGGCGACCACCGCGATCGGCTTCAGCTGGCCGGTGCTGACGCTGCTGCTCGCCTGGTACCTGTACAACCGGCTGTCCCCCGACGTGCCGACCGTGGTGGCCGCGAGCTGCGCGCTCACCTTCGCCTGGATCGTCGTGGCCAACTGGTCGCTGCCCTGGTACGCCTCGATCGCCTGGGTCACGCTGGCGCTGCTGCCGCGCAACGGGCTGACCCGCTGGCTGACCCTGGCGACCGGGACGCTGGCGATGCTGCACTTCAACGGCGGCCATCCGACCAACGTCCCCGTCGGCCCGACACCGTAATATCACCGCCGGGTTAGGCCGACTCCCGTTCCTCATCCTGAATTTGATTTTCAATGGCCGCTAGACTTTTCCCTCATGAGCACCTCAGCGACTCCTCCGATCGCAAAGCAGGTTCCCACCGAGCGAACGCACCACGGCGACACGGTCACGGACCCGTACGCGTGGCTCGCCGACCCCAAGGACCCCGAGGTCATCTCCTATCTTGAGGCGGAGAACGCCTACGCGGAGGCACGGACAGCGGGGCTGGCCGAGCTGCGCGCCACCGTGTTCGACGAGATCAAGTCACGGACGCAGGAGACCGACCTGTCGGTCCCGGTGCGCAAGGGCAGCTGGTGGCGGTACCAGCGCACGGTGGAGGGGCAGCAGTACGCCATCCACTGCCGCCGCCTGGTACGGGACGGCGAGGTCACCCCGCCGATGCCGGAGGACGGCAAGCCGCTTGACGGCGAGGAGGTGCTGCTCGACGGGAATGAGCTCGCCGAGGGCAAGGGGTACT
>Ga0302325_10035099_pt1 | contig 10255 bp, 5 predicted proteins | sample Palsa_T0_2_FD_201948 | JGI IMG/M metagenome (GOLD analysis project Ga0302325, IMG submission 201948) | Peat permafrost microbial communities from Stordalen Mire near Abisko, Sweden - Palsa_T0_2 | ecosystem: Environmental > Terrestrial > Soil > Palsa > Peat permafrost | place: Sweden: Abisko...
CTCCCGCAGCCCCGCACGCAGCCCCTCCCGCAACCCCTCCCGCGACGTCTCCCGCGACGTCTCCCGCGATGTCTCACGCGACGTCTCACGCAATCTGAACTGACGCATACCCGGGGCGCCGCTGCTCGGCAGTGGCGCCGCCTTGCGCCCAGCGGCCCGAATCGCGCGATTCGGGCCGCTGATTTTTTTAAGAATGACCAGTTATATCGCGCAGCACCACCACCGGCAGCCTCACACGTCAACTCTCTTTACGCGCGGCGATCCCGCCCCTGCGAGGAGAGCGTCTGCGGCGAGTCTTCTTCTACGCAACTGCTGTTCGCATCACACTCGAATGTGTAACCTGCAGCTGGCTGCATCGCCCCTGCCTAAAAGAAAAGCAATGCACTCGTATTCGAATGCGGTGCTCAAGGTGCCTTCCTCGCCCGGTCACGGCGAAGGGCCGTATCTGCTGCAAGTCTGCGCACATTGCCGGAGCGCGCACGCCAGCGGCGGCCGGTGGCGGCGGGCCGCGTGGGACCTCTTTGCTGTGCTCGTCGTCGCGTTCGGTGGCGTAGCGACCGTCCGGGCGGACGAGGACTTCGTCGAAACGCAGGATCTGCGGATCGTTTATTTCGACCCGGGTGGCTTACCACTGGTGCCGCACGTAACGCAGAGCTTCTTAAGCGGCCTTGCCGCCCATAAGTATCTGTTTGATTACGTACCGGACGGTGAGGTCAACGTTTTTCTGAGGGACTTCACGGACCGATCCAACGCGCAAGCCTTCGTCGCACCGCGCAACAGAATCCTCATCGACATCGCCCCGCCGAACGACCCGTACGAGACCACTTCGCTGGCTGAGCCATTCGCATCGACCGCCGTGCACGAACTCATGCACCTCGTGATGATGGAGGGCGCAAGCCCGATCGACGCGCGCTACCGTCGACTCTTCCACGGCAAGGTGGATGTCGACGCCGCGCACCCCGAGAGCATCCTCTACGATTACCTGACGGTGCCGCGTGCTACGGCTCCGCGCTGGTATCAGGAAGGCGGCGCGGTCTTCATGGAGACCTGGCTGAGCGGTGGCGTCGGGCGGGCGCAGGGCGGCTACGATGAAATGGTATTCAGAGCCATGGTGCACGACGGGGCGAAGTTCTATGACCCGCTGGGGCTCGTGTCGAAGGGCACCGAGATCGACTTTCAAACCGGCGCCAATGCGTACCTCTACGGCACGCGCTTCGTGAATTACCTCGCGCTCACGTACTCACCGCAGCGGCTCCTGTCCTGGTGGCGCCACGACGCTGAGCGCAAGCGGTATTACGCCGACGATTTTGAGCGCGTCTTCGGCCTGTCGCTTGATCAGTCCTGGCAGAACTGGATCCAATGGGAGCACGGGTTTCAGCAAAAGAATCTGAGCGCCGTCAATGAACACCCGGTGACCAAGTTTAAGGACCTGACTCAAAGGCATCTCGGCGCGCTCTCCCGCAGCTATCTCTCCGCGGACGGCTCGAAACTTTACGCGGCCGTCAAATACCCCGGACAGGTGGCGCACATCGTATCGATTTCGCGCCAGGACGGCGCCGTGACACAGTTGCGGGAGGTGAAGGGAGCAACCGGGTATTCGGTGACTTCGCTCGCCTATGACCCGGGTAGCGAAACTCTTTTCTACACGACCAACAACACCACCTACCGCAACTTAGAGGCGCTCGACCTGCGCTCCGGCAAGTCGCGCATGCTGCTTCGGGCCGCCCGGATCGGGGATCTGGCATTCGACGCGGCCGACCGCTCGCTGTGGGGCATCAGACTGAACCGCGGGTTCGCCATGCTCGTGCGCATCCCGTTCCCGTACAAGTCCTGGGAGACGCTGCATGTGTTTCCGCTCTTTGAGAAGGCGCTCGACCTCGACGTCTCTGCCGACGGAACGCTCGCCTCGATGTCCGTGTCGGCTGCGGGTGCGAACCCGTCTGCGCCGCAGGTGACGCAGGTCTGGATCATGCGTACCGATGCGCTCGCCAAGGGCGACGCGACGCCGTGGCGCAAATTCGCGATGGGAGCATCGGTGCCGGAGGGCTTTGTCTTCTCGAAGGATGGCCGCTACCTCTTTGGCAGTAGCTACTTCACGGGCGTGTCGAACATCTTCCGCTACGACATTCAAAGCGGAGCGCTCGAAGCGGTCAGCAACGCCGAGCTTGGGTTCTTTCGCCCGCTGCCGCTCGACGACTCGAAGCTCATCGTGCTGCACTACACGGCCCAGGGGTTCGCTCCCGCGACCATCGAGGCGAATCCGACCGAGGATTTAAGCGCGGTAACCTTTCTTGGCGAGCAGGTGGCAACGACGTATCCCGTGGTCAAAAGTTGGGCGGCCGCTGCCCCGTCCAGCATGCCGTACGAATCCCAGATCATTCGCCGCGGTGAGGAGCGGCCCATGCGCGAGCTGTCGCTCGAATCGCTGATTCCAGTCGTTGAGGGTTTCCAGAACGCGGTGGCGCTCGGTGCGAGCGCCCGTTTCGGCGACCCGCTGGGCTTCGATTCGCTCGACTTGGACGCAAGCTACAGTCCCGGTGATTCTCTGAGCGCCAAGGAGCGCATGCACTTCTCGGCGGATTATCACCATACCCGCTGGACTCTCGGGGTCATGTGGAATGGCGCGGACTTCTACGACCTCTTCGGCCCCACGAAATACAGCCGCGCGGGCGAGAGCGCCTACGTCAATTACAACTTGCCGCTCGTCTTCGATCCACCCGAGACGATGAACTTCGATGCCAAGGTCGCTTACTACGTCGGTCTCGACGCGCTGCCCGGGTTCCAGAACGTGCCCTCGCCCACCAAGAACCTCTCGACTGTGCAGGCCGGGTTCGCCTCATCGGACACGCGCTCCTCGCCCGGCGCGGTGGACGCGGAGACCGGCCACAGCTGGTCGATCGCGGCGCACGCCTACGGTGCGCTCGGCGAGGTTTTCCCGAGCCTCACCGGGCAATACGACATCGGGTTCCAGCTGCCGATCGATCATTCCTCGATCTGGCTCAGAAGCGGCGCTTTCGTCTCCGGAGGCAGCCGCGAGAACCCGCTCGCGAACGCCTACGTCGGCGGCTTCGGCAACAATTACGTCGACAACGAAGGCAACGGCGGTGCGCAGCGCTACCGCGACCTCTTGAGCATGCCGGGATTTGACCTGGATGCGCTGCACGGCAAGTCCCTGGTAAAAACCATGCTCGAATGGTGCATGCCGCCACTGCGCTTTGAGGCCTTGGGGTCGCCCGGATTCTACGCAAGCTGGGCACGGCCGGAGCTGTTCGTCAGCGCGCTTGAGACCAATCCCGGTATCCGCCAGTTCCGCGGCAGCGCCCAGGACGCCGGTGCACAGATCGATTTCCAGCTTGAGGTGATGCACCGACTGCCCATGATGCTCTCGGTGGGCGCCGCCCGCGGCTTCGCGGGAGGCGGTCTCGGCAGGACCGAGTTCATGCTGTCGTTTCAGGTGCTCTGATGGCGCACTGCACTGCGCGCCGGACGCTGCGAACTTTGGGCCCCTGATGCACGCGTCCATCGCGCTCATGCCGGTGTTGATGTTTCTGGCGGCGCTCGTGTACTTCGACAGCTTCAAACTCCTGCAGTGGCGGATGGTTCTCGCCGTGGTCGCGGTAGGTACGGTGGCCGCCGGCGCAAGCTACCCGCTCGACACCCTGGCCTATGAACATTTTCCGGGGGATTTCCAGTCGTTCTCGCGCTACGTGTCGCCGTGGATTGAGGAGTTTCTCAAGGCCCTGCCGGTCGTTTTCCTCATTCGCACGCGACGTGTCGGACTGCAGGTGGACGCGGCCATCGTTGGCTTTGCGCTCGGCACCGGCTTCGCGCTTGTGGAGAACCTGTACTACCTCGCGTCACGGCCGGACGCGACGCTCGTCGTGCAGGTGATCCGCGGCTTCGGCACGGCAATCATGCACGGCGGCGCCACGGCTATTTTGGCGATGATCTCGGTCACGATCTACGAAAAGCGGCCGACGAGCGGCCTCTACATCTTTCTGCCGGGCTTCTTCGCCGCGGTCGCGCTGCACTCCGGATTCAACTATCTGCTCGTGCGGCCGGTGCTCGCGACGCTCGTCATTCTCCTCGTGCTGCCGTTCGCGATCTACTGCGTGTTTCAGCATAGCGAGCGCACGCTGCGCGACTGGCTCGACTCCGATCTCGACTCCAAGGTACAGCTCTTGGAGTCGATCACCACCGGCACTTTCCTCGACAGCAATGCCGGCCGTTATCTTAAATCGCTGCACGAGCGTTTCCGCGGCGAGGACCTCGCGGACATGCTGTGCTACGTTCGGCTGCACGGGGAACTTGCGCTGCGCGCCAAGGGTGTGCTCTTGCTGCGCGAGAGCGGCATGGAGGAGCTGCCGATCGACGCCGAGATGCGCGAGAGCCTCGCCGAGCTTGCGCAGCTAGAACACGCTATCGGCAAAACCGGCGTGCTCGCACTGCGTCCCCTCATCATGGCGACCGGCAAGGACCTCTGGCAGCTGCGGTTGCTTGGCCGCTAGCGATTTGCACGAGCGCACACGATTTCCCGCGCGCGATCGCACGGGCGGCTCATCAAGCGGCGAGCGCGCGGGCCCCCGGCTCGCCGATCGCGCACCCCGGCGGAAAGTTGACTGCCATGCGGCGCGCTGCATCCGATGGGCTATCTGACGGCTCGTTCATGCGCAACCTCGCGCGCGACTCGGTCAATCAGGCGATGCTCACGGCCGTGCCTCGCGTCTTCCGCACCGCCGCGTCGGACAGCAGACGGGCCCGGGCATTCGCAGCTTCGCGATCTTTCGTGTTGAGAACCTCTGCTTGCGCGAACGCCTTAACGATCGGCGACAAGTTTATCCGTGGCGTTCGGCTTTGCGAGCGCAGCGCGCAGCTCCTGCTTGAGATCCTGCAATTCGGCCACCTGCCGCCTAAGAGTGCGGATTTCAGCATCCTGAGCCGCGATGCGCGCATCCTGGCCGGCATTCTTGATTGCCTGCGCCACCCTTTGCTTTTTCTGCTGCTGAGCTTCGTTCACGAGCATCGGCGCGAGTTCGTCATAACGGACGCCGTCGATCCGACCGGACTCATCCCGGATCACGAGTTCGGGATACACCTTTGCTACTTCCTCGGCGATGAGACCGTACTGAAGAGGACCATGGGGATCGGACTTCAGGTGAAACGTAACGGGTCGCAGCTGCTGCAGCTTCTCTGAAGCAGAACTCATGGGAGCAATGTCGGTCTTGAATCGCTCCGAGGACACGGTCACGCCAAGCTGCCCGGTGGAGGAAACGACGACGGCGCTGCCCGTAACCGAGGTGCCGTAGATCCCGGCAATGTAAGTCTTGGATTGGGTCGACGTCGTGCCGATACGGATCGTGCCGCTCTCCGCCGCCACGCCAAGATTACCGATGTCGATGTTGTTGCTTCCGGTCGTCAGGTTGTAGCCCGCCTTGTACCCTTCGCCGATGTTCATGGAGCCCGACGTGTTGGAATAGAGCGCGTCAGTGCCCGAAGCGGTGTTGTAGTTACCTGTCTTGTTGTCCGAGAGTGCCTGCACTCCCGAGGCGCTGTTCTGGGATCCCGTTGTGTTGTCGCGCAGCGCGAAGTACCCGGAGGCATTGTTGTAGTTGCCCGTCGTGTTGTCTAGGAGCGCCTGATACCCGGAGGCGGTGTTGTTGCCGCCGGTGCTGTTGTAGTAGAGCGCCTCGGCGCCGGACGCGGTGTTGTTGTTGCCGGCAGAGTTGAGCGCCAGCGCCAAATATCCGGAGGCGGTGTTATCATTGGCGTCATTATTGCTAAGCGCGCTCTCCCCGATGGCGGTATTCTCAATTCCGGTAGAGTTGACCTGCAGCGCTTCCGACCCCATGGCGGTATTGTTGCTGCCGGTCGTGTTGTTCTGAAGACCTTGAAACCCAGCAGCAGTGTTGTTACCGCCGGTCGTGTCCGAATAAAGCGCATCCACACCGGAGGCGGTGTTGTAGGACCCGGTTGAAAAGGAGAAGAGTGCGCCAACTCCGATAGCGGTATTCTGCTCACCCGTACCATAAGTCGGAGCCGCCGCACCGTTGAGTGCCTGATACCCGACGCCCGTGTTTAAGGCGCCGGCTGTGTTCCTCGAGAGCGCGAAGGTTCCGACGGCGGTGTTTTGGCTGCCCTGCTCGTTGAGATCAAGCGCCTGAAGCCCGGCGGCCGTGTTGCCCGAGCCCGTCGTCAGGTTTAAGAGAGCGCTCGACCCCATCGCGGTGTTGGCATTTGAGTCGCTATTTACGACGTCCGGCGGCTGGGTGCCGTAAGTCGATTCGGCTGCTGCCAGGAGCACGGTGATTAAGAGTAGGCGCGACGTATTGAGAGTGTTCATAGCAAATGACTCCAAGTCTCGTATTGATTGTAATTCCGACGTGGCTGTGTATCAGCGACTTGCGACGATTCCATCTTTGCTCTGCAGCTTTGCGAGCGCAGTTTGCACGTTGGTCAGTTCCTGCTTTAGAGCGTCTACTTCGGCCGACTGCTTCGGCACTTCCTTCATTAGCGTCGGTGCAAGTTCCTCATAGCGGACACCATCTATCGACTTAAATTAGCGCTACACCTGCACAAAACCGAGTCAACACAGAAGATACTCTTGGAATTCGCTTGCGCGGAATCAGGCGCACTCAACGCCATACCCCCAGAATCAAGGTGGGCGCCAAGTGGGCTCGGTCACTGATCTTTCAGCGCTGCGTGACAAACTCGTCCTTGGCCTGCAGCTTCTGCAGTGCAACTTGCGTCGCTTGGTTGAGAATCGTCAAATTTGCCATCTGCTGCTTAAGGTCACGCATTTGCGCAGCTTGAGCTGCAATGAGCTGATTCTGCACCGCAATTGTTCCTGACTGGGCCGCACTTTTCTCTTCCTGCGCTACCAACTGCCTTTGCTGCTGCTGCACCTCATTCAATAACATCGGCGCAAGTTCATCATAGCGGACCCCGTCGATCCGACCTGCGCCATCGCGGATCACAAGCTCCGGATACACCTTCGCCACTTGTTCGGCGATGAGCCCGTACTGCAGAGCACCGTGGAGATCCGTCTTTAAATGAAACGTAACAGGTCGAAGCTGCTGCAGCTTCTCTGAAGCATTACTCATGGGAGCAATGTCGGTCTTGAATCTCTCCGAGGACACTGTCACGCCGAGCTGCCCGGTGGAGGACACCACGACCGCATTGCCCGTGACCGAGGTGCCGTAGATCCCGGCGACGTAGGTTGCGGTCTGCGTCGACGTCGTACCGATGCGGATCGTGCCACTCTCCGCTGCGACGCCCAGATTGCCGATGTCGATGTTGTTGCTCCCGGTCGTCAAGTTGTAGCCCGCCTTATAGCCTTCGGCAATGTTGGTCGACCCGGTCGTGTTGGAATAGAGCGCGTCGGTGCCGGAGGCCGTGTTGAAGCTCCCTGTCTTGTTGTCGAATAGCGCCTGCACCCCGGAAGCGTTGTTCTGGGCGCCGATTGAGTTGTTGTGTAGAGCGAAGTACCCCGTGGCCGTGTTGTAATTGCCGCCGGTATTAGACACGAGCGCGTCGAACCCGGAGGCGGTGTTGTAGTTGCCGACCGTGTTGGCATACAGCGCCCCATACCCGGAAGTGGTGTTGTCGTTGCCGGTCGTGTTGTCATAGAGCGCGAAGGCCCCGGAGGCTGTGTTGTTGTCGCCGCTCTTGTTGGTACTCAGCGCAAAGTAACCCGAAGCAGTGTTCGCGGTTCCCACCGTGTTGGAATAAAGTGCGGCGGATCCAGCAGCGGTATTGTTGCTGGCGGTCGTGTTGGAATAGAGCGCCAAGTATCCCGAGGCGCTGTTGTAGCCGCCGGTCGTGTTTGATGTGAGCGCGTATTCCCCGAAGGCGGTATTGGGACCGCCGGTTGTGTTGTTATAGAGCGCACTCGCCCCGAAAGCGGTGTTCGAAGCGCCGGTTGTGTTGTTATAGAGCGCATCGAACCCGGAGGCCGTGTTGGCGCCGCCTCCCGTGTTGGAATAGAGCGCCTGGTACCCCGAAGCGGTGTTGTAGGCACCGTCGCTCGTGAGGTTCAAGAGCGCGCTCGTTCCCATCGCAGTGTTGAAATCCGAGTCGCTGGTCACGACATCCGGTGGCTGAGCACCGTAGGCCGATTCAGCCATCGCAACCAGCGCCGTAAAAAAAACTAAGGAAGATGTGGTGAAGGTTTTCATTGCGTACGACCCCTAATTTCCCTGGTGAGCTACGTAATTGACATAATCTCGCGGCAATTGCCCGCATTTACTCAACAGCAGGCTGGGGCAAAGATCGCCGGACTTAATTCGTTTTTGTCGACTGCAAAGTACGCCTTTGCGCGCCCGAGTCAACAGCGATTCGGCCAACAATTGAGCGATTCGCTGCTCAATGTCTTCCCTCAAGACAGCAGTGCTGGCATTCGACCTGAGTCTTGTTTGAATCGCCTCAACGCATGGCGAGGAGCCAGTTCTTTGGCGCGCCGGGCTGCTTCTCGTGATGCAAAGGTAGATTTGCATCCGCCGACGGCATTGCCGCGAACCCCGGACGGAGCCTCGCTTAAGCGGCGAGCGCCAGGGGCTCGGGTTTGCCGATTGCATAACCCTGCAGGAAGTCGACTCCCATGCGCCGTGCTGCATCCACGGCGGCATCGTCCTCAACCTGCTCGGCGATCACCTTGAAGTGCAGTGAGCGCGCAAGCTTGATCATCGCCGTGACCATCGCCTGATTGACCGAGTCGCGCGCGAGGTTGCGCATGAACGAGCCGTCGATCTTCAGGTAGTCCATCGGCAGATTCTTAAGGTTGGAGAAGGAGCCCACGCCAGAGCCGAAATTATCCAGGGCGAACTGGCAGCCCATGCCATGCAGCACGCCGACAAAGCGGCGCGCATGGTCCATATTAGCGATGACGGCATTCTCGGTGATCTCAAAGCAAACCTGGCCGGGGGCCGCGCCGGTGCTGTCGAGACACTCGACGACGAATTCGAGAAATTGCACATCCCCGAGAGTCTGACCCGAAATATTGATGGCGACGCTGCGATTGGACGGGATAGCCAAGGCACCGCGGCCGAGGGCAGCGAGCGTCGTCTGCACTACCCAGCGATCCACAAGCCCCATCAGCCGGTAGCGTTCCGCGGCACGCACGAAATCAAGAGGCGGTACGTCATTGCCGTCCTCATCGCGCATGCGCACGAACACCTCCATCGCAGGACCGCTGCCATTCGGGCCGTTGGCGGGCACGATGATCTGCTGATACAGATGAAAGCGATTGTCCTTCAGGGCGCTCTGCAGGCGCTGCAGCCATTGAATCTCCCCGGAGTGCCGTGCGTGCGCCTCGTCGCGCGCGGAGTACACGGCCACGCGTCCGGAACCTTGCTTCTTTGCGACGTAGCAGGCCGAATCGGCGGCCGCGAAGAGCTCGTCGAGCGTGCCGCTCTCGCGCGAAATCTCCACGATTCCGACGGAGACGCCTATGTTGAACAGCTTGTCCTTCCATACAAAACGATAGTCGCCCACCGCACGGCACACATCGTCGGCAATCTGTTGCGCTTTCTCCAACGGGCAGCCGATGAGCAGCAAGCCGAATTCATCCCCGCCCAGGCGCCCGACCGTATCGCTATCGCGCACTGCGTCGCGCAGGAGCTTCGCCACTTCGCGCAGCATGCTGTCCCCGGCCAGGTGACCACTCGTATCGTTGACGGCCTTGAAGCGGTCGAGATCCAAATAGCAAAGCACGTGTTGGCCATCGCCGCGCTGGCCGCGATCGATCGCCTCCTCGCAGCGGCGTTCGAAATCGCGGCGATTGATTAGGCCGGTGAGCGCGTCGTGGGTCGCCTGATAGGACATCTGCCGGGCAAGCCCGCGCAGCTCAGTCACATCGTGGAGCAGCGCCACCGCACCGGTCACTTCGTTGGCGTCATTGCGAATCGGCGCGGCCGAGAGCTCAATGGAGCGCTCCGCGCCATTGGCACGCGACAGCAAGAGCGCGCGGCGGCTCAGGTTCACCGGCGCGCCGCTCGTCAACGCCTGGCGTACCGGATCGCTCAACAGGCGCCGGTCGTTCTCATCGACGAAGCCCACCACTTGTTCGAGCGTGCGCTCCTCCGCAGCGTCGACGTTCGTGCCCGTCAAGCGCTCCGCCGCCGGATTCATGTAGCGGATACGGCCTTGCAGATCGGTCGCAATCACCGCCTCGGCGAGCGAATTGAGCGCCTGCAGATGCAACGTCGGCGCGGCGGCGCCACTGTCCGCGGGCACTGTCAATTGCGCGAGCTGCGGCACG
>Ga0302325_10035101_pt1 | contig 10255 bp, 6 predicted proteins | sample Palsa_T0_2_FD_201948 | JGI IMG/M metagenome (GOLD analysis project Ga0302325, IMG submission 201948) | Peat permafrost microbial communities from Stordalen Mire near Abisko, Sweden - Palsa_T0_2 | ecosystem: Environmental > Terrestrial > Soil > Palsa > Peat permafrost | place: Sweden: Abisko...
CCTTCACTGACCCCACATGCACAACCGGAGTGCCAACGAGAGCAAGTGTTGAAATGCGCGGGCTCGCCCTCTTCGTTTGACCCGACAGATCTTGCCCCGCCGTTCCCGAACGAAAGGTCCGTCACATGTCGCAATTGACCGTTGAAACTGTCATGGAACGCGCCCGGGCGCTCACCGACGTCCAAGATCCTGATCCCGCCCACTTCGACGACAACCTCGAAGCCGTCGTCGGTTGCATGAATGGCGAGGCGGAGCTCACAGACTCCGGAGTGGAAATGGCGGTCGGGATGCTCGCTTTGGCCCTGAGGAACCGTATGGAGGTCGACCGATACGTTGCCGACGAACCAGAAGTCGACAGCTCCGTTGTCGATCGCCCCATCTTCCTCACCGGCTTGCCGAGGTCGGGAACGACCTACTTTCAGTATCTCTTCGACCAAGATCCAGACCTCCGGATGATGCGAACCTGGGAGGGCGACCGACCTGCTCCGCCACCGGCCACCAACGCTGACTCTGCCCGCCGCCGACGGGAGGCGAGCATCGAGAACGCCCGGCTCATGCACGAAGCGACAGGGGGAAAGATCGATGCCTTCCATCTCACAGACGTCGACGGACCGCAGGAATGTCTGGCCATCATGGATCAGACCTTTGTCAACCCAGGGCTTCTCTGGACGATGTCAGGGACTGGTTATCTCGAGTACCTCTTGCGCGAAGCAGATTTGCGCGCGGCCTACGAATACCACGCCCGGGTCTTGAGGCTGCTGCAGTGGGGTGCGCCGTTACGGCGTTGGACCCTGAAATGGCCCTGCCATCTGCTGGCGCTCGACGCCATTGCCGATGTCTACCCAGATGCGACATTCGTGGTGACTCACAGAGATCCGGTGCAGGCTCTCGCCTCCAATTGCAGTCTGTCCCACATGTTGCGAACGGGGACATCCCCGAACGCCGACCCGAAAATTATCGGTCGGGATATGCTCAACCTCGTCCGCGAGCACGTGGACAGGCTCGTTGCCTTCGACGTTGCCCAGTCCCAAGCGGGGCGCTCAGCTCTTGTCCACGTGGACTACTACCAACTTGTAGAAGCTCCAGAGACCGTGATGCCCAGTGTGTTCGAGTCCATCGGGCTCGACTGGACGCCAGTGGTCGAAGATCGGATCCGGACGTGGCGAGCCCAAAACCCGAAGGGAAAGCGCGGTGCGCACGAATACGCGCTTGACGACTATGGGCTTGATCGCGGCACGGTAGGGGAGGCGTTATCAGCTTATATCGAGCGGTTTGACATCCCAAGTGAGTACGGTCGATCCTGATGGACACCGTGCCCGTCGGATGGACCGATTGGCTCGACGATCTGCGCCGCGTTGCAGCGAGTCTGTTCGAAGACGTCCGATTCAGCGGTGCGGGATTTCGTGAAGCCGATCTGGCCTTGAAGATGTTTGGAACCATGATGGGCGCCTACCTGTCGCACCTGTCAGCTGGGCCCGATCACCCAGTATTTCTACCGAGCGCCGGGTATTACACCATGTATGGGTCGCCGAATCCAGACACCATTTATCGAAGCGCTCTTATCGATGACAGTGGCCACTATTTGATTACCGGTCGAAGGGGTTCGGCTCCGGATGTAACGATCATGCCCTTTGGTGCGCCGACCCCGAATGGTCTGAAAACCTTTGCGCCCTTCGATTTGGCCGAACTCGCCATGGATGATGACGGCACATTTGACGTCCTGTTGAGTCAGGAGCGTCCGGAAAATACACGAAACTGGTGGCGTCTCGAATCGGGCATGCGATCGCTGATGCTACGTAGCGTCAGCAGCGACTGGGCGGCTCACGTCGATCCAAGGCTGGCGATCGTGCGGCTCGACATCGATCCACGTAGGGAACGTATGGCCACCGATGCTTTTCAAAAGCGTGTGTCCTTGTTCTCCATTGTGGTGGAGGCGATGATCAAATCGGGAATCAAGCGGGTGGACAATCTCCGTTCTGAAGACATCGTGAACCGCGTGGTGGTTGTCGATTACTCCGGGGATGGCGGCCTGAGCGACCAGTGGTACCAAGAGGGGTGCTTCGCACTTGAAGATGGCGAATCGCTCGTGATCGAGGTAGGCCTCTTGGGCGAATGCCGAGGGTTCTCGCTCTCTCTGACCGACGCGTTCTTCTCGACACTCGATTGGGCCAACGCCCAGAGCAGCCTCAATGATCGCCAGGCAGTGGTGGATCCCGACGGCATATTGCGGATCGTCGTCTCGTCGAGGGATCCGGGTGTGCAGAACTGGCTTGACACGATTGGCCACCAATTCGGCGTTCTCCAGTTTCGGTGGTCGGGCGGTCGCGAGGCCCCTCGCGTGCTGATTCGAAAGGTCTCATTGGCATCGGGTAATGGGGCAATCCCGCCTTCGATGGCGCGCGTCGACGCCAGTGAGCGCATCGCAGCAGTCCGTCACCGACAGATCGGCGTTCAACTCCGATCACTTTGGTAGGCCACTCTGAACAGAATGGGTCCGATGTGCCGCTGAGGGCCCGTTCCGACACGGTCCGCTACCTCGGGCCTCCATGCCCCCTTTGAGAATTCTTCGCGTGGAGGGTCGAAACGGGTGTTGCGATTTAGTTGTGCCACCGTTGGGAGTCGTGTGGCAACACGTTGTCGGCGTTGTCCGATGCTTTGAACATGAAGGTACTGACCCGACACTTCTCCCGGTCGTGAATCCTGATAGACGAGGCGTGGTCGGAGTCTTCACCACGAGCAGCTACGCGACCCTCGGCTGAGCCCGTCAAGGGACCTCTGAAGCATCGTCGGGTGTGGTTGATTGTCGCCGCGCTCATGGTCGCAGTGGGAGCCGGGAGCTCTATTTACGGCTTGAGCGCAGTCCGAGCGTCAACAGCGAGGTCGCACAAGGCCTTTGCGTCCTCGTCGGTGCAGATTGCCTCCACGTTGCAGGTGGCGATCCAGCACGAGCAAGACCTTGTCCTGAGCACAGAATCATTCATTATCGGTGACCCGCATCCCTCGCAGGCGCAGTTCTCCAATTGGGCGAGCGAGCTGGGCGTGCTGCAGCGTTACCAGGAGCTGCTTGGCCTCGTCGTGATTCAGTATGTCCCCGCCTCAGGGCTCAACGCCTATGCGGAGGAAAACGGGCAGCCGACGCCTCTCAAGGTACTCCCAGCCGGAAATGAGCCGTTCTACTGTTTCGTGCCAACCGAGGTGCTGCGTACCACGGCGTCGCAGATTCCCCCGAACTACAACGTCTGCCGAGGCAAGTTGGGACAGGCGATTCTGGCCGCCCGTGACTATGGGAAGAGCGCCGTTGTCCCGGTGCAGGATGGCAAGACGAAGACACTTGCTTTCGAGGTTCCGATCTACCGGAGCGGATCCGCTCCGTCCACGGTTGCGACGAGAACGGCCGAGTTCGTCGAGTTGATCGGCCTAAACGTGCGCCCAAACGTCTTGTTTCAGACCGTGCTGAAAGGTCACCCGAATACCGCCGTCGCACTTCGTTATGGGACCGGCGCCTCCACGGTCGTTCTCCGAGGTGGAAATATTCCGGCTGGGTCGCAGACCGAGTTCATCAATCTCCACGACGGTTGGACCGTTGAGACACTTGGTGTCGACAGCTCCGGCGGGTTCTTCGGGAGTGCAGGAGGACTGCCCCTCCTGCTGGGTGGTATCGGACTGAGCCTTCTGCTGGCGGCGTTGATCTACGTGCTCGGTTCAGGCCGTGCGCGTTCGCGAGGGCTCGTGGACGAGCGAACCGACGAGCTGCGCTTCCTCGCCATGCACGACTCGCTGACGGGAATGCCGAACCGGGCGCTGATCATGGACCGTATCGACCAGTTGCTGGCGAGAAACCGTCGCAACGGGACGGTGGGTGCGGCGCTCTACATCGATATTGACGACTTCAAGAACGTCAACGATTCCCTCGGCCATGAGGCTGGCGACCAGCTGTTGATCTCAGTGGCATCGCGGATGGCGAGCACGTTGCGGGGAGCAGAGACGATCGGTCGAATGGGTGGTGACGAGTTCGTCGTGTTGATTGAAGGCAGCGATCCCATGGTGGCACCCGAACTGGTGGCAGAACGGCTCCTTGCCGTGATGCAACAACCATTCGAGCTAGACGGCCTGTCAAGCTCGCTCCACGCCAATGCCAGCATCGGCATCGCCGTAGGTGATCGCGGCAGCGGGGGCGAGCTGCTCCGCGACGCGGACATCGCCCTCTACCAGGCCAAAGCCAAGGGGAAGAACCGCTATGAGTTCTTCCGTCCTGAAATGCAAACGGACATAGGGCGGCGCGTCCGGCTCGAGTTCGACCTCCGCTCCGCCTTGACAGCTGAGCAGTTCTATCTCGTCTACCAGCCGATCTTGAACCTCGCCGACCTCGCCATCGTCGGCGTCGAGGCCCTCCTTCGTTGGAACCACCCGACAGAAGGGCTGATCGGACCCGACGAGTTCATACCGATCCTTGAGCAGAACGGTCGGATCCGGGAGGTCGGCGCCTGGGTACTGCAACAAGCCTGTGCGCAGATGGCCGACTGGCGCGCCCAAGGCTATGGCCTCCATCTCTCGGTCAACGTCTCGGGGCGCCAACTCGATGACGACCGCCTCATCGAGGATATACGGAGTTCCCTCGGTGCGAGTGGTCTTGACGCCACAGCGCTGATCATCGAGGTGACAGAAACGGCCCTCATGCGCGACACGAGTTCGGTCGTGCGCCGGCTCCAGTCGATCAAAGACCTTGGTGTCAGTATCGCCGTCGATGACTTCGGCACGGGGTACTCATCCCTGGCCTATCTCCAGCAGTTCCCGGTCGACTCCCTCAAGATTGACAAATCGTTCACGAGCGCAATCTCCCAATCCCCTGAGTCAGAGGCCCTCATCAGGACCTTTGTGCAGCTCGGCCGTGATTTGGGACTCACCACTTTGGCTGAAGGTGTTGAAACAAGTGGTGAGATGGACATCCTCCGCGCTGACCACGTCGACGAAGCCCAGGGCTTCCTCTTCGCCCGACCACTCGAGCCCGAGCGTCTCGAATCCGAGTTTCTCGCGCAAATGCAGTTGGCCGGACGGATTGTCTGAACCGAAGGTGGAGCGTCCATGCTCGGACCGATGAGTACCGTCTCCGTCGACCCGTCTGTAGTGACATGACCGCTCTCGAGCCCCGAACGAAGAACCTCGCCGACCTCTACGACCTCGCACCACTGGACTGGGAGGACGTGCGAAGGACGCTCGAGACGAATCTGACCCAGGAACCCGGAACCGGCGGGCCCGGTCACCACACCTTCTGGTTGTCGACGATCGACGCCGACGGACGCCCCCACATGACTGCTGTCGGCGCCTTCTGGGTCGATGGCCGGTACTACTTCTGCGGTGGGCCGCGGTCGCGCAAGATCCGCAACATCGGGCGCGAGCCACGCTGTGCTTTTGGCGTCGCGATCGACGGCTACGACGTGGCGCTCGAGGGTCAGGCCACCCGCGTCACCGACGAGACGCTGCTGCAGCGACTCACCGCGGTGTTCGCCGAAGGCGGCTGGGCACCGACCGTCGCCGACGGCGGCTTCACCCACGAGTTCAGCGCCCCCAGCGCAGGCCCACCGCCGTGGTACGTCTACGAGTTTGTGCCCCAGGATGCCTACGCGGTCGCCACCAAGGAGCCCGGGGGCGCAACCCGATGGACTTTCTGACGTTCCTTTATCTGTCTAACGCGAGGCCAGTCGCAACGCGTCGTCGACCTGTCGCGCCACCAACGTCTCGAGCTCGATCGACGGTATTGGTCGACTGAACAGGTAACCCTGGGCTTGCGGGCATCCGAGTGCCACCAGCTCACCGGCCTGTTCGGACGTTTCGACGCCCTCGGCGACCACCGTCAGGCCCAGGGCTTTCGCCATGGCAAGAATGGCATTGACGATCGCCGTATCTTCTGTCGACGTGCCCAACCCCGCGGTGAAGACACGGGCGACCTTCACGATGCCGACGGCAATTCGCTTGAGGTGGCTCAGCGAGGCCTTTCCGGTGCCAAAGTCATCGATCGCAAAACGGAAGCCGCTCGTGCGCAATCTGTCGATCGTCTCGGAAAGGAGCTCGTCGTCACTCAGGAGCACCGCTTCGGATATCTCGAGAACGATGTGGTGCGGATCCACCCCCAACTTCTCGGCAATCTCGGGCAGAGAGAGGATTTCGGCTGATCTGAGCTGAACCGGCGAGACATTGACAGACACAAAGAAGGGCATGTCGGGTGCGATGGCGAGGATGCGTGTCAGCTCTTTACAGGCCAGCTCGAACATTTGGGGTCCGATGGCATTGATCAGCCCGGTCGTCTCGGCCAGTGAGATGAAGTCACTCGGGCTGATGAGCCCTAGTACCGGATGGTGCAGGCGCACCAGCGCCTCGGCTCCGACGATGCGCCGATCGGGCAGCGACACGATTGGTTGGTAGTGCACTATCACATCGCCCTCGTCGACCGCCCTTCGCAGAGCCTCGACGGCCTCCAGCCGCGATGTCATCGCCGCCCGCATGGAGAGGTCGAACAACTCGACACGGCCGCGACCCCGAGACTTGGCCAGGTACATGGCGGTGTCGGCGTCGGCCAAGAGGCGATCGGGAGACACCTCGCGGTCCCCGAGCGCCACGCCGATGCTGGCCGAGAGGTGGAGTATGCCGTGACTCGAATCGAACGGACGGCCGAACACTTCCTTGAGCACTCGTTCGCCCACCTCGCGCCCTTCTTTCAGCGAGGCCACGTTCTCCGTGATGAGGACGAACTCATCCCCGCCAAATCGGGCCACGGTGTCGCCGGAACGGCAGATACTCCTGAGGCGCCCCGCGACTTCGCGCAGGGCGCTGTCACCCACCGAGTGCCCACTCGAGTCGTTGAGCGCCTTGAAGTGATCCAAATCGATGAACAGGACCGCGAGCTTGCTCCCGAACTGCTCCCTCCGCTCCATGGAGTGCTGGAGGCGGTCGCCGAGCAGGTAGCGATTGGGTAGCCCGGTCAGGGCGTCATGCATGGCGTGGTGGGCGATTTTCGCGTCCGCCAGGTGGCGTTCGGTGATATCCCTGGCGTTGATGATGATCTGTTCCACCACGGGGTCGAGGAGCAGGTTCGTCACCTTGGCTTCTATCCACAGGGGCGACCCGTCAGACCGGAGCATTCTCAGCTCGACAGATTCACTGGCGCCCGGCTCGTGCATGACACCGGCCAGGGTGGCCGAGGCCAAGGCACGGTCTTCGGGATGGAGCGCGTCGAAAAGAACCGTCCCCACCAAGGTGTCCATCGAACGATCGAGGAATGTCTCGATGTTAGGAGTGGCGAACGTGACCACGCCGTCTGCACCCATGGCCACTACAGCGTCGAAGGCTTGGTGCAAGATCGCCCCCAGCCACGCTTCTTTGCGTTCGAGCTGCGCCGACGACTCCCTCCGCTCCGTCACGTCACGACCGTGCAACGTCACGGCGTTGATGGCGGATTTCGCGATGAGATCGGTTGCGGTGAACTCGAACCACACATAGGACCCGTCTCCGCGCCGCACGCGGCATTCGAAGGGATCTCGCAAATTAGATCCCGCCACTGCGCGTCCGACGGCCAATGCTGCCTCGCCGACGTCGTCCGAGTGTACGAACGAGAGGGGATCGGCGCCGATTACCTGTGCGGCCTCAAGGCCCAAGACCTCGAAGGTGATCGGCGTGGCGAAGGTAATCAGTCCGTCTTCGGAGATGGCGACCACGAGATCAAATGCATTCCGCACGATCGCGTCGAGCCATTCTTCCCGACGGGAGAGTTCGTCTTCGGCGCGTTCTTGCGCACTTATATCGGTGACAAGCGCCACACCACCCGTCACGATGCCATCATGGTCACAGAGGGGACTGGCGGCCATTCGTACCGAGACTTTGGTCCCGTCCGGACGCAGCAACCGCGTCATGATGGGCTGCCGGTGCCCGGATGTGAAGTTGCGCCCAAAGTCCGTCATCGCTTCGTCCAGGGCCTCACGCGCGATGAGATCGAATATCGAGGCCCCACCAAGCTCGGCAATCGTCCGGCCCAGGATGTCGGCCATGTGTTGATTCACAAAGGTCGTTCGTCCAGTAGTGTCCGCGGCCCAGATGCCCTCTTGCGCTGTTTCGAGCACCTGCCGGAACCATGAGTCGACGTTTGGAGCAATGGACCTGTCGCTCTCGGTGGCCTTACCTTTTTCGTCCGAATGGATGCCCACTTCGTAATCCAGTTCTATCGACCGTTATCCGCCGAATCCGATCTCGGACCCATCAGCAAAAAACGGTAGGTGACGGGAGACTCTTTTGACTGAGCGCCAGCCCAACGTTTGCCCAACCTTGATGCGGGACGGCTCCGGCGGTACCCGCACGACCCGCAAGGACGGCAACGGCCCCCTGCATGCCTGCCGCGCCGCCGGGAATCGCAGCGAACAGCTGCTCCCGATGATCCTCGACGATCTCCGTCGGTCCTGCCGGATTTTCGGGCTCAGAGCTCGTTGCGCAGCTCTTTGCTGGTGATGCCGGCGATCACGGCATCGAGCAGGCCGGGGAACCTCGAATCGAGTTCTGACCTGCGGAGGGTGGCCAGCTTGCGCTGGCCCTCGTGGCGGGTCGTGATCAGACCCGCGTCACGCAGGACGCCGAGATGGTGAGTGGTGGTCGACTTGGCCATTGCGATGCCGGCCTGTTGACCCAAAGCCGCGCACGAGAGCTCCGCCTGGCCGTCGAGCGCAGCCACCATGCGCAAGCGCGACGGGTCGGCCAGGGCGTGCATGATCGCGGCGAGATCCATCTCTTCTGCTGGAAGTTCAGGTCGTTCACGCATTTTTCACCTCCTCGGACATTTCCCTTGCTATCGGGAATAGGTGCGGTCCATCTCCTGTTCGATAGTTGTATAAACGTCGAACTATCTCGGCTGATTCCCCCGGGTGAAAGGAAATCCTCCATGACGCTCACTGCATCACCCCCATCCACCCGGCTCACCACGCGATCCACCGAAGGGGACACGGCCGTGTCGGGCGAGGACCAATCCTACGACGTGCGACGCTGGCGGTCGCTCCCGGTGGTGCTCTCGGCCACGTTCATGTCGCTCTTCGACATCTTCGTGGTAAACGTGGCCGCGCCCAGTATCCAGCGGGACCTGCATGCCTCGTCGGCGACCCTCGAGCTGGTGGTGGCCGGGTATTCGTTCAGCTACGCGGCCGGCCTGGTGACCGGGGCTCGCCTGGGTGATCTGTTCGGCAGGCGGCGACTGTTCATGATCGGCCTCGGTATCTTTGCCGCGGCCTCGCTGCTCTCGGGCGTTGCCCCTACGAGCGCCATCCTGGTGGTGGGCCGACTGGCCCAGGGGTTCGGTGCGGCCGCCATGGTCCCGCAAGTGCTGTCCATGTTGAACGTGAACTTCCGTCCCGAAGAGCGTTCCCGCGTATTCTCCCTCTTCGGGGTCACCGTCGGGCTGGGAACGGTGGCAGGGCAGATCCTCGGCGGCGTGCTCTTGCACTTCAACCTCTTCGGCTGGGGCTGGCGTCCCATCTTCCTCATCAACGTGCCCATCGGCATTGCCGCCATCGTCCTCTCTCGCCGACTCCTCCCCGAGTCCCGTCCCGACGTGGCCGACCGACTTGACCCGCTTGGCGTCGTGTTGCTCACGACGGGGGTGGGTGCGATCACGGCTCCGCTGGTGCTCGGCCAGGCCGAGCACTGGCCCTTGTGGACCTGGATGTCCTTCGTGGCCGGTGTTGTCCTGGTCGGGTCGTTCGTGCGTTGGGAGAGTCGGCTGGGCCGCAGAGGTGGTCACCCGCTCCTCCCGCTGAGCCTGTTCGAGCACCGGGCGTTCAATGTCGGGCTTCTGGTGAACCTGGGATTCTTCTCGTTCTTCGGGAGCGTCCTCCTCACCCTCACCATCTTCTTACAGGAGGGCCTCAAGTATTCCCCCATGCGCGCCGGCCTGACTTTCGCCCCGCTCGGCGTCGCGTTCGCCCTGTCGTCGCTGCGTGGCCGCGGCCTCCATGCCCGCTACGGCACGGCCGTCATCTCTGTCGGGGCCGCCACCGCTCTGGTTGGCGTCACCGGTCTGGCCGTGGTTATCAGTCTGTCCGGGCTGTCGGCCACTGCACTCGAGCTGTCGCCGATGCTGGCACTCATCGGGGTGGGCAACGGGCTCGTGATCCCGTTGATCGTCTCGGGCGTGCTCCAAAGCGTGCCGCCGTCGTCGACAGGAGCGGCCTCGGGCGTCCTCACTACGACCCAGCAGTTCTCCATGACACTCGGTATTGCCGCC
>Ga0302325_10035103_pt1 | contig 10254 bp, 18 predicted proteins | sample Palsa_T0_2_FD_201948 | JGI IMG/M metagenome (GOLD analysis project Ga0302325, IMG submission 201948) | Peat permafrost microbial communities from Stordalen Mire near Abisko, Sweden - Palsa_T0_2 | ecosystem: Environmental > Terrestrial > Soil > Palsa > Peat permafrost | place: Sweden: Abisko...
GGATAACCGGTCTTCTCCGCCGATCAAGTCGATGATATCTCGTCTCCCGTGTCCTCGTTGATAGGTCCCTGGTCGGCCCCTAGTCCTCCCGTGTTCTGTCGTCTCCTGCGCTTCATAGTACAGGAAACGAATGATCCAGCCATCCTAAACTGGGGCAGAACTCAGCCTCAAGTTATCCCACATCACTCTCAGGTACACAACTCAAACCCCAGCAAGGGCCGCGCTGCCACTGACAAACCAGAATCCATGAAACCCAAGAACGCCATAAAGGGGCTCCAAATACCACCGTCCGGATACCACACACCACCCGACAAAAACCAACACCGCTCCATGGAACAGGACGAACGATTGTGCCACAATGCGTCCTACAGGTGTTGTTATCGGATGCTTTCGTAGTCGGAAAACAAGGAGACAGAACGGGAATAACGTTACTGCATTGGAGCGGATAAAGAATTGAGTTGGACCGGTGAGGATGGAGGCTGTTTTGAAGAGTTGGGGAGAGAGGGTCAGGAAGAGGAATGTGTCGAGAGATTGGACAAGGAAGAAGGAGATGTAGGCTAACTTAAGGTAGCCTGGATTCGATGGTGGGAGATCAGACGCAGGCGACATGGTTGCTTGGTGGCTTGGTTCAACGGTACGCGGTTGGCAGATTTCATTTGGTGTTCGTTCCATTTGGCCGTGACCCAAACCATTTCGGGCACCACTCTTGGCGCGTGTGTTTGTGAGAGGAGGATGTAATGTCGCAACACCAGAAAGTAGACGATGAACGTCTGCGGAATCGACGCTGTGGAATCGACAATTGTCCTTCAAAAAGGTATTTTCGCATCGATGGACGGATTGTCTGTGATCGTGGACACGAGCAGGTATCCCCCCCCTCTTCCGCCCTGGGGCACAGGGTTATTATGGGTGTTGACGAGGGCAGAATTTCTTGGAGACGGCGGAGGATGATGATATTCCTGCTTCGTCCATGAAAGTGCACAAATTCGATTCCCAGGACGGCCCGAGACGGAAAAAGGAGGGACCGAAAGGTATATTTCCACAAGTCAGAGGGAAGAGGTTGATGGTAGCGTTGACGAGTGAGGAGAATGAGGTGTTGTATTTGGAGTGTTATCGGTATGTGTTGCAGGGACAAATCAAAGCATTGAATGCAATGGGATTGCCGGATGAATTGGGGGTATCGCTGGTTGTTGAAGTATGCTGATGTTAGGTCGTCGTGAAGGATTTATGGGGTCTATACATGAGTATCCTAAACATTAAAATTCGGGACAAAACAAAAGTTAGGCAGCAGGACAGAGAAGGAGACGACTCTTCAGAGGACGAAATGCGTCTTTTAAGGGACGAAGAATCAAGTGACGATGAACAATTCAATACAACCACACCGTCTCACAAAAAAGGAGAATTTCGCTCGGATGTGGAAAAATTGAAGAGATACCCTGCTCTTATCCTCTCTCCACTATTTTCGTACCTCGCTATCATAATACTTAAACTCCCTGTATCGCTCAACGAGATATACCAGTATATACCCCATTTGGTGGAAAGTAGTTAACGGTAGATGGATAATAACGGGAAAAATCCCGTTCACACGAGCTGATAAACTCATTCCAGCACATATGTTCCGACGTCTCCTCCCGCGCACTCAACACCGTTTCTCAATGGACGTATCTGAATAATCCAACTCGTAACTTATTATAGACAAAACTGAAAGCAAGTCAATTGCATTACTGGACTCGACAACTCGCCAATCAATACCAGACCTCATTCAACATCACATTCCCATCTCTCAACTATCCTCCCTTATTATACCAGTACACAACATCGCTATCCTTGCCCTTCGAAACGCACGCCCTTGCCCTGCGGTTAATATCCTTCTTGAAGATCACCTCTTTTTCGGTTTCAGGGTACGACAAGTGGATGCGCCAGAGGCCAAGTTAATGGCCTTTGTTATCATTGCATGTAACTTGGGATATGACCTTGAAAACACAGGGGAATGGAAACTTTGGGCCCAGGCTGCAGAGGGTGAAGTCGAGGGTGATTTGATTGCCGGGTTCGATGATGTTACTGAGGAGGATGTGTTGGAAATGGAGGATGAACAGATGGATAAGTATATGGATTGGATGCAAAATACTCACATCGAGGATGATGATCGATTATACGCAAGTACTTCCCCCCGCCCGCTCTCCCTCTCCTCGGTGTATTTCTGTTACATGTCCGGGATTGCCAACTAATTGGTAGACAAACGAATCCCAGACGGGATTTTATCCCTGTTCCCATTGAAAAAGATATCCCCGGACCCGTCCGTCGTTCCTCAGTCGACTACCGCCCCCGCCCCCGCCCCAGTCGACCGTTTCAGTCATCTCTGTCCCAGTATGGGCTCCCGTCAGCAGAAATATACAGTTTATCGCCCGGAGGCAAAGTTACCAAGTGTCTTGTCTCGGTTAGTTCAGAGGGGGGCGAAGACAGTGGGCGTTGAGGAAGCTACGTTACGGTATAGTATTCGAAGGTTGGAGTTCAAGTTATTTAATGCTGGAAGGGAAGGCAGCGCAATGGAGATTGAGGGTTGAAGGGACAGTAAAACCACCCACATCTCACAAGGCGATCGAGAAAACCGGTCCTCGCCGGCACCAACGCCTCAAGAAGGTCATGTTATATGAGGAAACGTGGGAATTCATCATCTATTTGCGCCATAGTTGTGTCTCGTCTCTTAGCTTTCTTACTGTTAAATATTCGAGATTTCTTAATGCGAATGCTAAAACGAAAGATATTACCTGGCCATCAATTTTTCTAGGGGAAATATCCCAAAAGTATAAACTTACTGTTCAGATCTGACAGCCTCCGATCTTCTTACGAGCCATGTGTCACTTCACGTGAGTAGATCTTCCATAAACTCTCGCAACTGAAACAAAGATAGTCCCCATCTGATATTCTCACAAGGTCTCACTGGTCCGCATCTCATACCTCGACCTCTCCCACCTACATAAATCGCCCTCTTGTCGCCTCAGTTTTCTAGTCTCAACCACAAACACATTCACTCTGGTCAAAAGGAAATGGCACCCGTCCCTGAACCCTCACCGGCGTTACACCCCGCGATCCAGAATGCCAACACGGCCTGGAAATTCAGTGCCAATATGATGAATTGGTTCTCCAAACTCGTCACCACCGCATACACCTGGACGGATCTGCTCATCAAGGGCCGTCAAAAGAAGGTGGACAATGCGTATAATACCAAGATGGCAGAACAGAAGGCTGCGGAGATAATGAAGCAGCAGCAGGAAAATGGCCTGGCAAAGAGAAGTCCCGGAGGCGATGCAGAGGAGGCTCGCTTGGAGCAGATTTTTGAAGCGGAGGGGGTTGACCGAAGGGAGTTTGAGGAGTTCCTTCGGAGTCTTGAGGAGGAATGAACTTTTGTGAAAGCAGAGTTCAGGGCAATAAAAGTACAGGGTAATATATGTAGAGTTCAGGGCAGAATTCAGAGCAGAATTTACATTGACATCACAATGAGAATAAATCCATCTCATTCCTGAGGTATGCAATATTTCTATCTTTCATGACAACATAATCACTCCTTTCAATCAACTCTCAACTTCCTCCCCTTCCTGCCCCCCGCTCTCCGCCTCTTCTTATGTCCCCTCTCAAACGCCCGTGCACTAGCATGATCTCTCCCCAAGTTATCCTCCTTCCTAACCTTGTAAATCCTCACAATCCAACTCTCGCTAGTGAACGCCTCCTCCAATGTATCCAGCTCAGGTCCTTCAGTAGGTAATGTAGCCCCACGGACTCGGTCGACCGCTTGGCCAGCAGGGAATAATTGATTGTAACGGTAGTAGCTCATTTTATACATGAGAGAGTTGCGCATGGTGGGGGTTGCTTCGTTGTCGACTTTGTACTGGCCTTGAGCGGTGAAGAAGTCTTTTTCTTTGACTTCGTCGGGCCAGACTCCCTCGGCGATACGCACCATCCATAGGAACTGGGTGTTGTTAGTGGTATTCTAGCTATAGTGGGAGGGAGTACTTTATTGATATCGTCTCCGGAGTAGCCTAGTAATCCCCCGAAGATTACCAAGATGTAGTCCACATCGTGTTTCAAGAGAATGGGATATGAAACTTCTTCTCTGGACGACATTGCTTTACCAACCGTCTGTCATCAGCACAAATGTAAGCAAGGTCATACCGCAATGTGTGTGTTATTCCAGGTATTGTTATCGACAAGAGTCGTTCGATCAGCCATTCCCGCGATCTGATACCCATAATCCCACCTACATAGTCAGATACCATCCCAGTAATAAGTAGGGATAACAGACCATGACATGACTCTGGCTTCGTCGGGAGTATTCATGCGTAACCAATAATACGCCTCACGATAATCATCAATGATATACTGGCTTCCATCCGCAAGTCTTGATGCAAGAACAACACTGGGAGAAGAATAAGCGGTGGACGTGACGTAAGTCGAATGTCGTACGAAAAGAGCGAGATAGACGGCGAAAGTGATCACTACGAATGCTTTCGCAGCAACATTGAAGATTCCTGCTGTCAGCACTTGAAATTGTAGATATAACATAGGAGAGGTGGACACGCAAAGGATATGGAATACAAGGGTGATACCTGTGGTCTCTTGAGGGGTGTTGGTGGACCTTCGTTGGCGGGAAGACATTACTTCGTTGACAACAACATCGGGATCCTCGCCTCTTGTCCAGCTGGGGATACGGAGATCAAGATATGTGGTGAGAATATCGCTTACGACGATGGCACCGCAAACGCAGACGACAGGAGTAAGAGTCAACATTAAACGTACCATAACTCCCGAAAAGTAACTTGCCTGGGCACGTTAGTTCATCTCAAATCATGGGGAAGTAGTAAAGCAAAGAAGACGCAAAGCGAATAGGAAGGAAGGGATACCATGACAGCATAGACAATGACAAAGACGTGCTCATCGCCAAGTCTCTTAAAGCAGAGATACACTCCACCAGGGAACAACCAAATCAGCCAACTCAGATCAAAGAAATAAGATGGCCAGGGCGTGGGTTGATGTTCACTCACACTGGCAATGATAGGGATGTGAATCTTTGCGTAGTTTGTATCCCAAAGGGAATAGAACCGACCTGTCCAGGGGGCGATCGTGCCAGAGAGAGTCAGGCCAACGAGAACCGCAAAGGAGAGGACGAAAATTGACACTATGAAGACGCGGAGAAGGAGAGCGAATGTTTTAGATGGGAGGAGAGACCGGATTGCTTGGGTGAATGCAATTAATTGGAGAAGGCCGAAGATGCCTGTACTTATTAATAAAGGATAAGGAACGGAAGGGTACCCAAGGCGGCCATGTGTTCGGAGGTACGGACTGGGAGGAAGCCGACGAAGGGGATCTGCATGGATGCCAGTGTCCCTAACGCGTAGTATGTAGAGTATGCGACGTAAAGACGAGACGAGTAGCGGCCCATGAGAATCAGAATGAAGGCATGCAAAGGCAACATATTAGTGATGAAGACGTATCCACCTACAATTAACGCAATCTTTCAAGACAATACCCCATGCAGAGACCATGTAGAAGTAGAACAGGGCAGTGAGGGCGCCCCAGAACGCAGATCCAGTTTTCAAAGCACGAATCCACAGGAAGAAAGTGAACATCAGAAGGAAAATTGCAATCGCCTCGTTATCATACGATCCAGCAACAGATCGAGAGATATAACCTACCATCAGCTCATCCAAGACGAAGTTTACCCGGCGCAATGCCCATGAAAGCAGCAGCAAGAAGACCGGCTCCATCACCGCCCATTTCTCTAGTGAACAGATATGTCGCCAGGGCAGTTAATCCACTGAACCCTGGCGCCAGTAGCACACAGACATTGCGAATATCAACCGGCAAGTTGATCAGATTGAGGATCTTATGGATGACGGCGGAAGTGACCATAAGACCGGGGTATAATGTTCCTCCTGCAACGCGACCCAGCGGATACCATGAGCGCGAATCGAACCAATTCCAAAATGATTGAAATGAAGTATTGACAAGGTGTTTCGACGCACGGAAATTGAACCACCTAAGATAAGCAAAGAAGAAAGAGGCGGCGATACGGGTCGAATTCGTGGATGATTGATTCGAAACTACAGGTTAAAAATTGGAAAAAGGTACGAATACCGTATGACAGAGAAGAGCCGGGAGGAAATTGCGGCTCCAGCTATGGTTGCGAGGATGGAGACTTTGAGAAGGGCCTGGATGTTGTCCTGAGACTGTTTCGACATTTTTGTGATGTACTCCATCTTGCCTGGAAATGCCCGCTCAACTGACAGACACTCTACTCTCTGTCGTGGTCCTGCACTCTCTGCGGTCCCAGACTTGCGTCGATTACCCACGTGTAGTATTTCAATTTCGACTGAACTGCCATAGACAGAAGGTTGGTGACATCAGCCAGTTGCAACAGCCGGTTGGCTTCGAAATCGAGCGTGTGTACGGAAATTTACGCAGTGAAAAGACAAGAACCCGAAATCACACCTTTCTGTTTTTCGCTGTCTTCCAAGCATCGAGTGTTTGGGGATCGATCCAGAGTCATCCATCCCCGTCCAGGCCTCAATTGACCCGAGTCCACTCAATTCTCTCCCGCGCAATGTTCAGAACAGCACTCAAGGCCACCACCCCCGTTGTCGCCAATGCTCGGAATGTCGCAAGACGATCCGTCCTGAGAGCGGTATGTCCCCGTCCACAGGCGGCCCAATCCATCCTCTTCCATCAATTCCTGCCATCTCAATTGAGCAATCCACTGACCTGTGTCTTTCTAGGCCCGCTCAAAGAATATCCGCGCCACGGCATGCTTCTCCACAAGCTCGTTCCGCCTCGCCGATAAACCCGCGCCCACCGAGGTCAGCTCCATCCTGGAAGAGCGAATCCGCGGATCCTCTGCCGAAACCGACATGTCTGAAACTGGTCGAGTGCTCTCCGTCGGTGACGGTATTGCTCGTGTCTACGGATTGAGAAATGTTCAGGCCGAGGAACTCGTTGAATTCGCCTCAGGTGTCAAGGGTATGGCTTTGAACTTGGAAGCCAGCGTCACCGGTGTCGTATTGTTCGGTAACGACAGACTTGTCACAGAAGGTGAAACCGTCAAGCGAACTGGTCAGATCGTCGATGTCCCGGTTGGTCCCGAGATGTTGGGTCGTGTTGTTGATGCTCTGTATGTCCTCCGTAACGGAGCCATGGCTAATGTGCAGGGGTAACCCAATCGATGGAAAAGGCCCCATCAAGACCAAGGAGCGTCGTCGTGCCCAGCTCAAGGCTCCTGGTATCCTTCCTCGTCGTTCCGTCAACCAGGTACATCGCCCCATAACCGTGTGCTAACAGCAGCCTATGATGACGGGTCTTAAATCCATCGATGCTATGGTCCCTATTGGTCGTGGTCAACGAGAACTTATCATCGGAGACAGACAGACTGGTAAAACCGCCGTCGCCCTCGATACCATTCTCAACCAGAAACAATGGAACGAAGTCGATACCAAAGACGAGAGCAAGAAATTGTACTGTGTTTATGTCGCCATTGGTCAGAAACGTTCAACCGTCGCTCAACTCGTCCAAACGCTCGAAGAAAACGATGCGATGAAATACTCCATTGTCGTCGCAGCCACTGCTTCTGAAGCCGCTCCATTGCAATACATTGCTCCTTTCTCTGCTTGCGCTATCGGTGAGTGGTTCCGAGACAACGGACGCCACGCGCTCATCGTCTATGACGATTTAAGTAAACAAGCCGTCGCTTACCGTCAAATGTCTCTGTTGTTGCGACGACCTCCCGGTCGTGAGGCTTACCCCGGAGAGTATTTCCCCTATTAACTAAGCTTACAACAGTGTCTTCTATCTCCACTCTCGTTTACTCGAACGTGCCGCCAAGATGAACGACAAATTCGGTGGAGGAAGTTTGACTGCGCTTCCCATCATTGAAACCCAAGGTGGTGATGTGTCGGCTTACATCCCAACCAACGTCATCAGTATCACCGATGGTACTTTCCGTTGTAGTGCTTTCTAACATTCAGGACAAATCTTCTTGGAAGCTGAGTTGTTTTTCCGAGGTATTCGACCTGCCATCAACGTCGGTCTTTCCGTCTCCCGTGTCGGTTCCGCCGCTCAATTAAAAGTACACTCATAAAAATGATTTGACTAATCCAAGGCAATGAAACAAGTCGCTGGTTCCTTGAAACTCTTCTTGGCTCAATACCGTGAAGTCGCAGCCTTCGCACAATTCGGTTCCGATCTGGATGCAGCTACTAAACAAACCCTCAACCGAGGTGAACGTCTCCAGGAACTCTTGAAACAAAGACAATATGCCCCTCTTCCAGTCGAGGAACAAGTTCCCCTCATCTACTCCGGTGTCAAGGGTGTAAGTCCCCCTATCCCTGCGCCTGTCGTAACCATTTGCTTGCCATTTTGTCTCAGATGCTGATGATAGTATCTTGACAAAGTCCCCGTCGACCGTATCACGGAATACGAGGCCAAATTCCTCGCCCACTTGCGATCCAACGAGAAACCCATGCTTGAACAAATCGCCAAGGAAGGTGCTCTTTCCCAGGAATTGGAGAACAAGATCAAGACGGTCATCGATGATTTCTTGAAGGGATTCCTTTAAGCTGGACGTACTGGATCTGGTCTGTTGTAGTATGTGATAAAAGATGATGTCTGTTATAAATTAAATTAGCTATTTTGAGTTTAGATGAGTAAATTGTAGCAGTTCATTGTCCTACATACTTCTTGTCCGTTCGAAATTGACCCCTAAAAGATCTGTAGCACGGAGCGTTTACTGTTGCGCTGCAGGCCGGAAATCCCCGGCGGCGGGCGCCTACTTATACTCGGTTTTGACTCAAGTCACCCCATGTCTTCATTATACAACCAGATTCTCTGCTTTGGCGACAGGTTTATACAATCTGAATGACGCTTAGTTTAGTATCACGCAAAGGGCCTGGGTGCCCGAAGAACTTGGCTGGGGTGCTGCTCTTCAAACTAGCTACACACGAAAACTCGATGTTATCGGCCGCGGGTTTTCAGGTACAGCCCCATTGCCTTCTCAGCGCTAACAATCACAGGCTATACAACAGGTACAGCTGTTCACGTCATTGTCTGACACCAGAACACGCGAAAGTCCTTCTCCCACATATCATCCCAAAGCCGCTCCCCGAGAATTGTTCCAAAATCGTATTAATGACACTCTTTTTCGGCGCAAATGATGCCACGATAGAAGGCACGCGGCAGCACGTATTGCCCAGTCTGACACCTCTGAAGAAAGGTCCCATTGGATTTATATGCTGCCAATCTGCGAGAGATTCTGACTTCTCCTGTCTTAAAGCAACACAATCCAGACATCAAATTACTCCTTATAACACCGCCTCCTGTCTGTGCGTATCGTTGGGGAGATCACGACCGAGAGGCCGGACGAGAACCTCAACGAACAGCAGAACATACAGCTATGTATTCTGCCCGCGCAAGACAAGTGGCAGAAGACTTAGGGATCCCATACGTTGATTTATGGACCGGATTCTTGGAGGCGGCTGGGTGGAAGGAGGGAGAACCGCTCATTGGGAGCACGACAGTGCCTAAGAACGATAGACTGGGTCGGCTCATGCCGGATGGATTGCATTTTTCGTCAGAGGGGAATAGATTGTGTTATGAACTTGTTTTCAAGAAGATTAAAGAGTTTTATCCGGATCTGGATCCGGAGAAAATGGAAGCTGTTGTCCCGATGTGGGATATGGCACAAGATATCTTGGCGGTGTTGAAGGAAAAGTTAGGGAGTGAGTGAAGCATCTTAGAGACGTGCTCCGAACGGAGCACCCATCAAATTGGAATTATGGAAGAGTAGATTTTCCCGAGCTACAATAACTTATCTGAAGATCAAACAAATCTCGGGATACAAAGTCACTGGGGGTCGGTTATTGACACGGAGATCCACACAAAGTCATGCGCCAATAGGGGTAGCCAAATATCGGAAAATCCAGATACTTAAAGCCAGTCCCACATTCCGGCTTTGATAATTCTCGTGTTCTGATTGGTCAATTCCAACATCACCACATTCCTCACGACTTTCCACTGTATCTGCATTTTAGCCAGATATAGTAGATACAGAGACGCAATTCTCATTCCAAATGTCCATTCTTACCCCTGACGACCCCTGACGATCACCAGGAATGTTTGGAAGCCATGGACTATGAGATAAACTGCACTTACAGCTCGGCGAAGGAAAACACCAAAAGACAACGGCTTCCTCTGTTGACCAATTCGACGTGATGG
>Ga0302325_10035104_pt1 | contig 10254 bp, 11 predicted proteins | sample Palsa_T0_2_FD_201948 | JGI IMG/M metagenome (GOLD analysis project Ga0302325, IMG submission 201948) | Peat permafrost microbial communities from Stordalen Mire near Abisko, Sweden - Palsa_T0_2 | ecosystem: Environmental > Terrestrial > Soil > Palsa > Peat permafrost | place: Sweden: Abisko...
ATCTCCCGTGCCTCGGGACAATAATGAGCCTATGGCAGTACGAACCAGTCTCAACGTTTCCCTCACACCCGAACTCGATCAGTTTGTCCAGGAGCGTGTGGCGACCGGCCGCTATCAGACCGCCAGCGAGGTGATCCGGGACGGGCTGCGACTGCTGGAGAACCAGGAACGGGAACGCGAGGCCAATCTGGCAGGCCTCAAGGCCAAATTGAAGCGGGGCGCGGCGCAGGCGGATCGGGGAGAATTTGTCGAGCCGGATGCGGTTCTTAAAAGAATTGATGCCCGCAAACGAGGTCGCGCGGCGGAGAACAGGTGATCAGAAACTTCCTCTTCACGCCGGAAGCGGAGGCCGATGTTATCGCGATCTGGGAGCGGATCGCGGATGACGAATCGGTGGAACCGGCGGATCGGGTGATCGCCGGAATTTATGATGAATGTCAGAAGCTTGGCGAGATGCCGGGCATGGGGCACCCCCGCGAAGACCTGCTCGATCAGCGGCATCGGTTCTGGAGTATTTGGTCCTATCTTATTGTGTACCGGTGGCAGGCAAAACCCATCCAAGTGATCGCGATCGTGCATGGCGCCCGCGATCTGGATGCGTTCTTCGCAAGTCGACGGATTTGAGATCGTGCCGGCCGAGAGCGGAATGACAGCCGGCAAATTGGCCGGCCTGTTGGGAGCGGGCCAGCCGTTAACCAGCCACATCCTCACCGGCAAACGCATCCTCACTACCGCCCACATGCGCAAACTCGGCGAATATCTTAAGATTGCGCCGGGGTACTTTTTTTGAGTCGCGGGCAGTTCCAATCCTCTTTCATCCACGCGATGCCGCTGACTAGCCGTCGCCGTCGCGGTAGCCGCTGAATGGAGATCCTCATGGCAAAGAAGACCGGCGAATACGCACGTTTTATGGCCCTGAGCGATGCCCAGAAGGATGCCGAGGTTGCCAAGTACGACAAATACCCAGGCGGATTTATGGGTGCGCCGCTACGGACGTCCGACAAGGCTTTGGATCGGTTGGCCCGCGCCAAGGGCCGCTCTGCTACGGCAACCCCGGGACCGGCAAGACAACGGTGGCCCGAATCCTCGGAAAGATTCTTCACGGGTACGGAATCCTCAAGCGCGGCCACGTGGTGGAGACGGATCGGGCGGGATTGGTTGCGGAGTACCTCGGCCAAACGGCCATAAAGACCGACGCCAAGATTCAGGATGCGTTGGATGGTGTTCTGTTCATCGACGAGGCGTACACATTGAACAACCCGGTGGGGCAGCATGGGGATGCGTACGGCCGGGAGGTGATCGACACGCTGCTCAAGCGGATGGAGGATCAGCGCGACAGGCTTGTGGTCATCGCCGCAGGTTATCCGGCATTGATGAAGCAATTCATCGAGAGCAATCCGGGACTGGAGAGCCGGTTCACGCGGTTTTTCCAGTTTGACGATTATGACCCCGACCAACTACTGGCGATCTTTCGGGCGATGGCCGCGAAGGACGGCTACAACCTGAGCCCGTTTGCCGAAGAACCGGTAGCCAGCCTGTTCAAGCGAATCTACGCGGCCCGCACGGAGCGATTCGGCAACGGCCGGGCAGTGAGGAATATCTTTGAGGAGGTCGTCAACCGGCAGGCGATGCGCCTGACGGCCACAGCAACGCCGGCCACGCCAGATGAATTGCGGTTGCTCTTGACGGAGGACATACCCAGCGAAACGTGAAACCGCGATATGAGGGGAACGTGAACGGCTACGGGCTTCTTACGCCTCCATGTACCTGCGATGAAGCGCCATAAGTGGCTCGTAATTTCCCTTGTCGGCGGCGCGCATCGCCGCGAGATATTCATCCCGGATAATGCTCGTGTTCCCGACCGTTTCCTCGGGCCACAGGGTTATCTTGCCCGCCGTCTGTTTCAGGAAGATATTCGCCAGAAGTCGGGACCAGCGGCCGTTGCCGTTGAGAAATGGGTGAATCACAACCGCACGGTGATGCAGCCGCGTCACCTGCTCGATGATGTCCAGCTCGCCAGTTTTTCGCCAATATGCCAGGTCATCCATCAGAGCTTTGAGTTCAACGTCAATCTGATGCGTCGGCACACCGAGGTTCAGCCCCGTCGTGCGCTTCTGACCGGCCCATCGCCAGACATCGCCGAACATCTGCCGGTGCAGCTTGTAGCACCAGTCGAGAGTGAAGGGCGCCTGCCGGCGCGTCGGCTTGACGAGGAGATAGCGCATCACCGCCTTGCGGATGTTGCGTGCCTCAACATCGTTGAGTTGCGCGCGCGTCGTCACACCCTTGGGCTTCAATCCCGAAATATCATCGATCGGCGTTTCGCCGGGGATGGGCTTCCAGACTGCCATCAGTCAGCCCAGAGCTTGCGGTCCGAGCCCGCCAGCAGTTCGTTGATGGTTTGTTCCCGCAGGTCCAGGCGGGTTTCTTTGTCCATTCCCTGCGCTTCGAGCGCGCTGGTGCCCTGGACAATCGCCAGGATTCGCTCCGCTTTCCGCTCCGCCTGACGCCGGCGGATCGTGCGCGCATCCACTTCCTCATCCAACCGTATGCCAACGCCCAACTCCCGCGCGAGTGTAGTCACAGTGGCCAGCCCCGGATTGTTTTCTTCACCCGAGAGAATCCGCTGCACGGTGCGCAGGCTCACACCCACGCGTCTGGCGAGCACCGCACAACTGATCCCCAGCTTCTCACGACGCTCGTTCAGACGCCTCGAAATGGACGGGATCGTTTTAACCATGTTCTCAGCTTAAATATTACGACATACACGACGTATCGGCACAATATATTAGCGACATTATTGACGGAATATCAAGTGCGGATGACGTGAAGCTCGGGCAACGGGCGTAAGCCTATTCATTGTCGGCTGTTGCAGCGGAGTGGGTCGATCGGGACGCGAATGGTGATCGGCTCTGAGGTGATGGCTGCAAAGGATGGCTACAACTTGAGCCCGTTTGCCGAAGAAGCGGTAGCCAGCCTTTTCAAGCGAATCTACGCGGCCCGCACGGAGCGATTCGGCAACGGCCGGGCAGTGAGGAATATCTTTGAGGAGGTCGTCAACCGGCAAGCGATGCGCCTGACGGCCACAGCAACTCCTGCCACGCCTGATGAATTGCGGCTGTTGTTGACCCAGGACATTCCTACCGAAGGACGATGAGTGTCGCCAGGAAGAATTGAACAAGCCGACGCAAGCGTCAGTTCGGCTCGCACTCGGACGCGATCACGTACCCAATTGCGCGGATCACGCATCGTTGGCGACGCGCCGGGCGAGATTTCGTGCCGCCGCGCGACGAAGGGCGCGCTGCTCGGCATCGTCTTCCACCACCTCCAGCATCTGCTCATATTGATCAGCCGCAATCAAGACATAGCGCGTAGCCGACCGGGGATCGTGAACGACCGGCGGCCGCGCTGTGTCGCGGTCGAGCTGATCCTGCTGCTCTTTATTTAGTACGATAGGCATACATCAGCGCTCCCAGCCGGCCACGGATAATACCTCGCCAAGAATCCGTTAGCCACAGAATCACCTCGCGGCCGTTCTCCCCCGCCATCATCATGTTCCCGGAGTATGAAGCCACGGAGATCGCCAAGGTGGCGTAGGTCGGTTCCCTTTGAGTGGGATCAACCCGGCAACCCGCCGGCGTTCAATTCTCCTTCAATTCCAAACGCAGATAGTCGTAACAAACTCCGGAGGTGAGTTCGCCGGCGGGGACGGTCAGTTGCATTTGGTTTTCGCCGGGTCTCAGAAGGCTGGCATCGAAGGTCTGCGTGTATTGCTGCCATACGCCTCGGTTGGTGTTGTAGCGCATGGCATTGGTGGCGACCGTTCGGATCGTGCCGACGCTCTTTCCGTTGACGGCCACCTCCAGACCGCCATTGCCATCGGCGCCGCCGAGCGCGACGCGCAGGGCCGCCTGACCGCGCGAGGCGCTGTCCATGTTGAACTTGATGGTCCAGGTTGTCGCCCGGCCCCGGCCCCAGTTCCGCCACATGTCCTGACCAGCAGTTGCTGTTTGTACCCAGCCGAAACGCTGGTTCAATGGATCCTTGGCGGCGGGATTCTTCCACGCATCGCTGGTCGCGTGGGGCACCTCCTCGAAGAACCAATCCTTGTGATAATCGCTCTTGCCAATCGTGTAGGTGATGTCGTTGGGGAACAGATCGGCGTAGCGGAAACACCAGCCCCAGAGCCAGTAGTTCGAACCATCGCCCTTGAAAAACTTGTCGCCGGTTCGGTCGGGGTAGCCGATCTCCCAAATCTGCTTGCCGTAACGCACCGGCTGCCATGTGAGATTACCAAGGTCCAGATTTTTTCCGGCTTCGACGGTGATGTTGGTTTGTGCGAACTCACCGAGAACGCCGTCGGCATACGCGTGAAGTGTGTACGTGCCCGGCCGGACGTTGGTGATGGCGAATTTGCCGTCTTCGGTTCCATCGGTCCAGAATTGATAGTAGTTCCCATCGTGAGGCCAGGTGATCGTGTGGCCGTTACCTGAGCGAAGAATAAACCCGCCGGCATTGTTGGTGTAATCGGGATGGGACAAGCCGACGGTCAGATGGGGCAGTTTGTTCGTCGCCGCCTGCGGGTCGTCGAGCACGAGTTGGCCGGTGACGTTTCCTCGCTGATCCTTGTGCGGATAGTCCACGCCGTTGACCCAGTCGTAGGGCCACTTGGTCTTTTCTTGTTTCGCCTGATCGAGCGCGTTCTGCCACAGAGCGGTGGCATTGTCCGTCCATGCGACCGGCACCGTGGGATTGCCGGCGGTAGCCTGCAATGTATCGAGATCACCCTGGGACGGAGTTTCGGGCTGAGCGAGGGAGTTGCAGTAAACGAAGATCGGGCCGATGACCTTGTTCCAATTCTCGCCCGCGGGGATGTTGCAACCCGCGCCTCCGGCGTAATGGCCGGCACACCAGTAATCGAGAATGATCGGATCGGGATCATCGTTCGCATCGTAATGGGCGACCAGTTCCATTTTTTCAGCGCCGCCGCTCAAGTATTCGGTGGTTGGGTTGATGAACCAGACACCGATGTGGTCCTTGGTGCTGGACCAGCCGAAGGCGGGAATCTTGTATTGAATGGCAGAGTAGCTGTATTTGTGTTCGACGGAGTTTTTGTAGAGCCCGGTGCTGAGGATTCGCTGTTCCTTGGCATGAATAACGACGCCGGTGCCCCAATCCTGCGGCGTGCATTCGAGCATGTTGCGATCGGCATCCACCGAAATCCAATTAAAGTCGTGGTTCAGCTTCGTGATGTACCGGCTCTCCCCCTCACCCATCGCGCGGTAGGACGCCGGATGAGACCAAATCCCGTATGCGTAAATTCCACTGTCTCCGCGGCCCAGCGCGTAGCGAAGCTCAATATCCATGCTCGCGCCGCCGGTGACGCCCTTGACCGAGACCTCGGCACGCTCGCCGCCGTTTTTCGCCGGGTCGATCGTGACCGTGTCGGTCGATTGCCCCCCGCGAGGGGTTTGTTCCCAATATCCGCCGCCGGCCATGGTGTTGATGCCGCGATAGACCAGCGATGACATCGTTCCGTTGCCCTTGTTGATCGTGGCCTTGACGATGCCGTTGTCGAGCGTCCAGCCGCGGCCGTTGTCGGTAATGGTTACGGCGGCGTTGCTTTGGGATCGGGCGACTGCCGGCGCGCCGTCGGCGGCGCGCAGCATTGGCACGGAAACCGCACTAGCCAGCAGAATCCCCAAAAGCGTTGTCCATTCTCGGTTCATAGGTTTTTCCTGAGTCGTTTCCAATTGCTCCAAGCGCCCTCGCTCGCGCATAATGAAATCTACAGACTTCCCCGAAAGACGTTGCAAGGCGGACGGTAATGCGGCGATCTCTGGTGATTTTGGCGGCTCTCCTGGCGATCTGCTTTCCCGCCAGGGCGTTCGCGGCTGCTTATTTTGTTTTCTTTGGCACCCACATTACAGGCGATGGCAAAGGCTTTTCCCTTTCGCGCTTTGATTCGGATACCGGAACGCTCAGCACGCCGACATTCCTCCTGCAATTGCCGGCCCCGGCTTACTTCATCCTCCATCCAGACGGAAAGCACCTGTACACCTGCGATTCAGGCGACACCTTCAACGGTCAGCCGGGTGGAGGAATCAGCGCGCTGGCGATCGATCCGCAAACGGCAAAGCTCACGCTGCTCAATCAGCAACCCAGCGGCGGGGCCGATCCCAGCTATATCAGTCTGGATAAAGCCGCCCGCCACGTGCTGGTGGCAAATTACAAAGGCGGCAACATCGCTGTTTTTGCCCTCAAGCCCGATGGCAGTCTCGGCGATCGAACCGCGTTCATCCAGCACACGGGCAAGAGCATCGATCCAATACGTCAAAACCATGCGTATGCTCATTCGATTCGCGTCGATCCCAGCGGCAAATTCGCGCTGGTGGCCGATCTCGGGCAGGACAAGCTTTTTGTCTATCGATATGACGAGAATGCCGGCACGCTCACACCCAACGATCCGCCATTCGCCACCGTAAAGCCCGGCTCTGGCGCCAGGCATGTGATCTTTCATCCCAATGGCCAATTCGTCTATCTGAACACGGAAATGGGAAGCACAGTTACCGTATTTGCGTGGGATGGATCGAGCGGCGCATTATCGGAAATACAGACCGTCTCATCGCTGCCAGCCGATTTCAAGGGCGTAAGCGCGGCGGCGGAGATCGTCGTGCATCCCAACGGGAAATTCCTCTACGTCTCCAATCGCGGGATGGACACCCTGGCGGTTTTTGCGATCGACCAGGAGATGGGAAAACTAACCAACATCCAGTACATTCCGACCCAGGGAAAGACGCCGCGCAATTTCGCGATCGATCCCACCGGACAATGGCTGCTGATAACCAACCACGGCAGTAACAACGCGATGGTTTTCCACATCGACCCGGCGACCGGCGAGCTTACGCCGCATGGAGACCCGATCGCCGTGCCGTACCCCTTCTGCGAACGGTTCCTGCCGGTTGTCGCAACGGCTCTTCGTTAAGGATGTGAATTTCCAACGATCAATATGCAAACCGCTTTAGCCGACTTGGGTTCATTTCGCTGTACACCCATAGGTCGAATGATAAAATGCTTGGCATGGTGGTCGAAGGCATCTCCAAATCCATGGCCAACGTTCTCGGTAAGAATGCCCGTCGACGTGGGCTGACGGTGGAGGCCTATTTGAAGCAGCTTATCGCCGAGGATATCGAGTTGGAACGCGAGGCACGCACCAAAACCTTTGCTGAACTCGCGATCCCGTTTCAAAAATCGATCGAGTGCCTTTCCGAGAGTGACCTCGATGCGCTCGCGCGTCCGCGACTGGCAAAGAACAAGACAAAGCCCGGCAAAATAAACCGTAGTAAGACAAACGGGAAGAAGCTCAGGTGACGGAAGCCGCCTCGCCTCCCCGCGTTGTGCTGGACACCAACGTCTTGCTCAGAGCGCTCGTCAACCGCGCCAGTCCATCTCGCGACATCGTCGCAGCCTGCGCGGTTCGAAAGGCGATCGCCCTCCTCCGCCGGACGAATTGATACGCCACATTCCTGAGATCTTTCAAAAGTGATGCGGCACATCCCAACAATTTTACAACGCGTCGGCCTCACATCTGTATACAAGGCGGTGTCAGGACGTTAGCCCGGATAATGCGCCCAGATAATGAGTTAAACGCACACCATATCGCAAGGAACGCATGCGCAGATTGGCCGTTTTCCCTCTAGTCGCCACTCTCTTGGTTGCGGCGGTCGCCTTGGCGGATGCTCCAACCCGCATCAACGAGTCGTTCGATAAAGACTGGCGATTTCAAAAAGGCGATCCGCCCCTGGCTGCTTCATTCGGGCTTAAGGACGACAGTTGGCGATCGCTCGATCTTCCGCACGACTGGGCCATCGAAGGGCCATTCGACCAGCACGCGCCCAGCACCAGCGACGGTGCGAGCCTTCCCTCGGGTGTGGCGTGGTATCGCAAGACATTCACCATTCCCCCTGAATCCGCCGGAAAGCGGGTCTTCATCGAGTTCGATGGCGTGATGGCCAATTCCGAGGTGTACATCAACAATGCACTGCTTGGTTCGCATCCGTATGGCTACACCGCCCTCCGCTACGAACTCACCGATTATCTTGATCCGGCCGGTCCCAATCTGCTCGCCGTTCGCACCGATACGTCGCGCCAGCCGTCCTCACGCTGGTATGCCGGCGCGGGCATCTACCGCCATACCCGGCTGGTGATCGAAGATCCGGTTCATCTCCAGCCGTGGGCCACGGTCATCACCACGCCGAAAATCGAAAAAGACGTTGCGACCGTGCACGTCGAGGCGGTCGTTGTCAATCAATCCAACGCGGTCGGAGATGTCGCCGTTGAAATCAAACTCACTGGCCCGGATGGTGCGACACTTCCAGCGCGGAAATTACCCGGCATCGTCCTCGATCCCGGCAAATCGACCGGCTTCGCGGCGGATATTTCCGTAGACCATCCGCAATTGTGGGATATCGCTTCGCCATCGCTCTACAGCGCGCAGGTACGCGTGCTGAACGCCGGAAAAGTGACCGACGAAGAGACGCGACGATTCGGCATTCGCACGGCCGAATTCCGAGCTGATACGGGCTTCTGGCTCAATGGGAAAAACATCAAGATCCTGGGCATGGGTCTGCATTCGGACGCCGGTGCACTGGGAATCGCCGTGCCGGCTTCCGCATGGGAATCACGGTTGAAGGCTCTGAAAAATATCGGCGTCAACGCCGTGCGAACCGCCCACAACCCCGCATCCCCCGAATTTCTCGATGCCTGCGATCGCCTGGGTTTGCTGGTGATGGAGGAAGCGTTCGATGCCTGGTCGGTTGGCAAGGAACCTGCCGATTACCATATCGACTACAAAGACTGGTGGCAGCGCGATCTCGCCGCCATGATCGAGCGCGACCGCAACCACCCATCCATCATCCTCTATTCCCTGGGCAACGAAATTTGGGACATCCTCCCCCAAAACCCCGATCCCGCCCCCGATCAATTCGTCGGGCCAATGCGATCGATCGACATCGCGAAAAACGAATTCATCCCCATGCGCGATCTGGCGCACGCGCTGGATCCCACGCGCCCCGTCACGCTCGCCGTCCTTCGGCCCAATGTTTCCGGCGTGTATGACAACAGCTTTGCCGAACTGATTGATGTCGTCGGCCAAAACTATCGCGACAACGAACTCGCCGACGCCCACACACAAAAACCCACTCGGAAAATCCTCGGCACCGAAGATTACAAGACCCTCGATACCTGGCACGCGCTGCGCGACAATCCCGCCTTGTCGGGCCAGTTCATCTGGTCCGGAATGGACTATCTCGGCGAAGCCGGCAAATGGCCGAATGTTGTTTCCCCATCAGGCATCTTCGATCGAACCAATTACCCCAAGGGCAATGCGCTGGAGCGCGAAAGCTGGTGGTCGAGCAAACCCGTTCTGCACATCGTCCGCATGCGCATGGTTCCCACGCGCCCCGGCCGTCCGCCGATAGATTTGGGCTTCGCCGACTGGACGCCAACCGACATGACGCCGCATACCGAACGGGTCAACGTCTTTAGCAACATCGATCAGGTCGAGCTGTTTCTGAACGGCAAATCACTGGGCGCGAAGCTGCGCGATCCTTCAGACGCCCCGCGCCAATGGCAGGTTCCCTTCACGCCTGGAACTCTCAGCGCGATAGGGAAAAACAAATCAGGCGAGCAGATCGCCACCGATGAACTCCGCACCGCCGGCGCGCCCGCTCGCTTGCTACTCACCACAGAGCGCACCACGCTCCCGAGCGACTGGGACGACATCGCCTACGTCCGCGCCACGGTGGTCGATGCCAACGGCATCCGCGATCCAAACGCCACCGATCTCATCAATTTCAAAGTCACCGGCCTCGGCTTCATCGCCGCCGTCGATAACGGCTCGCTTACCGACCATGATCCCTTCCAAGCCACGAAACGCCACGCGTACCAAGGGACATGCGTTGCCATCGTTCGCGCTACTGCCGATACCGGGGACATCACGGTGACCGGCTCCGCCGCGGGCTTGGCTGACGGAACGGCGAAGATCATCGCCGCACCGCCCGTCGAACGTTGAAGTGGCTTCAAAATATCGGTGCGCGATCACGCGCCTCATTTCGAGGAACGCCGCCTTTCCGCTTGCCCTTCTATGAAGCCGAGTTTGTCAAGCGGGTTTAGTTGTCGGACGGGTCGATCTCTTCAGCCTTCTATTCAGTGCTCACGCGAGGGGCGATGATGCCTTGGTATCGCGGGCCTATT
>Ga0302325_10035106_pt1 | contig 10253 bp, 6 predicted proteins | sample Palsa_T0_2_FD_201948 | JGI IMG/M metagenome (GOLD analysis project Ga0302325, IMG submission 201948) | Peat permafrost microbial communities from Stordalen Mire near Abisko, Sweden - Palsa_T0_2 | ecosystem: Environmental > Terrestrial > Soil > Palsa > Peat permafrost | place: Sweden: Abisko...
GCGCGCGGACGAGTGGACCTTGGTGGACTGTCGCAAAGGCCCGCCCGACATCGAGGGCATAGAAACGCCGAGGCGCGGATGGTCATCGTGCGCGATGGTGATGTCGCAAAGGCCCGCCCGACATCGAGGGCATAGAAGCGACGTGCCCCGGCATGCTCAGGGTTCGCGGCGTCGGTGGCTGGCAGGGGAGGAGTTCCCGGTGGGTGCTTGTCCGTCAGCACGCCATCGGCCGCGTAGCCATGCGGGAGTATGAACGGTGGCATCCAGCCCGTCGGTGGCACGTCTCTGGCGTCTGCGAAGCGGTGCGGGCGGGCCAGGCAGACTCGCAGTACCCGCGAGATGGGTCCAGTGAATATAATGATTCGTTATACTTGGGATCATGCCGTGGGAGGTGCTGCTCCTGGAGCCGGTGGTGGCCGACAGGGTGGAGGAGGCGCTGGATGAGCTGGCAGAGCGGGGACCGGGGCTGGGCCGTCCGCTGGTGGACCGGCTGCACAGCAGCAAGATCCACAATCTGAAGGAGCTCCGGCCCCGGACGCCCGGGGTCAGCGAGGTGCGGATGCTGTTCGTGTTCGATCCGGCGCGGCAGGCGATCATCCTGGTCGCGGGGGATAAGGCCGGGACTTGGAACCGCTGGTACGGCGAGGCGATCCGGCTGGCTGAGCGACGTTACGCTGCTTACCGTGGAGAGCAGGAGGAGTCATGAAGGCGGTGCGGTGGGAGGACACTAAGCGCCGGGTCCGGGAGATCAGCCCGGACTGGGATGCCCCGGAGCGGGTGGCGGCGCGTGAGCGCGGCCGGGAGGAACTGCGGGCGGAGCAGCGCGGGTATCAGCTGGCGCAGCTGCGCAAGAACGCGGGCCTGACCCAGGCGCGGGTCGCGGCGTCGATGGGCGTCTCGCAGGCGCGAGTTTCCCAGATCGAGCACGGAAGGATCACGGAGCTGGATGCGGTCCGCGCTTATGTCGAGGCGCTCGGCGGGACCGTCGATGTCATGGCCCGGGTTGGCGACTGGGCTGTTAAGGTCGCCTGACGCATGATGAGCAGGCAGCCGCGCGACGGCCGGATGGATGCTCTGGCCGGGTGCCGACAGTGACTAGCCAAGTGACTACGGGCTCAGGCAGCACCAGACCGGACCCGACGTAGCCAGACAGCTCAACCCCGCCTGACCTGCCGGTATCAGACTCAGGGCGACGGTGGCGGACGGAACCGCCAGGCATGGCATGCAAGAGGTCCGGAGTTCGAATCTCCGTAGCTCCACTCAGCTAAAGGCGATTTTTCGAACACCTGAGCAGCGCGTTTTCGGGGTGTACAGCAGCAAAGTACAGCAGCGACCCCCGTGGACTGGCATAGACGACCACCGGAACCAGCAAGGTGCGGGCCAGTACGCTACCGCTTGTGAGCGATGCTGACGACGAGTATCTGGCCCGCGAGGCCAAGGCTCGGGTGAACATCGACCGGCAGCTGGCGGCGGCTGGCTGGATCGTGCAGAGCGCCAGCAAGGCGAATGTCAGCGCTGGGCTGGGTGTCGCCATCAGGGAGTTCGTCCTGGAGAAAGGCCACGGCCGGGTCGATTACCTTCTGTTCGTCAATGGCCAGCCCGCCGGGGTGATCGAGGCCAAGCCGGAGGGGACCACCTTGACCGAGGTGGAGCACCAGAGCGGGAAATACGTCGAAGGCCTACCCGAGTGGATCAAGCCGCCCGTCTACCCGCTGGCTTTCATCTACGAGTCGACCGGCACCGAGACCCGGTTCACGAACGGCTATGACCCGGATGCTCGCAGCCGCCGCGTGTTCACGTTCCACCGGCCCGAGACTCTCGCCGAGTGGGCACGGCAAATCACCGCGCGACCCGATGCTCCTACTTTCCGCGCCCGGCTCCGCGCCATGCCCGCCCTGGACAATCCCCAGCTGTGGGAGGTACAGGCAAGGGCGATCGGCAACCTTGAGGAGTCGCTGCGAGATGATCGCCCGCGGTCGCTGATCCAGATGGCGACGGGATCGGGCAAGACGTACACCGCCGCCAACATCTGCTACCGGCTGATCAGGCACGCCGATGCCAGGCGGGTCTTGTTCCTGGTGGACCGCTCGAATCTTGGCCGGCAGACGAAGCTGGAGTTCGACAAGTTCGTCATCCCGGACACGCAGCGGCACTTCCCGGCCGAGTACATCGTCCAGCACCTCACGTCCAATACTGTCGACGCGGCCGCGCGGGTCTGCATCTCGACTGTGCAGCGGATTTACTCCATTCTGCGGGGTGAGCCGGAGCTGGACCCCGAGCTGGACGAGCACTCGATCTACGAGCTTCCCGTGACCGAGGCTGTCCCGGTCGAGTACAACGCGCTGCTGCCGCCTGAGGCCTTCGACGTCGTCATCATCGATGAGTGCCACCGCTCGATCTACGGGCTGTGGCGCCAGGTGGTCGAGTACTTCGACGCGCACCTCATCGGGCTCACCGCGACCCCGACGAGGCAGGCACTCGGCTTCTTCCGCAAGAACCTGGTGATGGAGTACTCGCACGACATGGCGGTCACAGACCACGTCAACGTCGACTTCACCGTTTACCGGATCGAGACGGCCATGACCAGCCACGGCGGCGTCATCGAGGCGGGGGACTGGGCGGGGTTCCGCAACCGGCTCACCCGCCAGGTGCGCTGGGAGGCAGTCGACGAGCCCGTCTCCTATACCGCGACGCAGCTCGACCGGGCCGTCGTCGCCGAAGACCAGATCCGCACGGTGATCACGACCATTAAGGACAGGTTGTTCACCGAGATCTTCCCGGGCCGCACGACCGTCCCCAAGACGCTCATCTTCGCCAAGGACGACTCGCACGCTGATGACATCGTCCAGATCGTCCGCGAGGTCTTCGGCAAGGGCAACGACTTCGCCACGAAGATCACCTACCGGACTCACGACGGCAAGGCCGATGACCTGCTGCAGGCGTTCCGGAACTCGCTGAACCCCCGGATCGTGGTAACCGTGGACATGATCGCGACCGGCACCGACGTCAAGCCGCTGGAGTGCCTGCTGTTCATGCGCTCGGTCAAGAGCCGCACGTACTTCGAGCAGATGATCGGCCGCGGCGTGCGGATCATCGATGACACCGACTTCCAGGCCGTCACCGACGATGCCCGGCGGAAGGACAGGTTCGTGGTCATCGACGCCGTCGGCGTCACCGACACCTCCCTGATGGAGACCATCCAGCCGCTGGAGCGCAAGCCGAATCAGAGCCTGCAGGCGCTGTTCAAGCTGGTCGGCCTCGGCAGCAAGGATCCCGAAGTCGCCTCCACGATCGCGGGGCGCCTGGCCCGCCTCGACAAGCGCCTTACCAGGGATGACCGCCAGATGCTGGCAGCGCTGGCCGGCGGGACCGACCTGGGAACGATCGCCCGTCAGATCGCTGAGGCGCTCGACCCGGACAACCAGCTTGCCGCGGCGATTGCGAGCGGCGGGCCCGAGCCCGACGTGGCCGCGCTGGCCCAGGCTGCCACGGCTCTAATTGGCGAGGCACTCGCGCCGCTCTCGTCCAGCCCGGAGCTGCGCATCGCGATCCTCGACGTGCGGAGGTCGTATGAGCAAACCATCGACGAGGTGTCCCAGGACGCCGTCCTATTCGCCGGCTACTCAGCCGAGGGCCGCGAGAAGGCGTCGGTAATGGTCGAGTCGTTCAGGGCCTACATCGAGGAACACAAGGACGACATCCGGGCGCTCCAGATCCTCTACAACCGGCCCTACCGCGAGCGGCTGACGTTCGCCGAGATCAAGGAGCTGGCGAAGGCAATCGAGCGTCCGCCGCGTCAGTGGACGCCGGAGAAGCTATGGCGCGCGTACGAGATACTGGACAAGTCCAAGGTGCGCGGCTCGGGCGGGCGGATGCTGACCGACATCGTGTCCCTGGTGCGGTACACCCTTGAACTAGACCCCAAACTGGTACCGTTCCGCGACCAGGTAGAGGAACGGTTCGCAACCTGGCTGGCAACCCAGGAGCAGCACGGTGTGTCGTTCACCCCGGATCAGCTCCAGTGGCTGACCTGGATGAAAGAGAACGTCGCCAGCGAACTGGGAATCGACCCGGAATCATTCGAGTTCACCCCCTTCGTCGAGCACGGCGGCATCGGAAAGGCCACCCAGGTCTTCGGCGACCGACTGTCCCCCCTCATGAACGAACTGACCGAGGTGCTAGCAGCATGAATGACCTGCCGCCCGGGTGGACTCGCGTGCGGCTTGCAGACGTTGCATCAACGCAGCTCGGCAGAATGCTGTCCGCGGGCCGCGAGACTGGTTTGCACGCTCGGCCCTACCTACGAAACCGTGACGTGCAGTGGGGGCACGTCAACGTGAATGATCTGCCGACGATGGATTTTCGCCCCGAGGATGAAACTCGGTTCCGGCTTGCTTCGGGCGACGTCCTGGTCTGCGAAGGCGGGGAGGTGGGGCGTGCCGCGATATGGACGGAACAGCTTGCGGAGTGCTACTACCAGAAGGCGCTCCATCGCGTCCGTACGTCGGAAGCACTGTCTCCCAGATACCTGCGGTATCTCCTTGAGTATTACGCCCGCACTAGAGCCTTCGCGCAGCTCACAAGCGGCAGCACTATCGCACACCTTCCTCAGGAGGATCTCCGGAATCTGCCTGTCGACCTTCCCCCGCCCGGCGAGCAGGAGCGCATCGTCACAGCGATTGAGGAGCAGTTCTCACGGCTCGATGCAGGTGTTGAGGCACTGAAGTCCGCCCTCCTTCGGATCGAGACTCTCGCTAAGGCTGTCCTGGTCGCAGCGGTACCCGAAGTTCCACCAGCCACCTGGGCAATGAGCACCATTGGTCAGGCGGGCGAGGTCAGGCTGGGCCGTCAGCGATCTCCGAAGTTCCATGCTGGGCCAAATATGAGGCCCTACCTACGCGTCGCCAATGTCTTTGAAGACCGGATAGATGCTGCGGACATCATGACTATGCAATTCTCGGAGGCAGAATTCGCCCGGTATCAGCTCCGGGCTGGCGATGTCTTGCTCAATGAAGGCCAGAGCCCGCACCTGCTAGGGCGGGCAGCGATGTACCGGGGAGATCCGCCAGACGTGGCATACACCAATAGTCTGCTTCGATTTCGCGCGAATCCAGGAGTTCTGCCGTCCTGGGCTTTGCTAGTCTTCCGCCGCCACTTGCACGCACGACGCTTCATGGCGGAGTCGCAAATTACGACAAATATCGCCCACCTCTCAGCCGGACGCTTCAAGTCGATCGAGTTCCCGGTCCCCCCGATGGCAGAGCAGAAACTGATCGTAGATGCGGTTCATGAGCAGTTGTCGGTGATGGAACTGCACCGATCGGCCGTGCAACGTAGCCTCATCCAGGCGCGGCATTTGGGATCTGCCGTCCTGGCTGCCGCGTTCTCAGGCAAGCTCGTCCATCAGGACCCGACCGATGAACCGGCCCCAATCCTGCTCGGGCGAATCGCCACTGACGAGCCACATCAAACGGTCACAAGCCAGCTCGTGGCAGTGTGCCACGGACGAAGGTCACGACATGAGCGATAGCGCGACGATTGTCCAGAAGCTCTGGAACTACTGCAACGTTCTCCGTGACGATGGTCTTTCGTATCAGGACTACATTGAGCAGTTGACGTTCCTGCTCTTCCTTAAGATGGCGGACGAGCAGACCAATGCTCCGTTCAACCGTCCAAGCATTGTTCCCGACGGCCTGGACTGGGCAGCGCTGCAATTTCTTGATGGTGATCCTCTGGAGGTGCAGTACCGGCACACGCTGGCTGAGCTGGGCCGGCAGCCTGGCACGCTCGGGGTCATTTTCCGCAAGGCGCAGAACAAGATCCAGGATCCGGCGAAGCTCCGGCGGCTCATTGCTGACCTGATCGGCAAAGAGCAGTGGATGACGCTCGACGCGGACGTCAAGGGCGATGCGTACGAGGGTCTGCTCGCCAAGAACGCCGAGGACGTTAAGTCCGGGGCGGGGCAGTACTTCACGCCGCGGGCGCTGATCCAGGCCATCGTCGAGGTGATGCGGCCGAGGGCGTCCATGACCGTTTGTGACCCGGCAGCCGGTACCGGCGGCTTTCTCCTGGCTGCCTACGAGCAGATGAAGTCAGCGGAGCTTGACCCGGATGAGAAGCGGTTCCTGCGCGATGACGCGCTGCGGGGCTGGGAGATCGTCGACGCCACGGCCCGGCTGTGCGCGATGAACCTGCTGCTGCACGGCATCGGCACCCCGGAGGGCGACAGCCTCGTCACCGTGGACGACGCGCTGCGCTCGGCGCCGAGCGAGCACTTCGACATGGTCCTCACGAACCCGCCGTTCGGCCGGAAGTCCTCCTACAAGGTGATCAACGCCGAGGGCGAAGCCGAGCGCGAGGACATGAGTTACCTGCGCGAGGACTTCTGGGCGACAACATCGAACAAGCAGCTCAACTTCCTGCAGCACGTCCGGTCGCTGCTGGAGATCAACGGCCGGGCGGCGATCGTCGTGCCGGACAACGTGCTGTTCGAGGGCGGCGCGGGCGAGACGGTGCGGCGCCGGCTCCTGGAGCAGTGCGATGTCCACACGCTCCTGCGGCTGCCGACCGGCATTTTCTACGCCGGCGGCGTCAAGGCCAACGTGCTGTTCTTCGACCGCAAGCCGCCGTCGGAGATCCCGGGGACCAGGAAGCTGTGGATCTACGATCTGCGGACCAACCAGAGCTTCACCCTCAAGACCCGTAAGCTCACCCGCGCCGACCTCGACGACTTCGTCACCTGCTACAACCCGGGCGGCCGGCACGACCGGACCGAGACTGACCGGTTCCGCGCGTTCGGGTACGACGAACTGACGTCTCGCGACAAGGCGTCCCTGGACATCTTCTGGCTCCGGGACGAATCGCTGGAGGACACCGACAACCTGCCCGCGCCCGAGGTGATCGCCGCCGAGATCGTTGAGGACCTCCAGGCGGCGCTCGACCAGTTCGCGGCCGTCGCCTCGTCGCTGACAAACGGTGGCGCATCCCTGTGACGGACGGGGCAGTCGACTGCGTGTAGTCGCGGAGGCACTGGGACTCGCCAGGAACGGGAATCCCGAGCGCCTCAGCAAGTTTGAGTGCCGACAGCGTGACCGGCATTGCCGTCGACGGTGACGACCTCGACCAGTTCGGCCCCGTCGTTGGTGCCGCTCGTGCTGGCCGCCTCCACGGATCGGCGCTCCCAAGGATGGGAAGCTTGGCATCGATCTAACCGCGACCGGCTCGCCCAAGCCCTGGCCTCCTACGGCATCCAGCCTGTCTGGCGGGTCTCCCTCGATGACACGTGGTCAGCACTGCGCTTTCGGTCGGCAGCCAGCTGAGCTGCGCCAGCAGTGACCAAGGCGGGTCAGGGCCTGCGCCAATCAGCGTTATATCAAGCCCGATTTCAATGTCTCCGCTGTAGCCGCCGTAGGCGTTATGTAACGACTTGGTGCGCGATAGCAGAATGCATGGCGTGATCAGGTGATCTTGGCGTGTCGGTCCCGGGATCACAGAGGGCCGCGCAAGATCATGAAGATGTGTCGTCAGCATGGGCCCGCGCGGCCTTCTCGCATCGTATCTGCACAGGCATCTCCCGCCGCCGGCTGGGCGATCTGATCAGCGAGCTGGCCGGGCCGTGGCAGGCGCAGCAGGAGTCCCGGCTGCGCGAGCGCCGCGGCCACGCCCGGCAGCGGGCCGCCGGCGCGGGCCCGGGCCATGACCTGGTGTTCACCGACCGGGTCATCGCCACCCTGGTCATCTTGCGGTTCCAGCTCCCGCACGCCGCGCTCGCGCTGTCCTGCGGCGTGGACCGTTCCACGATCACCCGGGCCGTGCATGAGATCCGCCCGCTGCTCGCCGCCCGCGGCTTCGCCGTCCCCGGCCACCCCGGGCTGCGGCTGCGCACCCTGGCCGACGTGTTCGCCTACGCCGCCGCCGAGGGAGTGACCCTGCGCGTCGACGGCACCGAGGTCCAGGTCCGCCGGCCGCAGGCGCACCGGCCCGGCCGCCGCGCGTTCATCTCCGGGAAGAAGAAGCAGAACACCAAGAAAGCCACCGTCATCACCGGCCCGCGCGGCCACACCTTATGGACCGGGGCGTTCCGGCCCGGCCGCATGCACGACCAGACCGCGCTGAAGACCGAGGGCACCGGTGACCTGCTCCAGCGGTTCCCGCAGGTCAAGGCCCTCGTCGACGCCGGCTACCGGGGCCTGGCCCGGCAATTCCCCGACCAGGTGACCGCGCCGCCGCTCAAACCCGGCAAGAACGCCACGCCCGGCGACCTGGCCAGCTGGCAGGCCAGCCGCAAAGCCCAGTCCTCCCAGCGGATCCCCGTCGAGCACGCCAACGCCGAGCACAAGCAATGGAGAACCCTGCAGCGCTACACCGGCCGCCGCGAGTACTACGACGAAACCCACCTCGCCATCGCCGGCCTCGTCTCCGACCGGACAGCCCGCCACTGACCACCGCCCGCCAGCACGCCAGGCCAGCACGGCCCAACCTCAATCGTGCACCAAGTCGTAAGCCTTTTTACTGCGTCGTGAAGGCAGTACCTGGACTCTGTCTCCGCCGCAGACTTCGCGAGAGCTAGCTTCCCGAATTCGCCTGCATTTATGAGCAACGCGTCGGCCGATCAAGCAGATCGTGCCTCTTGACAGATACCGACCAGAGATGTACGAAGCGAACTAGCGGCGGTTCGACTGCTGGAGACGCACGGCAGAGGAGCATGCAAGCACGCCGGAGCCGCGTTGAGAGCTGCATCGAACGGTGTGTCGGGTGGCGCGTGCCGGGCGCCCGACGTCCTGACCGGCGTGGATCTGCACCCTGCGGAGGGGTTATGAGAAGGATCAAGTGGTGTCTTGGCGTTCTTGCAGCCATGGCGCTTACGGCGGCAAGCGTCAGCGGTGCGCCAGCCTCGGCAGCCGCCCAGCCGATCAGGACGAAGGCGCAGTGGCAGGCGGTCATAGCACACGTCCGGGAGCCGGGCGCCGGCTGTTATCACGCTTCATATCCCGCCTTGCAATGGCACGTTGTCAGGTGCGCGATCCCACCGAAGTTTCCTGATGCGCCAGCGCTGGAACCGGGATCAGGGCGTGCGGCACCAGCGAAGATTGGCGGTAGTGGCGATTACGCCGCTGCGGTGCCGGGCTTGATCTCCGAGGCAACCGGGTCGTTCAAGGACGTGAGCCCGAATATCACCGAGACGGGCCTGGTGGACAACAACAAACCCCCGGTCGCAAACGCCTTCTCGCTTCAGCTCAACACCCAGTTTTTCTCTACCCCCGCATGCTCCGGCAGCGGCGATCCTTCCAACTGCTATGGGTGGCAGCAGTTCGTGTACACCCTCAATGCCAGCAACGCTCCCCAGTGTCCCTCCTTGGGCTGTGTATACATGCAATACTGGCTGATCAACTACGACGCCACGTGTCCATCGGACTGGACGAAGTATCAGAGCGATTGCTTCATGAACAGCCCTGAGGCAGTAGCGGTGCCCCCACTTACCGCCGCGGATCTCGCCACCGTACAGCTTTCGGGCATGGCCGCTTCCGGGGGCGAGGACGGGGTGTTGCTGTCCGTCGGCTCGGGGCAGGCAAGCCTATACACTGACCCTAACAGTGACAGCGTGCTCGATCTTGCTCCCTCATGGAACACCACTGAGTGGGGCGTGTACGGCGACGGCGGAAGCGGCGAGGCGAACTTCGGCGCCAACACCACGCTGGAGGCGCTAACGGCGATAACGACGACCAGCCCTTCGGCGCCTACCTGTACCAGCGAAGGCTTCACCGCCGAGACGAATAACCTCAACCTGACCAGCACACCGGCGCTCGGAAGCCAGCCATCGCCGACCATGGCCTCCAAGCAGACCAACGGCACAGCCGGAGCCAAGAGTTGCAAGGCCGCCCCCGCCTCGGGCGGCCTCAACGCCGGCGGCTATGCCCAGATCAACCCAGACTCGGTGTCGTGCGGCTCGTCGGGCTACTGCAGCGCGGGCGGGTTTTACTACGACAGTTCCGGGAACCGCCAGGCGTTCCTGGTCACCCAGTCGGGCGGATCCTGGGGCACGGCCAAGCAAGTCGTCGGCACCGCCGCGCTCAACGCCGGCGGTGCTGCCGGGATCCTCTCGGTGTCGTGCCCCCCGTCGGGCAACTGCAGCGCGGGCGGGTATTACCTAGACAGCTCCGGCAACTTTCAGGCGTTCCTGGTCAGCCGGTCCAACGGGACCTTCGGCACGGCGAAGGAAGTCCCCGGAACCGCCGCGCTCAACGCCGGCGGAG
>Ga0302325_10035107_pt1 | contig 10253 bp, 10 predicted proteins | sample Palsa_T0_2_FD_201948 | JGI IMG/M metagenome (GOLD analysis project Ga0302325, IMG submission 201948) | Peat permafrost microbial communities from Stordalen Mire near Abisko, Sweden - Palsa_T0_2 | ecosystem: Environmental > Terrestrial > Soil > Palsa > Peat permafrost | place: Sweden: Abisko...
GAACACCAACACGTGGACCAAAAACGGCGATACGCTTACTCACACCGGCAGCGCAACTGGCTCGACCGCCGGGAACGCCAAGCAGCTCCAGCGCGGCGGACGAATCTTCGCCGATGACTCCGATATCTTCGGCCGCTTTCAGCGCGACACCGGCAACGACGGCGGAGCCGAGCGCGCGGCTCGAAGACGATAACGCGGCATGCTCCGTCTGCGGCACTATCCCGTCTGACGCACGGGTTACCCGATCCCAGGAAACTCGCTCGCTTGCTGGTCGAAGCCGCGGATGTACATCCGCGGCTCCGCGGGATCCATCACACAATTCTGAAGGAAAAATGGATGCCGGCAGGCCGCCTTTTGGTTAAAACGGGTCTTGTTGCCTGGCCACTTTCACCCGGGTCGGATGAGCCGCCAGTCGACGCCGCCGCATTGAAACCACAGGAGAACCGATGGCCAACACAAAAGAGCCCGCTTTGCAGGAGCTGATCGATGGTCTGCAGGAAGATCTCTCGCGCGAATACCAGGCGATCATCGCCTACACGGTGTACAGCAACGTGCTGACGGGTGCCGCTTGGATGAGCATCGCCAAGGAGCTCAAGAAGCACGCGCACGAGGAGCTCGAGCACGCACTGATCATCGCCGATCAGATCGATTACCTGGGCGCCATGCCAAACGCCAAACCCAGGGAAGTGAAGCTGTCCAAAAAGCCCGAGGAGATGCTTCATTTCGATCTGGACAACGAGACAGCGACGATCAAGGCGTATCGGCAACGGGTCAAACAGGCCGAGGCCATGGGGCACTTCGCGCTGGCGGAGCAGATTCGCAAGATCATCGCGCAGGAGCAGGAACACCAGCACGATCTGGCGACCGCGCTGGGCATCGAGGTGCCCAAGGTTTTTGACCAGGGTGCATAGCGCCATAGCGCATGGCGCCAGTGACAGGCCGGAAGATCCAAATTCAGACGCTTCCCGACCCAAGCAATGCGTGCGAAAAAGGTTGCCCAAACACCTTGCTACCTGGGACCGCTTTCGCCCTGAGCGCGCATGAAATCTTTATATCCGCCGCTCCAATGCAAAAAAGCCGCGTGCTGGAGCACGCGGCTTTCATCGTCGAATCAAACCATTCGTTCAGGCAATGGCCGTGGTAGCGGCCTGGCGAATGACCGGGTCTTCGCTCGTGTTGGCGGAGACGGCCTTGAGTTCCGCGGCAGCGGCGGGCCCGCCGAGCTTGGCCAAGGCGATCACGGCGGCGCGGCGCACGATGGGGAGGAAAAAGCCGTAGCTATTGCGAACGATGTCGATCAGCGGGCCGACGGCGCGCTGATCGTTCAGCACAGCCAAAGCACGGACGGCTTCGGCGCTGGCCTCAGCCATGGTATCGCGGCTGAGCGTGAGCAGCGGCTCGACGGCGGTGACGTCGCCAAGCTGCCCGAGTGCTTCAGCGGCGGCGGCGCGCACAACGTTGTGATAGAAATCGTCGGAGTTGGTGATCACGTCAATGAGGGCATCAACAGCCGAGCGATCCTTGGTGCGTCCGAGCTCAATGGCGGCGTCGCGGGCGACGTCGGCAGAGGGGTCGCGAAGGGCTTGAATCAGACTTTGGACGGACACAACAGGCTCCATTTGCGCAGTATCGCACGAAACCGCCGGTGTTTTCAACTGTTCAACCGCGACGGGAGCGTTTTCTTTCTCCGCTACCGCGACGGCGGTCACCGTGGGCGCTATCTTTGCTGATTTTACCAGCGCCTTCGGGGCGAGGGTCGTGTATTTCCGGACGGAAGAGGTCTTGGTCGGCTTGCGAGGCATCGTTTTCTCCAAAAGGGACAGACGGTACGAATATCGGACGCTGAATCCTTATCGCCAATTTGCCATCGAGTTCCCCAATAAACGATAAGATTGGGCGATGCAGTCGACGCGCGATCTGGTTGTGGAGCCGGTGGGGATAGACGTGGAGACTCTCGCGCGTCCGTTGCGGTGGAGCGAGCTGTTTGCGAACGATCATCCAGTCGAGGTGGAAATCGGCACCGGCAAAGGAAGTTTTCTGACCGAGCAGGCGCGGGCCCGGCCGGAGGTGAATTTCGTCGGGATCGAGTGGGCATGCTGGTTCTGGCGTTACGCCAGCGACCGGCTGCGGCGCAATCACTGCGCTCAAAACGCAAGAATGGTCCGGGCCGATGCCGGTTTCTTCTTCACTGAGTTTGTCCCGGAGAACAGTCTGTCGGTCGTGCACGTCTATTTCCCCGATCCCTGGCCCAAGAAACGCCATCAGAAGCGCCGATTGATCCAGGAGCCGTTCATCAAGCTGGTCCACCGCTCTCTGATCGATGGCGGCCGACTGCAAATCGTCACCGATCACCACGATTACTTCGAGCAGATTCAGGCGGTCGTCGGCGCGTCGGCACTGCGCGCGATTGAATACAACCGCCCCGGATCCGCCGCCGACGGTGAGTTTGTCGGCACGAACTTTGAGAGGAAGTATCGCAGGGAAGGGCGGCCGTTTTATGCGCTGGCGGCGGAGAAGGATTCGGAAAGCACGAAGGGACGGAGGCACGAAGGGACGGAGTGAAGGGGACCGTCAAAAGCAAGAAGTCGAGCGCCGGAAGCGACACAAAGTCGAATCATGCGCGACATCATTTGCTGCATTACTTCCAGACGATGAACGCCCAGATCAATAGTCCGATAAGAAACGCGATCGCAATCTTATACCAGCCGGATCGCTCGTCGCTTGCGTCGCCCGGCGAGAAGTAATGGCCGCAATCGGGACAACGATCGGCTTCCTCGGAAACCTCCGCGCCGCATTCGGGGCAGGCAACCGTCGCCGGATCGGGGTTCCAGTCGGACTCGTCGAGCAGTGGGTGCTCGGGATCGTCGGAGTCGTCGTCGGACATGGGGAAATCTTCGATCCCTTAGAAACTCCAGCCTATTCCCATCGTGTAGCGGACGTCGTCCTTCTGGGTCTTAGGAGCGGGCTGATTATCGTGACGCAGCTCGATCTTGAACTCGGTGAAGAGGTGGTCGGTGATCGCGGTGTGGATACCGGCATCGGTGATCAACAAGAAGTCGCTGACGGGCGAATCGAGTCCGGGGAAATATTCCAGGTCGTGGAACGCAACGATGTGGTCGTTGAACTTCTTGGTCAGGTGGTAGGCCAGGCGAAGCGCGACGCTTTCGTCGGTGCCGTCGTTGCTGTAATCGCGATAGAGCCATGAAACGCCGCCCTCGGTGTTAAAGCGGAAGTCGTTTGGATTGTCGAACCATTGATATCCCACGCCGGCGCCGGGCGTCAATCGCAGGCTCAAATTGGCGATCAAATCGCGTTCGACGCGGACGTCGGCGTAGGCGTAGAGTTTTTTGGAGTAGAAATAGTCATACTTGCCCTCGAAGAACCAGTTGTCTTCCGTGCGTTTCTTTACTGCGTCCACCGTCCCAGGAGGCTTCTCGCGGGCATACAGGTAGCCGGCATCGAGCGTGAGCCGGTCGTCATCGCCCTTGCGCACGGCATGGGAGCTGGCGCTGAAGCTGTCGACATCGGTGTTGCCGCGGGCGAGAAACCCGCCGATCACCACGTTTCCGGTCCACTTGACCGGATTGATCCTGGCGATTTGCGAGACTTTAAAATTCTGCTGGACGAGCGCACCGCCGGGAGCGGCCGTGAATTGTCCATCGGGGCCGGCAATAATGCGCTGATTCACCACCGTTCCATCAGACAGTTGCACGAGTAGCGGCTTTTCAGTGGAAAAGGTTTTGATGTCTTTGAGATTTACGGAGACCGTCCCGGCGACCACCGAGTTAATGACCAGCTTTTCCCCGTCAAGGGCCGTGATTTTTCCGGTGAGATGATCGCCATTCTTGAAGAAGACTTCGTCGGCCACCAGTGGTGCCGAAAGACAGGCCGTCACGGCCAACGTCATCAACGCTTTGAAACCTCGCATGCTTTTCGCCTTCCTTTCCCTCATCGGGATGGTTTGCCAATCGACACGAACTCTCCCTCGCCCGCTTCTGGTGCTCAGAGGTTCGCTGAAAAGTCCGTTATGTTGTTAGCGGCAAGTCAGCCGGACCGCAAGCGCACTGGGGATATGGCTTCGAGTGTGAACGCAGGAGGCCACGGCATGCCGTGGCCTCCTCCGCGTGTGTTGGTGTGACATGCGAGACGCAACGCCGGGTCCTAACATGGCCAGCCCGGATGCTCTCGATGCTAAATCGGCCGGGACAGCGCCGCCGTGCGAGCGGCGAGGAGATGATCGATGATCTGCTCGACGCCGACATTGGCGTTGGCGCGGGCGAAGAGGAACGGTCCGTCGCCGCGCATCAGGCGGGCGTCGCGCTCCATCACGTTCAAGTCAGCGCCGACGGCTTCGGCAAGATCGATCTTGTTGATCACCAGCAGGTCAGATTGCGTAATGCCGGGGCCGCCCTTGCGCGGAACTTTGTCGCCGCCGGCGACGTCGATCACGTAGATGGTGAAGTCCGCCAGCTCGCGGCTGAAATGGGCGGCGAGATTGTCGCCGCCGGATTCGAGGAGCAAGAGCTCCGGCGAAAACTGCTCGGCGAGGTCTTCCAGGGCCAACAGATTGGCGGAAATGTCTTCCCGGATGGCGGCATGCGGGCATCCGCCGGTTTCCACAGCACGGATGCGCGCCTTTTCCAGCGCGTCGTTGCGCATGAGGAACTCGGCGTCCTCCCTGGTGAAGATGTCGTTGGTGACGGCCGCCAGTGACATGCGATTTCGCAGCGCGCGGCAGAGCGCGAGCATCAGCGCTGTCTTGCCGCTGCCGACGGGTCCGCCGATGCCGACGGTAAATGCCCGCCGCGCGAAGTCGCGGTCCGGGCGGATGCGCTGGCGAGCGGTGAAGGCGCCGGGCGTGTCCCAGTTGTCATGGCGATGATCGGGCGCAGGGGGTTGAGTTGTGAGGGCATCATCGGTCATGCGATTGATCCGGGGCGCTTAACTTAGCTTTGGAACAGGCGCGAATAGAGCCGATCGTGCCCGGCCAGGAGCATATCGGAGATGGGCGCGGTTTGAGCCGCGTCGTCGCAACTCCATTCAAGTGCCGCCAGGGCCCACATTCCCGCGCGCGTCAGCAAGCGGGCCTGAATGGTTTGCCCTTCCATCGGGCCGACGATTCCAAGCCGAACTGCAGCGGAAATCCAGCCGCGCAATGCGATAAACAAATAGAGCCGGGCAGTTTGTTCAATCGAAAAATCGACCAGCCGGCACACGACGCCGAAAACCACGGGCAGATGCATTGCCGAGGCGCGTGCCGTCTCCCGAAATTTCCCCAGTTCCGCCCCGGCGAGCGTTCGTGCAGCGGTGTCGCCCCACGCCTGACCCTGCAATCGACTGGCCCGGTTGGCGACGTGATTGTTGAGAAACGCGTCGCAATCGGAGTCGATGGAGAGAAAGTTCTGCGGCGTGCGATGGGCCGCCAGAACAAAGGGCAGCGCACCATGGGCGATCTGGGCGGTCTGGGTCTCGATCCAGGCGGGCAGGGAGTCGGCATGAACGAGCCCCTGCTGCCAGCATGCTTCCAAGCCCGCTGAATGCGCAAAACCACCGCTGGGGAAGGCGGAGTCCGCCAGTTGCCAGATCAGCATTTCGGAAGCCAACCAGTTTGCTCCTGCCCAGGCGGCGCGCACAATGCGAGCCGCGGCCTGCACGATAAGCATCGTTGCGTGGAGATTCCAGCTGCCATGATGTTCGATCGCATTGTCGGCAATCTCGGCGCCCGGGAAGACGCTGCTCGCTGCGTTCCTGACTGGGCCGAACTGAGCTGGCGCGAATGTTACGCCCGCGCCACCCGCCTGCGGACGCGAGGCGGTCAGGAGATCCGACTGCTGCTTCCGCTGGGGGTGCAACTTCGCCATGGCGATGTAATTTCCGATGGCATGCGGGAAATCGGCATCGCGGTCCGGCAATGTGACGTGCTGCTGTTGCATCCCCCGGACCATGCGACGGCTTTGCTGCTTGCGCTCGGACTGGGAAATCTGCACGCGCCGGTGCAGGTCGATGGGGAGCAATTGATCGTGGTACCCGACGGCCCAGTCGAGGAATTGCTCCGCGCGCTCGGTGTCAGCTGGACACCGAACGTTCGGCGATTCGAGCCGGCGTCGATTGCAGCGCCTTTGCGAGCACAGCTTGCCCGTCAATTTCAAGTCGTGACGCGCACCGCCCCGGAGTGATTTTCTAAGTTCAACGCCTCATTTCCGTACTGAACGCCGAGCGGTGCCTGCACACTCGGCCGATCCCGTACAACACCCGCCGGGACGGCCTGTATCAACCGTTGGCTGATGTATCGTTGCCGGGGAGGTAGACTCCTGCGGTTCTTAACACGAGAGAGGGACACATGATTGAACCTGTTGCCGGTGGAATCGGCTCGTCGGCGGACCTAGAAGCGGTGGCGCAGTTGTCGCAGGCGTTTCGGATCATGTCGGCGGAGCTCGGGAAGGTCATCGTCGGACAGCAGGAACCCGTCGAGCAGGTGCTGACGGCGATGTTCTGCCAGGGCCACGTGCTGCTGGTGGGCGTGCCGGGGTTGGCCAAGACTCTGCTGGTAAAGACGATCAGCGATGTGCTGCACCTCTCGTTCAAGCGGGTGCAGTTTACGCCCGACCTCATGCCGTCCGACATCACCGGCACCGCCGTGCTTGAAGAGGATCACACGACCGGTAAGCGGGCGTTTCGATTCGTGCGCGGGCCGTTGTTCGCGAACATGATATTGGCCGACGAGATCAACCGCACGCCGCCCAAGACTCAGGCCGCGCTGCTGGAGGCGATGCAGGAGCATCGCGTCACGTCCGGCGAACATACCTACGAGTTGCCCGAGCCGTTTTTCGTGCTGGCAACGCAAAACCCCATCGAGCAGGAAGGAACCTACCCGCTTCCCGAGGCGCAGCTCGACCGGTTCATGTACATGACCCTGGTGCGGTATCCCACGCCGGAGGATGAAATTCAGATCATGAAGCAGGCGTCGAGCAACTATCGCGCCGACCTTTCCCGCGTGCTCGACGGCCAGAAGATTCTGCAACTGCAGCAGATCGTGCGGCGGGTGCCGGTAGCCGATCACGTTTTCCGCTACGCCCGCGATCTGGTGCGTGCGACACGCCCAGGTGAGAGCGGCGTGGCGCCGTACATCAACGATCTGGTGCAATGGGGCGCCGGGCCGCGCGCCAGCATCTATCTCATCATGGCCGGCAAAGCGCGGGCGATCCTGCAAGGCCGTGTACACGTGACCACCGAGGACATCGCCAAGGTCGCGCATCCGGTGTTGCGGCATCGCATTTTGACAACCTTCAGCGCCGAAGCCGCCGGCATGAACAGCGACAAGATTATCGATCGCCTGCTGAAGGAGATCCCGAGGACGAAGGCGGAAGCGGCGTAGTGAACGTGCGTGAAATTCGAATGACGAAGCTCGAATCCTCGAATCAAGCTCGAATGAAGAAGCTCGAAAGTCGAAACGAAGACAAAAGCGGGCGGACGGAAACTCCCGTTTCGAACTTCGAACTTCGAGTCTGATTCGTCATTCGAGCTTCTAGTTTCGAATTTCCGTCCCCAGGGCGTCAACATGGTCACAGCACCAACAAATTCGGCCATGAGTCCCGCCGCGAGCGCGCGGTCGGCGGGGTCGCTGCTGGAGCCGCGGGTGCTGCAGAAGATCAGTAAGATGGAGCTGGTGGCGAGTCAGCTCATGGACGGTTATGTGCAGGGGCTGCATCGCTCGCCGCACATCGGGTTTGCCCTGGATTTCGCCCAGCATCGGCAATATGTGGCCGGCGACGACGTGAAGCGGATCGACTGGCGCGTGTATGCCAAGAGCGAGCGCTATTACATCAAACAGTATGAAGTTTCCACGAGCCTGCGGTGCCATCTGGTACTGGATGCCAGCGGGTCGATGGCCTATCAGGGCACCAGCGATGCGCTGAGCAAGTTTCGATACGGGCAGTTCGTCGCCGCCTGCCTCAGTTATCTGGTGCTGCACCAGCAGGACTCGGCCGGCCTGGTGACGTTCGACAACAAGGTTCGGGAATTCATCCCCGCGCGGTCGGCGCCGTCGCATCTGATGCGGATACTGCGCGCGCTGGACGAAACGCGGGCGGAGAAGGAGTCCGGGATCGCCCCACTGCTTCACGAGGTAGCGGAGCGCATTCCGCGTCGGGGACTGGTGGTCATCATCAGCGATCTATTCGACAAGGCCGATGCGCTGATCGAAGCGTTTCATCATCTTCGCCACAGACGGCACGAAGTGCTGCTGCTCCAGATCATGGCCAGCGACGAACTGGAGTTTCCGTTCCGAAAATGGACGCAATTTGAGAATCTGGAGCGCGACACTGAGCGAATGAAGCTCGACCCCGCGTTGATGCGGACGCGGTATCTGGAAAACCTCGCCGCGCATCTCCGGGTCATTCACGCGGCCGTCAACAAGCTCCACATCAACCACGTTCTGCTGAACACGAGCGAGCCGTTCGATGATGCGTTGTTGAAGTATCTGGCAGCGAGAGGAAGGAAGTGATGCAAAAGGCACGACCTGCCCCGAGCCACGTCGAGGAAAGGCACGGAGGCATGGAGGCACGAAGTCGGATGGTCCTGCGAAGGCCGAAGGCGAAAGCCGCGGAATTGCAAATCGGGGATTGCAAATTGCAAATTGCAAATTGGGGGACGGGCTTCGCGGGTCTCATGGCTTCATGTTGTCATTCGCTGGCTGCGCCAATTCTTGCCCCGTTGAGCCGCGCCCCCGCAGGAGAGCGAGTCCAGCAGCGCGTCTTGATGGACCACGATGCAGCTGCGGCGAAGCGGTCGCGGAAGCGCTCCCCTTCGGGGGCGCGGCTATTCCTGTTCGCGCGGCTAATGCCCGCGTCTCCTTCTGCCCCCTCTCCCGGTACTCCGGGAGAGGGGGTAAGTTGTTCGCCGCTCCGGGCTTTGACCGCGCGAAAAGGAGTAAACGGGGATATGACACCGGCACTGAGCCGCTGCGCGTCGCGGCTAAGCAGGATTCTAAGACGAGTCATCGGACTCCCCAATTTGCAATTTGCAATTTGCGATCCCCCATTTGCAATTCCCCTTTGGCCGGAGCAGGAGGCGCGTCCGCCACATCAGATTGACGGCAGAGGGAAACCATGTTCCTGATGCCTTTTCTTCTCCTCGGCCTGGTGACGGCTTCGATCCCCGTCGTCATTCATCTGCTGCATCGGCAGCGGACGGTCCCGGTGCGCTGGGGGGCGATGCAGTTTCTCCTCGAGACGCCGCTGCAGATGAAGCGGCGGAAGAAGGTGGATCATTGGCTGCTCATGCTGCTGCGCGTCGCGGGGCTGCTGGCACTGGCGTTTCTGCTCGCACGGCCGTTGTGGATCCATGGAGCGTACAACCCGCTCGCCAGTCGATCGCCAGTCGACGTGGCGGTTGTGCTGGATCGCTCGCTGTCGATGGGCCGGCAGAGTGGTCAGCGATCGCTGTTCGATCAGGGCATTGGAGTGGTCGATCAGGTGGGAAATCTGCTTCGGTCATCCGACTCGCTTTCAGTGGTGCTCGCGGAGCATCACCCGCACGTGATCACGCCGCTGCCGGTGGGCGTCGGCGAATTGCCGAAGCTGCACGATCAGGTGCACCAGATTGCGCCGGGATTATCGGATTGCTCGATCCCAGAGGCGGTGCAGACCGCGCGGGAAGTCATCAGCCGGGGACGCAACGTGCGGAAGATCATCATCGTCGTCTCAGATGGTCAGGCGACGAGCTGGCATGCGGACGACGACTCCGCCTGGCGATTGGCCGTCGGCGCCCGCAGCGCCGGAGACGATCGCGATTTGGACGTGCATGAATTACTGCTGACTCCCGACAGCGGCGCATCGGATCTCTCCGTGGGTGAATTGGCGGTTCAGCCAAGCTTGATCGGCGTCGGCCAGGCGGCCCAGATCACGGCGACGGTCTCCAACAGCGGCCCAAAAGATGTCGGTTCAATGATTGTGCAATTGACCGTGAATGGGAAAGCGGTCGATCCGCCTGCGCAGATCCCCAGCCTCGCGGCCGGGCAATCGACGACGATCCGATTCGATCACACGTTCGAAACGGCGGGTTCGAATTGGATCAAAGTGTCGTGCGATGCCGTTGATGCGCTGGCAGCCGACAACCAGGCGGTGGCGGCGGTTCAGGCGTGGCAGAAGATTCCCGTGCTCATCATCGACGGCCAGCTCACTTCTTCGGGGGAATTTCGGTCGAGTCAATTCCTGCAATCGGCGATGCAGCCGGTGGATCCTTCCCGGGAGTCT
>Ga0302325_10035109_pt1 | contig 10252 bp, 6 predicted proteins | sample Palsa_T0_2_FD_201948 | JGI IMG/M metagenome (GOLD analysis project Ga0302325, IMG submission 201948) | Peat permafrost microbial communities from Stordalen Mire near Abisko, Sweden - Palsa_T0_2 | ecosystem: Environmental > Terrestrial > Soil > Palsa > Peat permafrost | place: Sweden: Abisko...
TCTCGCTCGCCATCACGAACGAGCGCGCGCGGACGGATCACCAGCCCCACGTTCACCCTCGTACACGAGATCACGACGCCGCGCGGCGTGCTCCTGCACGCGGACCTCTACCGCCTGCGCGGCGCGGCGCTCGGCGAAGAGACGCGCCGGCTCGGCCTGCGCGAGCGCCGGAGCGAAGGCTGCCTCCTCGTCGTGGAGTGGGGGATGGACGCCCTCGACGCGCTCGGGGGCGCGCCGGCCCTCGTCGTCGCGCTCTCCCACGGCGGCGTACGCGAGAGCGAGCCGGCGGCGGAGAAGCGGACGGCGACGCTCTCGGGCCCTCGCGCCAGCAGCCCGGGTGTTATCGTCTGAGCGCGTATGGCCGGCAATCGCCGATCGGTGGTGAAGCTGGTCGCGCTGGGCGTCTTCGCGGGCGTCGCCGCCTACGCGCTCACGTCGGCGATCCGGCCCCCGGCGAGGCGACCGCTCGCCGACAGCTCCGCCACGCTGCGGGCGCGCACCGCTTCGTTCGAGCTGCACCCGGACGCGCCGCTGGTCACCGTCCGCAGCCACGATCGCGCCGTCGGCCGCGACGTCTCGATCGCGCTGCTCGTCGATGGCGCGCCTCACCCGGTCATCCTGGCGCAGAGCCCGCGGCGCGCCGATCCCGACACGCTCGTCGCCGCCGCGAGCGCCGTCATCGCCGACGTCACCGTCGAGTTTCCGATCGAGCTCCGCGTCGACGCGTCGCACGACACGATGGCGGTGACGGCCGGCGCGCCGCCGGCGGTGGACCTCGCGGGGCACACCTTCGCCCTGCAGGCCGACATGGCGAGCGACGGACAGCCGATCTTCGTGGCCGGCGTGGGGCCCGTCGCCGACCGCGCCACCGTGGCGGGGACTTCGGTCACCCTCGACACCGATCCGCACCCCATCGCGATCGCGTCGGCGGCGGGGCCGATCTCCGTCGACGCGATGGCGGGCGAATCGCAGTCGCCGGGCGAGCCGACGCACGTGACGGTCACGAGCCCGACGGGCGAGTCGGGCGCCGAGCCGCTGGCGGAGATCGATCTCGCGATGGGCGCCTCGAGCGCGGCCCTCTGGCGCGACGTCGCCGAGATCGCCGGGACTCCGACGCTGCCGGTGCATGGGCGCGTGACGGGGACGGCGGCGCGCGCGGTCGTCGTGGGACGCGACGCCGAGGGCCGGCCGCAGGTGCGCGCGCGGACGGGCGAAGGCGGCGCGTTCGACCTCGACGTGCCCGCGACCGTGGTCGACTGGTACGCCGCGGTCGAGCCGGGCCGCGCGAGCCCGCTCGTGCCGTTCGCGCCGGGGACGCCGCGCGACCTCGTGCTCGACGTCTCGCCCGGAGGCAACGTGCACGTCACCGTGCGCGACGCCGACACCCACGAGCCCCTGACCGCGCGCCTGCTCTTTCGCGGCGTCGACGGCACCGTCGATCCGAGCTTCGGCCCCGATTATCGCGCGTCGGGCGCGGGCCCCGTCATGGACTCGCTGCGCGGCGACGTCGTCACGCCGATGCCGTCCGGCCGCTACCGCGTGCTCGCGACCAAGGGCATCGAGTGGAGCATCGACGCCAAGATCGTCGACGTCGCCCCGGGGGCGGTGACCGAGATCGCCCTCGCCCCGCGCCACGTCGTGCCCACGCCCGGCGTGCTCGGATGCGATCTCCACGTGCACGCGCGTCCGAGCTTCGACTCGCCGGTGACGCCCGAGGACCGCGTGCTCTCGCTCGCCGCCGCCGGCATCGACTTCGCGGTGCCGACCGAGCACAACATCGTCGGCGACTACGCGTCGGCCATCGAGACGCTCGGACTGCGGGGCGTGCTTTCGACCGTCACCGGTGTGGAAGTCACCACCCTCAGCAAGGGCTTCGGGCACTTTGGCCTCTTTCCGTATCCGCCGGGGACGCCCGTGCCCCCGTTCAAGCACGCCAACATGATGGCGATCTTCCGGGCCGTGCGCGCCGGCGATCCGCATCGCTACTTCCAGCTGAACCACCCGCGGCTGCCCAAGGGCATCGGCTACTTTGCCAACATCGGCTTCGACCCGAACGGGCCGATGTCGCGCGTGCGAAACCGGATCGACTTCGACGGTATCGAGGTCTACAACGGCTACGACATCGAGCACCCCGAGCGCGTCGAGCAAGTGCTCCGCGACTACTGGGCACTCCTCGACAACGGCTGGCGCTACACCGCCACCGGCAGCAGCGACTCGCACCGCATCCAGTTTCACTGGGCGGGCTACCCGCGCACGATGATCACCGTCGACCCCGACGCGGCGCCCGACGCGGACGCCAAGCCCGTCGACCCGCTCGTCGTCGTCTCGAACCTCATGAAGGGCCACGCCACCGTCACGAGCGGGCCGATCCTCGAGCTGTCGCTCGGCGGCGTCCACCCGGGCGACGAAGTGGCGACGACCGATGAGACGGTGCGCGGCCACCTGCGCATCCGCGCCGCGCCGTGGATCGACGTGTCGCGTGTCGAGGTGGTGGTCGGGCAGGTAGGCGGCTCGTACAGCGTGGCGCAAACATTCGAGGTGCAGCAGCGGCCGACGCACGTGGGCACCGAAGAGGGCCCGCTCGCCGAGGCCCAGGCGCGCACGATCCGCTTCGACCGGGACCTCGAGGTGCCCGTCGGGCCCGAGAACGGGTGGATCCAGGTGATTGCGCGGGGCGACCGGCGAATGGACGACGTCCTTCCCTTCATGCCGGTGCCCCCGTTCTCCTTCACCAACCCGGTCTACGTCGTGCGCCGTCCGGCCGCGCAGCCGCCGTTCCCGGGCGCCGCGATGCCACGGGGCGTGCCGTAGAGGCCCGTCCCGTGTTAAGCCGAGGCGAGGACGCTTGCAGTGAACGGAGCCTTTGGTCGCTATCGCCTTCTGGAGAGGCTCGGCCAGGGCGGCATGGCCGAGGTCTTCAAGGCCAAGAGCTACGGCGTCGAGGGCTTCGAGAAGATCCTCGTCATCAAGCGCATCCTGCCGGAGCTGGCGCGCAGCCAGGCCTTCGTCGACATGTTCATCCACGAGGCCAAGCTCGCGGTGCGCCTGTCGCACGCCAACATCGTGCAGGTGTTCGACCTGGGCAAGGCGCCCGCCGACGCGACGGACACGGCGCGCGACGAGGCGGCGGGGCAGGACATTTATTACATCGCGATGGAGCACGTTCACGGGCTCGACCTGGCGAGCGCGCTCGCGCGATCGCGCCGCGCCGGCGTGGCGCTGCCGATCCTGATGGGGCCTTACATCGCCTCGGAGGTCGCCAAGGGGCTCGACCACGCGCACCGGCGGCGCGACGAGCAGATGCGGCCCCTCGGCATCGTGCACCGCGACGTGTCCCCGCAGAACGTGCTGCTCTCGTTCGAAGGTGAGGTCAAAGTCACCGACTTCGGCATCGCCAAGGCGCGCGGCGCGCTCGGCGGCGCCGACGCGTCGGGAGAGCAACCGGGCGAGCTGAAAGGCAAGTTCGGCTACATGAGCCCGGAGCAGGCGCGCGGCGAGAGCGTCGACCCGCGGAGCGACCTCTTTTCGCTCGGTACGGTGCTTTACGAGTGTGTCGCCGGCGTCAACCCGTTCAGCGCGCCGACGACGTTCGAGACGCTGCGCCGCATCCAGGCCTGCGAATATCCGCCCATCGAGCTGCTGCGCCCCGACGTCCCCGCGGAGCTCGCCGGCATCCTCAAGACGGCGATGTCGCCCTTGCCCGCCGGCCGATACGCCGACGCCGGCGGGATGTACGAGGCGCTGCTCGCGTTTCTCTACGGCCAGGGCAACCGCTTCGGCGCGCACGACCTGGCCGAGTTCCTCGCGCGCTTCCGCGACTCGATGGACACCGCGGCCGTGGGCGCGCCGGCCCTCGACAGCGACCTGCCGGGCCCCATCGTCGAGCGCACCCCCACGGAGGTGCCGACCAAGGGCCGGCAGCTGTCGAGCGTTCGTGTCGCCAAGAGCACCCACCAGGCGGCGATGGACCGCGCGGCCGAGATGGGCGAGCGGCGCGACGTGACGGCGCTCGTCATCGAGCTTTCGCGGCAAACACCCGACGCCGCGGCCGACAAGGCGGCGAGCCTCGTCGAGCGCTGGGGCGGCCGCGTCGTCGGACGCGAGGGCGGCCGCGTATCGGCGCTCTTCGGCCTGGGCGATCCCGACGGACGCGACACCGAGATGGCCGCGCGCTGCGGGCTCCTCGTCGTGCGTGGCCTCGACGCCGTGCGCGCCCCCGGCGTGGGCTTGCAGTCCGGACGCATCCACCTGTCGCGCAACGGCGAGCCGGCCGAGGACGAGCGCCTCGGCACCCTGCTCGACGGCGCGCGGGGCCTCGCTCGGGCGCGCGACGGCCGCGTCGCCATCTCGATCCAGGCGATGCGCCCGATCAAGCTGCTCTTCGAGTTCGAGCCGATGACCGAGAGCGACCGCACCGCCGCCGGCCAAGAAGGGGTGCTCATCGAGTCGGTGCGATCCGCGCGCCAGTCGTTCGGACGCTTCGTCGGGCGCAAGGACGAGCTGCGCAAGATCGGCGAGGTGCTGGCGATGGCCACGCGCCGCACCGCCCGCGTGCTCACGATCCGCGGCGACAACGGCGTCGGCAAGAGCCGCCTGCTGTACGAAGTGGAGCGCCGCCTCCGCAAGGGCGGCTACAACGTGGGCTTCCACACGGCCACGTGCCCGCCTCGCGGCAACGAGTTCCCGCTCTCCGGCATCGTGTGCATGCTGCAGGTGCTCTGCGGCACCGCCGAGGGCGACCCGGAGCAGCGCATCTTCGCCGTGCAGCCGCGCCTGCGCGCCCTCGGCCTCAAGGAAGACGAGGTCAACGCCGTGCTCACGGCGCTCGGCGCGCGCGTCCAGGCGTCGACCACCAACCCCGATACGCGCCTTCGGCAGGCCTTCACGCGCATGGTCCACAGCTTGTGCGAGGACCGCCCGCACACGTTCGCGTGGGACGTGGCGCACGCGATGGACGAAGAGAGCTTCGCGCTGCTCGCCGACGTCGCGCGCCGCCTCAAGCAGTCCCGCCTCGTGTTCGTGTTCGCCGGGCGGGCGGGCTTTTCGCACGTGCTCGAGGGCACCGAGGGCCACGTCGCGATCGACCTCGGCGACCTTTCGGCCGCCGACGTGGAGCACCTCGTCGCCCTGCGCCTCGGCGTTGCCGCCGTGCCGGAGGACTTGCTCCGCTTCATCCGCGCCCGCGCCGGCGGCCATCCGCTGTTCGTCGAAGAGGTCATCAAGGGCCTGCTCGACGTGGGCGCCGTCACGGTGGCCGACGGCAAGGCCATCTCCACGCGCCTCGTCGGCCAGGACCTCGCGCTGCCCAAGACGCTGCGCGGCCTCGTCGCGTCGCGCGTCGCGCGCCTCTCGCCATCCGACCGCGCCGCGCTGCAAGCGGCGGCCGTGCTCGGCGATCCGATCGACGTCGACGTCCTCGCGAGCATGCTCGGGCTCGCGCCCGCCGCGCTCGAGGGCGCGATGGAGGCCCTCAAGCACCGCGACTTCGTCGTCGACCGCGGCCCGGCCGAGCTGCGCTTCGCATCGCCCATCATCCCCGAGGTCCTCGTCGACGCGCTGACGCCGGAAGCCGCCCGCGAGATGCACGCCGCCGCCGCGCAGGCCCTCGAGACCACGCTCGGCCCCCGCGCCACGGAGCAATCGGCCCGCATCGCGCGCCACCTCTACGAGGCGGGCGATCGCGAGCGCGCCGCGACGTACTTCGCCAACGGCGCGGCGCGCTGCCTCGAAGCCGGCCAGCTCGAGGCCGCCGCGCGCGACTACGCCCGCGCGCTCGCCCTGACCGATTTGACCGCGCGCGACACCGGCGAGCAGACCGACTGGCTCGAAGGCCTCGCGGCCGCGGTGCGCCTCGTCCGATGGCCCCGCGACGCGCCGGACCTGTGCGCGCGCGTCACCGAGCGCATGGACAAAGGCGCCGCCGTGGGCGAGTGCGTCCGCGTGCGGGTCGCGTCGGGCCACGTGCTCGCCGCCGTCGAGCGCATCGAAGAGGCCCGCCACTGCCTCGCCGAGGCCGAGACCATCGCGCACGGCGACGAGAAGCTGCTCAAGCCCGTGTACGTCGCGGGCGCCGAGCTCGCGACCCGCCAGGGCGACTTCAAGCGCGCGCGCGAGCTCCTCGACCGCCTGCACCGCATCGCCCAGACCCAGAGCGACGACCAGGAAAAGCACCAGATCGCCCTGCACCTCGCGCAGGCGAGCGCCGGCCTCGGCGACCGCGAGACGGCCCTCGCCAGCCTCGACGAAGCCGAGCGCCAGCTCCCGGGCGACGCGACCGGCGCCGCCGAGAGGATGAAAGTGCGCGCCCTCGTCGACTACTTCACGCGCGATTTCGCGTCGGCGGCCATCCACGGCCACAAGGCCATCGAGATGGGCCGCGCCCTCGGCCTCACCTACGAGGTGATGCTCAACCTGCACACGCTCGGCGACACCCTCGTGCGCCTCGACGACCTGCCGCGCGCGTACAGCGCGTTCCAGCAGTCGCTCGCCCTCTGCGACGAGTGCGGCTACGAGCGCCTCGCCAACTACAACCGCATGTTCCTCGCGTTCCTCGACGGCCTGAAGGGCGCGCCCGAGGCCGCACGCTTGCTGCGCCAGGGCATCGCCTACGCCGAGAGCAAGGACTACACGTGGGACGTCATCGGCGGGCGCGCGCTGCTCGCGCGGCTGCTGCACCGCGAAGGGCTGCTGGAGCCCGCGGGGGAGCAGTACGAGAAGGCGCGGGCGCTCGCGGTGAGGGCGGGGCACCGGCTCGTCGCGGACGATTGCGAGGAGGCGCTGGGGAAGTTGAAGGCGGAAACGGCGCCGATGAGGAGCGGGTCGGCGAGCTGAGGGAAGGCGCGGGCGCGGGCGCGGGCGCGGGCGCTATTTTCCCGCGTCGCTCTTCCGGTCGTGACGTTCGAGGCGTTCGAGGCGTTCGAGGCGGGCGAGGATCTGCTCGCCCACGTAGTCGAGCTTCTTGTGAAGCTCGGCCACCTCGAGCTCGGCCTTCATGTTGACGTCGTATTCGATGTCGTTGCGCACGCGATCGCGGGCCACCTGGCGGTTCTGCGAGAGCAGCACGAACACCGACAGGATGATCGCCTCGAGCGACACCACCATCGTGAGTAGGCCGAACGGGAACGGGTCCCACGCGCCGAAACGCGTGCCCGAGAGCGGGGTCACGTTGAGGATGATCCACACGAAGAATATGACGCAATGGATGAAAAGAAACGGCAAGCTGCCCGAGAACTCGCTGATGACGTCGGCGATGCGCATCACTGTCGTGCGGTGGTCTTCCTCGATCTCGTTGACGTCGCGCGTCGCCGTGTGCCGGAGCAGATCGGCGGACTCACGCAGCCGGCGGCCCGTGGCGCCCAGCAGGTCGAGCGCCGCGGCCGGACACGCGCGCAGAAACTCGTCGAGATCACCGCGGTCGATCACGATGGCCTCGACGTCGGTGGTGGCGACGGCCGATGCGCTGCGCGAGCCGCCGTCGAGGAGCGAGATCTCGCCGATGAAGTGACCCGCGGTCACCGTCTCGAGCCCGATGTGCTGGCCCGTGTTGTTGCGAAAGAAGACCTGCACCTCGCCGCTGACGAGCACGAACATCGATTCGCCCGGGTCGCCCGCCGTAAAGAGCATGGTGCCGGCGTCGAAGCGCACGTCGTCGAGGCGGGCGGCGAGCGCACCGCGCTCTTGGTCGTCGAGGAGCGCGAACAGCGGAATATTGGCGAGCAGCTCGGACCGTGTGGGCATCGTGCGGCGACGATAACCACTGGGGTTCGTTTCCCGCCAAAGCGATTTGCGAGAAAGGTGCAGAAAAGGGCCCAACACGACGCCCGGGCGCGGGTCACCGTCGCGGCCGCTCACGGCTTGGTCCTTGCACTAGCGAGGCGGTGATAACCGTGTCTCCGTCGTCATCGAGGCCCGAACCGTCGCCTCCGGGGCCGAGCACGGCCCCCGACTGGTACGACGCGGACGTGCCGACCCAACGGGGTACGGACACCTTCCTCGCAGCGCCCGCGGTCGCCTTGTCTCCGGATCGGCCGCTGCTCCAGGTTCTCGTGGGGCTCAACGCCGGCCAGGTTTTCACACTCGACCGGGACGAGACGGTGATCGGTCGCGACCGCGAGGCTGATGTGTATCTCGACGACGTGGGCATCAGCCGCAGGCACGCGCGCATCGTGCGCGACGGCGAGCGCTACGTCCTCGAAGACCTCGGCTCGACCAACGGCATCCTCATGAACGGGCGCAGCGTTGCGCTCGTCGACCTCGCCGACGGCGACCGCGTGCAACTCGGTTCGAAGGTGGTCCTCCGCTTCGCCCTCATCGCCGCAGACGAAGAGGCACTCGCGCGCAAGCTCTACGACGGATCGACACGTGACGCGCTCACGCGCGCCTACAACCGTAAATACGTCGGCGAGCGGCTCACGTCGGAGGTCGCCTACGCGCGCCGTCACGAGACTGCTCTCGGTCTCGTGATGTTCGACCTCGACCACTTCAAGCGCGTCAACGACACCTTCGGCCACCTGGCCGGGGACGTCGTTCTGCGCGTCGTGGCGGCCCAGGCCGAGAAGTCCATCCGCACCGAGGACGTGCTCGCGCGCTACGGCGGCGAAGAGTTCGTGGTGCTGGTGCGCGGGATCGACCGCGAGAGCGTGGGTGTGGTGGCCGAGCGCATCCGCCGAAACGTCGAGCGGCTGTCGATTCCGTGGGAGTCGCGGACGATCCGGACGACCGTGAGCGTCGGCGTCGCCTCGCTGTCGGATTGCGAGCCGAAGGCGACGCCAGAAGTGCTCGTGGCGCTCGCCGACAAACGACTTTACGAGGCCAAAGCCAGCGGTCGCAACTGCGTGCGCGGAGGTGCAATCGTGTCGACTACCGGGCAAGACCATGTCTGACAATACCGACCTTCGCGTGCTGCTCGTGGATGACGATCCGGCGGTGATGCGCGCCTACCGGGCCGTGCTCACACGTCATGGTGCCACGGTGAATACCGCCTCCAATGGCAGGGAGGCTGCCGGGCAAGTCAAGGCGGGCTCGTTCGACGTGATCGTCAGCGACGTGTCGATGCCCGAGATGAGCGGGATTGACTTTCTCAAGGTCGTACGCGCACACGATCTCGACGTGCCGGTGATCCTGATGACCGGTGAGCCAAGTCTCGAATCGGCAGTTCGCGCCGTCGAGTACGGCGCCTTTCGATACATGGCGAAGCCCGTCGCCAGTCAGGAGCTCTGGGACACCGTGCTGCGTGCCGCCAGGCTGCACGCGATGGCAAAGCTCAAACGCGAGGCGCTGGAGCTTCGCGACAGCGGGCGATTGCGGCTCGGCGAGCATGCCGCGCTCGAGGTCCGCTTTTCCTCGGCCCTCGACCTCATCTGGATGGCCTTTCAGCCGATCGTCAGCTGGCGCGAGCGCTGCGTCTTCGGCTACGAGGCGCTCCTGCGATCGGGCGAGCCGCAGATGAACAACCCCGCAGACATTCTCGACGGAGGCGAGAGGCTCGGGCGGCTGCACGAGCTCGGCCGAACGGTTCGTGCCCACGTTGCCATAGCCGCGCCCGAGGCTCCCGCCGAGGCCGCGCTGTTCGTCAATCTGCACTCGGCCGATCTCGGCGACGAGGACCTTTATTCGGCCGACGCGCCGCTCTCGAAGATCGCGAACCGGGTCGTGTTGGAGATCACGGAACGCGCGTCGCTACACGGGATCAGTGACGTCCCGGGCCGCGTGGCCCGGCTCAAGGCGCTCGGGTTTCGGATCGCCATCGACGACCTTGGCGCCGGCTACGCCGGGCTCACGAGCTTCACACAGCTCGAACCCGAGTTCGCGAAGCTCGACATGTCCCTCATTCGTGGCGTCGACGTGGACTCGCGGCGCCAGAGCATCGTTCGGTCGATGAAGAAGCTGTGCGACGAGCTGGGCATGCTCGTCATTGCCGAGGGAGCCGAGACGCCGGGGGAACGCGACATGCTCGCAGAGCTGGGCTGCGACCTTCTCCAGGGCTACCTGTTTGCGAGGCCCGAGCGAGGGTTCATGGCGCCGCGCTGGTGAGCGCGGGCGCGGGCGCGGACTCGAGCGCGGGCGCGGGCGCGGGCGCGGGCGCGGGCGCGGGCGCGGGCGCGGGCGCGGGCGCGGGCGCGGGCGCGGGCGCGGGCGCGAGGTGGAGCGTCGGGACGAACTGAGTCGCTCGCTCGGGTGGGACAGCGTGGCGCCGTGCTCGGACGCGTCAAGGCCGAGCCGCCGGCGGGAGCCGGCGGTGCTTCGCCGAAGA
>Ga0302325_10035110_pt1 | contig 10252 bp, 9 predicted proteins | sample Palsa_T0_2_FD_201948 | JGI IMG/M metagenome (GOLD analysis project Ga0302325, IMG submission 201948) | Peat permafrost microbial communities from Stordalen Mire near Abisko, Sweden - Palsa_T0_2 | ecosystem: Environmental > Terrestrial > Soil > Palsa > Peat permafrost | place: Sweden: Abisko...
GGTATCGCCGGTTGTCGTACCTTGAGAATTCGAGGGCGAATCAAGGGGCACCGGTGAGGTGCTGAACTTTGTCGTAGGCCAATAACCACTGGCAGCGTCATTTGGACTGCAAGGTGACTGATTCTGCTGGTATATCTGGACCGAGCTGTAGGTGAAGGACGAGTCGGTCGAATTCAACAAGCTATAGGAGTCAATCTCCAGAGCAAACACATTGTTCGGGGCTACACCATATGCCTGATAAAACCCTCCTTCGCATCCAGCACCGCTGCGAAAATCGGGCCCATCATATCCGGGTTGCGTGCTTGTGTTGTTGAGGGTGAATACCACATTCTGGCCGTTAGGCACAAAGGTGAAGGTAGAAGTGAACGCTTCATCATTCACAGCGGTTTGATAGTCAAATCCGTAACCGTTATGCCCCGATCCGAACGGAACAAAGTTAGCCTCCGTTCCGTTGAAAGCTATATTCGCACCAAACTGCTGGAATGGCGTGCTGCTACTATTGCTGGCTCCGCAGATGCTGCCCGAGCTGGTCGCAGCAAAGCCTTGGCAGTTAAAGATGCTCTGCGCACGAGACGCTAGAGGGCTCACAAGCAGCAGGATCAAAGCGATTCGCTTTATCATTTGACGGAAATCCCCACAGCCGCAAATGGCCCTGCTGTCGCTAACGGAAGAGTCGGCGCCGTTACATTTGTGGTTACTGATCGCGATAGATCCCCTCCACCTCTAAACCGGACGCCTCAGAGGCTCGAATTTTCAGGCAATACGATAGCTGAAGGAACTTCGGAGAGACAAAATGAGCTCGAAGCTTCCACCAGGATTGGGATGTCCATTTATCCGCCTTAGTATAAGGCTGAGCTAGAACCTCGGTGTAAACCATCTATGTACAGGCATCCGACAAAAGTTGCATTCCCACTCTGCGCCGGCTTGCATGCCTATATGGGGAAAATGCCATGTAATAACGACCCGCAACCGTCGACATTCGATCACATATTAAACATGAGTTGAAACTCTGGTTGTGGACAAACTCCAGCGACGGTTCCCCAGAGATGGTCGAGAACGAGTTTCCCCGGGTCCGCGTGTTGAGGAGCACTAGTAAACCTCAGCTTTGGTGCTGCGAACAATCTCGCCATTCAGGCGGCTGGAGGACGCTACGTGGTCCTACTCAATTCGGATGCATTTTTATGTCCCGGCTCACTGAGGGCGGCCGTGAACAACACGAATCTACATCCCGAGGTGGCAGTAGCCGGCGGTCAGCTTGTGGGGCGGGTCTTCTCCTGGCAACCCTTCGCACGCATGTTCCCCAGCATCCTCGTGCTCACCGGCCTTGCGTCTATCCCAAAGTCGCGATTTTTCGGACATTTTGATAGAACTTGGGCTGACCAAGTCAGGATCGGCCCAGATAAATATAGGTTCCGGGTGCAATCATCTGCACCAAGGTGCCGGAAAAAGAGATTGACCTTTGCCGCCGCATCAGGAGGGCTGGCAACAAGGTCTGGTATTGGCCCGATATCCTGATAATCTACATACCAGAACATGATTTCTCCGTTAACGAATTTGGCTTTGTGGCGGTGCCTAAATCGCAGAGAAGAGGGCGGAAAAATCGACGACGAAAACGACCCGAGCGACGCGATGAAGAAGCAGCTTCGGGTTCTTTACGCAGTTGGCCCTGGCGACGTAGTTGGGACGCACCGCGATCTTTCCGACGATGAGATATCGATCTGCTTCTCGAGGTTGTTTCTTGACTGGTGTGATGAATCTGGAGCTCACGCTCACCTAATATCATGGCACACTCGACGGGATAGCTTTCGAAGTGCTAGATACTTTATCGAAAACTACCCTAAACCTTCTCTTTATTATCAGAGGGGGGTCAACCACCACTTCGGCTCGATCGCCTATGGTCTGAACGTTGTAGCGAAATCATTCCGAGAACGACCCTGCGTTGTGGTCATCGACTCCGGTACTTCGCATTGGATTGTTTTTTCGCTGTTGTCGTTTCTGCGAATTCCAGTCATTGCAGTGATGCATAGCACGCTTTGGCCAATGGGATTCCCACCTAAGCGAAAGGTTGACCGTCTGCTTCGTTGGTTGGACGGTCTGTTCTTTCGGCGTTTTGCTGCAGCCACCGTTTGTGTTTCCCCCGAGTGTGAACGGCAGGTCCGCCAAGTGGCTCGGGTCCTCAAGGGGCCAATGTACCAATGCCGTGCACAGTTCAGGCCCGACCTTATGAGCCGGATCACTCCTGTTCCACCCCACGAGATCAGGCCCTTCAGAGTTCTATTCGTGGGGAGATTGGAAGTATCCAAGGGTGTCTTTTTGATCCTTTCGGCTGCAGAGTGTTTGGAAAGGGAGATGCCAGGTGAGTTCAGATGGAAGATCGTTGGTGGCGGCTCCTCATTCGAAGCGCTCACGCGCCAAGTCGTGGAAAGAAATCTAGGTCATGTGATCGAGGTTACAGGGCGGCTGCCACGCCACCAGGCTCTAGAGGCTTACGGCTGGGCGCACTCCATGATCGTGCCCACTACCGAGCGCTATTCGGAAGGCCTGGCTATGACAGCCGCCGAAGCAGTGCTCGCAGGGCGACCGGTTGTGGTGAGCAAGGTTGTGCCAGCCTGGGAAGTCCTCGGCGATGCGGCGATCCGGGCCGAAACCGGCGACGTTGATAGTTTTGTGGAGGCATTCCGAAGGCTCGCGCTCGATAGCGGGTATTATGACCGTTGCAGGCGGGCAACCTCATCCGCACAACAGCAGTTCTATCAAGTCTCAGAAGGATTGGGTGCTGTAGTCGGCCGTGCCATCCGAGCCGCCACTAGATCAAAGGACGATACCGAATAGTGTCCAATGCGCCCGCAGGACTCAGTGCTCAAACGCCTTCTAGTCGCCGAGCACCGTCGATTGGGTGTCTGCTGACGGTCCTAATTGACCGTGAGCCTAATCGTTGCCGTGCCCTGTAGGGTTCCCGAGGTTGCGGTTACCGTCACCGTCGAAGTAGTAGGAGTAGGTGTCGGTGTCGGAGTGGACGTGGGTGATGTCGCGCCACCACCTCCGCTGCCCCCTCCGCAGCCAACGAGAAGTCCGAGGCAGACACTAGCTAGCGCCACCATCAGCCAATGATGCCAGCCGCGCCGAGTTCTCCATCCGAACAGGCCAACCGTCAAAGCCAGCGCAGTGAACGGGAGAAATGGTCGGGGTTCCGGCCGTAAGGCAGAAGACTGCGCGCCGGCCGAGATCGTGAGCTCTGTCGTTGCTGCTGCGCCCGAGGGTGTGACCGTCGAAGGGCTGAAAGAGCAAGTCGCTCCGGCCGGCAGCCCGGAGCACGTAAAACTTACGGGGGAATCGAACCCGTTCTCAGGTGTCACTGTCACCGTAACCGTCGCCTCGCCGCTGGCGTCAGCCGTGAGCGAGGCTGGCGAAGCACCTATTGTGAAGCTTGGGAGGGAGGTTATAGTGTAGGCCGCCGACGCGACTGCGCTGTTGGTGTCGCCGGTGGCGACCGCAATTGCCTCCAACGTCTCCGTCGAGCTCACCGTAATGGAGCCGGTGTACTGAGTCGAGGACGTGCTGGGCGTAGTTCCGTTGGTCGTGTAATAGATGGTTGCGCCCGCAGTAGCGTCGGAGATGGTCACTGACTGCACGGAGGTATAGGTCCCGGCGGCGAGTGAGAAGGTCGGCGTTGCAACCGAGGGTAGCGAGGAGGTGATGGTGTAGGCAGCGGACGCGACCGCGCTGTTAGTGTCGCCAGTGGCTACCGCGATCGCCTCCAGCGTCTCCGTCGAGCTCACCGCAATGGGGCCGGTGTACTCCGTCGAGGATGGGGTCGGCGTACTTCCGTTGGTCGTGTAGTAGATGGTTGCGCCCGCAGTAGCATCGGAGATGGTCACCGACTGCACGGAGGTATAGGTCCCGGCGGCGGGTGAAAAGGCCGGCGTTGCAACCGACGGTGGCGCGTAGGTTATGTTGTACGCCGCGAAAGCAACCATGCTTGCAGTGTCGCCCGTGGCTACGGCGATTGCCTTCAGCGTCTCCGTAGCGCTCACGGTAATGGGCCCGGTGTACATGGTCGACGACGTGGTAGGCGTCGTCCCGTTGGTCGTGTAATAGATGGTTGCGCCAACGGTAACATCCGAGATGGTCACTGACTGCGCGGAGGTATAGGGCCCGCCGGCGGGCGAGAAGGTCGGCGTTGCAACCACAGGTACCAAGCTTATCGTGTAGTTAGCGGACGCGACTGTGCTATTGTTTTCACCCGTGGCGGCCGCAATCGCTTGTAGCGTCTCTGACGAGCTCACTACTATGGGACCGGTGTAGTCGGTCGAGGATGTGGTAGGTGTCGTCCCGTTGGTCGTGTAATAGATGGTTGCACCCGCGGTAGCATCGGAGATGGTCACCGACTGCACAGAGGTATAGATCCCGGGCACAGGTGAGAAGATCGGCGTCGCAACCACAGGCACCAAATTTATGGTGTAAGCAGCGGACCCAACCGAGCTGTTGGTTCCGCCCGAGGATACCGCGACAGCCTTGAGCGTCTCCGTCGAACTAAGCGTAATGGGACCCGTGTACCTGGTCGAGGACGAAGACGGCGTAGTTCCGTCTGTCGTGTAGTAGATGGTTACACCCGAGACGGTATCGGAGATGGTCACCGACTGCGCGGAGGTATAGGTCCCGGCGGAGGGTAAGAATGTCGGCGTTGCGACCGATGTCTGTATTACATAATTGACGCTCGCTACAGGGCTGTCGTCATACCCTGTTCCTCCAGCGACCGCGTAGAGAGTCTCACTGGATGGAACTGTGATTGGCCCCGTATATAGCGTTCCGCTAGCACAACTCGCTATGCCGTTCGTTGCCGGAGTTCCGGCTGTGTTGTAACAAATGACTGCTCCAGATGAGGAGGTTGACGAGGTAACACTTTGCGCTCCTGAATACGTTCCAGAGGCAGGAGAGAAGACGGGGATAGCAGCCTGCCCCGGTGATTCCACCGTGTAAGTCCAGCTCGAAAGGCTCTGGGTGACGGTGGCGGCTCCCGTAGACCCTCCAAACCCGACGTAGGCGGTACTGCCTCCGACCAATGCGGGAATGTTCGCCGTGTAACTGTTCGTGTAGGTGGCTCCCGTCACCGTATCGGTCACTGTTTCCGTGAGCACCGTGCCGTTGTAGGTGAGTGTGGCACGCATCAGATCGCCGCTCGCCATATTGATGCCGGAAGGGGCCATGTCGAATTGCGGGTTGTTGGGCGCCTGTGGGTAGGTTCCACCCGTGTAAAATCCGGTAAGGTTTGCTCCAGTGGAACTTGTCTGTGCATCGTACAGATCCAATTTGACTAAGATTGAGTTTATGGCAGCACAATCTGTGTTTCCAGTACCTCCGCACTGTGACCAGGAAAGTTGCGCTCCCGAACCGCCGGAGTAGGTATAGCCCGGAAACGAAGGGTTGCTAGTGCTGATAATCATGAACCCAAAGCCGTCGCCGCAATCTGTGGGGCAAGTCTCGGTGAAGTTGAAGGTGGTCGTAAAAGCCTGCACGTTTACAGGAGTCTCGTACCATGCATTATCGGCCGCGCTGGTTGTACCCGTTGTTGTCAACTGTATAGTCGAACCGACAAGGGACGCGCCGCCTTCCAGCCATATCTGCCCTGAAGAGCTGACAAAGCCGTTAGGATAATTGATGACCTGTGCATGTGCCGCTTCCGCAGGAGTGACTGCGTTGATGAGCAGCAGTAGACAGAAGAGGACAGTAACCCAGACGATCGACCTCAAGGAGGAAGCAAAGGATCTAAATATACGCGGAGGATGCAAGATCATTAGCCACGCTCCCTCAGACCCAAAGCGATTTTGTCCGGTCCTCACATTTGAGGGAACCAAGGACCAATCGAGCTCAACTGTAGCGACAAGAATCAGTCTGCCCCGGGGGTCTGATCTCTGCTCATCAAGCAGCAGCTGAGGCAGCTACTCGCTTTGTCAAAATAATCGTTCTCGAAGTATAGAGCCATAAACATCCATTGGAACAAAGGTATTTTGTAAATCGCGCCAGACTAAGGCATGCAACCCGTGGGTCCCGCTTGCAACTGTCTCGTCTCAATCATTTGTTAAGCGCGACTCAACATCGCTGAACCAGCGCGTCTGGCGCGCAGAAGCGCCAATGCCCGGACTGCAGCCATAGCACCCACCTGATTCTGGTTGCATTGAGTCCGGAAACGGGGCAGGCTAAACTAATCCAGGTTAATTTCGCACTGCATCAGAAGACTTGCTGCAGAATATCTCCAAAAAATCAGGAATTAATGCCGTGACTAGGGAAGCTTATACCTACGAGTTGTCCATCGTGATCGTGTCGTACAACACGAAGGATCTGTTACGCGAGTGTCTTCAGACAGTGCAAACCGAAGCGGCCGGCATAAGCACTGAAATCATCCTCGTTGACAACAACTCGAGCGACGGCTCTCCGCAGATGGTTGAGACTGAGTTTCCGACTGTAAAAGTTATACGCAGCGTTATCAATCTTGGATTTGGTGCGGCCAATAATCTTGCCCTGGAAGCCGCTCAAGGGCGCTACATTGTCCTGCTGAATTCGGATGCATTTCTATCTACCGGCTCCCTCAGGATCGCCCGCGACCGCATGGATGCCCATCCCCGCGCGGCGCTTGCCGGCGCACGTCTTGTGGGCCGGGATTTCTCGTGGCAACCCTCGGCCCGCATGTTTCCCCATGTCCTCAGCGATGCTCTGGTGATGACTGGTTTGGCGGCAAAGTATCCGAAATCAAGATTTTTTGGACATTTCGACCGGACCTGGGCAGATCCCTTACAACCATCGCAAGCCGACTGGGTCCCGGGCGCCTTCTCGATTATTCGCGCAGAAGTGCTTGACACGATAGGTTTCTTCGATCCCCGCTTCTTCATGTATGGAGAAGAAGTCGACTTGTGCCGCCGGATCAAAAATGGGGGATACGAAATCTGGTATTGGCCGGATATTGTGGTGACACACATCGGCGGAGAGTCTTCGCGCCAGATGAGAGATGGTGGGGCCGGCGCACAGGTCGTAAATTGGCGAATGCGCAGTACTCTGCTCTACTACAGGAAGCACCACGGCGGCATGGCGTTGCTAGCCAAATGGCTTGAGGTTGTTCTATATCGCATCTCCGCGTTGCGCAATCGCTTTAGTAGTGACCCACTGCGGCAGGCTCGTAGCCGAGCGCGCATGAATCTCGCCGCGGCTATGCAGTCGGCGTGGATTGAGACGGAGGGTGGCCGCACGTCTCCACCCCGGCCATGGTGAGGCGGGAAACGTCCAAGATGACAATCAAGCGTGGCATCAAGACTTCCCTAAGCACCCTACTCTCAGGACTTCTGCGCATCACAGCTCCGCTGCGAGAAGGAGCCGGACGCATATACGCCCACGCTCTTCTCGCTGCGACTTTGCGCGAACCGCTGCCCGCTTCTGTCATCGTCCTGGGTAAGATCTCAATCCATGGAACCGGTCGCATTTACATCGGAGAGAATGTGTTACTGTACCCGGACGTCCATTTGGAAACCCAGGAAAATGCCCGGATCGAGATTGGAGACGGCGTCGTGATTTCGCGCGGGACACACGTCGTAGCCGTGGCTGGGGTGATCATCGGCAGAGGCACCATGATCGGTGAATACACGAGCATCCGTGATGCAAATCATACTCGTGATCCCGACCAGCCCATTCGCGACTCTGGCTATATTGCCGAACCGATCGAGATCGGCGAGGAGGTCTGGTTGGGACGCGGCGTAGCCGTTCTCCGGGGAGTCCGGATTGGCGACAATGCAACCGTCGGCGCCAATGCAGTCGTGACTCGAGATGTACCGGAGGGCGTAACGGTGGTGGGCATCCCTGCAATGCCAATTTCCTGGAGCGTGACCGACACGCAATAAGTCAAGGATGTTCCGCTGCGCACCAAAGGTCACATCAAATTTGAAGAAGGGTGCTTCTTTAAAACGAGTTGCCAGCGCGAGGTCAAACTGTCGGAAGACCAAGCGCCCGGGATTGGGTTTATCGCAGTTCGAGCAAGATTCCGATCGAAGTCATGGTGCATGACAGTATCCACAGAAGACTTACTGCCATCACCCCGCCCGATGAATAGTATAAGACGGAGTCCACGGCATGGTGAGATACCACCTCGATAGACCACACAATTAGCGACAGCAACACCCCCGAGACCGCCAGAAGAGCGCCGACCCTCCCGCGATAGAACCGCCAAGCGACGAGCAACCCTAACAGCAAGATTCCGCCGAGGATGAAAACGGCAATCTCTTGTGGCAATTTTCGAGCCCCATATTCATCGTGACGCTGCGCAAAACCGGCGAACACGTCGTGTAGCATCCAACGCCAACTAAAAGCAATGTCGAGCAGAAAAACGCTTTCGATGAGGGCCAACAGCGCGGCAAGTTGCGAGGATCGCCCGGCCTTGGTCTTGATCCAGGCTATGCCGCAACAGGTGCAGGCGGTTCCATACGCCGCCAAACCAGCCGCACGCGTCGGATTTAGCCATCCTTGGCTTGTTATCATGAACACCGTGATTCCCTTCTACAACTGAACTACTGCTTCAGGAAGGTTTAATGATTTCACCTTGGATAGCGTTCCTAGCATGGGCCCCGATCAGCGTGTATTTCTTCCTACGCTACTCTGTTCGCGTGGCGGTGCTGGTCAATTTTATTGCGGGCTGGGCGGTGCTGCCCTCCGCCTCCTATACGCCTACCACGGCTCTATTCCCCTACTGGATATTGGGCGCATGCCTGCCCTCAAACTACTTCTTCACTAAGGCTAGCGTGACCGGAATTACCTGTCTTATTGGCATCTTGCTGGTCGACCGCGGAATCTTCAGTCAATTTCAGCTCAACTTCTGGGATTTGCCAATGGTGGTCTGGTGCACGGTCCCGCTCCTCTCTGCAATCGCCAACTCCCAGGCGGCGTTTATCCCCGCGCTTCGCAGCGAACTCTACCAGACACTGGCTTGGGGCGTCCCGTATTTAGCCGGGCGCCTCTATTTCAACGATACGGAGTCTCTCGGATTGGCCGCTAAAGCCTTTGTTTTTGCGGGTGTGGCCTACGTTCCCGTGTGCCTGATCGAGATCTTTACCGGGCCCCAGATCTATGCTCATCTGTACGGTTACGAACCCTACCGCTGGATAGGCGCACAGCGTTACATCGGGTTCCGTCCGGTGGGTTTGCTGGAAGACGGAAATCAGCTCGGTATTTGGATGGCGACTTCCGCTCTGATTGCGATCTGGCTCTGGAGACACCGTCTAGCCAACGCCATTTTCGGCATTCCAATTGCCTGGATCAGCGCCATCCTTTTGTTCGTCACACTCCTCTGCCAGTCCGGCGGGAGTATCGTTCTCCTGTTCTCCCTGCTTCCCTTTGTTTTCGTGCGCAAAAGCTATCTTCCGCGCGTCCTGGCGGCGCTGCTCCTAGTGGGAATTGTTGGTTCCATCGGTCTCCGTCTAACCAATGCCATATCGTTAAAGTCGCTGGTCGCACACAACCCAGCGGCATATGCAAGCGCCCGCTTCTTGAAACAGATTAAACGCGGCTCCTTTGGATGGCGGCTTTCCCAGGACGAACAACATGTCACCAGCGCGCTCGAGAAACCGCTTCTGGGCTCGGGTCAGTGGGACTGGTGGAGGGCGAGTTCATCGCGCCCATGGGGCCTATGGCTCCTGGTATTTGGGATGTATGGCACGGTTGGATTGCTTGCCCTGGAGTGCCTTCAACTACTCCCCGTGGCACGCGTCTCGTGGGCATCTTTTGGCCGCGGGGCTCCCGAGGGGTCCGAACTTCGCAGCGCGCTCGCCGCAGCCATTCTTATGTCTGCTATCGATAATCTGCTGAATGGATCGATGATCCTTCCCTTATTGTTGGTGATTGGCGGGTTGAGCGCTTCAAGCTTTGCCCTCCCCTCAAGTGTGACGTCTCCAGGGCGACGCCTCCCGCGAAGGAACTGGGAGCCCAGGAGTCGAACGTCGTCCCCCATTCGACAGTTTCTCGCCGCAGAACATCTGAACACGCGATGAAGACGGCGTGGTCAACCAACGACATAGAAGATGCTCCGCAACCGAGGCTGCAGCCGCGACTAGCTTATCTCTTGAGTATTTACCCAGCGATTTCACACACGTTTTTTCTTAACGAAATTGCCGGGCTGAGGAGGCTCGGCTTCGCCATTGACGTTGCCTCCATCAACCGGCCGGAGCGGGCAGCCGGACCTGCTTCGGCTCTTGAGGCAAGTGAACTGAAAACCACG
>Ga0302325_10035111_pt1 | contig 10252 bp, 11 predicted proteins | sample Palsa_T0_2_FD_201948 | JGI IMG/M metagenome (GOLD analysis project Ga0302325, IMG submission 201948) | Peat permafrost microbial communities from Stordalen Mire near Abisko, Sweden - Palsa_T0_2 | ecosystem: Environmental > Terrestrial > Soil > Palsa > Peat permafrost | place: Sweden: Abisko...
AACCGACTTGCTCTGGTTATTACTTAGTTATATTAGGCGATATTAAATGCAGTGGAAAACATGTATAATAACACTGCCGATATTCTGAAACTTGATTAATCGAGATCCTCTTGAACGAGATTGTTTGGGGATATATTCCAGCTCCTCGGGTGCTGACGGCGCCCGGTAGAATCAAGGGATCTTTTGCGATGTCCTCCCGTATTCTCTCTGACACCAATGGATGTCCAGACTGATCTCAACCACATAGCAATGATGGGAAGAAGCAAAAGTTGCGATCCTGCAATACTGGGTCCCGAATCTCTTTGATACCTGTTAGAACTAGTGACAAGAGCTGAAGAACTGCCAAGCGTCGCCGGAGAATCAGGATTTGGATAGGCTCGAGGTTGGAGATGGAACGTCTTGGGAGTGTTGATCGTATCCAGCGTAAGATCTGGGAGAGTCTGATGCGTGGCAGGTTCCTCAGCGTACGATTCGAGCGAGAATGGTTCTTCTCGCTTATGATTCTTTTTGGCTTTGCATTAGCTCTGTAAAAACGGAGATATACTCTTTGTTTTCCTCTTTGATGGTTTGGAAGCGTCAGGCGCCGGAATCATGGGAGGATATTTAGACAATTTTTCCGTATCCAGTTGATTGAATTCCCCAAAGCCAGTCAAATACTCCGCCGGGCTGTTTGGAGGAGGTAAACTGTGAGCTTCCTCATCATGTTTCAAAATTCCTGATATCAGATCAAGCCTTGCAAAGTGAAGAGAAACCTTTGGGAGGAAGAGTAGGTGCTTTAGGCGGTGGAACCTTCCCAGGGCGGATCGGATCTGAAGGATATCGATTGACCTTCTCAATAACTGGTTCCCGCCAATGTACATGAGGAACGGATGAAAGCGGCGTATATTGATAGATTGTATCAACAGGAGGCTCTTTCCAGTGAACACTGAGACCTGCTCTTAGAAAAGCTTTAGCGAGTAAATACTATCACGATTGGTATTTTTGCCAATTGTATGGCTGGAAGGGTCCATTCCCGAGTTTAAAGGGTCCAACTGAGTGTCCTGAGTTCCGATGGCCATGAGAATGACTGCGGTATGTTAAGAGAGGGCTTTAGTCAAAGAATTTTTCCTGGACGTAGGTGAGAGCTATATATCTTTGATTGAAAATCACGTTCGTCAATCAAACATGAAACCGATCAGTGTTCATGGAATGAGTTTCGTGATCAGATTGGAAAATCGCTACCATACAGTAATGCTAATTAACGCCCACGGACAATACCTTGCTGCTAAATGCTAATCAACTCCTGTGTGAAAAATCTATTCTCCCAGAACCGTATTCCTCCAATTGTAACATCTCTACACAAAACTCCTCTCTCTTCCGCGGTCTACACTATTAACAACCACATCACCTGGAACCACAGAACGGGGGTAAGGGATATACATATAATAGTTCCATAGCTATGCCGAAGCTCCATTGAAAGTTCCCGCCTACTTCTAAGCCTGTAACTCCGTTTTGTTGGCTCGCCACAAATCTCAGTATATTGCGTTCAACGGCTTCATCGGAGGCAGCCGAATCTTGAACAACGACCAACCCCGATTTAAAAGTCTTCACTCGCACTGGTAACCGTAGTCTTGAAAACATGGCACATGCCTTGGCCAAATCCGATGGACTCACCAATGCTAAATCATCAGATCGTTCTCCTTATGAAGGGAACATACAAACTCCTCTAGCACGATTATATATCGCGAATAAATCAATCAAGGAAATTATTCCACCTTCCTTTCTCAGTATACTTTCGTTTTCGCCACGAGAAGGTTGAGTTAGGAATTCGGCTATTTGGCGTGCTAGTTCCGCATAATAAGCATCTTGACCTCCGGCAATTTCCTTCGTGACAATAGGTGTACTCAATCCAAGTAGTTCAGTACTCTCCGTTAAGGCTAGTCTGGCGTCCTGGGAGGTAGATGTCGGTGCGGAGGATAACTTTGTGGCGAATTGTTCGGCTAGAGCAATCAAATCTTTTGCTCTTGCCATTAATGCTTCTAAATCCTGGAAGGAAGATTGTATCACCGCATCATTTTGTAATCGCATTGCTGCTGACGCGCGTTCTAGGCCGTTTATACCAATGGTTTTTGTAGGCTGTAGTTCCTTGAATGGCACATCATTCGCAGATGGTGTTTCTTTCTACGATCAATACCCCATCATTACAATAACAGTACATTCCATGCTTCTTGTGACATGGCCGATTTCAACCGCTCCAAGAAAAGTTTCTCTCCTCCAGCACGAAAAGAAAGACGGACGTAATTGCGTTCTTCGGTGCTTGTATTATACGTAGGCGCGGGACTTACTCCCCTGTCAATTGCCTCCGCCGACGCCAGTATCGGAGGCAAGTTTGGACTTATAAGCGGTTCGCCGCATATCTCACAGGCAGTCAAGGCGGGGTGATTGTGAAAAGTGCACCGAGGACAAGGAAAGAGACCATCCGCTGCTTTCTGTAGCTGTGGTCCTGTTCGTGGAGGGATGATGGGAGGAGCAAGTAATGTCGGAGGAGGCGGTTTGAGAGTCCCTGGAGGAGGTGGCATGCCACAGTTTAGACATGGTGGGATGGCGGAAGTGGAAGTGAAGTTCGAGGGGTAGGGATTTGAGAAAGTACAGTACGTACAGATCCAGTTACTCTGTGGTGGTGGAGGAGATTTCGTAGATGATGTAGCCGTAGGTTCCTGGAGTTTGAAATGCAATGTGACCTTTGGAGACGATTTTAAGAACCCAGCCTACTGTTAGAGCATATTATAAGGGAGAGTACAGATGTCTCTATCTTGGCAATTTGAGCTAGATCGACGCCTGTCGAGTATAACATCGGCTTGATTTCGTCCACATAACATACTCGATGCGTAGTCAAGTAAATAGTCCCATCCTGATGATTAGGCGATTTAAATTTCCTGTCATTAGTGTTGCCACATACAGAACACAAATCGTACCCATCATATAAGCCGACCGAGTTCTGGACGAACAGAATAGCTTCGCCGTCCAAAAGAGCTGGTCGACCGGCGGAGGTTCGATCGATACTTCGCCATCGATTCATTTCGATACATTCACCGCATATAGTTAAATATGCTTTCGAGACAGATAGCGCTATTGCAGACTTGGCATGTCATAAACTCATGTGAAAATGCAAGCCAAGGCAAGGCTGCTTATAATTAATCGGCGATACAGGCAACGACACCGTTGATCCGTCTCAAGCAGCGGTCGATCGCCATTTCGGAACCTCGCGAAATCCCTGAAATAACTCCAGCTGCAATGGACTCTCCTAGCTTTATCTTGAGTTCCCGCTTAATACCGGCGATCAGAAAAGTTTTGGCAACGTTCCCACTTGAGTCGAGTTGCCATGTCGTTCTTTGGCAGAGGACAATCTTCGCCGACTCCAGCACCAAGCACAAGTCAGCCTGTACCGTCTAATACAGACACAAAGAATGTGCTTATTGACAATATACGGAGGGAGATGGCTGTGAATACTGCCCAGACGCTGATTGAAGTTTGGCCTCCCACCGCAATGTTGCTGACTGCTTAGGCTATAAATCGGAATTGTTTTGAGAGATGTGTTCCTACTCCAGGGGCTAAACTCGATAACACAGAACAGGTAATATTCTTCCAAACTTGGAATAACTCTAGACCTGTCTATCTCGATGTATGGACAAATACATGGAAACATGGAACAACGGTATATCCATCCATCGTGGACTTTCATTGACTAGTAGTCTCCCGAGCATACGTATCCAGAGTCACCAAAGAAACTTCCGAAACCAATATTACTTCCGGCGGAGTCAGTTACTAAGTATATATATATACCCTCCTCTCATATATTTCTCGAGAATTGGAAATGGAAGAGCATCCATGATACTCGGATGAAATTTTATGCTACGCTATGAGCGAGAAATGCCATCTCTTCAACAAGGGGTCTATGTTTCTATCTATCGTCTTGGATTGCCGGGGACGTTTCCGGGAGGGGGAGATGGTAATCTCTTCTGTTGAGCTCTGTCCGCGAATTCTCTTACGATGATCCCGCATTCGACTTCTTTGCATAAATCTGTTCTTCGTGCCTGGGGCAATTCCTTCAAGAACTCCAGTCCACTCGCTCTAATAATCAGACATCTGCCCGTGACATGTAAAACTGTAGAGAAACGCGATTGGAAGAACATTTAAGGGAGTGGGGGGATACCGTTCAACAGCTTCAATGGGCGTGAGAAACGTGGTCAACGCAGTAGAATTGTTAATCTCCTGGTTCGGCAGGACAAATGCCCCCACGGCAACATGACTTGAATTTTCCGTTGGCTCCGCAACGATGACTTTGAAGAAATGCGTTGGCACTGCAACAGACGGAGGCGATCCAATGACTTCGTAGGATACTCGCCATTTCCCATCCGGGTATTGTCGGGGTAGGTACAAGGGCCCTGTGTAAATCTGAACATTGGCGTACTTTTGAGTCAATCTACGACAAAAGTCTTCGAAATGTGCCCAGTCTAAGTTAGTCAAGTATATGGGACAATTGTACAATCCCTGTTGAAGCCATCGCCGACCTAGAGTCAGTCGCATGAGATGCACAGGGGATACCTGCGGACACATATTAGTCAAGTAAAATGTCTCATTCATGGCTTCTTGAGACAATTTGGCATCTGCTGCAGGAACCTGCGCTTAGTTTCCTGCTGCTCATGGAGTGGTACCTGGTGACCTCGATCATATCCGCTGCGAAAGTAATCGGACAACTTTGCGCGGAATTTCTCTGGAACGGCCGGGTCCTCAATAAACACACTATTTTTCCGATCACCGATTTTCTTCTGCAATTGTTCTTTGGTAATCTCCTCCACGACCTACCGTCAGCCCCGCCACGGCAAACATATCCCCACCCAGGCAGGATTTCTCATCCGTCTGTCATAACAAGAAGCAAACGCGAGACGATTGCCAATATCATGAACCGGTCCCGGATTCCCATACCTGAGCAGTCGTTGAAGTTCTATCCATTAGCAGATATTGGTGCATGGGAAAGTTGTTGTACGCACCCTGTTTGACTGGCTCTGCGATCAGGACATCTCGTCGTAACGCTGGCGGTGCAGCTTTAGCTGGCTGTTGAGGAGGCGGTGGGGGAGGAACATCTCGTCGCGTGCCGTACACGATTGCGCCACCGGCGAGACAGCCTACTGCAAATAATGCCGCGGCTTCGATGACGCGGGACATTTTGCGGATGGCGAGGACGACGCGAGAGAGATGCAGGAGGGTCCTTGACAGCAAAGACCGGCGATCTTTTAGCACGTTGGAATTTTGGAGATTTTTCGTTGCCTGGGTGATCTGATCTATGGACAAAGGCCGAAAGTTGAAAGGAATACTACATGCTGTCCTTTCAAATTCACTTAGTGCGAATGTTGCTTTTTCTAGAAAGCTTTGTGAGGGTTGAGGGGTTCGAAGTATTGGCGTCTCAAAGGCCAGCCTAAACCAGAGACCAACTACAATAAGAATTTCCTCTCTCTACAATCTAATACCAAATTGTAAACTCATGCATTGCTATGATATACCTACTTAGTGAACGTAACCTCTTCGCACCACTTATCATCGCCCATTACTCGCCCCCCACCGCCGTCCCTCTTTAAGCCCCATACTTCTGCAAATAATCCTGCAACTTCTGTGCTCCCTGTCCAAGAACCTCTTTAATATTCTGTATATCATCACCACTGGTATTCATGAACCGTCTGGCGAATTCGCGTGCATTGGCCTCCAGTTCAGAGTAATTCGCACCGCCCGGAGAGCTCAGCTCTTCCTCCTCTTCACGCCCAAAGTACTGATTCGATGAAATTGCCGTGGCGCCGTCGAATTGCTGCAGACGCGAGCGGGCCTCGGTTTCGGCGGAGGGGTCGTACGCGCCGCGACCAAAGTATTGGTCTGAGGAGATTGCTTTTTGGTTTGAAAATTTGTTGCGTGCGTACGTCTCTTCTGGTTCGGCTACTCGTTAGACGGATCTAATAGGGTTCGCGGAGAAGGGATTCAAGGGGGGTATACTTGGAGTGGAGCGAACGGAGCGGGGTGCTGATTGGGGTGCGTTGGCGACCATTCCGAATCCCAATCGCTGCATACCCATGCCCAGTCTCGCTACTTCCGGGGAGTCCTTTTGTGATGGTGTGGAGGTTTGGGAGGGTGGTTTTGAGGATATCGAGGAAGAGGTCCTGGCGACTGGTTTGATGGGGTCTGGTTTCCTTAATTCGACTTCGTCGGCTCCCCATTTTGCGATCCGTTCGGCTTCTTCTTTGGCTGCTTTCTCGGCTTCTTCAAAGGAGATGTCGTCGGTGACTTTCTTGACGGCGAGTTTTGTTGGTTTTTTTGCTCCGAGAACGCCGCCTGTTCTTCGAGCTCCGGCTGCTCCGCCGAGTTTACTTGATCGTACCGCAGAGGAAGTAGTTGTCCTGGGGACGGTGGTCTCGGCCGACAGATTTGAACTCTTAGTTGTAGTAGCGGGTTTCCCATTGCTAGCGGTGCCATTGGCAGGGGAGGGCGTTCTTCCAAGCACAGGAGGCGTAGCGGTGCGCGAAGGCGGCGGCGTAGGTTTATGCACCATGGGTTTATCCCAAGACTCGAAGAAGTCTTCCGACTTTCGTTTATCTTGTTGATTATCGGTTTCTTCCGCATCGACTGTATCGGGATGGATTCGAGCATCATTTGCCGCGCGACGTTTTAATTCGTCTTTATACGCGATTGCGGCGGTGGAGGTGTATTTGACTTTAGCGTCCTTCGAATTGAGGGCTGCGCCGCCGCCGTTTTTGTTAAAGTAGTCGGTCGCTGAAGCATTGCCGCCGACTTTCATGATACGTAGTTGGTCCCATGTCCAGGTATCTAGATTGGTGGATCTAACATTAGAGAGGATGGGAGACGCAGTACCTCACGAAGGAGATGTGGACACCGAGGTTTCTGTGGACTGAGCTGCAGTCGAGACAGATGTAGATTCCAAAGGGCACTGAACTCCATGTCGGGTTTTTGGCACCGCAATCAAAACACGTCTGTGGTTAGCAGGTAGCTGAAGGACCTATATACCTTATTGGCAGTGCCCTTTGACTTGAATTTTGTGAGCAACTGATTACTCTCGTGCTTGGAGGGCTGTTCCATGATGTCTGCAAGGCGTATAGAGAGGCCGTATTGAAGGACAACAACGTGTCTGTTGGATGTTCGGATCTCGACTTTTGAGGTCCGGTCGAAGGGGGCAAGAGAGTGAGTCAGCAGAAACGATGACCAGCCTCTGCAGCAAATTCTTCAGATTTTGGTCTGGATCTAAATTATGTGCGGTGACTCGTGTGCGGGCTGGCCAATGGGGAGTGTTGCAGGGGATTCCCATGTCTCAAGTTTTCGTGGTGTGCTGCACGTTGGTCGTTTTCACCACTTTTTTCAACGTGGCACTCCGCTTCAACGAGCTGCACTGTCTGCCCCGTCGCTCCGCCGCCATCATCGCATCCGCCCCGAAACTGTCTCCTGCAACAGCCCTCGTCTCGCGCTACACATCGACACCATTCACGTCTGCTAGGCCCTGCTCCCCGTCCCGTCCTGTCCCCGGTTACGTAAGCGTCTCTGTCGCCTGCCTCCCAAACGGTGCTTGCAGCCCTCTCCTTCCGCCGGGCCTCCTCCCCTAGTCACAGCTACGCAGTCGTCTCCGCTTGGTTTCGGCCGCTGTAGACCGGTCTAGGTACCTCCTTCCCCTTCCCTTGTCTGCGCTCCTTTGATGCAATCGTGGCTCATGCGTCCGGGTTAGGGGACGGAAAATCAATATGGTCAACCCACAACGAAACAGAAAAATCCACACGCGCAATACGCGCTTCCAGATCATCTCGGCTGCCGAGGCGGAGCATCTCGAGTTTATCGACGCTGAGCCTGAGGAAGGGGTCCGTCCTCATGACAACACAGGTGTCGACCATGAGGACCTGCAGGAACACCATCTGCAGGTCGCCCTCGATGCCGCGCAGAAGGCAGCCATGGCCGGCCGGAGTTTCAAAAAGACATTCATACCCACTCCGGACGCGTCACGGATGATATCGAACTACGACGATCTGTACAAAAAGGTCTGGAAGGAGCCGTCGACGTTGATTAGATTCTCTGCTACCGTCGAGGAATCAATAGGATTCTCGTATTGCATGGACGATGAGGATGATATATGGCTGCGCAAATTCAACAGCAGCAGGCGCTCCAAGGAAGGCCCTCTCTCGGAATTATCCTTTGAAAAGATCATGTCCAATTTCGAAGATACCACCAACGAACGGCAGCCGTATTTATCCACTGACCCCACGGTCATTGCTCCATTCGAAGAGTTCGAGCCAACGTTCGAGTATCTCAGTCTGAAAGTTCTACTACCGTATGCGCAGCATGTATATCTACATTGGAAAGAGCGACGGATAAAGCGTATGGGGAAACCCATCTCACCAACCTTGAAATTCGAAGAAAACGAGAAAGATGACAGCAACGATCCCTACATTTGTTTCCGCCGACGGGAAGTACGTCAAATACGCAAAACCCGTCGCCAAGATGCAGTCAGTTCAGAACGAATAAGACGGCTGAAGGCTGAAATGCAACAAGCCCGAGACCTGGTCTCGATGGTCTCAAGCCGGGAAAAAATGCGTGACGAAGCCCTCAAGGCAGAGAAAAATGTATTCCTAATGAGATGTAAAGTCAAGGAAGTGAAGCGGAAATTGGCGATTGTTGGAGGAGACGAGGATCTTGTTCCATTGAAGGTACTGGCATTTAGAAGCATTGCTGCGTTTGAGTCTTGGCTGACCTCCGACCCTAGAAGAAGAAGCCTATTCCGGATCTTTCGATGTCCAATGTTCGCAATGCCATACGGCCCGATGGGTCCTCTGCTGGTCCGCTTACAATGATGACGTTGAGCGAGTATCGACGGAAGAAAGCGTTACATTTGAATGCTGTGATAGAGAAGCGGTTATCGCGCAAGTTGGAACAAAACCTGGGATGGTCAGATCAGACAGAGGTTTGCTGGTGCATAGTCTTTGTTAATTGCCAGGAGGAGTACTTTGGGATGTTGTCAGATGCGTATCGATGTTTCCGGAATCTAGCGGTGCAGGAACCCGCAAGCGATGTCGAAACAGATGCAGATTCCGTGTTCTCTTCCGCTGCGTCCGTGTCTTCTGCCTCCTCGGCGGGCTCTTCCTACTCTACACGTAGTGTAAGTCGGTATCGCCAACGCTATGGACGCGGCGGTCGGGTATACGTCGATCGAACACTCACAATGGACGAGAAGGAAAATCTCGAGAGAACGGACCTGAAGGAAATGCTGGATCCGGTCCGGGAAGAACGATGGAGATTCGACCCCCGAGCCTGTGAAGACGAGAAGCCCGTGACCCTAGACGAATTCTCGATCCAGTATCCCCCCTCTAAACACATATCCCTAACAAGCAGACAAATCGCGTATAGAGCAAGGCTTCTCCCTCCACGTGTCCAACAGACCATCCCCGGGACCATCCGCGTCAGCTCCGGCACCATGTCGAGCCCGCTGCTGACCCGCCCGACCCTCATCAGCCCCTCGACATCTCGCCAATCTCTCGCCTTTCAAACGCCGAAATAAACCTCTCGTCGGCGTCTCGCAGCTGTCATGTATGTACAAACAAATTATAAGGATATCGCAACTCACGTACCGACTGAGTTTTGTATGAGCGGAAATTGAACACGGTTTTTTTAGTTGGTTGGTGATTCTTCTGGTGGGTTTTGCGGGAGGGATTGCAGCACGGTATATTGCTGTATTTGACATAATAACAAAAAGATTTGGGGGAGGGGAATTATTGGTTTGCACATCGGCGGTTAGGTAGATTGGGAGCTGTACGTACCCGTGAATCAACTTCACTTTTACATAAACGCATTACATATTTGACTTTGATCGTTAATATGGCCTTTGACTGTGACCGTATGTATCGGCGTATACTATGTGGCCGGATCTTGCAGACGATATTTATATTGAATTGTTTTGCCCATCAATATCATGCTAGTACCCGCAGATGCCTATGAACATTCCCCCCCTTTTCCAGCAGCTAGCTCACTTCTTACCCCCCTGATCAAACCCCCATTTTATCCCAAACAGTCCCTTCCCCGAGTTACCCGGCTGCGCACTCGAAGCAGCAGCACTCTTCGACCGATCGGCAACATTCTCCAAATAAATCCGTTTTGGTGCAAAGCCCGGTACTTCCATTAACACACTCCCCTCAAAGGCAAGCATACAAGGCTCAAACTCGACAAATAAATACCG
>Ga0302325_10035112_pt1 | contig 10252 bp, 11 predicted proteins | sample Palsa_T0_2_FD_201948 | JGI IMG/M metagenome (GOLD analysis project Ga0302325, IMG submission 201948) | Peat permafrost microbial communities from Stordalen Mire near Abisko, Sweden - Palsa_T0_2 | ecosystem: Environmental > Terrestrial > Soil > Palsa > Peat permafrost | place: Sweden: Abisko...
GCGGCTTGGCCGCGTTGAGCGCTGAGAGCCTGCTTCCGCCACCTCCGCCAGATCCAGGTTCGCCGTATCCTCCGGGCGGCTTGACCGCGTTGAGTGCTGAGAGCCTGTTGCCGCCACCTCCGCCAGATCCAGGTTCGCCGTATCCTCCGGGCGGCTTGACCGCGTTGAGTGCTGAGAACCTGTTGCCGCCACCTCCGCCAGACCCCGGTTCGCCCTATCCTCCAGGCGGCGTGGCGTTGCACGCTGCCTAATTCGCGTCGCCGAGCCAAGTCGCACGACACGGCTGGCTAACTTCGTGATGGCAGTTCGGGCTTGGTGCCAGGGGCTAATTCTTCTTCACTCCACTGAAGCCGTGGCAACCTGAACGACGAAAAGAGGACTCATTTTGTCCCTTTTAGCCTAATAACTGTGGAAGAATCAGTGTGGAGGCTTTTCTGTTTTCGTCCATTCTTCTGATGAGGGCTGTGTGGGGCCTTGAGATAGTGCTCGCGTGCCTCGTCCTGGGAAAGCTGTTCAGGCTCAGGTTACACGGCGTTTATCGGGTTTTCGCGGCGTTTCTCATGGTTGAGATCCCGATGCTGGTGGTCAGCCTGGGCGCTGGCCGCTGGTTCCCGATCGACTACCGAGTCTGGTGGTTGGTGATGCGGATTCCCTACTGGACCTTGTATGTATGGATGGTGTATGCGCTTCTGCAGGCCGTCATGTACGAGTATCCGGGTGTGCACAGGCTGTCCGCGAAGGTCTTGAACGGCTCGATCGCGGTGGCCGCCGTCGTCGGAACCCTGACCGCGGCGCGGTCGCTGTACCTGCTGAGGCTGAACAGCGATGTCTGGCAGCGGCTCGAGACGGGTGGCGCGGCACTGGAACGAACGGCCTCAGTGGCGTGCTTGATTTTGCTGCTGGGGGTGCTCGGCTTTCTGCTCTGGTTCCCGGTTGAGGTTCCGCGAAATCTGGTAGTGTTTAGCATCACTTACGTCGTCTTTTTTGCGGCGAACGTGGCCTCTTATTCGCTTTATTCGCCAAGCAGCTTTCTGGCGGTCGGCTGGAGCGTATTGATTGTTTCCTGCCTGTGTTATTTTTGCTTCCTGGTGTCCCTGACCGAGGCTGGCGAACACGCACCGGCCCGGATTGGACACAGTTGGAAGCCTGCCGACCAGGAGCGGCTATTGGAGCAGCTGGGCGCGCTGAATGCGGCTGTGCTGGGCGCGGGAAGGCAGCGAACTGGGGATTGGCGTGTGTAATCTTCGTAACATTCAGAAATAAGCAAAGAAATCCGTGTCGCGCGGTGAGTTTTAGTTGAAATCACCTTCCATTCACGATATGCTTCAGTACGGAGAGCCCTTTTTGACGAGTTCTATCTTGTTGGTTTTGGCCATCGTTCTTGGACCTAGCGCGGTGGTCTTAGTGCCCATGCTGCGGCGCTTCTTCTTTAAACAAGCAATTGGCGAAATCACTCCCCAGTGGCTTGAGGAGTATTCCCCAGACCGCTATCGGAGCATGGCGAATCTGCTCGCGAACGACGATTTTTCTTTTCTTTTGCGGCAGCCCGGCTTTGAGCTAAAACTTTATCGGAAGCTGCGACGCGAGCGTCTTGCGATTTTCCGGCAATACCTGGATCGCCTGGTGCTCGATTTCAGGCGGCTGCACCTGACTGCGCGGATGCTGACGGCTCAGAATCGCGAAGACTCAACTGAGATTGCCCAGAGACTCTTCAAGCTTCAGTTGGATTTCAACCTTGCACTGATGCGCACGGAGTTCGAGTACAGTCTGTGCCGCTACGGGCTGGCCACAGTTCACGTTCAACGCCTCATTGAACCACTTCGCTCCCTCAGCGAAGCGCTTCCGGGGTACGCGTCGCCTTCGTATTCGCTAGCCACACAGTGACGCTTGAGCGTTAACGGCTCTTTTGAGCGGATTCCTCCACAAATCGCTTGAGTTCCGCCTTGGCGTGCTTATATTGCGGGAAATCCCGCTCCGCTTTCTTAAACTCCGGAGTGTGAACGCAACGGCGCATGGGGCGGTATTCGGTGGGAAACCGCATGTGGAGCATCTCGTGGAACAGCACGAATTTCACGGCGATCGAAGGGGCATCCGGTGAATCGAGGACGCTGCTGACGACAATTGTGTTGTGCGAGGGGTCATAGTGGCCCAGCGCCGTGCGAGACACTCGCACGCTCCAACCCAGCCGCGGCGGCGGCATCAATCCACCGAAGTGAGTGAGGTTGAGTTCGTCGAATAGCGCCGCCAGATCGAAGTGCCGGCCCTTGGCAGCTCGGAGCAGCTTGCGGCCTCGCTCCTGCCGCGCTTCGTGAAGACGCGAGCGGACATCGGCGCGATTCAGGTAGCGGCGATACACTGCCATCTGATTGCGATCCGGCCGGCGCCGGATTAGCTTGGCCACCAGAATGTGGGCCAAGGCCTCCTGTACGGGCGCCGGAGCGTTCTCGAGCAAATCGCTGATCTCAACCAGCAAATGGCCCGCGGCGAGGCGGATGCGGCTATTGGCATTAGCGTAAGGCCGGAACCGGACCTCGATGGAAGGCAGGGGTGAACGCGGCGTTAGGCCGTGCAGAATGCGCTCGTACATCTGCTCTGGCGCTTCAAAGAACAGCGCGGCTTGAACCAGCATTGCTCAGAATGTAACACGCTAACGAGTTCGATGGACAGAATTGGCAGGGGCTGATTGGCAGGGGCCTGGCCGCGCTACTCGGCAGCGGATGCCTGTGCGGCGGCAACGGACCGGGAAGACGGGGGGCGGCGTGAGGCGCGCTCACGGGCGGCTTCGAGCCGGTCATATTCGCGCAGGACGCGATCCACATAGGTCTGCGTTTCCTCGATTGGCGGCACCTCGTGAAACCGGTCGACTGCGGCGGGGCCGGCATTGTAGGCAGCGAGCGCGAGCCTGGCCTCACCGCGATAGCGAATCAAGAGCTGCCTCAAGTATTGAGCGCCGCCAAACGCGTTGGCGCGGGGATCTTCCGGGACGATGCCAAGGGCGGCGGCGGTTGCGGGCATGATCTGCATGAGTCCCACTGCCCCTTTGGGCGATATTGCGGCAGACAGAAAAGAGGATTCCACTTTGGCCACGCTGAGCACCAGCGCGGGTGGGAGGCCGGCATCTTCGGCGGCCTCGGCCAGCAGCGCCTTGGTTTGGGGAAGGCTGGATGCGGTAAAGAAGCTCACCGCCGGAGGAGACGCGGGCGCGGGATCCGTGACCGTTTCCGCCGGGATGGGTTCGATGGACAAGACGGCCTGCCGCTGGACCTGGATAGCGCCGCCGGGTTGGAGCAACACATACTGGGTTCCGTCCAGGCGATGGGCGTCGACTGTCATCTGAAACCCGCTGGAGAAAGTGACGAGTTCGGCGGCGTCGAGCGTCAGAGAGAGAACCATCGCAACAAGCGTGCAGGCCGCTAGACGAAGTACACAGCACCGTTCCGAGCCGCGACCAGAGGGAGCGGTGTGTGTGAAAGTCATCATCCTAAGTGCGAATGTAGCTGCTTAGGCAGAGACAGCTGTTGCCTCCACGCTGGAAGTGCTTTGGTCTGGCTCGACAGGCTCGCCGGGCTCAGCCATCAGGAGTTCGTGTTCGAGCAAGGTGACGCAAACCAGGGACTTAATCGCAATCTCAGCCAGAGTGCTGGCTTTGCCGTAGCGTGTCGAGAAGAGGTCTGAGGTGTCTTGCAGCTGTTTACGAATCGACGCCAGGTAACGGACCATCGCCGTATGTTCTTCCCGGCTTAGCGGGTAATGCACTGTTGGCTCCTGTCTCCTGCCTTGCGAGGCACTCACATGCCCGGGCCTGGCATCGAAAACGTACGAACTTTAAGCCGGGAGCCTCCCACCATGCTTCTTTACAGTGTAGACCCAAACACCAGCCATGAAAAGAGGGCTTGAGCGAGTTTCGGGCGAAAATAACCGCGCCGGGCGGATTGTGCTCCCTATGACGCTACAATGCGCAGGTGACGAACCGCACCGTTCTAACCTGCACGGAGTGCCAGACCGGATACGACTCGACTCGCTTGCGGAATCTGTGCGATTGCGGCGGCCCATTGTTCGTCCAATACGATCTGGAGGCCATCCGCCGGGCGAATCCTTCCGCCGCGAAGCTCGTGGATGAATCGCGGGCTGACATGTGGAGATACGCAAAGGTTTTGCCGGCCGAGGCATCCGACGCCGTGACGCTCGGCGAAGGCTGGACGCCGCTGCTACGACTCGAGACTCTCGGTTCCAGGCTGGGGTGCGCGCGCGTTCTGTTGAAAGACGAAGGCCTGAATCCGACCGGATCGTTCAAGGCGCGCGGCCTGTCGGCGGCGGTGACGATGGCGCGGCTGCTGGGCGCGCGAAAACTGGCGATTCCCTCCGCGGGAAACGCGGCGGGAGCCATGGCGGCCTACGCCAGCGCGGCTCAGTTGGAAGCTCACATCTTCATGCCGCAGGATGTGCCGCAATCGAATTTCCTGGAATGCAAGGCCTACGGAGCAGCGGTCACGCTGGTGAATGGATTGATCAGCGATTGCGCGCGAATCGTCGCAGAGCGCAAGGAGCAAGAGGGTTGGTACGACGTGAGCACGTTGAAGGAGCCTTATCGGATTGAAGGCAAGAAAACAATGGGCTACGAACTGGCCGAACAGCTCGGCTGGCGGCTGCCGGATGCGATCCTTTACCCCTGCGGCGGCGGCGTCGGGCTGATCGGTATGTGGAAGGCCTTCGACGAGATGGAGGCGCTTGGCCTGATCGGGCGCAAGCGGCCCAGGATGATCGCCGTGCAAGCGGCGGGATGCGAGCCGATCACTCGGGCCTTTGAGCAAGCGGCGTCGCGCAGCCAGTTTTATGAGAATGCGCACACCGTCGCCAGCGGCTTGCGTGTGCCGAAACCAATAGGCGACTTCCTGGTGCTGCGCGCAATTCGGGAAAGCGGGGGCACGGCGGTCTCTGTCTCAGACGAGGAGATGATGGATTCGGCGGTGGAGCTTGCCTCGAGTGAAGGGTTGTTCGTGGCGCCGGAGGGCGGCGCCTGCGTTGCCGCGCTAAGAAAGCTGGTTGCCGCCGGCGCTCTTCAGGCGGACGACGAGATCGTGATCTACAACACCGGGTCTGGCTTGAAGTACCTGGAGGCGTACGGCACCCGCTACCCGCGCCTGCTCTCCGGGGAGCAGGATAAATTGGGTGGGCTGATCACGCCCCGATGAAGAACAGAGACGAAGAAAATAAACGTCACTCCTGCCGTTAACCGTGATTTTTGCGTGGGTTCCTCGCGCCGGTTTTCTGTGCGATTATAGATTTGTAGTTTTGGTGTGTTGTCAGTTCCCTCAGGAAAGCCCCCTCGTGTATTGGCCGGTTATCCCCACAGAAAGCAACCCCGGAACACAGTTAAGGAGAACGTGAGTGACTAAGCTCTTCGTAGGCAATCTGCCCTACAAAGCGACGGAAAGTGATTTGAGCGCCTTTTTTGCGGAAGCAGGCATTCAAGTGGATAGCGTAAACATTTTACGGGACCGTTTTAGCGGTGAAGCCCGGGGTTTTGGTTTTGTCGAGATTCAGGATCCTGCGCTGGCCGTGCAGGCCGCACAGACCTGCAACGGCCGGCAGTTGCTCGGCCGCCCACTGGTGGTGAACGAGGCCCGTCCCATGGAGCGCCGGGAGCGCGGCAACGGCGGTGGTGGCGGCGGTGGGCACCAACAGCGCGATTTCGGTGGCAGCAAGAACCGCTGGTAGGTTTGTTTCTCTACTAGCGCTAGCCCCAAGCTGACGCAGCTCGGCGCTGAGCCGCATGGGGCTGTCCATGCGGGCATTTCGGGAAGCTGCGACAACCGACACGATGGTCACAGCATCGAATACGAAACCAAGTCTTTCTCGCCGGGCGTTTGCGAGCGGCGCCGCGGCCGGTTTCGCCGCTTCTTTCTTTGCCGGTTCAGCCCGCGCGGCCGCCTCCGCATATCCGCCCAGCCTCGCCTACGCTGCCACCTATAGTTCGCCCGCCGGACCCGAAGGAAGCAAGGGCCGCGGCCAAGGCATTTATTTGTTTGCCATGGACCCGGAAACCGGCGCACTCGAGCAGCGGGCCATGACTCCGAACGGGGCGAACCCATCCTGGCTGGCGATTGGCGGGAAGGGAGCCTTTCTGTACTCGGCCAATGAGACGGCGACGTTTGAAGGGCGGAAGTCGGGTTCGGTCAGCGCCTATCGAATTGATCCCGCAGGCGGCCTGAGCCTCATCAACACGGTGAGCTCCGAGGGGGCGGGCCCGTGCCACTTGAGCGTACATCCCGGCGGCAAGTATGTGCTGGTGGCGAATTATGCCGGCGGCACAGTGGCGGTGTTGCCAATTGACGCAAACGGCGGGCTGCTGGGCTTCACCTGCGCGATAAAGGACCAAGGTTCCGCCGGACCCGAGAGATCCACGTCGGCGCCTCCGGGCAGCTTCGCCATCAGCGGCCATGAAGCAGCGCATGCGCACATGATTCAGGCCGACCCCAGCGGCCGGTTTGTGCTGGCGAGCGATTTGGGGCTCGACCGCATCACGGTCTGGAGATTCGACGCCGAACACGGCAAGCTGGTGGAGCCCGCGCACTTTCCACTGCCGCCCGGCGACGGGCCGCGGCACTTCACCTTTCACCCCAACGGCCGGTGGCTCTATTCGCTGCAGGAAGAGGCCTCGACCCTCGTGTTCTGGGACTTTGACTCCTCGAACGGAAAACTGAGCGCGAAGCAAAGCCTGTCGAGCCTGCCAAAGGAATTCACCGGAACCAATTTCACATCTGAGGTGGCAATCTCACCCGGCGGCAGGTTCCTATACGCGGCCAACCGCCTGCACAACAGCATTTCGTTCTTTTCGATAGCCGGCGATGGGCGGCTGACGTTTTTGGGTGAAGAGTGGACTCGCGGGGATTATCCGCGCAGTTTCACGATTGACCCGACTGGCCGGTTTCTATATTGCTCGAACCAGCGCAGCGACGCCATTACTACATTCCGCGTCGATCGCGAACGGGGCGGGCTCGAGTTCACCGGCCGGTACACACCGATTGGGACGCCCGCTATGCTTGCCTTCCTGCCGCGGTAATGCTAGTTCGCCAGGCCGGCGAGCCCCGGGTTCACGCACGCTCGAGTATCTTCAGAATCGCCGCGGCGTCGTTCGCCACCACCCGGGGGCAATTGGCGAACCTTCCCACAATCGGCGGCCCCTGCGGCGTCTTCAACGCTCCCGTATGGTAACGGTAAATATAATCGGGATCCTTCAAGACATTCCCGGTCAAAACCGCCAGCACGTTCTCTCCTCTTCCGATCACGCCTCGCTCGACCAGTTTTCGAATTCCCGCCAGAGTAGCCGCCGAAGCCGGTTCGCACCCAATCCCCGATTTCCCAATCACCGCCTTGGCGTCGCCAATCTCCTGTTCCGTCGCCACCTCCGCCACGCCGCCGGTCTCCTGAATGATGCGCATCGCTTTGGGCCAGGAAACCGGGTCGCCAATGCGAATGGCGGTGGCAAGCGTTTCCGGATGCGCGACTGCGTGGAAACCCTTTTGCGTATCTTTCAAGAATTCGTAGAAAGGCGCCGAGCCACTGGCTTGCACCACCGCGATCCGAGGCAGTCTGGGGATCAATCCCAGATTGCGGGCCTCGATTAAGCCTTTGCCAAAGGCAGACGCGTTGCCAAGATTGCCGCCGGGCATGACGACCCAGTCCGGAACAGACCAATCCAACTGGTCCAATAGCTCGATGGCCATGCTCTTCTGGCCCTCGATCCGGAAGGGATTGATGGAATTGAGCAGGTATACGTCCGCGCGTTCGCAAAGTTCCCGAACCAGAGCCAGAATCTGATCGAAGTTCGCCTGCACCTCGAGCGTGACGGCGCCATATTCGAGCGCCTGCGCCAGTTTCCCGAAGGAGATGTTGCCGTGCGGCAGGAAGACCACCGGCGTCAAACCGCCGGCGCTGGCGTAGGCGGCCATCGATGCTGACGTGTTTCCGGTGGAAACGCATGCCACGCGCGTCTTGCCGAGCCTTCGCGCCTGGGCGACTCCAGCGGTCATGCCGTTGTCTTTGAAAGAGCCCGTGGGGTTGAATCCCTGGTGCTTGAAGCTGATGTTCTCCAGGCCGGCGTACTCCGCGGCGAGCGCGGACGAAAGAATGGGAGTGTTGCCTTCGCGGAGCGTGACCACATGTTGCGGCCGGTCCAGGAACGGCAGCATTTCGCGGTATCGCCAAACGCCGCTTTGGCTCAAGGGGTGGTTATCCATCCTCCTTGCGCGCCAGAGCTGTTTCCACGTATCGGTCCTAGCTAGTGACCAGTCGTAGCCTACTTCCAGTAAGCCGCCGCAGCCTCGGCATTGATACAGGACATCGCTGAGCGCATAGCGCGCGCGGCAGTTCTGCTCAATGCACACAAGACGGGCCGAAGCTGCGAGTGGTTCGCAGCCTTCGGCGTAGAACGAGGCGGAAACATCGCCCGCGGCCGCTTCGAGAGTCGAGGAGGTGGGCATGGAAATCTCATTATAAAGTCCGGTTAGAGTCCGGCAGAGAACGCCCGGAGACAAGGTGCGTGCAAGGGAAGACTCTTTCGCTTCGGAACGGGGCTCGGCGACTGGCGCGCGTTCCCCATTGCTTGCGCAATGCGCTATTTTCTAACGCCAGTGTCAGGGCTAGAACGGCGTCATTCGAGGCTGGCCAGTAACTGATCGGCGGCGTCAGCGGTCTCCGAATCGTCCAAAGGGCCGGAATCGAACGGCACTACCAGAAGCTGGGCTGTTTGGCTACTCATACCCCCCGGCATTAAGCGCTGAACGAACTCCCGCAGCCGCAGGTGGATTTCACGTGCGGGTTGCTGAACTTGAAGCCAGAGCCCTCGAAAGTCTCGACATAGTCGACTTCGGCGCCATCCAGGTAGAGCATCGAGGCGGAATCCACGAATACTTTCAAATCGCCGAAGCGGTAGGTTTTGTCGAGCATGGAAGGGGCATTCTCGAAAGCCATCGAATAGCTGAACCCCGAGCATCCGCCGCCGACCACGGCAATCCTCAGCCCAGACGGCTTGGGTTCCTGCATGCTGAGGATCTCATTGACTTTATCAACCGCTTTCTCTGTGAGCTGAATCATTGCGAATACTCCCTCTCCTCTAGTTTAATACGAAAGCACGACCGTTTTGGCCGGGATTCACGTCACTTGGGGCGTCCGGCTCGAATACAGCGTACAACACCCAACCTATGGTTGCCAATGCCTCCAACGTGCCCAAGATACACTTGGTTCAGAGGCAACCCACGGCGCACAGGCCGCCCCAGTTCAAAGATTCGTTTCCCCTTCAGTCTGTTGCAACGGAATTCGGGCCGCTTGCGTCTGGAAGCGCATGAGTGGGCTGAGCACATCGATACCTTTCCCGCTGGTCGGGAGAGAAACCCGGGCGAAGGCCAAATTGGATCATAAGACCACCGAGGAAGCAGCGCTGGTCCGCCGGGTTCAGGCCCGTGATGAAATCGCGTTTCGAGAGGTTGTCGAGCGGTTTCAATCCAAGGTCTACTCCATCATCTACGGAATTCTTCGCAACCGGAACGACGCCGAAGATATCGCCCAGCAGGTTTTCGCCAAGATCTACTTTTCGATCGGCAGCTTCGACTTTCGCAGTTCTCTGCTGACCTGGATTTATAAGATCACCGTGAACGAATGCTACGACTACCTGCGCAAGAAGCGGGTGCGGAAGCTGGTTTACGAAAGTGATTTTTCGGCCGAAGAATCGCTGCGAATGGAAAACTCCGAGCCGGCCACGGATCCGGCCCCGGCCAACGACGAGCGGGTTGCCAGGCACGATCTGGTGGTGAAGCTGCTTGAAAAGATTTCGGCGGAGGACCGGTCGCTCATCCTGCTGAAGGAAGTCGAAGGCCACTCCGTGGAAGAGCTGTCCCAAATGACGGGTTTGAATGAGAATACAATCAAGGTGAAACTGTTCCGTGCCCGGCAGAAGCTGGTGAAAGCCGCTAAACGCCTGGGTCATTACACGGGTTCAGCGTAAGTGTTATATCAGAAGAGCGGGCAATAAGACCCGCAACGACGGTTTGAATTTTTTGAGGGAATTATGCATCGCGTGATTCAGGATCGTTTGGAAAAGATCCTTCAGGCGAAGGATCGGCTGAAAGGTGTTACTGAGCTGTCAGGTGTTACCGGACTGACAGGGGTTACCGGACTGACAGGTGTTGCCGAGCTCACAGGTGTTACCGAGGTGGACGAGCATCTGAGCAACTGTGCCGAGTGTGCGCGGGAA
>Ga0302325_10035113_pt1 | contig 10252 bp, 12 predicted proteins | sample Palsa_T0_2_FD_201948 | JGI IMG/M metagenome (GOLD analysis project Ga0302325, IMG submission 201948) | Peat permafrost microbial communities from Stordalen Mire near Abisko, Sweden - Palsa_T0_2 | ecosystem: Environmental > Terrestrial > Soil > Palsa > Peat permafrost | place: Sweden: Abisko...
GCAGTTAATATCTAGAAGGGTGACAATACCATAAAGTCCAGAGACGATCGATTTGTCCATGGTGGAGATAGAAAGCTGGATCTCCTGAAGAAGTGAAGAGATCTCCGCCTGGATCACCACTTCGGACTGTCAGTTATTGGACGCAATAGAGAATCTGCAGGGCCAACTTACGCAATGGTGAAGTGGCCACCACCATGAGGACCGAGATCACCAGTTCCCAGAAAACCTTCCAAGTCAGACTGGAAGTCGTATACCGTCTTGCGCTCGGTCATCAAGTCTGTGCGATTCTAGTCTCAGCCATTATCCACATGTTCGGGTCAAAAAGTTTTACCATAGATTCTTGTGTAGTTGCAATACTTCTCGGAGCAGTATGGACCAATGTCTCTTTTCAAGCATCGAGGGTTGTATCCAAAACCTTTGTCAGGCCCAACAGTTGCGTTGGGAAGCCCAATAGGTCCCAGGTTCACAGTCATGTTTGCGAAAGGACCGGTCTGCACACAACCACCACCGAGCCCCGGTTCAAGATAAATGATAGGATTCACGCCTTTATAGGGTGGGTAAAGTACTAGCCCTGGATGGCCAGGAATGTATTCACCGTTTCCACCCATGCTATATGCATCACCATTGAAGATTGGAGAATTCTGTGGTGCAGCTGCGTATTTCGACCAATCCCAATACTGCAATTCGTTAGCTGTTGACTTCGAATGGCACATCAAGACATCGAACCGGCTGGTACCCAGTGTAACCACACTCGGTACGGAGTGCATTTTCGTAATGCCAGACATAGTATCTGTGCCATCCTAAAAAGGGGCCAGAGAAATGGATGTATAGTGTCTGGTTTTGGTGGGTAGCTACGAAATCGTCGAACTGTTATTTGTCAGCTTTGGTGGCGATCACTGGGCATTACACCAACTCTTGATCGGACACCCGGGACAAGTGACGATGGCGTGAATGGCTGCTTCTGCTGAAGACAGAGCACTGCATCGGTGTATGCCTTTCGATCAGCTTCGGTAAGACTTCCACTGCAAAATCAAGGTTAAACAGCGCCAAGGCGGTTTGTTCCAAGTGGCTTACAATTCGTGGCGGTATGCAATATTTTGCCTAGTACAACTGGCTTGGATACCGCGTCTCTTGAGCGCGGCTTCTTGCACATCAAGTGAATTCAGGATGTCTTCCGTTGTCCGACTGAATAGAGCTGCCAGCGCGGCTTCGGGGTCAGACGCTGCATTGATGGCGCCTGTAAGGCATGACAGCACTGTCAAAGCGGGCAGGGCGGAGATCCTCATTGCGCAAATGGAATGATCGCAGTATTAAGAAAGGGCTGAGTATTGTGAAGCGACTTTCGACCTGGCAAGATCGGGTCCTATAAGACCTCGAAGGAGCTGTCAGATTATTCGTAGGATCCTATTCTGCCCGAAGTCCTCATATGGCACAGTACGTCAATCGGCCCTCCTATTGGACCGGTGCTAGGAGCTGGATTCTCCTGCAACTGATTCATCACCTTATTGCCTACAATAATGTAGCTAAAGTATTGAAATTAATCTATACTGGGATTTTGGCGCGCAGATAGTGTTGGAAACAATGGAGACAATGAATACTTGTTGAAAGGAGGATGCAGGGACAGCCATGTCGGTTAACCAATTGCCGGACGGTCCGCGAGCCATTTTCCCGGCGGCTCTTCTGCGGGACTATATATCATTTGCTAGAAAAAGGATCTAATGCAAGTAGGTTGAGAAGACGCTGGGAATAGAAAAGCCCTAGAACCAGTTTAGAAGGTCGCTCCCAATGATGCTTACACCGAAAGCTCGGATGATTGAGTTGTCTATTTTAGCTTCACATATCAGCGAGGATCGCTGAGCGAAAGGTCCATATTGCCCCGCGTCGACAAGGTGAGGTGGGGGCAAACCCCTGAACAAACAAGATGGAGAGAGGAGAAACAGTTTCCCCAGATCCACCAGGGAAAGGAAGCTTGAATTTGAGGGGCTAATAATTGGTGGATTTGACATGCATGAAGCAAGTTTCTGCTGACGGGGTCAACCCAGCTCAGACTTAGAACAGCCAATCATGGACACCAGTATTATACCACCATCCACGCCGCATGTATTCGCGAGTGGACCGGCATCCCATGACTTTGGAGGCTGCGGCGTCATTGACCTCGGCGGGAGGCTCCGGTGGACACCGGATTGGACACCTGCAATGCCCACCTATATCTCGGGGAGGGGCGTTGCTATTGAATGCATATGCACACCTTGCCTACTGTATGAATTTTTGTATGAGGAAAACCCCACAGCAACAGCGGGGCGACATACCGTATGATGTACGTGCACGGGTCTAATTCGATGTGGTCTACCCTCTTTACAGTACCGAAGCCCAGGATGGCGACATATGATGTACGTGCACTGGTAAGCTGGTGTGTCCACCCTGTTTATAGCTAGTTGTAAAAACCTCAGCCTAGTAGTTTAACTGTGGTAGTGCAGTCTAGAAAGTTCTAAGTCTAGTTCAACGCAGTTTTTTAAACCGAAGTTCCCCCCCAAATAGTTTAAATCGCAGTTTAATTGTAGTTTAGTAGTTAAATTGCAATTTTCCCCAGTTTAGTGCAAGAAGGCTAAACTGCAGGCAATTTAGTGTACTTAAAATGCACCGTAGTTTGGAAATCAAAATCTAAACCGCAGTCTCAAACTGCAGTTTACACTATTCGCTACCCTGTCCAGGATACCTCTATGGGGGTTCCTAAAGTATTAGTTAAGATGAGGGGGTAAAAATGTGAAGATAGGTGCACCCAAGAAAAGTGTTGGGGAAGCCTCACTAGCGTCCAAACCCGAGGTTTCTACACCTAGCTGTAAGGATACCGAAGCCCAGCAGCTCTTCGCATGTTGCAGAACGCAGCATGCAGAAAACGACAAAAGTAGTTTTCTCCACCGACGCACGTCCCAGCGCTACCCCGGATGTTGTTCTGACCAACAAACCATGTCTCTCGCCTGGGGAACTTGGGGAGCGACTTCCGGCCCCCCCTGAAAAACGACCTTGGAGATTTCTGCACGGAATGTATCCCGATTCCCGATTCAGCCCACGATAACGTCGTATTGGGGCGATCCCAACTTTTCAGTGGGCTTGAGCTCTGATCGCAATGATAGTCCACGAGGCTGAGCAGGGCCAGAAGTATATCTACTGCACAAGTAAGCATCAAGTTACAAGACAGCACTGTTTTCATCTATTGAGAACATTGTGCCTGAGAATGCCATGGATCGTCAGTACAGTACAGTAGTAGGTCGGTGGCTGGAGGTTCGCGGGCACTCGTTCCCGAAGCCACGAATCGGACACAATTCCCATTTCCCAAAGGCTTGAGCCTTGAGTTCTCCTTGAACCGATGGCTTTTTTGCTTTTAGCCGTCAAGCATTTGAGAGGGTCACGTTAATTTACGAATCCAAGGGTTTCAATGTTTCATTCCTCAATTAGCGACGCCTCGGGTTCATTTGCGGAAGATAACCTTACCGCACCCGACAAAATCCCTCTCCACGCCTTCGTCACACATATGTACGAAGTACCTCTAGGATCTACTCTCGGGCACCAAATATCACGCGTCCGTGCGATGAAGCCTCTCATGTCAAACTAACGAAGATAGCAGGAGGGCTGAATCCTTTCAAATTTCTTTCGAAGAGGAGAAGCAAGAAAGCTGCAAGATACAGAAACTGAGGAAGATCCGAAGATCTGATCTGGGATTCGATAATATGGTAGAGTGGTCAGTGCGACAGACCGAGGGACAACTGGTAGGTAGAGAATACAGACGACTTCGCCGCACTCCCGAGGGGGACCTTCAAAACCATATCTGTGGCAATTTGGTCTTCAAGTACCGGACCCGCTCTTCAAACTTCTTGAGGTCTCAGACTCGATCGTCTTGAAAAGTGGAAACTTCTGTTTTTCCTTCTCAAAACTCTATCGCCAGATCAATACCCACCGTCAAACCCAATGACTGACGCGGCTCCTCTTGCTGGTTATGGTGGCCCAGACATCAATCGTGGGCCGATGATCCTCGCCTCCACCGGCGTGGTGACAGCATTTGCCTTCATCGCTGTTGTGCTGAGAATGTATGTGAGAGCCGTAATAATCAAGTCTGTGGGATGGGACGACAAAATTATAGTGATGGCAATGGTAAGCAGCCTATCGCGGCCCCGGTCGCATATTTACGCAGCCGCTGAGCCGCTCTTTGAATATATTAACTGACGCACGCTATTTAGACCTTGTCGTTAATTGGCATGTTCATTGTCATTCCTGAAGTATACTATGGGGCAGGCCGACATGCGTACTTTCTAGCAGTTGATCTAGCCAAGCAAGAATATGGCCTCTACCTCAATTTCATCAGCCAGCCGGTCTTTAACGTTGCTGTCGCGCTGGTTAAAGTCAGTGTTGGTCTCTTCTTGTTGCGACTCACCCCTTCGCAATTCTTCCACCGCTTCATCTGGTGCATGCAGGCTTTTATGGCTATCTATACTACGGTAGCTGTTGGTATGTATCATTTCCTAAGTTGCGTCTGCTACGTTACTGATCTGGGCTGCAGTCACCATCCTTACCCAATGCCGTCCTTTGAGAGTAATATGGGACTCTTCAGTCAAAAATGCTGTCTGTTTCTCGCCACGTGGTTTAAAGGCTTGTGCATATGCCAATGCTGGTAAGTAATTCCCCCGAAAGGTATATGTAGTTCATGATTGTAACATTATTTAGCTTGCTCTATCCTTGCTGATCTCGTCTTTGCGTTACTACCAATTCCAATGCTATGGAACGTTAAGATCAATATCCGGGTGAAGATCGCTATCCTTGGCATCCTGAGTTTGGGTCTCTTGTATGTATCCCTCTTTCTAAAACTTTCTTCCACCCATAATTAAGGTAAATACCGAGACTAACATGCCGATTTTGATTAGTGCTCTAGCAGCATGCATCGTCAAAGTCTACTACCTCTCCTCCTACGGTTATTACGGCGATTTCCTCTGGGACAGCGTCAACATCACCATCTGGACATCCTGCGAACTCAACATTGGCATCTTCGCCGCCTCCATCGCCACCCTGCGCCCCCTTTTCCGCTCCGTCCTCCAAGGCTCCACCGTCAGCAGCGGATACGACTCCAAAGACCCAAAGTCCCTCGACAAGAGCGGCTTTGTCAAACACATCAGCAATTCTCGTGGCACAAGCAAGATCGGGCGCAGTAATACGAGCAAGGACGATGGGTTCGAGATGTATGGCAGTGTTACCACAGCGAACGGGAGGAGGACTCGTATTGATGCGGACAACGAGTCGGAAGAGGGTATCCTGCCCATGCAGAAGCCGCCGACGGGCATCAGGAAGACAATGGAAGTAATGGTGGATGAGATGCCGATGCCAATGAAGAGAAATATCGAGGACCGGGTATGAGACGACCTCCCCGCAAGATCTCAATGAAGTGGGTCGGTCGAAGAACCAAGTTTCCTTTTAGTTATGAGATGAGAAGTTGAGGCCAAGGGCTCAGATGATTAACGGCTGTATACAATTAGGCCCCGTTCGTTTTTGCGATTTCGCGAAACCGGGTCAAATTTGGTATAATGCGCATTTGGCCAAATCGCGTAGCTTGGCAATTTTATGAAAGCACCTCAAGAGGTACTCTCGCAAAACCATAGTATAAAAGGTTTTTATACAAAATTTGGCCGACTTAAAAGCGGTTTTGTGAAATCGCGAAATCTAAAACGAACACCCCTTAGCATACCTGCGATTTCGCGAAATTTGCGAAAACGAACGGGGCTTTACGAAGCTCCTAAGCTAGGTTACAGTATCTTCAGCGAGGTATTTTCTTGGAATGCATGGAGGTCTCATGGCGAGGGGCATTGGGTGGATATGCTACAGTCAGACGGTCTTTACCGGTAGCTCTCAGATGAGAGATTCATAGATTTACTCTCTTGAACAAATCATATAAGTATATTTCCGAAATTCACCAGATCTTATGATGACAATGCCCTATATTCCAGTTCTCGATTTCGTGTATACGACCTTTGAAGGACAATTTTGCCCCGTTTAGGTTCCTATCGTGACCAACCAGTTGACGGGGGCGTGTTCCGACGTCCTGTCGCTCAATCCAAGCCAATCATCTTGCCCCGCAAGCTACCTATCACATTTCACATTCTGATCACCTGCTTCCAGATTGGCGTCTCTAGCGCAACCCCATCTTGTTTCCTTTTATCCAATGAAAATAATAATCTACTTCAATTCAGGGTATCTCCTTGCACGGTTCGCGCATCTAAAACGAAAATTCAGACCCGTTAAAACATACCCTTCTGCTATCTGATCGACATTCAAAACTCCCAAATCTAGTCCTCGTTCCAGAATCTTGGAACTGGGTCAACAGAAGTCACTTGGTCTCGGGGTATTGTGATAAGCTAACTACGAGGAAAAGCGCGAGCGGTGATCTCGTGGCAAGGCCAGTGGTGTGGGTGCATGTACCCCTTGCGCACAGGTACATGAGATCCTCGCAATTTTGAGTGGGAATATGATGCGTGATTGTGTTGAATGAGGAAACTCTGCGTCGGTGTAAGTTTGTGCGTATTGTGATATCCGTGCGACTTTACAGTAGGAAGTTGAAAGGGAGGGCTTTGCAAGTTGCAACGTTACATGCGTGGGTGCAGGTCAACGGCGAGGGTTAGTACCAGGATTTCTCTTCATAGAAATTTTACGAATGGCTAGAGTTTGAAGTCAAAAATAAGTAGATAGCATAGATTCCACCGAATCTATGAAGAATAATGCATGTAAGAATGAGATCAGATAAACTTTTTGAAGTCCTCTTCTCAAGTTGAAGGACCCGCAATACCAGTTCAAGTGGATGACTTCGAGGTGCACCGAAACCGGATCAGATGTCACAAGGTTGACAAATCATTCTTTATGAAACCAATTGTCGATCATAAATTGTGTAATTATGTTGCAAGTCAAGAAGTTCGGATGAGTTGCAAGAAAAGGGGCGGAGTATTCTGTACATAGGGGAGTATTTGCGGGTATCCGTGCACGTGACCTTCTGATTTTCATTTCTTTTCTGGCTTTATTCTATGGAGCTGCTCTAAGTATTCTGAATCACGGGATCTTTGCTCAAATGCGCTTTTTCATTTCAAGTAATTATTCAAATATGCTCCGTACTTATGCAACAATGTACAGTCATATCCTGTCGGGTCAGCTAGGCTTTCGCTACGGTGAAAGTGGGATTTGAGTCACTCGCAGCCCATCTCGTAGACACAGTACCTCAATATATCAAACCCCATAAAACTATCATGAAAGAAACAATTGGCATAGTCGGTGCTGGTATTACCGGTCTGGCGACCGCTTATGTCCTCTCACCCAAGTACGACGTAGTAATCATAGCTCGAGATCTTCCCGGCGACCTCGGAGTGGCCTGGGCGAGTCCATGGTACCCTCACCCTCCCCAGTCTAAACTATTGATTTCAAAGAGAAAACTAACTGAAGCAATAGGGCGGGAGCAACCTTTCACCCTCAAAGAAAAGCCACCAAGTCCCAACAGGAGATGCAAGCAACCTGCTTCAAATTCTACTGGGAACTTGCCCACCAAGACCCCTCGAGCGGCGTCAAGATCCACCCCATGACTGAATATTTCGATGACCAAAACGATGATTCAAATATCTGGTACAAGGCTCTGATGCCAGATTACCGCGTTGTCCCTGCGTCTGAACTTCCGGCAGGGGTGTCCTTGGGAGTGAAGTACACTGCAATAGCAATGAACCCCTTGTTCCTTTTACCTTGGCTCAAGACACAACTGGAGGCAAAAGGTGTCGCATTTATTCGAGCAGAAGTCAAAACCTTCGACGAAGCACGCCATATCACCAAGGCGAACATCATCGTGAATGCTTCAGGCGTTGGTGCAAGGGAACTCGCTTCAGATGCTGCTGTTCGACCAGTCAGGGGTCAAACGATGTTCGTCAAGACAGACTTCAATCAGCTTTTTATAAGAGAGGGGTCCGAATATACTTATGTTATTCCAAGGGCTGGGTCGGGTGGTGTGATCATGGGAGGTATCAAGTCTGATAGGTTAGATGCTGAGGTGGACGTGGCGTTGAAAAGTGATATTTTGAGGAGAGTCAATCACATGACGAATGGGGCGTTCGAGGGGTTGGACTTGGGAAGTGCGACAGACCTTGTTGGTTTTAGACCTGGAAGGACGACTGGAATTAGAGTGGAGAGAGAGGGTGATGTTGTTCATGCGTACGGAGCCGAGGGTGCTGGATATATTTACTCTTTTGGAGTAGCAGAAAAGGTGGGGTTGTTGATCGAAGGCGGCGGGCTGAGAGCAAAGCTGTGATGAGCCGACTCACATATATTATGATGTCATGTTTCGTGCTTCTGCGCGGATGCTTCTGCAAATCCAAACCAATTGCATTTACTGGTTGCTGCTAGTGAATATCGCCTTGATATCTGATCTGGGAACAGGAGTTAAAGTTGAACTCCTATGCTCCTAAGTCTGCCAAACGAGGAAACTCGACTACCATAGAAACTGCTACGATAATCGGCGAATGATTGTGCATACCCTTTGGGAGACTCTCTTTCTATTCACTACTTAAGACGTTTGTTATTCTGGGGCCTTAAAGAGGAACCCTTCACGCAGATCCTTTCGTTATACCCTTTCTTCACGCCTACAATGTCCAATGTGTCACGCCCTCGGACTCCAACCCAAATGGCATCCAATAAGAGAAACTACTCAATTATGATGTCCCCAATAGACAGGTAAGCCTATATCAGTCGCTTCTTTTCGATACCTATCTCTGATTGATGCTTAATAGCCGACCCTCTTCAAGTGTTCGCCTCTTCTGCTGCATGAACCTCTACCCATTGAGCACACCCCGCGGCTCCCACGACGAAACCATACTCGAATTTGCAGCCCAAATGACACAACTTGCCTCCTATCCCACGCACCGCGCCTATTGCCAAAACACAATCACAGCTTTCTTCAAGAACGCCGGCTACCTCGTCAAATACCATAAATGCCTCTATGGAGAAATTTCAGAGACTCGGTACTTTATGCCGCACCCGACAAATGGTAGTTTTCTCGAGGTCGAGGAGGAAATGGTCATTGAGAGCAGAAAAGAAGAGCACTGGAGAGAATCATTGAAGTATTTTAAGCTAAGATGCGATTCTCATCCTGGTCCTTTCTTTATTTGTCGTATTGTGCAGAGGGAGGAAAGTCCGAATAGTCCGATGACAAAGCAGACCCCTGCTGTTAAGAGGACGGAGGTATTTGATAAAATCTTCGATGAAGAGGTGATTGAAGGATGACGGATAGGTGAGAAAGAGGAGTCTTTGGGTTGGTGTCTAAAGGAGCTGTTAATACTCGGATAGTAGGGGGTGATGCACGTGTCCGCACGTTCCGACCAATCAATTGGATATGGAGCCTTCCATCCCATTTGGCTTTGAGAAACAATCCTTTCTTCATAGAATGGTAATGATACACTAGATTTTCACTATGTGCGGAGTCTTCTTGTCAGCTTAAAAACAGGTCCCACAATATAGCGTGGTGGTTTGGACCTACAAACCCGAGAACGATCTCCAATTATGGAAGTAGAGGGAAAATGGATATTGCGAGGCTTCTTGCTCCAAGTCCAAATTTCATGCATTTCTTCCAAATTATCGATAGATTCTTAGGACAAAGTCAAGCCAGCAAAATTCATAAGTGATGCTCAAACCACGTGACCAGCCCCCTCCCTACCGAGCGCTTCCAAAAATACACCCACACAAAGCTTAACTCCATCAACTCGCAGTAAATTTCTTCTACTACTAGCTCCAATTCTCCGCCAAAGCTTGGCAGTTACATTTCAAATGTATCCTTGGTAATCTGGGCCATCAGCCTCCTGCAACCATTCAGATTTAAGAACATAGACGCAAGGGGTTGTCAGCTACATCTAACAAGATTTCCTATTTCATCCGCCTGGAGCTTTATGATGTTGCTATCTCCTTTGAAACATCACGGGATATGATAAATGGTCAAACACTTATTCGTTCAATTTCGTCAATCTGCTAATGGAGGGGGCTGAGAAATTGAAAATGGCATGGCTCTCCTCAACTGCACAGGGTATTGGATAGGCAGATTTAAATGCACGGCAAGAAATTCTGATGCTATCTCACATGATCCGAGGTTTACATTGCCAATATATCTTGATGCTATCTGGATGGTCAATTGAGGGTTATAAGGCTGCGCAATGTCCCGTTTCCAGTCTACTCCCGAGTTTTCCTTCCCACG
>Ga0302325_10035114_pt1 | contig 10251 bp, 11 predicted proteins | sample Palsa_T0_2_FD_201948 | JGI IMG/M metagenome (GOLD analysis project Ga0302325, IMG submission 201948) | Peat permafrost microbial communities from Stordalen Mire near Abisko, Sweden - Palsa_T0_2 | ecosystem: Environmental > Terrestrial > Soil > Palsa > Peat permafrost | place: Sweden: Abisko...
CATTGTCCGCGGGCTGTAATTGGTCGGGTCGTCATCGTCTTGAAACGCGCCATTCGCCGTCAGGCGGCCCTGATCAGCCTCAAGCGAAACGATCGGTGTGACATTTCCCGTATAGACGAGGCCATCGGACCATCCCGGCGCCAGCGCGGGCCCGGTATACAGAGAGGTGTCGTAGCCTAGCCGCACGGAACTGCGCCCTTGCGCCTTGAGCGCTTGCGCGGTGCGGGCCGCCAGCGAGGCGAGCGTGGCTGGCCGGGGATAGTCGGAGGAGGGGTACTGATTCACGGCGAGGGTAGGGTCACCGCCTCCTACCAGCACGATGGTGCCGCTCTGCTGGCGCACCGTGGTAGCGAACCGCGCATCAGGTCCCAGCACCGCGAGCGCGGCCACCGAGGTCATCAGCTTGGTGGTGGACGCGGGGGCGGCGAGCGCGCCGGCGTTGTCGGCGTAGAGCACGCGCCCGGTCTGCGCGTCGGCGACCTCGATGCCGACGCTCGGCCCGGTATCGGCCTCCGGCAGCGCCGCGGCGAGCATGGCGCCGAGGGCGGCCGCGGTCGGCAGCCCGGCCGATGTCAGCGCCGCCGGAGCGTCCGCCGGCGCCAGCACCGGCGCGGCCGCGATCAGGGGCCTGCTGGCGGTGCCGGGGACGCGCAGCGCCGCGAGCGCGGGCGGGAGCAGGTGCGCGACGACGGCCCCGGCCCCGAGTGTGAACACGTTCAGCAGGGCTAGCGTGAAAACGGCCGTGGTCCGTGTGCGGTGCACGAACTTACCTTTCGCGGAAAGCGAGTGTGCTCAGCAGCCTAGGGCCACATCGCCGGTTGTCGATGGACCCGTCACCGGCCGCGCTCGTGCGACCGGCGACAATGGAGTAAATCAGTTACTGACGTGTGGAGCGAAACATGGACGTTGAAGTAGTCATCGAAATCCCGCGGGGGCAGCGGAACAAGTACGAGGTCGATCACCGGACCGGCCGGATCAGACTTGACCGAATGCTGTTCACCTCGACCAGGTACCCGGCTGACTACGGGTATATCGACGAGACGCTGGGCGGCGACGGCGACCCGCTTGACGCCCTGGTGCTGCTTGAGGAGCCGACCTTCCCCGGCTGTTTGGTGACCGCCCGGGTGATTGGCATGTTCCAGATGACCGATGAGAAGGGCCCCGACGACAAGGTCCTCTGCGTCCCTGCGACCGACCCCCGGCAGGCGCACCTGCAGGACATCACGGACGTCCCCGAGTTTGACCGGCTGGAGATCCAGCACTTCTTCGAGGTCTACAAGGACCTAGAGCCCGGTAAGTCGGTCGAGGGCTCGCACTGGGCCGACCGGGCGGCGGCCGAGGCCGAGGTTGAGCGCTCCCGCAAGCGTCACGTCGAGCACGAGAGCCGGTAGGTAGCGAGAATCTCCGCTGCCCGGGTGGTGATCGCCGCGTGCGCGTCACGGAGGGTCTCGCCGCCGAGGCCCGCCAGGCCGCCGGAGATCAGCACCGCCGCCTGGGCCGAGATCGCGGCCCGCTGCCACCGGCCCGCCGCCGCGTGCCCGGCCATCGAACGGACGGCCGCCGCCGCCCAGTCCGGTGCGGCCAGCTGCAGGTACCTGGGGGCCGCGTCGAGCCAGCCCGGTTCCGTGACCGCCAGCGCCAGCGGCAGCCGGTCAAGCACCTCGGCCGCCAGCTCGAGCCCGGCGTCAGTCTCCGCCAGCCCGTCGCCCGGCTGACCGGTCGCGAGCAGGCAGCGGCCCAGGTGGAACCGCGCCCTGGCAACTCCGATGTCGCGCTCGTCCGGGTCGCCCGCGGGCGCCTTGAGGTACAGGCCGATCACTTCGCGCAGCAAGCTGATGGCGGCCCTGGGGTTGCCCGCCTCGTCCGAGGCGAGCGCGACCCGCGTGAGCACGTCGACCCTGGCCACCTCGTAGGCGGCGGGATCGGCCTCCGCCAGCTCGGTGTAGTGCCCGGCCGACTCGGCCAGCATGGCGATGGCCTGCCAGCCGCCACCGTAGCGGGCGTGGGTGCAGAGCGCGGCCGCCAGATCCGGCTGGTGCCGGGCCGGGTCGGGCGCCCCGGCGTAGAGCTCCCGGCTGATCGACAGCGCGGTCTGCGAGTGCTTAGTCGCCTTGTCGTGGCTGCCCTGGATCGCGGCCCTGATCGCCTCGCCAAGGTGGAAGTCATAGCGCCGCTGCTGCGTGTTGAGCCAGAGCGCATCGCGTCCCGATACCGCGCCGGCCGACCCGCGGCTACTGCGGCTACCACCGCGGATCGACGCGCCGCGCGCCAACCGCCTATGCCGGGCCATGAACATGCCGCTAGCCCTTCCAGGTAAACCGCGCCTTCCGGCCCTAGAAAGATCGTCTCATAACACCGAGTAACAGACAATACACGCTACGACACTAACTTTGCGTAATTGTCCCGATTTCAACCTTCGTCAGCGTGCCGTCAGGCGCCGAGGGCGCTGTCATCCAGGTCGGATGACACCAGGGCGAGGAAGGCCGACGCCAGCGAGAAGGTCTCGCCCACCGGGCGGCCGGCCAGTCGCTCCTGATAGGCGTGGTACCTGCTCAGCTCCCACTCCTGGCCGCGCGGGGGCAGGGTTTCCAGGGTCGGCGGGCTCAGCGACCGCCAGGTCCACTCGGTGATCGGCGCGTGGCCGCCGTCGACCTCGCCCAGCCGGGGCTGGATGAAGTCGGCGTGATCGGCGTAGTAGCCCATCCGATTGCGCACGTAACGGAGGCCGCCGAACGTGCCCTCGATGATCCGCCGCTGCCGGATCGGCTTCGCCGCGAGCGCGTTGTCGTACTCGTCTGGGTAGTACCTGACCAGGGTGGCGTCGACGATCGTGACCCACCAGACGGCCTCGCCGATGACCGCGAAGGCCTGCGCGCGGTCGCCCGCCTGCGCCTTGCACAGCCGGTCGGTGGTGTCCCGCATGGCGACGATGGCCCAGCGCAGGGCGCTCGGCTCGCTGGCCGGGCCGTGGTCACCGTCGTCCCAGTTCTCGCTGCCCCACTTCTGCTGGTCCCGGTTGACCCGGTTCCAGTTCTCCCGGTTCCAGGCAACCCGGCAGCGGGCGGAGCAGAAGCGGGCGTGCTCGCGCTTGGGCATGAACTCCATGCCGCAGCGCTCGCACCGCCTAGTCTCCGCCATTTGGACAGGTTACGCGTAACACAGACGGCCCCCCACCGTGACCGCTCGAACTTTGAGAGAACACTAAGCGGCCAGCGTGCGACCGGGCTCCGGCCGCGCCGGCAGCTCCGCCGCCGCCGGGCCCCGCGGGCTCCCCAGCGATCGCATAGCTACTCAGCGTGACTGAATGTCTCAGGAAAGCCCTAGAGATCCATGCTCCTTTATTGGTCCAGGCGGGAATACTTTGGATACCAGGCACTGAGCATGGCATCGCATGATTGACACTTAGTAACGGCAAAGTTGGCAGCGAGGAGGACCGGTGGACAACACCGAAGGCGTGCTGAGACGGGCGCCCTTGTTTGATGGCCTTGATGATGAGGCCGCCCGCGCGCTGCGCCTCCAGATGGCGGAGGTGAAGCTCTCGCGCGGTGAGCACCTGTTCATGGAGGGCGACGACGGCGACGCCCTGTACGTGGTGATTGACGGCAAGATGAAGCTCACCCGGGCCGCCTCGGACGGGCGCGAGAACCTGTTGAGCGTGATCGGCCCGGGCGAGATGTTCGGCGAGTTGTCCCTCTTCGACCCTCGGCCGCGGACCTCCTCGGCCAGCGCGGTGACCGACGCGACGCTGGCGGCGCTCAAGCACGAGGCGCTGACGCCGTGGCTGCAGGAGCGCCCCGAGGTGTCGCTGCACATGCTGCGCGCGCTCGCCCAGCGACTGCGCCGGGCCAATGACGTAACCGCCGACCTTGTGTTCACCGACGTCCCCGGGCGGGTCGCCAAGAACCTGCTCGACCTGGCCGAGCGCTTCGGCAACCAGGAGACGGACGGCCTGCATGTGCACCACGACCTCACTCAGGAGGAGTTGGCGCAGCTGGTCGGCGCATCCCGCGAGACCGTGAACAAGGCGCTGGCCGACTTCGCCGCCCGTGGCTGGCTGCAGATTTCCGCCCGCTCGGTGCTCATACTCGACGCCGAGCGCCTCCGCAAGCGCGCCCGCTAGCCGCCGCTAGCCCACTGCCCGGTTGAGGTACGCGAGCTGGGCGCGGACGGACTGCTCGGCGGCCGGCCAGAGCGCGCGGTCCACGTCCGCGTACACCACCGCGACGACCTCGGCGGGCGTGCGCGCCCCCGCGTCCAGCGCCGCCCGGACCTGGTCGAGGCGTTCCCGTCGGTGCCCGATGTAGTAGTCGAGCACTCCGGCCGGGTCACCGAGCAGCGGCCCGTGGCCGGGCAGCAGCACCCGCAGGCCGACCTCGTCCGCCAGCGCCCTGAGCTCGTCAAGCGTCCGCAGGTAGTCGCCGAGCGACCCGTCCTCGGCGATCACCGTCGTGCCCCGGCCGAGCACGGTGTCGCCCGTCAGCAGCCCGCCGTCGGCCGCCAGCAGCAGGCTGAGCGAGTCCGACGTGTGCCCCGGGGTGGCCACCACCCGCAGCTCGCAGCCGCCGGCGGTCAGCACCGCGCCCGGCCCGAACCCCTCGCTGCCGAGCCGGAGGGCCGGGTCGAGCGCCCCGACCGGCGCCCCGCTCAGCTCGGCGAAGCGGACCGCGCCGGCCGAATGATCCAGGTGCCCGTGGGTCAGCACGATCTGCGCCACCCGTCGGCCGGCCGAGCAGGCGAGCTCGAGTACCCGCCGCAGATGCCCCTCATCGTCGGGTCCCGGGTCCACCACCACCGAGGTCGATGAGCCGGGCTCGGCCACCACCCAGGTGTTGGTGCCGTCCAGGGTCATCGGCGACGGGTTGGGCGCGAGCACGCACCACGCGCGCGTGGTGCCCATGCCGTCGGCCGCCCGGCTGCCGTCGGCCGGGCGAAGGCCGGGTTCTGCGCTCACAGCGGGTACCCCACCTCGTCCGGGACGTACAGCCAGGCCTGGCCGTCCTCGCGCACCAGGCGCGGCAGGACCGGCTCGATCAGCGGCGGCGCGGCGAGAATCCCGGCCACAGTGTCGGCCACCACAGTGTCGGCCACCACAGTGTCGGCCACCACAGTGTCGGCCATCGCGAAGTCGTTCAGCGTGGCCGCCGTCGGCGGGAACAGCGAGATCTCCCCCGCCCGCGCCGCCGCGATGGCGTCGGCCGGTCGCAGCCACGCGATGTGGTCCGACTCGGCCGCGTGCCCGGTCGGCACCTGCCCGGCCGGCAGCGCGGCGGCGAAGAACCGCGCGTCGAACCGGCGCGGCTCGCCCTCGGGCGTGATCCACCGCGCCCACGGGACCAGCAGGTCCGCCCGGAGCACGAGCCCGCGCCGGGCCAGCAACCCGGCCAGGGTCGCGGCGCCGGCCGCCAGCGCCTCCCGGTCCGCATCCCACGACGGCCCCGACGGCACCGACGGCGGACCGCCGCCGGGCGGACCGGCCAGCAGCACGCCCGACTCCTCGAACGTCTCCCGCACCGCCGCGCACACCAGCGCCCGCGCCATCTCGGCCGACGCGCCGAGCCGGGCGCCGAACTCGGCCGGGTCCGGCCCCTGCCAGCCGATCTCCGGGTCGGAGTCGGCCGGGTCGACCGACCCGCCAGGGAACACGTAGGCGCCGGGCGCGAACTTCATCGCCGCTACCCGTCGCAGCATCAGCACCTCGACGCCGCTCCCGGGGCCGGGGCGGCCGGAACGCAGCACCATCACGGTCGAGGCGTCGCGCGGGGTCGGCGGCGTGATCAGGCCCGCCTCGATATCGGCTAGCCGCTGCGCGAGCTTGTCGCCGGCCCAGTCAAGCCGTATCCGCACGCCACGTCCCGCTTTCTAAAACAGGCCCTACGCCACTTCGGCGATGAGCTCGACCTCGACCGGTGAGTCAAGCGGCAGCACCGCCAGCCCGATCGCGCTCCGCGCGTGCCGCCCGGCCTCGCCGAAGACCTCGATGAAGAACTCGCTTGCCCCGTTGATCACGGCCGGCTGCCCGGTGAACGAGGGCACGCTGGCCACGAAGCCGGTGACCTTGACGATCCGCGTGATGGCGTCGAGGCCGCCCGCGACCGAGGCGGCGGCGGCGAGGCCGTTGAGCGCGCACAGGCGCGCAAGCACGGCCGCCTCCTCGGCGCCGACGCGGTCGCCCACCTTGCCGACCGCCTGCAGCTTCCCGTCCACGATCGGCAGCTGACCGGACACGTAGACGTAGTTGCCGGTCCTGACGGCCGGCACGTACGCGGCCTGCGGCGCGGCGACCGGCGGCAGCGTCACCCCGAGCTCGGCCAGCCGCTCCGACGGGGTGCTCATGACTTCGGCCGCTTCATGTAGGCGATCAGCTGCTCGGCGGTCGGGCCCGGTACCACGGTGACGAGCTCGTAGCCCTCGTCTCCCCAGTTGTCGAGGATCTGCTTGGTCGCGTGCGAAAGCAGCGGCACGGTGACGTACTCCCACTTGGTGGTCATGTCGCTCACATTATCGGTCCACGACCGGGACTTCCTCGCCGGCCGCGAGCTCGGGCACGCCCGGGACCGGCGGCACCGGCGGCACGTCAAGGCCATGCCCGATCGCGGCCTCGGCCGCGGCCACCTCGGCGTCGCCCAGATCGGCGTTGCGCGCGTCCTCGGCCTCGGCGTCGGCCAGCGCGGTCGACCCGGTGGCGGCGATCGGGCCAGGCGCCATCTTCTCGAAGAACCGCAGCAGCTCGACCGGCACCGGCATGACCAGCGTGCTGTTCTTCTCGCCCGCCACCTCGACCACGGTCTGCAGCAGTCGCAGCTGGAGCGCGGCCGGGTCCTTGGCCATCACCGACGCCGCGGCGGCCAGCCGCTTGGACGCCTGGTACTCGCCGTCGGCGGTGATGATCCGGGCGCGGCGCTCGCGCTCCGCCTCGGCCTGCCGCGACATGGAGCGCTTCATGCCCTCGGGCAGCGACACGTCCTTGATCTCCACCCGCTCGACCCGGATGCCCCACGGCTCCTCGGTCGGCTCGTCGATGGTCTGCCGTAGCTTCTTGTTGACGGTCTCGCGCTCGGCCAGCAGCTGGTCCATCTCCGACTGGCCGATGATCGACCGGAGCGACGTCTGCGCCTGCTGCGAAACGGCGTTCATGTAGTTGTTCACGTTGACCGTGGCCTTGATCGGGTCCACCACGCGGAAGTACACCACCGCGTCCACCCGAACCGACACGTTGTCGCGGGTGATGCCCTCCTGGGCGGGCACGGTCATCGCGATGATCTGCATGTTGACCTTCTCCACCCGGTCACCGATCGGGCGGATGAAGACCAGGCCAGGCTCGAGCAGCTGGGAGTCCACCCGGCCGAAGCGGTACAGGACGCCCTTCTCGTACTGCTGGATGACCTTCATCGACCGCCCCAGGCCGATCACGCAGGCGATGACAAACAGCACAATGACTACGATCAGAGCCTCCATGAGAGCTCCGCCTCCTCATCAGCGGCGACCGCACGCCTTCGCAGCGGCCGCAAGGGCTTGGGGTCAGCCTAGTCCGCGCCTGCCAACCGACGCAGCTATCAGTTGAGCCGTAAGAGTAAGCCGCGTGCGTTCACCGACCCAGATCTTGATCTTCCTCCGCCGCCGACCCGCCGCCGACCCGCCGCCGACCCCCCCGGGCCTGCACGGACTGGCACTTACCGGTAGGCGAGCGGCGATAGCCTCCTTAGGACGCATTAGCAGGCGCCGTCGTCAACGACGAGGGATAGAGCATGACCGCTAGGGACACGGACTGGGACGGCGTGCGGCTGCACGTCGTGACGGGCAAGGGGGGCACCGGCAAGACCACCGTCGCCGCCGCCCTCGCACTCGCCCTAGCTCACGCCGGGCGCAAGGTGCTGCTGATCGAGGCCGAGGGCAGGCAGGGCATCGCCCGGCTATTCGACCGCCCGCCGCTCCCCTACGAGGAGCGGAAGATCGCCATCGGCCCCGGCGAGGCCGACGACGGCCGCGACCCGGGCGGCGACGTCTACGCGCTCGCGATCGACCCCGAGGGCGCGCTGCTTGACTACCTGCAGATGTTCTACAACATGCGCGGCATCGGGAACGCGCTGACCAAGCTGGGCATGGTCGACTTCGCGACCACGATCGCGCCCGGCCTGTCGGACGTGCTGATCACCGGCAAGGCGACCGAGGCGACCCGGCGCAAGCAGCCGGGCTCGCCCAGCGGTTTCGCGTACGACGCGGTGGTGCTCGACGCGCCGCCCACCGGCCGGGTCGGCCGCTTCCTCAACGTCTCGGCCGAGGTGTCCGGGCTGGCGAAGGTCGGCCCGGTGCGCAGCCACGCCGATTCCGTGGCCAACGTGATCAAGTCGCCCCAGACGGCGGTGCACTTCGTCTGCACGCTGGAGGAAATGCCGGTGCAGGAGACACTTGACGGCATCGCCGAGCTCCGTTCGATCGAGGGCATGCAGGTCGGCGGCATCATGATCAACATGGCGCCGCCCGCCGTGCTGAGCCGGCAGGCGCTGAAGGACCTGCCGGAGGCGGCCGCGATGGCCGAGGCGCTCACCGCGGCCGGGCTGCACAGCACCGAGGAGCTGGCCGAGGAGCTGGCCGAGGAGCTCTCCGGGCACGCCCGCCACGTCGAGCTGGCCGAGCGCGAGCGGACCGAGCTCGAGGCGGCCGGGCAGCCGCTCTACGAGCTGCCGCTGATCATCGAGGGAATCGACCTGGCCGCCCTGCACCGGCTGGCCGCCGAACTCAGGGACCAGGGGGCAGCATGAGCGCGAACGCGAACTGGACCAACCCGCAGCTTGACATCGACCGGATCATCGACGACCGGCGCACCCGGATCATCGTCTGCTGCGGCTCCGGCGGCGTCGGGAAGACCACCACGGCGGCCGCCATCGGCCTGCGCGCGGCCGAGCGCGGGCGCCAGGTCTGCGTGCTCACGGTCGACCCCGCCCGCCGCCTGGCCCAGTCGATGGGGCTGAGCTCGCTCGACAACACGCCCCGGCTGGTCGAGGGGATTGACGACGAGGCGGGCGGCAGCCTGCACGCGATGATGCTCGACATGAAGCGCACGTTCGACGAGATCGTCGAGGCGCACTCCGACCCCGCGCGGGCGGCGCAGATCCTGGCCAACCCGTTCTACCAGTCGCTGTCCTCAAGCTTCTCCGGCACGCAGGAGTACATGGCGATGGAGAAGCTGGGGCAGCTGCGACGCTCTGACGAGTGGGACCTGATCGTGGTGGACACGCCGCCGAGCCGGTCGGCGCTCGATTTCCTCGACGCGCCCGAGCGGCTCGGCCGGTTTCTCGACGGACGGCTGATCCGCCTGCTCACCAGCCCGGTGAAGGCGGGGCGCCCGTTCGGGCGGATGCTCAACGCCGGGTTCTCGATGATGACCGGCGCGATGACCAAGGTGCTCGGCGCCCAGGTGCTGCGCGACGCGCAGACGTTCATCACCGCGTTCGACACGATGTTCGGCGGGTTCCGCGAGCGGGCCGAGGCGACCTACAAGCTGCTGCAGGCGCCGGGGACGTCGTTCCTTGTGGTGGCCACGCCGCAGCCGGACGCGCTGCGCGAGGCGTCCTATTTCGTCGAGCGGCTGGCCGAGGAGCGGATGCCGCTGGCCGGGCTGCTGCTCAACCGGGTGCACAGCGCGGGCAGCTGCCGACTGAGCGCCGCGCGCTCGCAGGCCGCCGCGGAGACTCTGGAAACCATGAGCCCGAACGGACCCGTGGCTGCCGCCTTGTCCGGCGATTACTCCGTCACGGTGCAGACAGCGACGGCGGCGGCCCTGCGGCTGCACGCGTCCCGAATGAACCTGGGTGAACGAGAACGGCGGGTGGCCGGCTCGTTCATGTCGACCCACCCCGCCGTTCCGGTGGTGGAAGTTCCCGCTCTGCCAGAAGATGTGCACGACCTCGCCGGGCTACGCCGCGTCGGCGAGTCGTTCGCAGTTCAGGGATAGCCGACCGTTCAGTGACAGCCGACTTCGGTCGGCCTCGTTGCCGACCCCGGCCGTCTAGCTGGCGACCAGCTCGTCGATGCCCTGGCGCTCGTAGTTGTCGCGGGCCCGCTCAAGCAGCTCGCGCCACGATGTCACGTCGGGCCTGCGGCGCAGCAGTGCGCGCCGCTCGCGTTCGGTCATCCCGCCCCAGACGCCAAACTCGATGCCGTTGTCGAGCGCGTCCGCAAGGCACTCGGTACGCACCGGGCACCCCCGGCAGATGAGCTTTGCGCGGTTCTGGGCCGCACCCTGAACGAAGA
>Ga0302325_10035115_pt1 | contig 10251 bp, 5 predicted proteins | sample Palsa_T0_2_FD_201948 | JGI IMG/M metagenome (GOLD analysis project Ga0302325, IMG submission 201948) | Peat permafrost microbial communities from Stordalen Mire near Abisko, Sweden - Palsa_T0_2 | ecosystem: Environmental > Terrestrial > Soil > Palsa > Peat permafrost | place: Sweden: Abisko...
CTGGTGATCACCCATTGTGGCGGAAAAGCCTTCCTGGTCAACGACCCCGACTGCGACCACAACACGATTTGCGACGGCCAATTTTCCGACAACACCCAAGGCGGGTTATCCCAGGCCAAGGCCAATCTGGTGACGATGCAGACATTGGAAAAGCGCGCCCAACCGGTTTTGCCTGCATCTGTCGCGTTCATCAAGTAACCGGCGATGCGGCCGCGCGGTCCGACTGAGAGACTAAACAGAGTTTTACGGATGGTTTTCGCTTCGGAAGCAATGTATGGTTATTGCCATACGAACAGGTTAATGAGCATGAAAACCAAAAAATGGGTAGCCCTGCTGCTGGCGGCCAGCATGCTCACCGGAATAACGCAGGCCGCGAATTTTTATCAAGGAGTCTCCACCAATAATCTTCCCTGGCCCGGGGGGATTGTCCCCTACGTTTTCACTTCGCGGGTGACGCCGGCGGAACAGACGGTCTATTTGCAAGGGATGAACGAGTGGGCGCTGGGCGCTAACGTCCAATTCGTCCCCCGCACCACGCAAAGCGACTACGTCATGCTGGACTTTGATTATTTGGAGGGGACCAATGAGTACGTCGCCTCGGTTCCGGGGGTCATGACCATCGACAATCTTTCCCGCGCCCAAATTTGCCATGAAACCGGGCATCTGCTTGGCTTTCAACATGAGCATGTGCGCTTGGATCGCGATGGTTATATTATCGTGAATTTCGAGAATATCGCCGGAAACAGCATGGACTCCACCAACGGCAGCGGAGAAGGCTCTGGGGATCCTGCCAGTCTTTATGTGATCGACAGCAACTCAATACCCAACGGGCCTTACGATTTTGAATCGGTCATGAGCTATTCGCGGACGCTCTTTTCGATCGATGCCTCCACGCTGGACGTGATCGACCCGCTGCCGCCTTATGTCTTTAAATACTACAACCGCATTGGCAACGCGGCATTGAGCGTGGGAGACATGGCGGGGGCGTCGTCTCTTTATGGGCCGCCCGCGATGCCGCTGACCAATATCGTAAGCACGACGGCGGATTTCGGAGCGGGCAGCCTGCGGGCGGCGATTTATTACGCCAACGATCATGCAGGCTCGACCGTCACATTCAACATCCCCAACACAGACCCGGGTTACAGCAATGGGGTTTATACGATTTTCCTCAGCGGGCAGTTGCCTCCTCTGGTCGCGGACGGCACCGTGATTGACGCCACCACGCAGCCGGGATATGCGGGTGCGCCTATTGTGGCGTTGGATGGTTCCCAGGTCATTCCTGAAACCGAGTTCTTCATTCCGGGGCTGTACCTTTATTCCGGCAATTCGACCATTCGTGGGCTGGCGTTGGACAATTTTTCGATGCAGGGCATCGGCCTGCTCTACAACGACGCGGCCAGCAACCATATCGAAAGTTGCTACATTGGCGTGGCTCCTGATGGCGTCACGCCGGCCTCCAATAATTATGAGGGAATTGTCATTGCCGCGGGCGCGCACGACAATGTCATTGGCGGCGCCAACGCGAGCCAGGGAAACGTCATCAGCGACAACGCCGGTTACGGCATGACCATCACCGATACCAACAGCAACGGCAACCTGGTCCTGAATGATTTTATCGGATTGACCGCCGATGGGAGCGCCGCCGCGACCAACAGCCTCAGTGGAATTGGCATCTGGGGCGGCTCGTGCAGCAACATCATTGGCGCGCCGGGCGCGGGCAACGTCCTTTCCGGCAATGGCGAGTACGGCGTCTTCATCGGCGACACCAACACCGTAGGGACGGTACTGCAAGGCAATGACATTGGCACCGACGAGAGCGGCCTTGAAGCCATCGGCAATTCCTACGGAGGCATCGGTGTGTTCGCCGGCGCCAACAACGTCCTCGTAGGCGGCACGAACGCGGGCGCGGGCAATCTGCTTTCCGGGAATGGGAACGCGGGTTTGTGGCTTGAGGGACCAGGCGTCAATAATAACGTGGCGCAGGGCAATTGGATCGGCGTGGATGCGACGGGCGCGGCGGCCATTCCCAATGGATGGGCGGGCATTTATGTGCTTGACGGCTCGAGCGGCAACCTGATTGGCGGCGCGTCGGCCGGCGCGGCGAACGTTATTTCGGGCAATGTGTCCGAGGGCGTTTTCATTTCCGATCCGGGCACGACGAACAACATCGTGGAGGGAAATTTCATTGGCACCGGAGCGGACGGCGCCAACGCGGTGGGCAATGGTTACACGGGCGTCGGAATTTGGAGCGGGGCGGCGTTCAATGTGGTTGGCGGGACCAATGCCGCCCAACGCAACATTCTCTCGGGCAACTACGGCAACGGCGTCAGCGTCGGCGGCGCGGGTGTCATCCATAACCAGATTTTGGGAAATTACATTGGCCTGGAAGCCGACGGAGCGACCCCGCTGGGAAATGGCGCCATCGGGGTGTATATCGAAGTCGGCCCGCAATACAACTCGGTCGGTGGAGTGCAAACAGGAGCCGGCAACGTCATTTCGGCCAACGGCTTGGATGGCGTCCAGCTTTGGGGAGCCGGAACCGATTCTAATAATGTCGAAGCAAATTTCATTGGAACGGATAAGACGGGAACGCTGGCCCTGGGCAACGGTGGCAGCTCATTGTCGTTGCTTTCGGGTCCGCAATTCAACACCGTGGGGGGGACCGTGGCGGCGGCGCGCAACATCCTCTCCGGCAGCACCAACGATGGCGTCTATGGCTATCAAGCATCCAATAACATCATCGAGGGAAATTACGTCGGCACCGATGTCACCGGATTGAAAGCCCTTTCCAACGCTGGCGAAGGGCTGATTTTCCTCGATGGCTCCGCCAGCAATCAAATCGTCGGCAACGTCATCGCGGCCAGCGGCGAGGATGGAATTTTCCTGGGCGATCCGGGCACCTGCGCCAATCTCATTCAAGGAAACAAAATCGGAACGGGCGCCGACGGCGTGACGCCGCTGGGCAACGCGTTTCAAGGAATTCTCATTGACAACGAAGCGTCCAACAATATCATCGGACTTACCCTCTCTGGCAATGGAATCGGAAACCTAATTGCGGACAATTTGGACGAGGGCGTCATCATTTACGACACGAATTCAACCGGCAACACCATTCGAGGCAATGCCATTTTCGGTAACGGCCGCATCGGCATCAACCTGGCAGGCGGCGATGAAAACAGCTACGGCGTCACGGCAAATCACATCGGCGGCGATGTGCCCAGCCCCAATCATTTACAAAATTATCCCGTGCTCATGTCAGCCTCCGCCTATGGCAACAGCATGGTCATTGCCGGCACGTTGAACAGCGATCCCCATCGCTCCTTTTTGATTGATATTTATCGCAATGCAAACGCCGATCCCTCTGGATACGGCCAGGGGCAGGTTTTTGCGGGCACGATCTTGTTGCAAACAGCCAACAGTGGCAACGGGTCATTTTCGCTGCCATTGGCGGGCGGCTTCGCCGGCCAGTATTTTAGCGCCACCGCCACCGACCTGGCCACCGGCGACACCAGTGAGTTTAGCGCGGACATTTTGGCGACCAACAATCCGGGAGGCAGTCCGGGTGGTTTTTACGGGCCATATGTCTTGAATAGCGCGGGTTTCAGTTTCAATGTGTTGCTGGCCACGAATCAGAATTACACGGTTCAGGGCACCACCAATCTGGCCCAACCGCAGGACTGGGAGAACGTGACGAACTTTTTCGCGACCAATTCCCCGGTGCGAATATTGGACACCAATCCGCCCTCGGCGGCGCGCTATTACCGAGTGGTGACGCCCTGACAAATATTGTTTTACTTGACGCGGAACAACGGTTCAAACATCGGGCGCAGCACTTTTGAGCCTTCCACTGAAAGATGGTGCCAGTCGCGGTATAAAGCCTTGTCACCGCGGACAACATCGTAAAGACCATTCGTGTTCAAAAAGTATCGGGGCGAATCTAAAACGGTTGCGCCCATCTTGGAAACGTGGTCGAAAATGGGTTCGAGATCCTTGTTGCGGGTGCGATACTTATCCTGAGAAATAGCCAGTTTGCTGAGGTCACCGTGCCGGAGAACCGTCATGGCCGCGTGCTTGGGAACATCGAAGTATGGCATGGGCACGTCCTTGAGCACATAAACTTTGCTTCCACAAGCCAGGAGGGCGCGGATGGTGGTGGCGAGATTGGCATCGAGCGAATCTGGCGGCTCGTAGCTCGGCCAAGTCGCGGCCAGGATAACGGTTTTGACGTGTCTGAGGCGGACGAAGTCAACAACAGCTTGCGAGAAGACAGGAGAATCTCCCATGAGACTAAAGGGGTCTGTGTTGGAGTATCCCAAAAGCGGGGCCGTGGCCGCATGGGTTGCTTCAACGCCCCGCACGGAAAACTGCCGGCAAAGTTCATCCAGAATCGGAGCCACGGCCATGGCGTGACTATCCCCCCAAAGCAGAATTTCAATCGGTTGATGGGTGTTTTGCGCGCCGAGTTCGGCAAACTGGCCTGCGACGGCCTGTTTGACAGTGATTTGATTGTGAAAGGCGATGTCTTTTCGGTAGTTGGCGTATCGGATGGATTCTACGGTCAATCGGGAGGGCATTCCATGCGATAAAGCAACAGCGCCGCCGAAAATCAGCGAGGCAAACATCGCTCCGCCAGCCAGGGCAAACACTTGACGGCGGCGGGGACAAAGCAACCGTGTGCGAAACGGGGTTTCAATAAATATCCATGACAGGATTGCAAGCGCAACGCTGGCCGTCAACAAAACGACCCTCCATTCCCAACTTTGCGCTTCAATGCTGATGTATTTTGAGAAGACTAGCAGCGGCCAGTGCCAAAGGTAGAGCGAGTACGAAATCAAGCCCAGAAACACCACGGGTCTCAAAACAAGAAGCTTTCCGATGAGAGTGGGCTTTGCGTCGCCTGCAATGATGATCAAGGCGGCCCCCAGGCAAGGCGGAATGGCCGCCAATCCAGGAAAGCGGGTTTTATCAGTATAAAAAAAGATCGCATAAAGGATGAGGCCAAGACCGCAGAAAGCGGCCGCTTCGCTCGACCATGGTTTGGATAATGGCCTGATTGGGATGGCGGCGATTAATGCGCCCAGCATGAGTTCCCAGGCGCGCGTCGGAACGAGATAAAACGTAGCCCACGGTTTGATGTAACTGCCAACAACACTTAACCCCAAGGAACCCGCAGCCAAACAGGCAATGGTTCGGGACACGGAGAAATACTTCCAGCGCGCTAGAAAAATCAAGAGAAGCGGAAAGAGCAAGTAGAATTGTTCTTCCACCGACAGCGACCAAGTATGCAGGAGCGGCGCCGTATCGCTGCCGGCGGCAAAGTAGCCCGTGTGACGCAGGAAATAGACGTTGGACAGCAAAACCGTTTGGGCCACGGCAGACTTGCCAATCTCCATGAAATCCTCAGGCAGATAGAGAAACCATCCGGCGGCAAGAGTAGCCAGGACAACGAGTATTAGGGCCGGTAGAATACGCCGAATCCGCCTTTCCCAGAAAGCGGCCAGGCTAAAGGTCTCGTTCGTCATTTCCCTCAAGATAAGGGAAGTGATCAGAAATCCGGAAATAACGAAGAAAATATCCACGCCCACAAAGCCGCCGCTGCATCCCAGATCAGCATGGAAAAGAATAACAGCCATAACGGCCAGGGCCCTCAATCCATCAATGTCTGGTCGATACTTGTACGCCACGGTTCACTAGTATATCCGATATGGAATGGGTTCAACTTTCATCTTTCATCCTCCATCTTTGTCCCCTAATTTTTCAGCCATGAGAAAAATATATGTGGTTTTGTTGATGGCGCTGGCGGGGTGCTCCTCCAATTTGCCGCGCATGGAACCGGCCGCCAACAACAGCGGGGACGCGGATTTCAACCAACTGGCCGAGGAATACTTGACAGGTTTTCTAGCCTGGCGGCCGCTCGAAGCCATGCAACTCGGCTTCCACCAATACGACGGAAAACTGACCGATTACAGCCGCGCTTCCATCGACGGGGAAGTGGCCCGCCTCGAGCAATTCGATCACCGGCTGGACGGGATGAACAGCGCGAATCTGAGTCCGCAAGCCTATTTTGATTTCCGAGATTTGCGCGCGGGCATCCGGCGGGAATTGTTTAGCTTTCAGGAAATGGCGGCCTATTCGCGCAACCCGATGACTTACACCGGGGCGCTGGATGTCAGCCCGTATATCAAGCGGGATTTCGCGCCGCTGGAGGAACGGGCGCGCGGGATCATCGCCATTCTCAATCAAGCGCCGAAAGTCATCGCGGCCGGGCGGGCCAATCTGGAGGACGCCCTGCCGAAAACGTGGGTGGAAACAGCCATCGAAGAAGGAGATGGCTCGGCGGACTTTCTGGAAAAGGATCTTGTTGACGCGCTGAAAGTTCTCAAGGACGCGGAGTTGCGCGCGCAATTCAACGAAGCCGACAAGCGGGCCGTGATGGAGATGCGAGGTTTTGTGAAATTTTTGAAAGAGGAGAAGTTGCCCAAGGCGAACGCCCAATTCGCTCTAGGCGGAAGTAATTTCGCCAAAATGCTGCGCGAAGGCGAATTGATCACGCAATCGCCGGAGGAGGTTTTGCAAATCGGGCTGGAGGAATTGCGCCGGGAGCAAGCATTGTTCGCGGAAACGGCCGCCAAAATAGATGCGACGCGCAAGCCTATCGAGGTGTTCAACGAAATCCAGCACGACCATCCGACTGCCCAAGGGCTGATCCCGGACACCAGAAAGGACTTGGACGCGATTCGGCAATTTGTTGTTGACCATCACATTGTCTCGATCCCCTCGAAGGTGCGTCCGCGGGTGGAGGAGACACTGCCGTTCGAGCGGGCGAGCAGTTTCGCCTCGATGGACAGCCCCGGCCCGTTTGAGACCAAGGCAACGGAGGCCTATTATTATGTCACGCCGGTGGAGGCTGTTTGGACCGAGAAAGAAAAGGAGGACTGGTTGAGCGCGTTTAATTATTACACCGGCGACGTAGTCTCCATCCACGAGGCTTATCCTGGGCATTATGTTCAATTCTTGTGCATGAACGCCTCCTCCGCCACGCGACTGGAGAAGATTTTGGGCAGCTACGCTTACATTGAAGGTTGGGCGCATTACTCGGAACAAATGATGATCGATGAAGGCTACGGCGAGGCCGCGCCGAACCGGGGCGATCAACCCGTCGCGCTCAAGGCGGCCAAATACCGTCTTGCCCAATTGGACGAGGCGCTGCTGCGTGTCTGCCGCCTCTGCGCGGCGATCAAAATGCATTGCCAGGGAATGACGGTGGAGGAGGCGGCCCAATTTTTCACGGACAATTGCTATTACGGAGACAAGCCCGCCCGCGCCGAGGCCAAGCGAGGGACGTTTGATCCAGGTTATGCCAACTACACGCTCGGCAAGTTGATGATTCTCAAATTGCGCAAAGATTACCAAGCGCAGGAAGGGCCGGGATATTCGCTGGAAAAATTTCACAATGAATTTCTGCGCCACGGCACGCCGCCGGTGCCCTTGCTGCGGGAGGTTTTGATCAAGGATCGGCGGCTGTGGAACAAAGCGCTATGAAGAATTTGAGACCAGCCAGCGCAAAAGCGTGGGCCTTGCTCAAAAAGTTGCAAGCCCTGGCGGAGCAAGGAATTGACGGCGAGAAAATCTCGGCGCAAATAAAGCTCGCCCGGCTCAAAGCGCGGTTCGACTTCGGCGAGACGGACCCTGCCGAGTCACCGGATTTGTTTAGCGGCAACTTCAAACACGCAAGCAAGGCGAGGCGAATTTACTCGTTTTCCAGCAAGGAGTTTGACGTGGCTAATTCCGTGAAATGGGCCATTGAATCGGCCACGAAAATCCCATGCGTCTATCGGAACGGAGAATTGTTGGCGGAAGCGACGACAAGCACGGCGAAAAGGCTGGAGGAAATTGCCGTTCACATTGCCCACAGTTTTCGCGCGCTGCTTGAAAAATTTGCCGCCGTGGACAGCGTGAATGCCCATGATCGCAGTGTGTTTGTCATGGGATTGTATGATGGAATGATGAACGAAACGCGAGACGTCGGGCAACGCCTGCCGAACCGGGCGAATGTTCCGAAAGCGCGCAAAGGGAAGAAAAAGATTGTGAGCCAGCCCCACGCCGCGGCGCATGGTCTGCATATTCATCCTTACACGGTGGGTTTGAGTCTCGGCAAACAGATTCGTTTTTCCGCGCCACTGGAACAAATCACCGCTGAATTGGACGCTGTAACGCGGAAACATTTAACTTAGCCGCACAATATGAACATAACCCCTCATGTCATTTCAGTCGTCCTTGGCGCTTTGGCGGCCTCGGCAGTTTGCGTTTCGGCGCAAAGCGTGATCGCGCCGGACGCGAAGCTCGAAAAGCTTGCCAGCGAATTCTCGTTCACCGAAGGCCCCACTTGCGACGCGGCCGGCAACGTTTTTTTCACCGACCAGAACAACAATCGGATCATGGAATGGAGCGTGGACGGTGTTCTGTCCACTTTCATGCAACCGTCGGGCCGCGCCAATGGGATGTTCATGGATGCCAAAGGCAACCTGATCGCCTGCGCGGATGAAAAAAATGAGCTTTGGTCCATCGCGCCGGACAAAAAGGTGACGGTCCTTGTCAAGGATTACCAGGGCAAATATCTCAACGGCCCCAACGACGTATGGGTCGCGCCCAACGGCGAAATGTTCATCACGGACCCCTATTACCAGCGCCCTTGGTGGGACCACCAAAAAATGGCGCTGGACAGCGAGCAGGTCTATCATCTTTCGGCGGATGGCAAGAGCCTGACACGCGTCACCAGCGATTTGAAAAAGCCCAATGGCATCACTGGCACGCCCGACGGCAAGACGCTCTTCGTCGCCGACATTGGAGCCGACCGGACCTACAAATACGACATCCAGCCGGACGGTTCCTTGTCAAATAAAGCCTTGTTTTGCACGAAGGGTTCCGACGGCATGACCATCGACGACCAGGGAAACATCTACATCACCGGCCACGGCGTTTTTATATTTGACAAAACGGGGAAGCTGGCGGAGCACATTGAGGTGGCGGAGCCGTGGTCGGCCAATGTCACCTTTGGCGGCCGGGATCATAAGACGCTTTTCATCACGGCCAGCAAGTGCCTGTATTCGATCCGGCTGAAATTCAAGGGCGCAAATCCGGCGAAGTAAAAATGGCATCGGGTTTCTAATCCTCATTCAATTCAAGACGCAAGTAATCGTAAACGACGCCGGTGGTGACCTGTCCGGCAGGCACAGTCAACTGCATGGCGTTCTCACCCTGTTTCATCAAGGTGGCGTCGAAGGTCAAAGTGCATTCCTGCCAGACGCTCTTGTCGGTGTTGTAGCGCAGGGCATTGGTGGGTTTCGGCTGGATGCTGCCGGCGCTCTGGCCGTTGACGGCCACGGCCAACCCGCCATTGCCGTCGGCGCCGGCAAGACCCACGCGCAAGGCGGCGTGGCCTTTGGGAGAATTGTCCATGTTGAATTTTATGGTCCAGGTGGTCGCCCGGCCTTGGCCGATGGACCTCCAGATGTCTGATCCCTGCACTTTGACCCAGCCGAAACGCTGGTTCAGCGGGTCCTTGGCTTCGGGATTCTTCCAGGCCTCCGACAGCGCGTGCGGCACCTGCTCAAAGAACCAGTCTTTGTGATAATCGCTCTTGCCGATGGTGTAGGTGATGTCGTTGGGGAACAGATCGCCGTACCGCAGGCACCAGCCCCAAAGCCAGTAATTCGAGCCGTCGCCCTTGTAAAATTTGCCGGCGCTGCGGTCGGGATAGCCAATCTCCCAGACTTGCTTGCCGTAGCGGATTGGCTTCCATTCCAATTTTTTCAAATCCACGGTCTTGCCAGCCTCGACGGTGATATTGGAATGCGCGAATTCACCCAGCACGCCGTCAGCAAAAGCATGCAGCGTGTAAGGACCGGGGCGGACGTTGGGAATGGTAAATGAACCATCCTCGCTTCCATCGTTCCAGAACTGGTAGAATTTCGCGTCGTGCGCCCAATCCACCATTCGACCGCCGCCATACCTGCCGCCGCCGGCATAATCCGCGTGGGCCAGTCCCACGGTCAGGTTGGTCAACCTTGTCGAGGCCGCCTGCGGGTCGTTGAGCACGATTTGCCCGACCACGGTTCCGCGTGCGTCCTTGTGCGGGTAATCCACGCCATTGACCCAGTCATAAGGCCAGAGGGCTTTTTCTCTTTTTGCCTGTTCGAGCGCGTCCTGCCAGAGAGCCAGTGCGTTGTTTTTCCAGGCGGGTGGCACGAT
>Ga0302325_10035116_pt1 | contig 10251 bp, 10 predicted proteins | sample Palsa_T0_2_FD_201948 | JGI IMG/M metagenome (GOLD analysis project Ga0302325, IMG submission 201948) | Peat permafrost microbial communities from Stordalen Mire near Abisko, Sweden - Palsa_T0_2 | ecosystem: Environmental > Terrestrial > Soil > Palsa > Peat permafrost | place: Sweden: Abisko...
GGACCCGGATGTTGTGCGTGAGAAATACAGCCCCAACGCCGCGCAGACCGTCAAAGAGCACGGAGGCGAGGTTCTCCCCGCCAACGTCGACTGGGAAATCTTGTACGGCGATCCCTTGCTTAGGTCAGGGGTGCTCATCCGGTTTCCCGACCATGAGACGGCTGTCAGATGGTACAACTCGCCTGAATATCAGCAGCTGATCGACGATCGAAGTGTCGCGATGGATGCCCGTTTCAGCTTGCTCGACGGCCTCCCTATTGCCAGTCCGGCACGGTGACCCGGCCGCTGCCTCGCAGGACGACATAAGGGGCTGACCTGCTATGACCTTCACGCCTGGCGCTATGACCGACTATGAACTTAAGGCGGAAATCGAGCATCACCGTGCCCTTATGGCGGACCTTTCTCCCCAGGCTCCGGCCAGGGCTTCGCTTCAGCTCGCACTCGACGCCTTTCTCAAGGAATGTGGCGAGCGGCGCGAACTCAGGTCCGCCCGCGTCGCCCAGGCCGACGCTGCGTTCCCGGACGGCGCCTCCTGATGACGCGCACCTCCCAGACGAGCTGCAAGGTCAGCTCTCGTGGCGTCTTACTCTGATGCTGAGCTTGAAGCACTCAAGCTGCTGCGTAGCGCGTTCAGCTGGAAAGTGAGCCTGGACCAACGCTCCGGTGTCTGGGTTGCCACCTACGCCGACGAGCGCATCGGGCGGTACAGTCCGCTCGGCCTCTTCGGTGCGCTGACGCTTGCAGCCAGTACCTGTAGGGACAACTACCTCGTCAAGGGCACCCACGCTCCAATCGACACCGAGCAAGAAGACAGCATGGCCTGCGACTGCTGCAAGGAACGACTCGAACAACTGGCCGCCGTCCTCCATGAGGGCGACGCCCAGATTCTGGCCGAGCTGAGTGCAGTCGACCACAACGTTGCTGAACTGGCCGCCCTCATGCGCCAACAGATCCCGCCGAAGTAGTAGGAGCGGGTCCGCTCTCTCATCGTCGTCACCAGATACGCAGGTCGACACTCCGTACAACTCGGGTCTCATAGACGCGACAGATTAAGCGATATAATTTGAACATGGCTAAAGACCAAAATCGACGCTGAACAATGACGAGTAGCATAGACCTCGCGGCACTACGTCAACTGCTCGAAAACGTTACAGGTCTCATAAGCACGACGTATCGGCACGTGGACCTCGGTGAGGAATGCGAACGTCTCGGTTTGCCGACACCTCCCGATGAAGGCTCGAAGCACGAACGTGTCAAAGCTAGTCTCGCCGCTCTACCAGACGCCGATCTGCCTATGGTGGCAGAGCAGATACTTGCGCAGGCGCTTGCGGATGCCTCCACCCGTAACGCGATCCAGGACGTCCTCTGGGCCGAGGGCAGCCTTGAGATGCCCAAGAGGACCCGACGCGAGATCGCGCGAGACCTAGATCTTGCCGACCTGGTGCACAATGTCGACCGGTTCACGACCCTCCTGGGGAGGCTATGGGTGCTGGACGATGACCTGTTCAGCTGGCTAACCAGCTCCACAACCAGTTTGCGCGCAAGCATCGAGCAACATGTGCTCCGCAACCGCGACTGGTCTACCGAGGACCTGTTTGAACAGCTCGGTGCGTTCGAGGCAACCGACGCCAGGTTCGCCCGGTTCCTGGAGGGGCTGGTCTCTGCCGATACCGTCCTTGATGAACCAGCTCAGCGACACATCGTTGACACCGTCAACCCGCATCTGCGTTCCGTGGGAGCCGAGCTGCGTGAAATCGGAGTCGACGGTGGCTACCCGGTATTCAGCCTCGTTTCGACTCAGACAGCACGTAATCGGCAGCCAAAGAATCTTATCTTCGCCTCGCCAGTGAAGCCCGATATTCGATTCCGCGATGCCATCGACAACGACATTGAAATCGTTGAAAACGCGGACAAGGTACTGGTCTACGATCGACCCATTGGGAGGGACGGCATCCGGTGGCGCGACCTGCAAGCTTGGTGGATGGACAGGGAGCAGCTCACCGACGAGGCGGAAGCTAAGAAGTCGCTGTACCAGAGGCTCATACGCTGCCTGCCCTCAAACTCGCCCCCGCAGCGGAAATTGTACGATCTCTATCACGAGATCCACGGCACCGCGGTGCCTGACCTCCCGGCGCTCTTGCCCGAGGTATGGCTGCATTGGGACCCAGTAGCAGCGAAAGCCCGCGGCCCCAAAGCCCTGCTGAGATTCCGCATGGACTTCCTGCTGCTTCTGCCCAATGCCCAGCGGGTCGTCGTTGAAGTGGACGGGGCACACCACTTCACCAGCCCTGAAGGAAGACCCGACGGCACCAAGTATGCGGACAACATGCGCGGCGACCGAGACCTCAAACTCAACGGCTACGAGGTATTCCGTTTCGGCGCAACCGAACTCCTAGACCGTGAACGTGCCCGCGCGCTGCTCCAACAGTTCTTCACAGATCTATTCAGGCGATTCGAGATAACACCGCACAGAAACTGAGCTACGGTGCAGCCGGGTTACATCACGTCTTCTGGACTCATAAACGTCGAGATGTCGGACGACGGTACGCACTCGCCCTTCGGCTGGCGCCTTCTCCGCTTGGCTGATGGTTCCAGTGGCTCGTACTCTTCATCAACCGAGCCGCAGCTCTCGCATGTACCGCCGACGAGCCGATACGACCCGCAGGCACCACAGCGCAGACGGCCCTGACCCAGCCGCAGCCTCGCCGCAGTGAACACACCGAGCAGGTGCTCCACCATCTTGAGCCCGATCTCGGCATCCATGCGGATGGCGTTCTTGGCATGAGTCAGCCAGTTCACGTATGCCCATGTCTCGACGGACAGCTTCTTGAGATACGAGCGCAGGTAGGCGCTGGGATCGCCAGGAGCCAGGGCGTTAGCGAGCAGTTCTGTCCAGCCCTTGAAGTCTGACTGCTTAGGTGGCTCCTGACCCGTGGGCACAATCTCGTCACTGGTCGTCTCACCGATGAAAGAGACCAAGCACTCCCGCAGCCGTACGCCGACTGCCTGAAAGTTCTCGGCCTCATCGCCTGAGTCGTAGGCCTCGAAGGCTTGCTCCCACCGTCTCCAAGAGCCGGGGAGCAGATTAGCCGAATCAGGCTTGACCGGCACCTTCCGCTCATGAAGGTAGGAGACGCGCAACGCGAGCCCGATGTGGAAGGTGAGCGCCACATCCCGGCTCTTGAAGTCATCCTGGCTGTAGAGGTTGGTGGGCTCGGTAATCACCCACCACCTGCTATCGGTGCAGTGCACATCCCACATGTCGTGTCGCACCGGGCCAACCAACTCTGACGCCGCCTTCTCCAGGTGCACGACCTCCTCGTGGGCCTGGCCTTCAACGTAGGCTCGGATGGCGTCCGTCTGGCGCTTGGTTGCACGCATTCTCGTTAGTGTTCCTGGCCTGATCTGGTAGTACTAATTTCATCCCTGGTCGGCTCAAAACGGCATATCGTCGAAGTCCACATCATCATCGATCGAAGCACTGATCTGCGTATTGGGTGATGGCTGAAATATTTCTAGAGACTTCCTCGCCCTTGTGAGCAAATGGTCAAATGTAATGACTTGGATGCCATGAAGCTCGTCATTCAGTAGCCGATAGGCGTGCCAGTGGTCACTATTCCATGTATTGCTTCTGCCGTGCACCACTACTCCGCGGGGTTTAAGCGGCACGATACCTTGGTGATCTCGGATGTAGTCGCTGCTATTGACCTGCTTCTCGGCTTGGAGGATATAGCCAGCAAGTTGCGAAATAGCCCCGGAAAGCTCATGGTATGGAACCAAAAATTTGCCGCGATAAAGGTAGTCCCGACCTCGCGTATCGGGTGTCCAGAAGGGGAAGTTCGGTTTCTTGAGTTCGATGATATCCATGAACCCGCCTTCAACGGCGCAAGGGATATCAGTATAGTGATGTATGTCGATCCGATCCTCTTCGAGGATCTCAATATATGAAGCACCGAAAATCCAGTTGTTCTTCTTGAGGAACTTCTTCCAATAGTGTTCGTTGTGGTCGAGTTCCAGACTCCTCTCAAACTCATCAAGGACGAGCATTCGATCCCGATAGACTTGAGACATTGAAAGGCGAGTCGCGAGCCCAGGGTCAGTCTCCGCGAGTAGCGTCCAGATCTCATCCCCAAATTCACCATCGATGAGCTTACGGATAAGTCTTGTGCGCCCCCTGTCTGTTCGAATTACCTCGTCTTCATCTGCCATTCGCAGTACTGTCAACCCGGGTCGGACTCCACCACTGCCTATTTTGTAGAGATTCTGTAGATGATCAAGAAGGGAACGGGTCTCCTGTGTGTCAAGTTGTATTTTTGCGGCCTCGCCTGCCTTCAATTGTGCTAGTGATTTCCCGCCGAGGTCTGACCAGTCTTGGTCCCTTGCTCGCCTTTGGTGAACAACGGCAAACTTTACAGACTTCTCCTTGTCTGTCGGGTGGTCGACAATCTCCGCTCGCAAAACTTTCCGCGTCAAGCCACTTTCACTCTCAGACAACGGAATGTCTTCAATTCTTGAGCTTGACCGAGAAGTGCTACGCATTAGGTATTGGGAGGGTTCGTTCATGATCCGTTGCTCCAGCATCCGATTCTGCGCTAATGCTAGCACTTCTGGCGTATGAGTGCCGAGGCATGAAGGTTTTGACCGTAAGGCGGGTTCTAGCTCAAATCAGTAGATTAGCTCCTATAAGCGGTAATTCCCACCAGGTCATGAGGTGTGGAGCTGCCGGGGTGTCGGTGCTAAGTTCGCTCGGAGCAGTGCCCTCCGGCAACGCCCCGAGCAGCATAGCTCTGGTCCTAGACATCTGCGCCTCTGCATCGGCGAGGGCTTGTGGGCCGCCGGTTGATCATCTGTCGAACAAGGGGACGCTGAACGTCCTGCTGGACCGGACCATGTCCGGGCTCCCCGCCGGGCTGCCGCCGGACAGAACCATGGTCGGCCTGTTCATGAACTTCTCCAGGCTGACGGACAAGGCGCTCCGGGAGTACGACGCCGCCCGTGCCGAGCTGCTGCTCTACGTCTCACCGCCCGACGAGATACTGCGTACCAGTCCCTACCTGCGAGCCATTGACCACATGGAGAACTGCGTCAGCGCCACCCACCGCGCGGTGCTGAACGCGCGGGCGCTCCAGGCCAGCAAGATCGGAAGGGCAGGGCCGCGCCTGACCCCTCGGCAAGAGGAGCGCCTGGCTCACCTGCGCAACGCGATCGAGCACTCCGATGAGAAGCTGCAGGGCAAGCAGTTCGGCAAGAGCCCGCCGTTCGGCAAGCCCGACCCGTACTCGCTCCGGCTGGCGAACACCTGCATGGTCATCGGCCCTAATGTAGTGACCTACAAAGAGCTGGTGTCGGCCATGACCAAGTGCCACAAGACCATTGAGGTGATCCGGGACGTCCCGACGGGGACACCAGGGCCGGCTTTCCCTAACGCCGTACTGCGGACCGAACCGGGGTACCCGGCATCCGCGCCCGGAACCCTCCGGCCGTCCTCCTACCTCCGGGAGCTGAGCAGGCCGGTGGTCATCCATTCCTGACCGGCGGCGACCCGGTCACCTACGATGCCGACCCGGTCAGCGCTAGGCCGGTGCCGGGCTCTGTCGGGCTTCGGCCATCCGGTTGCGTGCCCAGCGCCTGGAGGTCTTGCCGAACTGCCCGGCCAGCTTGCGCTCGGACAGCGGCCTGCCCGCCTGGAGGCTGGCGCGGTAGGCGGCCATCGCGGCGGCATTGATGTCACTGTCCGCGGTAGCAGCAGTCACCAGACCCGGTGTACCAGAGCGCTGGTCCGCCACCTGGTCCAGATGGTCCGCCGCGTTCCAGCCGGCTCCGGTGGCCTGGTCCGCGCTCGCCGTCCCGGGCACGCGAAGCGCGCCGTCCGCGCCGCCGGACGTAAGACCAGTATCCAGCCCAATCAAGTTCCCCGGTTCGGCGTCAGGTCCCTGAGCAGCAGCGAGCCGGAGGTTGGTACCGCAGTGGACCGACTGCGGCCCGCCGTGGTCCGCGGCTGGCCCGCGGCCTAGATCGCCCGCCGCGGCGGTCCTAATGATCCAGACCAGCAGCTCATTCTCTGGTGGAACAAATCCGGACATATGGGGGCACTCTTACAGTTCTCCCAGCTCAGAGGTTGATCCCTGTGGTGTCGTAGCGCCACAGGTGTGGTGCACCTGGTGGTGGTTTAGTGCTCTAGCGCGGAATTTCGGTGACGTATCCCGGCCGGTCGCGGGCATCAGGCGCCAGGGACCCGCCCGATGACCCAGCCGAATTCGGAGACGATCCGGACGCCCAGACCCTCGATGAAAAGCGGGCGGATCGCCTCGCGCATCGCCTCGGCGAACCGGTCGTAGCCAACCGCCTGCAGGGCCGGCCAGGACGGCCCGCCAGAGGCGAGCGCTCGCACTGCCAGGTCAACGTCCGGCCACTCGTTGACGACCTGCGCGGCTCCCCGGGCGGCGAACTCCAGGCCTGCGTCGGCGAGCATCTGCTCGGCCACGCCGGGCCGCCCGGTGTCGCCCTGGTTGAGGGTGGCATCGACGTGGCCGGGCGGCGACAGTTCCACCATGGTGGCGAAGAACGGCAGCAGGCCCAGCCGCTTGGGAGATCCCCAGAAACTGAACCCGGCCAGGCCACCTGGCCGCACTACCCGGCCGGCCTCCCGTAGCGCGTCCTCGCATCCCTTCCAGATCCCGTTGAAACTCGTCGCCACATCGAAGCAGTCATCCTCGAACGGCAGCGCGAACATGTCGCCGACCCGGAAATCGCCACCGGGTGTGCGCGCCCGCGCGATCGCGATCAGCGCCTCGGAGGCATCCAGCCCGGCGACCGTGGCCCCGCGGCCTGCCGCGACGCTGGCCGCGTACCCGGAGCCGCAGGCGATGTCGAGCAGCCGCGTCCCTGAGCCCACGCCGGCCCGGTCGAACAGCGCGTCGTTGGCCCGCCGCGCATACGGCTCCCACAGGTACGCCCAGTCCGCGGCCCGGTCACCCCAGGCCTGGCCCGACTCGATCCACCCCATCGGCCTCAACCTCCGCCGTCCGGTCCCGCACTGATAGCCACCCGGTCCTCCAAGTGCGCCGCAGTCCCTCCTGGTGCCAGTCAGGCGGCGGCCAGGGTCAGGCCGTGGTGCACGGTGATCCGGGCGAGCAGATAACGCCATCGGAATTATGTCAGCAACTACTTAGCGGCGTGCTGTCGCGTTGAGCCGGGCCATGAGTTCCCGGTTGGCGCCGCGGGCGGCAGTGAGTTCGCTGTCGCGTTCTTCCAGCTGGAGCCGCAGGTCGATGACTTGCTGGTCCAGATTGGCGATCTTGTGGTTGAGTGCGTCGATGTCGGCGGGGGCGCCGAGCCCGGATTCGCGCCAGGCCTGGTCGCCGAGCGCTTCGGACAGGCGTTTTTCGAGCTGCTGGATATGAGCGGTGAGCCGGAGAGCGCGGTCGTGGGCGGCGAGCAGGTCGGCTTGCAGGGATGCCCGGGTGATGGCCGGCCCGGTGACGCTGCCGCCGGGCGGGGCGGCCTGGGTGGCGTGGATCTGGCCGAGCAGGTCGCGGTGCCGGTACAAGAACGTGCGGTCGACGGCTGCGGCGCGGGCGATGGCGGACACGCTGATCTCGGTGCCGTCGATGCCGGCGCGGTTGATCGCGGCGATGACACGTTGCCGGCGGCGGGCGGAGTCGGCGCGGCGCCCGTCGGCCAGTGCCTTGGCACGGGTGCTGCCGCTGGTCATGCGGTGCGCTCCGCACGGACGGAGGGCAGGATCTGGCGGATGCGGGGCATGCCGAGCATGACGGCGCGGTGGCGGCGGACCACGGCCGCGGCCTGGTCGATCTGGTCACGTTCGGCGGGGGTCAGCTCGCCGAGGCCGGCTTTGATCCGGGTGATGAGCTGCCGGATGCGGGTGATCTCCTCTTCCGATGGCAGGGCGTCGGCTCGTGCCCAGTCGTCCAGCTCGGTGGCGGCGAGCAGGCGTTCCTTGCTGCGGAGCAGGTCATCGAGGTAGGCCTGCAGGTCGGGCAGGTAGGACGCGTCGGTGCGGAAGTGGTCACAGCCCGCGCAGCGGAACCGGAACGGGCAGGCCTGCCCGCCGGCCTTGACGTTGGACGGCTCGGCGCAGACCCCGAACGGGACGGCGACCTCGCCGACGGCGCGGCGGACGTGCTCGGAGTCCAGCAGCGCCCTGGCCTGCTGCCAGGTGCGGTTGCCGTGCCGGTCGAACTGCATCACCGCCACCCGGTCGACGGCCTGGCGTCGGCGCGTCTCGCCGACCCGGTAGTACTGGCGGGTCGCGTCCAGCAGCCGGTGGTCCATCAGCTCGCGCAGCACGTCGACCGGGACGCCGGCGTCGGCGTGCCGCTGGGCGTAGGTATGCCGGTAGGCATACAGGGTGATCTTGGCCTTGTCGTATTCGCTGCCATCAGCGCGCAGCAGCGGCGGCAGCGCGTCTGCCCAGGTGCGGTGCCGCTCGCTGAGGCTTTCTGTCCGGATGCCTTTACGCCCGTCGGGGTTGGCGAACACGGTCGGCAGCAGCTTCAGCCCCGCCGCTGGAGTCTGCGGGAACCGGGCGCGGGTCCAGGCCTGCTGGTCCGCCACCAGCTGGGCGGTGGACTCGCTGACCGGCAGGCGCCGGCCCAGCCGGGCCGCCTTGTGGTTGTCATAGACCAGCACCGGCGCCCCGTCGCTGTCCCGGTCCAGGCAGTCGAACCCGATGGCGCAGATCTCCTCCGGGCGGCGGCCGGTGTCGATGAGCAGCTCCACAGCGACCCGCATTCGCCGTGAGCTGATCGCTTCCAGCTCATCCAGGTGCCCGCACAGCTGGCCGATGATCTCCGCGGGCAGGTCCCGTGACGGCTCGCCGGGTTGCGGCGGATGCGGCACATCCCCGGCCAGCAAGGCAAAGTCGTCACTGAGGCCGGCGGCGGGCTGCCCGTGCCGGGTCAGCCCGGCGGCGCGGACGTGCTCGAGCACTTGCCGCAGGTCCCGGCAGATCCGCTCCCGCAGCCGCAGGCTGATCTGCCCCGCGGACTGCTGGAAGGCCAGCCGGTTCAGGAAATTCTCCACATCAGCGCGTCCCAGGGCCGCGGGCACCTGCCCGCCGTCGGGGCGGGCGCGCAGGGACTCAGACAGCCGGGCAACGCTGTTGACATAAGCCTGCACCGTGCCGCCGACCCTGCGGCCGCGGCGGCGCGGCAGTTCCTCCAGCACCCACCGCTTAGCCGTCTCCCGCAGCCAGCCCTGGGAGATGGCGGTGAACGACATCCTGCCGCCGCGCCCGAACAGCGCCAGGTCCCAGCTGTCTTTGTCCTTCTCGGTCTCGGTGGTGGCCGACGCCCGCCGCAGGTGCAGCAGGAACGAGGTGACGATCGACCGCTGGACGTTACCAGGCGTGAACTCCGCGATCGTGGTGACCTGCTGGCGGCGCATGTCGTCGCAGATGGTGCGCAGCAGCTTGTGCGGGGTGCGGCGTTCGGTCGCGCAGCGCTGCTGCAACCCGAACAGGACCTCGATCACCAGGCCCAGCGGCAGGCCGCGCAGGCTGACCAGGCCAGGCCGGCCGATCGGCGCCGTCGTGGCCCGCCACCGCTGCTCATCCAGGCCGGGGTCGGCCTTGCGGGCCTTGGCCCACCGATCCACATGGGCGCCGCAGTAGTCGCCGCTGGTCCCGTCCCGGTCCCGGACGCAGGCGGCCACCTGGCACGGCCCGCATGGCGGCAGCGGCCGGACATCGGGATGGGCAAGGAACTCGGCCAGCCCGATCCTGAGCACCTCGCGCTGCTGGTGCAGGTGCGCGCGGCACAACGGCAGCTGCGGTGTTCGCCACGTCCGCGGGCAGCCGGGGACCTGGCACTGCTCGGGCCGCTGCCAGCCCCGGGCCGGCATCAGGTCCAGTTCATCTAGCCCCAGGCCGTTAGCGGCCAGCCGCAGCCGGCAGCCAAGGCACACCTGCTCAGGACCGTCACCGCGGCTCATGCATCCTGCGACCCGGCATGGCTGCCAGCCCAGCAGCCGGTGACCAGGAGGAACCTCCAGTATCTGCAGCACCGGGTCCCAGCCCGCACCGGCGAGGAAGTCCTGATCAAGCAGGCGAGCTAGCTGTCGCGCCTCCGCATCAACGTCCTCAGCGGATGCCCGGCCGCCGAACACATACACCATGAGGTGCCCCCCGGTTTTCGGACAGGGATCCAATAGGATCTCACCCGGAAAGGGACGGGGAAATGTCGGGGGAACCGAAAAGGTACAGTCCGGAATTTAAGGAACAAGCCGCCA
>Ga0302325_10035117_pt1 | contig 10251 bp, 13 predicted proteins | sample Palsa_T0_2_FD_201948 | JGI IMG/M metagenome (GOLD analysis project Ga0302325, IMG submission 201948) | Peat permafrost microbial communities from Stordalen Mire near Abisko, Sweden - Palsa_T0_2 | ecosystem: Environmental > Terrestrial > Soil > Palsa > Peat permafrost | place: Sweden: Abisko...
TTCGACAAACACTGCTGGCACTCTGAATCGTATAGCTCACATTACCGGATCATAACTTTACTATTGCCTACCGTAAATCTAAAGCGTATGCTTATGCGTCACCCCGGAGTATCCATGAGAATTGAGTCCGTTCGTATATGCAACCTGCGTTGCATCAAAGAGAGCGTTGCTAATCTCGATAGCTATACTTGCTTCGTCGGCCCAAATGGCGCGGGAAAGTCAACAGTCTTGTGCGCGCTAAATATCTTTTTTCGCAATATCGATGGTGCTCCTACAGATCTCTCAGCGCTTTCCGCAGAGGACTTCTACTTACAAGACACCTCAAAGCCACTCGAAATCACGGTAACTTTTACTGATCTTTCTGCCGAGGCCGCTGCGGATCTGAGAGATTACGTTCGTCAAGGGAAGCTTGTTGTTTCAGCTATAGCGAGATTCGATAGCAGTACGGGCAAAGCCGAAGTGAAGCAATATGGACAGCGACTAGGGATGGAGAAATTCAAGCCATTCTTCGAAAAATACGGTGACGGCGCGTCAGCGGGAGATTTGAAGACCATTTTTGAAGAATTGGAACTAGCAGATGGTGAACTTGCAAAAGCTAAAATAAAGAAAACTCGAGATGGAATTTACGAAGGACTAAAGGAATTCGAGGCAGCTCGCCCCGATCAATGTGTATTGATCCCTAGCCCTGATCAATTCTATGGGGTAAGCGGCGGTAAAGATCGTCTCTCAAAATATGTGCAGTGGATCTATATTCCTGCGGTGAAGGATGCCAGTGACGAACAAACCGGAACGCGCAACAGCGCGCTCGGAAAGCTTCTGGCCCGTACAGTTAACGCCCAAGTGAATTTTCAAAAAGACCTAGAGGGCATCGCTGAAACAGCCCGAGTCAAATATCAAGAGATACTCGAAACTAATCAGCAAGCACTCGATGGCATATCAAATTCATTGCAAAAGAAGCTGACCCAGTGGTCACACCCAAATGCAACGTTACGCGTTGTTTGGGAGAATGACTCAACGAAGGCCGTGCGAATAGAAGCCCCCTTCGCGGGCGTATTGGCCGGAGAGAGCGGCTTTGAAGGCAAAATTGCGCGTCTAGGTCATGGTTTTCAGAGGAGCTTTCTGCTTGCTCTTCTTCAAGAACTTGCGGCCATCAATGATCCCACGTTTTCCACACTGATTCTGGGATGTGAGGAACCGGAACTCTATCAACATCCGCCGCAAGCAAGACATTTAGCGCAAGTCTTCGAGAAGCTTTCCGGAGATAGCGCTCAGATTATCATCACAACACATAGTCCATATTTTGTTTCTGGCGAACACTTCGAGAGTGTGAGGATGGTGCGTAGAACATTCGCCAACAACTATGCTTCCATCCGGCAATTTAGCTTCGCCTCTCTTGCCAAGAGATTTGGCGAGGTGACCGGCAAAACCATAAAAAGCGAGACCGCAACATTGACAAAACTTCACCAAGCGCTTCAACCGGCTCTTAGCGAAATGTTTTTCACGCAACGCCTCGTTCTGGTCGAAGGCCTCGAAGATGTGGCGTATTTACAGAGCTGGATGGTACTTAGTGGGCGTTGGGACGCCTTCCGAAGCTCCGGTGCACTCATCGTTCCTGCGAACGGCAAAAGCGAGCTGATACGTCCCGCGATTATCGCACTCGGTCTCCAGATTCCAGTGATGGTGATCATAGATGCTGACGGAGACAAGCTCACCAAGACCAATAAAGTGACAGGGGCGAAAGAAGACAATAAGGAAGCAAGATTGCTGCATGAGCATGACAACAGGGCGATCCTTCGCTTGCTTGGCGGAGACGAGACCAACGTTTTTCCCACCGGAACAATTTGGAGTGAGAGACTTATCGTCTGGCCTTCGGATTTAGGTGACACAGCAAAACGCGAATTTATAGTTGCTTTGGGAGCACAAGGTGAGGCGCAATTCAAGGCCATTGAAGAAGGTGCTCGGTACGATGCAGGCTGTGCAGGCGATTTACAGAAGAATACGATGTACATCGGCTTTCTCCTAACGAGACTCTTTGCGGCCAATGTCACCTCAGAGTCTTTGGAGAAAGCTTGCGCGCAAATAATATCGGTACCGGAGGATTCCAAAGTAAAGTTCGGTTAGAAAAGATTCTGTATCGATAAAGGTAGAAGCAAAGATTTCGCGGGACCGCCGCGTTGTGCGTCGCTGATCAAATGTGTCTTCTCCTATGTTGCTTTTAGCCTTTTATTGCGCGCATTCGCCGATCCGCTGCACGATCAGCTTGTGAGCACGTTCCCACTTGATCTTGATCCGTTCGCGGTTCCTGAGTCACCGCAACTTGAGCCGCGCGAGATCCGAGCCGGCGATACCATCCAATGGGCTCGCGCCTATGATGAGTACCCGCCTGGCACCGAGGCCGGCTATACCCTCACGTATACCTTTGTAAGCCAAACCGCCACGATCCAGATCAACGGCGCGATGGTAGCGGCCAACAACTCCGAAAATTTCAACGTCACCGTACCCGCCAGTGTTACGGCCTTGTGGGCCGCCGGCCATTACCGTTGGCAAGCCTACATCATGGACAACCAAGCCAACCGCTGGACGGTGGCCGAGGGCGTGGTTGAGATCCTGCCAAATCTGCAAGTGACCACCGCCGGCCTCGATGACCGCGCGCCCGATGAGATCACGCTCGCAAATATCGATCTCATGCTGGCCGGCAAGGCCACCGCGGATGTGCAGGAGTACAAGGTTTTCGAGCGCGAGCTGCGCCGCTACACATGGAAAGAGTTGCTTGAGGTTCGATCCGTCTATTACCAGCGCGTGCGCAAGCTACGCATTGACCGAGGCGAAATTCCACGAAGCCGTACCATCGGCGTGAGGTTCCAAGATGGCTATTGAGGCCCTTGATTTACGTGAGGCCAGGCATGGCCTCAGCGTGCAGACAACGGCCCTGGCCGGCCCGAGCAAGCGCAACTTTTCCGCGGCGCAGGTTGGCCGTACTACCTTCGATTGGGCAACCTCGATTCTCAGCCGAGATCAAAAGTTGTGGACAGATCTCCGCAAGTTAAGATCTCGCTCGCGCGAGCTGGCCGATAACGATCCAACCGCGGCAAAATTCCTCAGCCTTTGCGTGGTCAATATCATCGGCAAGCACGGCATTAAGCTGCAGCCCAAGGTTAAGAATCTGCGCGGCGATAAGCTGGCCGCGGATCTCAATGATCAGATCCTCAGCGAGTGGCAAGAGTGGTGCAAGCGCGGCAACTGCACGCTAGACGGCCAGCTCTCTTTCGATGAGCTTGAGCGGCTCATGGTCCGCACCGGGGCGATGGATGGCGAGTTTCTATTGATTGAGCGCGCCACCGATAACCCGTGGGGCTTTGCGTTGCAGATGGTTGATATGGATCAGCTCGATCACACGTTTTTCTTAGAGCAAACCGCGCAAGGCACCGAGATCCGCATGGGCGTTGAGGTGGATAAGTACCGCAAGCCCGTTGCCTATTGGCTTTGGAATCGCCATCCTAACGAGTGGAGTAGCGCCTCAATCGCCCGCAAGCGCGTACCGGCTGAATCGGTGATCCATGCTTACTTGCCCGATTCCGCAAACCAAACCCGCGGCGTGCCCTGGATGGCGCCGGCCATGTACCTGATGAATATGCTGCGCGGATACCTTGAGGCCGAGGTTACCGCGGCGCGCGTGGGCGCCTGCCAAATGGGCGTTATCATGAACGACAAAGGCACCGATGAGTTTGAGGGCGAGGGCCGTAACGCCGATGAGACGGTGACGATGGACGCGCAGCCAGGCGGCTTTCTGCAGCTCAACGGCGCCACCTTTGAATCATTCAAGCCCGAGCACCCGAGTACGGCCTTTGGCCAGTTTGTAAAAGAGGTTAAGCGCGGGATCGCCGCTTGCCTCGGCGTTTCCTACAACTCACTCGCCGAGGATCTTGAGGGCGTGAATTTCTCCAGTATCCGCGCCGGCCTGCTCAATGAGCGTGATATGTGGCGCGTGCGGCAAAAGTGGATGATCGAATCGTTTCACAAGCGCGTCTTTCGATCCTGGCTTTCCGCCGCGGTTCTCAGTGGCCGTATCTCTCTCAGTGTACGGGATGAAGAGCAAGTGGTTGAGCAATGCAAGTGGCACTCGCGCGGCTGGCCGTGGGTCGATCCGCAAAAGGATATGCAGGCCAACATTACCGGCGTATCCAACGGATTCACCACGCGCAGCCGCATTCTCGGCGAGCAGGGTTACGATCTTGAAGAAGCACTCAAAGAGCTGGCCGAAGAGGAAAAGCTCATCGAGAAATACGGCCTCAAGCTCGGAACCGACGCCAAGGGAATTGCCGACGCGCCCGAGGATGCGGAAGAGGGAACCGAGCCGGCGGGCGATGCCGGCGGAAAGGCGGCCAGCAAAAACGCCAAGTCAAACAACTAGCGCGTAACTCGCTTCACTTGAAAAGCCTCGCAAATTTGCGGGGCTTTTCATTTTGCGTGCATGGTCAAACCATGAGCACCAAACAAAAGCAGTTGCGCGCGCTTCCCGTTCAATATCGCGCGGTAACGGTTGATCCCAAGGGCTACGATCCCGATGCTCGTACGCTCACCTTTGTGCTATCCACCGAGAATCCAGTTTCCCGATGGTACGGCAAAGAGATCCTCGATCACTCGCCAAGCTCTATCGACACCGAGCGCTTGGATGATTCGATGCCGATGCTTTTCAACCATGACACAAATCGGCACCTCGGCACGTTCGATTCTTACCAGATCAAGAATCGCCAGCTTGAGGTTACGGGCCGCTTTGGTGACAACCCAACCGCTCTCGAAAAAGAGGGCGATGTTAAATCCAACATCCTCAAGAAATCAAGCGTTGGTTACATCGTGCGGGAAATGGTTCTCGATTCCGAGGATGAGACGGGGCCAACCTACCGCATTACCAAGTGGATGCCGGTAGAGGGCTCACTCTGCACCGTCCCCGCCGATAACTCCTCGGGCGTAAAGCGAGGTCAACAGAAGTTTGCCGTTCGCATTTTCAATGCGGATGGATCGCAGGTTGTGCGCGCCGAAAGCGATTGCACCTGTGATTGTGCGGAGTGCAAAGATGGCGACTGCGATAACTGCAGTTGCGCGGGATGCGAGTGCGCAGGTTGCGATTGCGATCAAGAGCGCTCGCTCGGGACCACCAACCCGGCTATTGCCGAACAAGGAGAAAGAAACATGGCCTCAACCGCCGTGCCCACCTCCGCCGCAACGCCGGCGGTGAGTGTTGGTCAGGATTCGATTCTCGCCGAGCGCTCGCGCGTCAATGAGATCAACGCCCTGGCGAGCAAGTATTCCAACCAAGTCACCCGCGAAAAGGCGCAGGAGTTTATCGGCTCTGGCACGAGTGCGGATGCCGTGCGCAAGTTCATCCTTGACGCGCAGATTGAAGACGCCAAGACAAACGAAGTACGCAACCTCAACATTGCCGGCCTCTCTGAGAATCAGAAAGAGAATTACTCTCTTTTGCGCGCATTCAACACTGCAGCCAAGGGCGAAAATTGCTTTGAGCTGGAAGTGAGCGAAGAGATCGGGCGCAAGTTAGGCCGCACATCCGAAAAGGGTTTCTTTGTCCCGATGGATGTCAAGATGCGGATCTCTGACAATGAGCGCGGCCTCGGGCGTGCCAGCATGTACGGCATGAGCCAGCGTACCGGCCTCGATTCGTCCTCGGGCTCAACGGGCGCAAACGTCATTTTCACCGAGTATGTATCGCTGATCGAGCTGCTCCGAAACAAGATGATGTTGCGCAAGCTCGGCGCTACCGTCTTGAGTGGCCTGCAGGATACGATTGCGTTTCCAAAGCAGGCGAGCGCAGGTACGGCATATTGGGTGGCAGACAATCCGGGCGCGGATGTTGCCGATTCCAATCTAACCCTGGCGCAGATCACCATGAGCCCCAAGCTGCTGCAGAGCAGCACCTCATACAGCCGCAAACTGCTCTTGCAGTCTTCGGTTGACGTTGAGGCGCTCGTGCGTAACGATCTGATGGCCATAACCGCCCTGGCGATTGACCTGGCCGGCATCAATGGTTCGGGCTCCAATAACCAGCCGCTCGGCATCCTCAATCAGACTGGCATCGGCTCGGTGGTCACCGCCGGCGCCACGCTTACCAAGAGCCCGTTTGTGGATCTTGAAACCGCAGTGGCAACGGCCAACGCAGATATCGGCGCCGCGGCTTATCTCACCGATCCGGCGATCCGCGGCAAGCTCAAAAAGACGCCGGAACTCAACAACACCATTGCTCTCCCGATCTGGTACAAGGGCGAGATCAACGATACCCGCGCGGAAGTCACAAACCAGATGCCCACGTTTGCGATCACCGGCGGCTCGCCGTACACCGCACACGCCACGATTTACGGAATCTGGGATCAGCTCTTGATCGGTGAGTGGGGCGCGCTTGAGGTGATCGTGGACCCGTACCGCCTCAAAAAGCAGGGCATGGTTGAGGTGACCACCTTCGATACCTGCGATGTGAACGTGCGGCATCCGCAGAGCTTCGCGGCCAGCACGGACATGAATCCGCTGGCCTAGTATCCAACCGCAACACTGACCGCAGCACAACACAAGCCGCGCCGCCGCCGAATCTGACGGCGGCGCGGTTAAGCATAGGAGAGCATTCAATGGCCGGCGTTGATTTCATCAAGGTAACACCCGGTAAAACGATGCGCGTGAGGATCACAGCCGATACTCGCGTGCTCGGCCAACACTTGCCCGAGGGTAAGGTGGTTGAGCTGGCAGAAGAGCACGGGCACAATCTGATCATTGCTCACAAAGCGGTGAGGGTAGGGGGCAACTGATGCCAACGATCCGCATCCTCAGCGATTGTAAAGTGGCCGGCAAGCATACCGCCGCCGGATCGATTATCGACGCCTCGCAAGAGGATGCGGATATCCTCATCGGAAGCCAGCGCGGCGAGCTTGAGGGCGCCGCCTCGGCGCCGCCCGTTGTCACCAAGGCCGCTCTCGATGCCGATCTGGACGGTCTCAAGGCTGCGCAGGAAAAGCTCGCTCAAGACCTGAAAGCCGCGGGCAAATAATGGCCTTCGGCGATAGCGATCTGCCCATTTTCTTTAGCGATTTTGCCGTGGCCGTTTCCTTTAACGGCCAAACGGCAAAAGGCACTCTCGATACTGACTCGAATCCTATTCAACACGGCAACGGGCCAGGCGGCCTCGGAACCAAGAAATACCTGTTACGCATTCCCGCCAATGCTTTCACCACGACGCCGGCAGAGCTGGCCGCGATTGCAGTGGACGGCGTTTCGTACACGGTGAAGAGCTTGCCACCTCAACTTGATTCATCCGTTTTAGAGCTTCTATTGAAGCCAGGAGCACTATGAGCAAGAGCGTTAATTCTGTAACCCTGCTCGGTAACCTCGGCCAGCCCGTTGAGGTGAGATCGACGCAAACCGGCATCGTTGCCAATATCAGCCTGGCCACCAATGAGCGAAAGAAAGTTCGCGACAATTGGGAAGATCATACCGAGTGGCATCGTGTTGTTGTATTCGGCAAGCTCGCCGAGATCGCCCGCGATTACCTCAAGAAAGGCTCAAAGCTGTATGTAACGGGCCGCCTGCGCACAACCTCGTGGGCAGATGACCACCAAGTTAAACGCCACAGCACAAACATTGTGGCCGATGAGCTGATCTTGCTGGACGGCCCGCAAGGCGACGGCAACCGGCCACCGCAACCGCCGGCTGATTCGTGCGGAGATCGCTTCTGATGGCCGGCCAAACCCAATGGACGATAGCAACCACCAACCTGATCGCCGCACTCAACGCCGCGGGCTCGCCGGCTACAGTGTGGCGGGCCAGGTTTGAGGATGTGAGCGCCGATGAAACTGCGTTCAACGTCTTCCCAACAAAGATCAGCGTAAGGCAGGATCATGCCAACGATAGCGCCGGCATATCCGCGGCCATCGTGGTACGTGGTTACATTGCCGCCACAAATGAGGTGGATCTCGCCGCCGATGCGCTCGTGTTGTGGGCATGGAAACAAGCCCGGCTCGATCCCACGCTCGGCCAGGTTGTCTCGGATTGCTACGTCGAGGATATCGAGCTTGGCTATGTCGATAAGTCGGCAACGGATCAAGTTTGCGCGGATATCACGTTCCGCGTTGAGATGGAAGTGGGAAGGAATGATCCTTCGGTTAACAAGACTTACATTGGAGGGTAACGCAAATGTCGGGAACCGCAACGCCTCACAAAATTCAAGGGTACAAGGCGCAGTTGACGTACACGCCAACTGCAGGTGGGACGGCGGTGACGATTGCCGGCCTCAAAGATGTTGACGGGGAATTCAAGGCCGATGAGCTGGATTCAACCGATCACGGCACGGCAGGATGGAAATCGAGAATGTACGGCCTGCTCGATTTCGAGGGCACGGCAAAGCTCGATTACATCGCCGTCGATCCCACGCAGGAGTTTCTCTTGCAGTCATTGATTGGCCGCACGGCGGTTTCAATCGTTTTGCTTCCCGAAGTTGCGACCGGCTCGGGCGAGGATTCCTATTCTGGATCTGTCCTGATCTCCAGTTTCAAGTGGTCGGGAAAGATGGCGGATCTGCAGAGCGTGGATATCGCACTCAAGGGCGCAGGGCCCTTTACTATCGTTACGCAGTAATCGACGTTGGGGGCGGCCTCGCTGTATGGATTCGGCGGGCCGCCCCAAACACTCAACCAATCAATCGGAGAGAGGCAATGCGAAAACGGATCGGGCTTTGGCTTATTGGCTTTGCGGTGATGCTCTCGGGATGCGTGGGCACTCGCCTGGCCTTCCCGCAAGCGCCCGCGGCTCAATATCACAAGAGCGGCGCCGCCGTGATTCAAGATTGGGCGATTACGCCTGGCGCAGTGGATCGGACGTTGACCGAGGCCGTTCTCTGTGATCCCGCGCATCATACCGCCGAAGATCGCCACGTTACGCAAAGCCTCAAGGTGAAAGTATGCCGGGCCTATGGAATCACCGAGGGATGCCCTGGCGCCGGCTATGAGATCGATCACCTCGTTTCGATTGAGCTTGGCGGCTCGAATGACATTGGCAATCTATGGCCTCAGCCGATAGACGCGCCCGGCGTGGTCGGATTCCACACGAAAGACGTGGTAGAGAATCGAGCCCACGCCGCCGTGTGTAGAGGGCGCTTGTCGCTAGTCAAGGCGCAAGCGCTCATCGCCTCGGATTGGTATCAGTTTGGTAAAGATCAAGGGTTCTTGCCACCGGGCAAGTAGCAAGGCGCATTCAGGGAAGGGTGGCCGGTTGATCTGGTCACCCTATTTTTTTGTTTGAATACAGGTTCCAACTTTCAGGAGAGTGCAATGCAACTGCAGACAAAGCCAATCTATGTAGAGCTTGGGCGCCGGCGTCAGATCGTTTTCGATCTCAATACTGAGATCCTCATCCGCGGCGCCGGCAAGGGCGAGAGCAGCCTTTGGGATACCATTGGCGAGTTTACAGATGAGAAGAGCGGCGAGATCAAGCGAAAGCTAGATGTGAATCTGGAAAACCTGCGCGTGTACTTGTGGGCCGCGCTTGCGGTTGACTCGGCTCAAAACGGCGAGTTGCTCTCAATCGAAGATGTGGGCGGCCTGATTCGGCATCGCAGCCAGGTAACCGCCGCAGTGTTGGCCGTTGCCGAGGCGCTAGGCCAGTATTACGGGGATGGCGCGCCGGGGGAAGCGTAAGCCCTACTCGGCGCCAGCGGCGCGCAGGGTGGGGCGCTACAAGGGCAAAGCGAAAGCCCTGGACGTGGGAGGATGCCTTTCGCATCTTTTGCGGCGAGATGGGCCGGCCCATCACTGAGTTTTACAAGCTCAAATACTGCGAACTAACACTCATCCTTGAGGGATACCAAAAGCGCCTCAAGAGCGAGTGGCGCCTGCAGCGCGAAGAGAGCGCCTGGCTCGCCCATATCTTCCTTTTGCCGCACACTAAGAAAGATGGCGATCCTATTACGCCGGCCAAGTTGCTTGGACGTAAAGAGCGAAAGCGGCGGCCCAAAGTGATGACCGGCGAAGAGGCCGCAAGGGCATGGCTCGCAGCGAAGCAGAGGGAGACGAATGGCGAATAACGGCGGCGTTGTAATCGTTGTTGCGGGCGAGGATCAAACCGGCAGTGTATTCAACGCCGTCCAAAAGCACCTCGGCGATGTGCGCGCCGCCGCGGATAAGTCCAACGCATCGTTGGGGAGCGTGGGCAGCCTGCTAAGGCAGGGCCTCGGCGTTTACAGCGCCGTATCCGCGG
>Ga0302325_10035119_pt1 | contig 10250 bp, 9 predicted proteins | sample Palsa_T0_2_FD_201948 | JGI IMG/M metagenome (GOLD analysis project Ga0302325, IMG submission 201948) | Peat permafrost microbial communities from Stordalen Mire near Abisko, Sweden - Palsa_T0_2 | ecosystem: Environmental > Terrestrial > Soil > Palsa > Peat permafrost | place: Sweden: Abisko...
CCTGGCCCATCTTCATGGCGCCGCCCTTGAGCTCGCCGAGAACCCGGAAGATCTGGTCGGCGGTGCGCTGCTGTATCTCCTGGGCCACGATCTCGGCCGGCCGCCCGCCGATCCGCTTGCCCACCCCGAGGGCGGTGCGCCCCGCCAGCCCGATCGGCAACCGGGCCATCTTCGCGGCCCGGGCCACCGGGTTCTTGGGCACGTCATTCACCCTTCGATTGTCTCCCATGCTGCGGCCGGGTTGGCACCCGGTAAGGCTGCGCCCGCCGCGCCGCAGGTACAGGCCGGATGCGGCCACCAGGTCCGGCGCCGCCACCGCCAGTCGGGCAGCACCAGTTCCAGCGTCCCGTTCGCCGTCGCGGGTATTCGACCGGCCCCGTCGAGGTAGGCGAGGGCCTGCGCGGCCGCGGCGGCGGCCGTCATGGCCGCGAGCACGGTGTCGGCCGCCTGCGGCCAGGCCCGGGTGAACGTGACCTGCGCGAGGATCGTCGGCCACTGCGGATCAACTGCAGCTTTGTGCAGGTCCACGCAGCGCAGGCAGGCTGAGCTGCCGGGCTGGACGAACGGCCCGACCACGCCGATCGCCTCGCTGGCCCGCAACGCCAGATGCGGCACGCGGTCCTGCATCAGGCTCCCGATCAAGTCAGGCAGCGTCAGCTCGGTCAGAATCACCAGGTCGGGAAGCGTGCCGTCATCGTTCGTCCTGACTTCGGGTGCGGCTCGCGCGATCGCGCGAGCCGCCCCTTCCTGCCTCGGCTCGCCGAGGTCGGCGAGCACCAATCCGGCAGGTGCGAGGTCAGCGGGCTCAGCAGGCTCCGGGTCGGTGCAGGTCACGCGGCCGACCCCCGAGGCGGCGAGCAGGCTGGCGACACACGCGCCGGTCCGGCTCGCCCCGTGCACGCGGACAAAGGCGGCCTTCCTGCGCGCCAGGGTACGAGCTCCGCCGTCCCCGTCCGCGTAGGCCAGCGACGCGGTGGCCAGCTCCGGCGCCAGACGGCTCCGGAGCTGAACGGGAAGCGAAGCGTGCAGCCGGGACGGGAAATCATCGAGCACACCCGCCGCGGCGAGCAGTCCGAGCACCCGGCTGGCCGCCTCAGCCGGGACGCCGTACGCCTGCGCCGTGGCGATCAGGGTCTCCCTGTCGCGGCTGCCGTCCAGCAGGCTGATCACCGCCGCGGCCTGCCCCAGCCCGCTCAGCGCCACCGCACGGCGCGGATCCACGCCGAATTGAAGCGTGTCGCGGTCCCGCCACAGCGGCAGCAGTCCCGCCTTCAATGCTGGTCTCATGGCCACATGCTGACACCGCCCTGTGACATTTTGCGCCCACCGCCCAGGCAGCTCAATCGTTGCGGATCGCTGCACCCCGTATAGGGGGTGCAGCGATCCGCAATCCTGCCCGCCGAGCAGCCAGCCCCGCCAGGCGGCCGAACCAGCCCGCCCCGTCAGGCGGCCGAACCGCTACCAGGCGCGCCCCATCAGCGGATGGGGGCTAACCCGCACCGTCGGCGCCCGGCCGGCCGCCCTGGCCCCGCCAGCCGCCCCGCCCCCGCCGCTCCCGCCCGGATTGTTCCAGTTCGCGGCGCGGATCGCCTTCATGGCCGCTTTTCTCGTCTCGTCGTTCATCCGGTCGATGAACAAGATGCCGTCGAGGTGGTCGGTCTCGTGCTGTACGCAGCGGGCGAGCGTCGAGCTGCCTACCACCTGCACCGGGTCACCCCGGTCCGTGAAACCGCGGGCCACCGTGTTCTGCCGCCGTTTGACGTCGAAGTACAAGCCGGGAAAGGACATGCAGCCTTCCTCGCCGTCCTGCTCTTCTTCGTCGGGGAAGGTCAGCGTCGGGTTGACGAGGTAACCTCCCTGGCCGTTCACGTGATAGGCGAACACGCGTAGCCCGACGCCGATCTGCGGCGCGGCGAGTCCGGCACCGCCGGAGTCCTGCAGGGTTTCGGTCAGGTCCTTGACCAGTTTTCGCAGTGGCCGGTCGAAATCAGTCACCTGGTCAGCCGCGGTAAGCAGCACCGGATCGCCGAACAGCCGGATCAGTCGTATCGCCATAAGTCCCGAGGCTACCGTCCGCCCGGCTCCAGCTCATCCGCCTGCTGCTCGTCCGTCGTGGGCCGGTCCGGCTGCGCTGCGTCCGTCGTGGGCTGGTCCGGCTGCGCTGCGTCCGGCTGCGCTGCGTCCGGCTGCGCTGCGTCCGGCTGCGCTGCGTCCGGCTGCGCTGCGTCCGGCTGCGCTGCGTCCGGCCGCTGCGCCGCGTGCGCTCGCCGCGCAACCAGCCACGAATCCCACCACCGCCGCGGCGCCGACGCGAGAAAGAGGCAGGTCGCGAGGGCCGCCAGCGGCAGGGCAGGCGCCGCGTCCGCCGCGGTCGCGATGAGCAGGCCGCTCAGCGCGGCGCCCGTCGCGAGCCCGATCAGCACCCCGAAGCGCCGCGCCCGGTACTGCGTCGCCTGCTTCGGGTTGACCAGGGAGCTGACCAGCCCGGTCAAGGTCCCGGTCAGATACGTCGTCGATACTTCCGACAGCCCCATGTACTTGACCGCCGACGCCTGCACGCCCATCGCGGTCGCCGCCACCGCGAGCAGGCAGAATTGTGCCCACCCCGCCGGACTCGCCCCGTCGATCTCCCACCCGACGGTAAGCCCGCACAGCAAGATCAGCTCGGCCAGCAACGCCCAGCCGACGTGGCCGGGCAACCCGCTGGCCCGCCCCTCATCCGCCCCGGAATCGGCTGCCGTACCCGCGACCCGGAACCCGTGCGCGATCCGGGTCCCGCCGGCCACGCCGGTGATGTAGCCCGCGATCGAGACGAGGGAGTGGCTGGCCAGCGTCAGCGAGTGGCGTGCCACGGCCAGTCCCAGCAGCACGATGTTGCCCGTCATGACGCTGGTGAAAACGTTGCCCAGTCGGGTATAGCTGGCCACGTCCGTCGCCCCCGAGGCGAAGGTGAGCGCGATCGCGATCAGCGTCAGGATTGGTTGTTGCGGCCTGTCGTCCATCGCCCGCTAGGACATCACCTAACGCCGTCGCCAGGCAACTCGGGGTCCACCCGCACCGCCCGCGCCCACTTCGGCGCATCCGGGGCCTGCGCGCCGAGCAGCCCGACCACGACCCGCGTTCCCTTCGGCGCCTCCACCGGCCACGGCGTGTACCCGTCGGTGAGCACGACCGTGACGGCGGGCCGCGGCCGCAGCGCGACGGCCGCGGCGATGCCCGCGCCCATGTTGGTGCCGCCGCCGCCGATGAGCTGCACCTGCTTGGCGGAGGTGACGCGCTGGGCGGGCGCGACCGCGGTGTCGCAGGCGAGCACGCGGACCTGCCGGGCCAGCCCGAGGGCCCGCAGCAGTCCTTCCACTTCGGCCAGCACCATCGCCAGCAGTTCGTCGTTCATGCTGCCCGAGGTGTCGCAGACCACGGCGACTTCGGGCACCGGCCGCCGCAGCGCCGGGAGCACCACGTCGCCCGCCACCGCCGAACGCCGCGATGGCCGCTGGTAGGAGAAGTCCACCGCCCCCGCTACCTGGGCGACGGCCCGCCGCAGTTCGGCCGCGAGCAGCCTGCGCCAGTCGACCTTAGGGTGCAGGGTCTGCTCCGCCCAGCGCAGCAGCCCGGCCGGCACGGTCCCGGCCTGCCGGGCGTATGACATGACGTCCTGCGCGACCTGCCGCTTGAGCAGGTCGGCCTGCCAGCCGGGCAGCCCGCCCGGCCCGTCGCCGGGCCGCGGCACCCCGTCCGCGCCGCTGCCGCAGTCGAGCCAGGATCCTGACCTGCGGCCGGAGGCCTCCCGGACGCGGACGTGGTCGAAGTACTGCTCCGCCAGCAGGCCGTCGCTGGCGCCCAGGTGCTCAGGCAAGATGGGCTGGCCGGGCAGGTCCAGCCCGGCGGGCACCAGGTCGTCGTTGATCTCGGCGTCGGCGGCGCGGATCCAGGCGCGTGCCTCCTCGGGACCGGTGGTCACCGCCTGGGCGCGTTCGCCGTGGCTGCGCAGCAGGTGGCAGACGTGATGGATCAGGACGCTGCCGAGCTGGGCAGCGGTCCAGTCTGCGGTCAGCTCCGGGTCCGCCCGCATCCGCCAGCTCTCGTCCACCGATACCGTTCCGCTGCCGGGAGAAGGAATCACCGCGGCGCCGAACACCCCGCTGGCCAGGTAAGGGAACCGGGTCGCCGCCCACAGCCGGGCCGCCGCCAGCTGTGCTAGCCCGGGGGGACGACCCCCCGAAGTCCCCCCGCTCATGGAGGGGCTACCCGCCCCCCCATACCCCCCTGGGCCTGCAGTAGCCCCGCGTCCCGCAGCACGGGAGCGAACAGGTTGATCTCGGCCGGCAGCGCCGCGCCGTCGGGGCGGCACCTGGCCAGCACCCGTGCCGCTACCGCGGCCACATCGGGCGCTGCGTCGGCGGACCGGCCGAGCACCCGCCAGCCGGCCGTCCAGCGTTCCTGAGTCGGGTTCCCGGCGACCGCTGCGGCGATCGCGGCCAGCGCGGCGTAGGCCCGGTCGCCCCGCTCAGGCAGCCGGAAGGAGGCCGGGTCGGCCAGTACCTGCTCCGGATCGGGCAGGTCCATTTCCACCAGCCAGGCCAGGAACTCAACCCCAGCCCCTTCGCCCACGGCGCCCCTGATCAGGGCCGAACGTGCCTCATCCCCGCTGCCCGCGGCTCCCGCCGCTGCCATCAGGCGCGCCGCCATCTCCCAGGTCCGCGGGGACGGCCAGCCCTGCCCGGCGGCCGCCGCGTCCGTCGGGGGAGCGCAGGCGAGTGCGGGCCTGACGTGCAGGAACGCGGCCACAAGGCCACGCGAGAGCAGTTCCTCGGCCTGCCAGCCGTCGGGCAGCGCCGGCACCACCGGGGCCGCCCAGCCGCCGGCCAGCCCATCGGCCACCGCGCGCGGGTCGGTGTGCCAGTTCAGGTGGCAGAGCCGGTTCGCCAGCGGCGCGGACAGGTCCCAGCCGTCCGCGGCCTGCTCCGGCGGGTTCGCCGCGGCCACCACGGCCACCTCGTCCGGCAGCGTGAGGTCGCCGACGGCCCGTTCCAGCACCACCCGGAGCAGCGCCGCCTGCACTGCGGGCGGCGCGGTGGAAAGCTCGTCGAGGAACAGCAGGCCGTGCCCGGCTTCGGCGAGACGCCTGGCCCACGTCGGCGGCGCGAACCTGACCTCGCCGCCGACCACGATAGGCAGGCCGGCGAAGTCGGACGGTTCCCTGATCGAGGCGATAACTGTCTCGCACGGCAGGCCCATCGCCGCCGCCATCGCCCGGATCGCCGAGGTCTTGCCGGTGCCGGGCGCACCCCACAGCAGCACGGGCACCCGGGCCGCGACCGCGACGCCGAGCGCCTCGGCCGCGGGATTCGGCTGAGAGGACGCCATGCTCATATCTCCCAGTGTGGGGCATCCCCGGCATCGGCCCGGCCGTCCGGCGCCGCCTCTCGGGCGTGCACGTCCAGCGGCACCGGCTCCGCGCCGGGCGCGCGCACGGCCAGGACCCGGGCGTCCGGCCAGCCCGCCCGCTCCACCGCCACGACCAGGTGCCCGCCGATCAGCGGCAGGCCGCAGGCCCACACCCGGGCCAGCCACCACGCGGGCAGGCTGACGCGCAGCCGCCGTGCTTCCCCCCGCCCGGTGAGCTCGGTCGCGCCCCAGCCAGGTCCGGCGTGCAGCGATACCTCCACCTGACCTGGATCGATCCCGAGCCATTGCTCCGCCACCAGGGCCAGCCGCCCGGTGATCGCGGCGGTCAGCGCGGGCCGGGCCCGCGCGTCCGGCCCGTCCGCGTGCGCGGCGGCCACCTGTCCCGCCAGCCGCACCTGGAACCCGTAGCCCAGCGCGAGCAGCGACAGCAGGTCGGTCCTGCGCTGCTCGGCGTGGTCCATGTCCTGCTGTGCCTGCCTCCCGGCCGCGCTCCCCGATCCCAGCTGGCTGGCCAGCCGCATCCGGCCGCGCCGCGCCGGACCGCCGCCCTGCCCGGCCGCGGCGGCCTGCCTGACGTCATCCCAGCTGACGTTGATCACATCGGCCGCCCCGCGTGGCCCGATGGCCAGCACGGACAGGTCATCGACGTGCCGTCCCCACGCCTCGGCCAGCTCGATGCACCCGGCTTTCTCTCCGCCGAGGGCGGCCAGCACGAGCTCAGCCTCGGCGTCGGCGTGCGTGGGCAGCACCAGCGCTCCGGCTTCCCAGCGGACGGTGTGCATGCCCTGGCCGCAGGGGACCATCGTCTGACCAGGGGGCAGGCAGCTGTACCACGGGTCGTTCGGCCTATCGGTCACGGCGAGTACCCCCAGCGGAGCGTAAGCCTGGCGCGGACCTGGGCCGACCGCCCGGCGGCCAGCACCTCGATCCAGGTTGCGGACCGGGGCAGCGGCGGCACCAGCCACAGCTGCAGAGCGTACTCCGGGCCGGACCGGTGCCAGTGGGACGGCCGCGCGGCGTGCCACCGTCCGCCGCCGTCCCTGATCCACACCGAAAGCGGGAAGTACGTTTCGACACCGCAAGGTCCTGCTCTGGCGTCCGGGTCCAGGCCGCGGGCCAGCGCGTGCAGCGCGGTAACGCCGCCGCTCGTATGCAGGCCGAGGAAGACGAGCCCGATGCCGTCGAGTTCGGGGAGCGCGACGGTCATGGCCGCGAACCCAGCGTGTACTGGCCCGGTGTCCGGCTTCCTGCGCTGGCCGTACGCGAGCAGGTTGAGCCAGGGTTCCGGCAGGTCACGGCGGGCCGGCGCGGTGATGCCGTGCCCGCCGATGTTCAGGCCCCCGCAGACGGTGGCCAGCCAGCCGGGCACCGGGCTGAGCGGCGAGAGGACCCCGGCGGCCTCAAGCGCGGCGATGATCGTGCCCAGCCCGGCGGCCGTGGCGCCGAGCGCTCCCGGTACGGCCTGGGCCGGCCGTGACTGCGGGCCTGGCCGGGACGCCGGGCCTGGCCGCGACCGCGTCCGCTGATCCCGCGGGAAATTGGCGCCGTCCGCCATCAGCCGCTCGGCGATCATGATGAGCAGCTGCTCGCCCGCGCTGCGGCGCGCTTGGGCGGCCTCTGGCTCGGCGCCGGCCGCGGCGACAAGCTCGACGCGGACGGGGGAGGTGCCCGGTGCCGAGAATTCGAGCCAGCGGATGTCCGGCGGCGGGTCAGGGCGCAGCCAGATCAAGTCGGCCGATACGGGGTCGCTGCGGGCGCTCGGGCCCAGGTCGTAGCGCTGGCCGCGATTGTCGGTGACCGTGAACCGCCAGGCCAGGGTCCTCGGATGAGCCCGGACGGCGTCGAAAGGGGCAGCCGCGTGGCGGATGCTCCAGGTCATCGCGAACGCCGCACCCGAAGCGACGTGCGCGTAGCACAGGAGGTGCAGCTCACCGGTGAACTCCTCGTCGCTGAACGGGACGCTCACCCCGACCGGTACGAACCGCTCTGGCCAGCCTGGTCCCGGCGGCGCGGCCGGCGTTGTCCCGGTGGCCGGCGGAAGGCCGTAGCGGCGGGGGATGGTGACCCTGAGCGCTCCGGGCCGCGGGCGCGGGGGACTAGCCCGACCCGCCGGGGCTGGCTGCGGATGACCGGGTCGCACGATCGCCGCCAGGTCGAAGTCCGTCAGGATCCGCTCGGCGGTCTTGTCGTCGAGCGCCTGCACGGCCGTCAGGGCTTGCGCCACCGTCACCATCAGCTTGCTGGTGCTCCCGGCCGGCGCGTCCGCTGACCAAGGCCCCCGCAGGGGAGGTGAGCTGGGCCCGCGGATCTCGGTCTCGGCCAGCAGTCGCAGAAAGGTCTCCGCGCCCTCGCGGTTCATGCCTGTTTGTCCCCCTCGCCGCCGACCGGCACGACCGCGCGCAGCCTGGTCGACGCACCGGTCACCACCACCTCGAGCGTGTCCGGGCGGCTGGCCAGCGGCGGTACCAGGCGCAGCCGGATCGCCGCGGCCTCGCCGAGCGAGTGCAGGGCCGCGCCATTTCCCGTGGCCGTATGCCACCCTCCGGTGTCGTCTCGCAGCCACCAGCCGAAGCCGGAAGCCCAGCCGTACGGGCCCGCTCCCGCTCGTTCGGGCAGGCCGCCGGCCACCAGGTCCAGGTAGCTTTCGCCGCCCGCCGAGGTCAGCCCAGCCAGAGCGAAGCGCGTCCCTTCGAGGTCGGGCAGCAGCGTGCCGAGCGGCGCGAAAATTTCCTGGTGCCGGCCTGCCGGGGCCGCGTCGCGCTGCGCGAGGACGCTGGCCCAGCGGCCGGGAAGCTGAGCGGCGGGCTCGGCGGTGATCCCGAGTCCGGTGATCCCGAGTCCGGTGATGCCGAGTCCGGTGATGCCGAGCCGCTCGCACAGCGCGGCGAGCTGGCCGGGGGTCTTACTGTCCGCCGCGATCGCGCCGGCCTCAGCGAGCAGTCGCGTCAGCTCACCCAGCCGCCGGTCACCTTCTGGCCCCTGGGTGTCCCAGGCGCTGGCCATGATGGCTTCGGCCTCGGCCGCGAGCAGGTGCTCGCCTGCCGCTACGCCCGGGATCTGTTCGATCGCGGCCTCGGCGGGCGCCGCGGCCTGGGCCGGTCCGTCCGGCCGCAGGTCCAGGCGGATGAGCCGCGTCTCGTCGGCGACCAGGTCGAGCCAGCTGGCTTCCGGCGGGGGCGCGGGCGACAGCATGATGAGGCCGCTCCAGGTGTCGGCTCCGCCGTCACCGACGCTGAACCGCAGCCGGTACCGGCTGTCCTGATCGTCAACCGCCGCCAGCTGCCCGAAGGGCAAGTGCTGGATGCCCGCGCCGAGGACCTCGAGGTCCGCGCTCGACCCGTCGGCCGGCCAGTGCATGCGCTGCGCGACGGTGATCACCGCTTCGGACGGCGTGCTCACTAGCGTCATCAGGTGCAGATCGCAGGGCGCGCGCTCATCGTGGATCGGCAGCGTCCGGCCGAGGGCCACGACCCGCATCGGCCGCGCAGGACCGTGATACTCGCGTCGCGAGGCATGCGTCAGGCTCTCGTCGCCCCGCTCCCTGAACGCCCAGTCCAGCCGCCGCGCGAGCCGCCGGGGGTCGGTCTGGGCCCGGACCGCCAGGGCCACCTCGAGTTCGGCCGCGATGCGCAGTGCGGTGCCGTGCGGGAGCACGCCCGCATCCCGCAGCACCTCGCCGGCCCAGCGGATGTCCATGATGCTCGCGGTGACGTCCGCAGCGGACACCAGCCCGCTCGCCGACCCGGCCACGGCTGACCGCAGCCTGCGCCGCAACTCGGCCTCGGCGCGCAGTTCCAGGTACGTCTCGGCCCGCTCGTCGCCCACCCGTCAAGCCTGCACCCCTCGCGGCGCAATCGCGACCGCCCGCGCCCGCGGAGAGCCAGCGGCTACCTCAGGCAGACGTGGCGGCCGGCTCAGGCTGAGCCGCCGCGTCCAGCGTCCAGCAGCGGACGATGTCGCGCATGGAGAGCAGCCCGGCCACATCGTGCCCCTCGACCACGACAAGGTGCCGGAACCCGCCCTTGACCATCGCCTCGGCCGCGTCCTCCAGGGTCCAGTCGGGCGTGGCGTAGGTGAGGTTCTCGGTGCGGTGCTGGGCGGCCAGCTCGGCGTCCGGGTCTTCGCCCTTGGCGACTGAGTTGAGGATGTCGCGTTCGGTGAGAATGCCGATGCCCTGATGCTCAGGATCGATGACGACGGCGGCGCCGATATGGCGCGCGGCCATCATCTGCGCGGCCTGCCGCAGCGTGTGCGTGGGCCCGATGGTGAGGACAAGGTGGGACATGCCGTCTCGTACCTTCACGAGGAACACCCCCTGATCGCGGCGCTTGTGCATTTGTGACGTTCACCAAGCATGGGCTAATTAACCCCGGAGGGCAACCCCCAAATGAACCTGATGTTGCCACCAGCTCACGCTGGGCTAGCTCGCCTCGGTGCGGCTAAGCTGGGCCAGCACCTCGTCATGCAGGTGGCCGTTGGTGCACACCACGCTGCCGCGGTCGGGTGCGGCCACGCCGTCCAGCGAGGTGAACTTCCCGCCCGCCTCGGTGACGATGACCTGCAGCGCGGCGATGTCCCACAGCGACACTTCCGGCTCCGCCGAGACGTCGCAGGCCCCCTCCGCGACCAGCATGTGCGACCAGAAGTCGCCGAACGCCCTGGTTCTCCACACCGACTTACTCAGTCCCATGAAGTTGTCGAGCAGCCCGCGTTGGGCCCAGCCGCCCAGGCCGGAGTAAGACAGCGAGGCGTCGCCCAGCTTGGTCACCCCGGAGACGCGCAACGGGGAGGCCTTGGTCAGGCTGCGCCCGGTCCAGGCGCCGCCGCCGAGGGCGGCCCAC
>Ga0302325_10035120_pt1 | contig 10250 bp, 8 predicted proteins | sample Palsa_T0_2_FD_201948 | JGI IMG/M metagenome (GOLD analysis project Ga0302325, IMG submission 201948) | Peat permafrost microbial communities from Stordalen Mire near Abisko, Sweden - Palsa_T0_2 | ecosystem: Environmental > Terrestrial > Soil > Palsa > Peat permafrost | place: Sweden: Abisko...
GGCGACGCGCCGTGGATGATGATGCGGTCGGTCTACCGGCTGATCGGGCTGGCGAAACGCTACGGCCCGCCGGCCGCCGAGGCGGCCTGCGCGCGGGCCCTGGACGTCGACGTCATCAACGTCTCCAAGATCGAGTCGATGCTCAAGAACGCCACCGAGAACACCCCGGCGGCGCACCTGGCCGCGGCGGCCGGCGCCGGCCCGGGCCGGTTCGCCCGGGACGCGGCCGAGTACGCCACCGCGACCGGGATACCGCTGCAGGTCCTGGACGGCGGCAGCGACACCGCCGGCGCCGGGTCCTGACCTGCTCCGCGGCCAGCTGCACGCGGCCGCGAAGCACGCCCGGGCGCACCGCGGCCCGTCATTTTGATCCCACGATTTATTCATCCCCTGATTTTCTTTTCATTCCTTTTCTTCTCCCGAGCGGAAAAAGAAAAAGAAAGGCCCCAGCCATGACCAGCCAGATACCCAGCCAGATGCCGCAGCCCGGCCCGCCCGGGCAGGCGGCCCCGCCGGCCCCGGACGGCACGCGGCGCTGCAAGCAGCCTGGATGCGGCGCCGGGCTGCCGGCCGCCACCGGGCGCGGCGCGCCCCGCCTTTTCTGCGGCCCGGCGTGCGCAAGTGGCATAACGAGAACCGCCTGGCCCCCGGCGCCGCCGGGCAGCAACAGCAGCAGGGCCCCGCGGCCGGCGGCCCGCTGGCCGGCCTGCAGCAGCTGCTCGCCCAGGCCGCTGACCTGGCCGGTGCCGCCGCCGCCCAGCTGGCCGCCGCCGACCCCGGCCGGGTCACCGCCACCCTGGCCGCAGCCGACGCCGCCCGCCGCCAGGCCCAGGCCGAAACCGCTGTGGCCCTCGCCCAGGCCGCCGGGGCCGTCCAGGCCGAGCAGGCCGCCGCCGCCGCGATGCACGCCGCCCGGCACGACGCCCAGGCCGCGCTGGAAGCCGCCGACACCGCCCGCGCCGACGCGGACGCCGCCGACGCCCGCGCGCAGGCCATCCGTGACCAGGCAGACGCCCAGATCACCGAGATCCGCCGGGACGCCGCCGCCGCCCTCGACCAGGCCCGCGCCCAGGCCAGCGCCGCCCGCGCTGACCGGGACGCCGCGACGGCCGCCGCCGGCCAGGCACGCCACCACGCTGACACCGAGATCAGCCGGGCCCGGCAAGCCGAAGCCGATGCCCGCGCCGAAAACGATCACGTCCGCGCCGACGCCGCCCGGGAACGCGACGCGGCGGCCGCCGCCTGCACCGCCCAGCTGCACGCCCTCCAGGCCCTGGCCGACACCTGGCGCGCCCGCGCCGAGCACGCCGAACACCAACTCGACCTCGAACGCGACCACCAGCGCCGCCTCACCGCCCAGCCCGCCGGCGCCGCCAACGGCGACGGCGCGCCCGCAGCCACTGCCACCACCCGGCCAGCCTCCGCCAAAGCCACCAGGACCACCGCCGACGGCCAGCCCTGACCCCCTGCCCTCGCCCATCCACCGGAAGGACCACGCCATGTCTTCGCTGACCGACCCGCTCGGCCCCGACCTCACCGCTACCCTGCGCGCGCTCAAGCTCGGCAAGCTCACCGCCACCTTGCCCGAGCGCCTTACCCTGGCCCGCCAGCAGAACATGCCCCACGCCGACTTCCTCCAGCTGATCCTGTCCGACGAAGTCGCCCGCCGCGAGGCCGGATCCATCGCGCTGCGCGCCAAGAACGCCGGCCTGGACCCCGCCATGCGCACCGAGACCTGGGACCCCACCGCCGCCATCCGCTACGACCAGCGGCTGTGGAACGAGCTCATCTCGCTGCGGTTCCTGGACGGCCCCCACGGCGCTTTGATCCTGGGACCCGTCGGCGTCGGGAAGACGCACCTGGCCACCGCGCTGGGCCACATCGCCGTCCGCCGCCGCCGCACCGTGGCCATGGCCCGCGCCGACAAGCTCTTCAAGCGCCTCACCGCTGCCCGCCTGGACAACACCCTGGACTACGAGTACCGGCGCCTGACCACCGTCGAGCTGCTCATCATCGACGATTTCGCGCTTCAGCCCCTGACCCCGGCCCAGACCACCGACTTCTACGAGATCATCACCGAACGCCACCGCAAAGCCTCCACCGTGGTCACTTCAAATCGCGACGCCAGTGAATGGCTGCCGCTCATGACCGACCCGCTGCTGGCCCAGTCCGCCATCGACCGGCTCACCTCCACCTGCCACGAGCTCATCGTCGAAGGCGACTCCTACCGCCGCCGCCAGCGCCCCGCACCGCCCCCGGTTGACGGCACCGCCCCAGCCACGCCATGATGCTCACGCAACCCGGCTAGGTGGTCCCTAGGTCATGGCGAACCACTGGTCTCATGCCCCTGGCGGGTGACAGGAAGAGGCACGATCGCGATCGCGGTCGCGGAAGCGCTACGGCAGGAGTACGGTGAACTCGCGTACGTTGGTGCGGGAATCGGTCCCAGCGATACACGCTGATGAGCACCCGCGAGCGCTGTGCACGACCTGGGGGCCCAGCGGCCCACCGCAAAAACCCAGGTTGGACAAGTTAAAACAGGCCCCGTTAGCTCAGTCGGCAGAGCGTCTCCATGGTAAGGAGAAGGTCTACGGTTCGATTCCGTAACGGGGCTCCAGCTCAAAGAAATAATTCGAACTTATCGAACAGGTCCTGGGAGCCATTCCGGGAGCCAATTGGTCCTGGCTCCAGCCAGGACCAAGATCATGCAGGCTGTCCCGTCTCGCCGAGGTTGGCTCTGTCTCACTTGACTTAGCCCGATCCGGCGCTGAGGGACCAAATTGAATGAGAAGGCCCAGGTCACAGCCTTGCCAAGGTCGGGCTGCATGGTGCCGATTGCGATCGTACAGACCCGGTTGAGCGAGACAGCGAGTGGTCCATGTCTCACTCAATCTGGTCTCTTGGCAGTTCAGCGCGTGGTCCGCGCATCGGGCACGGGCCAGATGCAATGAGAAGGGACACAGGCACCTGTCTCACTGAAGTTGGTCCTGGATGTCCTGCCTCATCGCATGTGAGCCGGGCGTGGTGCAGCTGAGTCATCAGCTAGCGTGTCCCGCCAAGCTGAGTCATCGGTGCCGGTCGTCCCGAGCCATTGCCGCTCGAGCGTCCTCGGAGCTTGCCCGGTGACCATCCGGGCCAGTGGCGGCGATCACCTTCACCTCGATCACGCGAACTGCAACGTTACTTACGTCCACGGGACATCCGGCCCCATAAAACCGTCCCGCCAACATGAAGCTTGCCTGAAGATCCGGACCGCGATGGCTCGCATCGGATGAAACAGGACAATGCCCTCTTCCGGTCTGCGGAGCTATCCTGTGGGTGCCGAAAACCTGTGCCACCTGGCCGGATGCTCCGCTGGCCGCTCGGCCACGCGGTCGGCACACGCGAGGCCGGTCTTGGTCTGCCAGGGCGTGGGATGATCTTCGGCTTGTGGGCTTGAAGCTGGTCTTCCTGATTGTCACCCGTGCGGTGTCGCTGCTGTGCTTGTCGCGGCGGGAGTGGTGGTGGAAGGACGCCGAGATCCTTATGCTGCGCCATCAGCTCGCTGTGGCTGAGCGCGAGCGGCCGCGCGCTCATTCGCGTTTGACGTGGCCGGACCGGGCGTGGCTGGCGCTGCTTGCAGGGACGGTGCCGGCGGAGCGCCTGGCGGCGATGCGGCTGATCGTCACTCCCGGCACGATCTTGCGCTGGCACCGCGACATCGTCCGCCGCCGGTGGGCGCAGCTGTCGCGCCGGGGCCGCCGCCCCGGGCGCCCGGCAACGCATCGCAAGGTGCGGTCGGTGGTGCTGCGGCTGGCCCGCGAGAACGAGTCGTGGGGATACCGGCGGATCCACGGCGAGCTCGCGGGGCTCGGCATCACGGTGGCGCCGTCCACGGTCTGGCAGATCCTCAAGAGCGCCGGGATCAGCCGGGCTCCGCGCCGGGGTGGCCCGAGCTGGGCGGAGTTCCTTCGGTCCCAGGCGCAGGGGATCCTAGCGCTGGACTTCTTCACCGTCGACCTGCTCAACGGCACGAAAGTCTACGTCCTTGCCGTCATCGAGCACGGCACCCGCCGCATCCGGATCCTCGGAGCCACCGAGCATCCGGTCCAGTCGTGGGTAGTGCAGCAGGCCCGGAACCTGCTCATGGACCTGGAAGACGCCGGGACACGGGCAAAGTTCATCCTGCACGACAGGGACGCCAGCTTCACCGCCACATTCGACTCGGTGTTCCAGGCTGCGGGCATCAGGATTATCCGCTCTGCGGTCCAGGCGCCTCGGATGAATTCGGTCATGGAACGCTGGATCGGCAGCTGCCGGCGTGAGCTGCTGGACCGGACCCTGGTATTGAATCAGCGGCATCTGATGATCGTGCTGCGCGAGTACGAGGATTTCTACAACAGGCACCGGCCGCACCGAACCCTGAACCAGGCCGCGCCGCTGCGCCCGCTGCCCGATGGCGTCACCGACCTGGATCAGTTCCGGGTCCAGCGGCGCGACCGTGCCGGAGGCGTGATTCATGAGTATCGCGTGGTGGCATAGGTTTCGGCACCCACAACGTCGGCCAGGATCCGTGTCATGCGGAGCTAGTTTCGCGGGAATACGTCCCGAGCAGTCACCGTTGAGCTGTGTGGTGGCGCTGATAGGGGCCTGTCGGCCTCATGACGCAACGCCGCTGACGAGGCGCGACCCTCGTGAACCGCCGCACCGCCCTGCTTGGTTGGGTGCCTGACAGGGCGATGCGGCTCAACCGGTCAACCGGCCCGCCGCGAGCGAGCCAGAAAGGACGGTCTCTGTGACTGTCAACTCCAATCCTCCAGGCTCTATGCCCTGGAGGGACACAAGGGTGACGCCTGTGCTCGTCCTGGTCATCGTCGTGATCCTGTACGGCACCTCCCTCGCGGGAAGCGGCAAGGCCGTGCTGACCCTGCTCATCACGGCCGTGGTGACCGCGGCGGCGGAGGAACTGGTGCGGGCCACGGTACTGCCGTCCTAGCCGTACGCACCGCGCAACTGCCCCCGGCAGGCACAGTAGTTGCTTACTGTGCCTGCCGGGGGTAGCAGGTGAGAAGGCTTAGGACTGTATAAGAACAGCCAGGGTCGCCAAGAAGGAAGCGAGGTACCGTGTCCGTGGGCCAATCTATGAAGATGCAGCTAAGACAGCTGAGCGAGATAACTCCTGGCCCATCCGGATCCCTGCTGGGGGACCTGAAGGACGGTCCCAACGGCGTGCCGGTGATCTCGCCGTCGGATCTCACTGAACGCAACGCGGTAGACGTGCGGAATGTTCGTCGGGTGCCGTTGAGTGAGGCGAAGAAACTTGCCCGCTTCGCCTTGCAGGCAGGCGACCTTCTTGTGGTCCGCCAGGGATCACTTGGTCGAGTGGCACTCATCTCGGAGCAGCAGGCAACGTGGTTCTATAATTCCTCGTTTCTACGCATCAGACCTCGCCTCGAAGTTATTCTACCCGAATATCTGGTGTCCTATTTGTCTTATCCGCCAGTGCAAAGAGACCTCTTGGGCCAAGCCCTCCCTGGTACGGTGCCATCCCTCAACTCAGCGATGCTCAATGAGCTACCGATCGTGGTACCGCCTAAAGAGCAACAGCGAGCTGTCATTGAAACGCTTACGGACATCGATTCTCAGATCGAGATCCAGCGAGCGATAACCGATCGCTTGGATACTCTTAAATCTGCAATTTTTAGAGAGATGATCGAAGGAGTCAGGCATTCATGAGGCTGTTGAGTGTCGCAAAACTGACAGAGGACCTTTGGAAGGCTGCTGATATTCTGCGCGGCAGCATCGACGCCTCTGAGTACCTTGATATTGTGTCGAGGATATTGATTCTCAAGCGCGCCTCTGATCAGCCTGGTTTCCTCCGCGTTCCGGACCGCGCGCAATGGTCTCACATCGTCGTTTACCCAGGCAAGGAACTAGGGCATGTGCTCGATGAAGCATTGCGTCACCTGGAGCATAGCAATCCAGAAGTACTAGATGGTGTTATGGACGGCTATGATCTTTCTAGGCGTCTTGGACCTGCCCAACTGCAAGCTCTTGTTGACCATTTCAACGATATTCCGCTAGGCGACGACAATCTAGAATTTAGTGATGCGCTTGGTCTCGCCTACAATCGTGCTCTCCGGTGGTTTGGTGAGCGAGCAGGCAAGAAAGGAGGGGAATTTTATACACCCGCATCGGTCGTAGAACTGATGGTGAGACTCGTGGAGCCACATGAAGGCCAATCGATCTACGATCCATTTGTCGGCTCGGGTAGTATGCTCGCCCAGGCTAAACAGTACGTCGATGAGCACGGTGAGGTCGGCGCAAGCCTCTCTTTGTTTGGACAGGAGAAAAACGTGTCAATGTCCTCCATCGCCCGATTGAACCTATTGCTCAACGGAGTTACGGGCGGGTCAATTCTTTGCGGAGACACTTTGGAGCGGCCCATGCATACGCTTGCAGATGGGCATTTGAGACTTTTTGACCGCGTGCTGACCAATCCACCCTTCTCGATGAGTTACGACAAGAAGGAATTGAAATACCCGGACCGCATGAAGTATGGCTGGACATCAAAGCAGGCCGACCTGATGAATGTCCAGCATGTGCTTGCTGTACTGCGTCCAGAGGGAGTTGGAGCGGTAGTTACTCCTCATGGGGTGCTGTTCCGAGGAGGAGCTGAGGCCGAGATACGCCAGGGAATCCTCGAGGACTGCAGAATTGAGGCCGTGATCGGAATCGGCGCAAATGTCTTCTATGGCACTGCCCTTCCCGCCTGTATTCTGGTGTTGCGCGGGAAAAATGGACTACCTATGGATAGGCGCGATAGCGTTCTGTTCATCAACGCCGAGCGAGAAGTGGCCTCTGGGAGAACACGAAACCGACTGGAACCAGCGCACGTGGAGAAAATCGTACAAACATTCCGAGAACGGTCAGAAATTCCGGGCTTCTCTCGAGTGGTGTCTCTGGGCGAAATCGCGCAAAATGACTTCAACCTAAACATCCGGCGCTACGTCGATGCTAGTCCGCCTGCCGAGGCACCGCTAGACGTCCGCGGGGCGCTGTTCGGTGGTGTGCCAAGACGGGAAGTCCAAGCAGAGGTACCAAGATTCCAAGCCCTCGGAATAGGTCTCGTAGATCTATTCCGTGTTAGGGATCCAGGCCACCTCGATTTTCTGCCGGAAGGCTACAAAGTGACCGCCGAACGCCTCCAAGAGCTATCTGCCCCGTGCGAGCATGAGTTCTTTGACCATTACCGCAACTGGTGGGAGAGAACACGGGCGAGGATCACTGGACTTGCAGGGACTGGACGCCTGATGATGCTGCGTTCTGATCTTATGAACTCGTTTAGTATCGATCTTCTGTCCCAAGGGCTACTCGATCAATATCAGTTGAGAGGCGCCTTTGCAGACTGGTGGTCTGATCACCATGACGATTTCAGAAGTCTTGACCTCCGGGGTTTCGCCGGGTTGATTGACCGCTGGGCTAAGGCTCGCCGCCCCCCAGCGTCGCATGCACCAGAGCGATCTGCGCACGACCGAGTGCTCGACACACTCGGGGATGATCTTCGTGCGCGCGTGGAGAAGCTTGTCTTCTCGGAACGCCAGGAATTGGCTGACACGTACCGCTCATGGGGTGAACGATACGCAACCTCATTGATAGATCTTGAAGAGCAGCGCGAAGTAGTGGCAGCTCGGCTTAAGGCGCGCATACAGGAACTCGGTTATTCTGACCCAGCCTAGTCTTTAACACGACGCCTGCACATCCAAAGACTCACCCTCGTAACGGTCGGCCGACGGAAGCAGCTGTTGATAGAGACTCTGCTATTGCAGGGAGGCGACCTGCGATAGTCGCCGTGTTCGATGCCAGACGGCAACCGCCTTTAACCTGCCACCAGCTCAGCAGCACCCGCCTGCGGTCCTTCACCTCAATGCTGGGCCGCGTGAACTACTCCATGAACCCACAGGTCAAGGTTTGCCTGCGGACATTTTGAAGCGGAAACGCCTGCTTCGGCCTCACCCCGTTGGGCATCCACCGGGGATCGCGGGCGCTTGGAGGATTAGTGGCTAGTCGAGCGGGATTGATGTCATTGCGGTCCGTGACACCCGCCAGATGAACGGCCCGCGCTCTGAGGTCAGTGCCTCGATACGTCGCCACTGCGTCATGAACACTTCCAGCTGGCCCCACTTGGTCTGGGCATCCCGCTGGTTGAGGGCCACCATCTTGGCGTTGTTCTCCCGTATAGCGGCGATCTCATTCCGGTTCTGGATGATCATGCTGTCGCGCGTCACAATCAGCCATCCCCTGGCGGCCACCTCGGGTATCCAGTCCGTGTCGAGCACGTCAGGGCTGGCGATGGGGCATGGTGCCCGGTGCCGCTTGTGGAGGACGGCTCCAGGGTCGCCGGGATAGGTGACGTCGTTGCGGAGAGCGCCGAGGATCTTGCCGAGCCCGAGTATGTCAGCATCGACGTAGAAGCGGACTTGCGCCGCCCGCAGGCTCATGCGGCAGCGTGCTGCGACAACTCATAGCTCTGGGCCCACCGCACCGCGTCCAGATCAAGGCCGAAGTCCTCGGCAACCTCCTCCAGCGATGCCCCGCCGTCGAGCTCACCGGCGATGGCCTCGGTGGAGATGCCGCCGACGGCGGGCATGCCGAAGCGCACCAGCGGGTTGATCCGGATCGGCGAGGAAGAGTCCTCATGAGGGCGCCAGCCAGCCGGCTGGTCGCCGGACCAATCCACACGCTCGAAGAACTCTTCTCCCGGCGCGGTCAGGACCGTCTGCCCGTTCGCGATCGCGACGAGACAGAACTCCGGATCGAGGTGACTGCGGTCCTGCAGGTCGATCAGCAGCCGACGGCCCGAGCCGACATAGGGGCGCCGGTCGGCGAGCGGGTACGGCACCTGGAACTCCTCGCGGAGCCGGTCGATGAACTCCCGCAGCTCCTTCAGCGGCACATCGTGCTCACGCCGGTAGGACCGCAGCAGGCTGGCCTCGACGAATTCCGCCCACGTGACGGTCCGGGAACCCGTGGGCTCTGCCCGGATCACCGGACGGTAGCGCGGCGGGCGGCCCTCCAGCCACCAGTGCAGCGTCGACGGCGCCACCCGCAGTAGCCGCGCGGCGGCCGCCTCGGTGTACATCTCCCGGTCCAGGATGGTGACGCTCACGCGGCTAGTGTGACACGCTGCGCCGCCTCGTCCTACGATTACCCGCCCAGGCTGACCGTTTCCCTTCAGTAGGGCATCGGCGAATCGGACATTCCCCGGCGCCGCCGAGAGGCCCGTCGGCGTCGTACCCTCGCCTGCCGAATCGGAACGCGTGGCCATCGAGGTGGCGGCCACCCTTGACCGGCAACAGCAGAGCCAGTGCGCAGATCCTGGTTACGGCACCGGATTCACCAGTCATGGCACCATGGTCATGCCGAACATGGGTTCGCCAGGACCGGCGATCGTCCGTTCGAAGGGAGATAATCCGGGCGATGGAGCCAGTGACAAAGTAAGTGACAACGGCTCCAGGCTACAGTCGACACAGCGCGGCGTGTCCAGACGCCGAGATCTCTCTGAACTGCGGTAATCCGACTCAACCCGACGACACCAGACGAAACCGTTATGCATGGTAAGGAGAAGGTCTACGGTTCGATTCCGTAACGGGGCTCCAGGAGGTCTTCACGTTTCCGTGGGGACCATTTTCACGTTTGGGTCTGACATTCTCGTCGTGCTGCGTGCTTAGAGGTGCGGTGGCGGCGTGTTGCGTGTGCTGTGCTGTTGTGCCGTGACTTTGAGTGGGGTTGTGGTGGGTGCGGGCAGGCTGCCGCTGTCTCCGTGCCGGGTGATGGCGGCGTGAGGGCGTGGCCGGTTACGGGGGCTCGGCGGCGAGGTCCTGCAGGGTCGTGCGGCGGCGCCTGCGGGTTTTCGGGGGCAGTCCGGCGGCGGCGCGGCGGGCGTTGTCTTCCTGCCGGGCGTTCCAGGCGGCGAGGATGCGCTGGTTGCGGACGATGAGCAGCGTCGTGGTGAACAGCGTCAGCGGGGCCAGGCCCATGAGGCGGCACCAGCCGCGGCTGATGTCGTTGGTGGCGGGGTCCTTGGCGGTGGCGAAGCCGCGTTCGGCGCCGGTCCGGCGGGCGTAGGACCGGCGGTGCGCCTTGGAGGGGTAGTCGTGTTTCTGCGCGGTCTTGCCGGTGACCTCGGGCGGGACGGTGAGGGTCTGGCGGGTGCAGCAGGCGGGCGGGTTCGCGGGGGGCTGGAGGATCTCGGGCCGGTCCCGGTCCAG
>Ga0302325_10035121_pt1 | contig 10250 bp, 9 predicted proteins | sample Palsa_T0_2_FD_201948 | JGI IMG/M metagenome (GOLD analysis project Ga0302325, IMG submission 201948) | Peat permafrost microbial communities from Stordalen Mire near Abisko, Sweden - Palsa_T0_2 | ecosystem: Environmental > Terrestrial > Soil > Palsa > Peat permafrost | place: Sweden: Abisko...
CGAGCAGCTTGAAACGGTCCTCGCTTTGCCGCAGTTCTTCTTTGTTGCTGCCAGTCTCGCGTTCCATGCCTCACATACCGTAGCACGCCGCGACCCCGTGCACTTTTTATCCGAGCGTAGGTTTCCTCCCACTTCCTCGGATCGGCGCGCAATTGCGCCGCTTGAATGCGTGGCAGGACTGTTAGCGTAAGATGAATGTGCGTCAGGCCGCACTTGTCCGGAGGGTAAAGTGAAAGCAGTACGATTATATGAATACGGGGGTCCAGAGAACCTGAAGTATGTAGACGACGTACCCGAACCCACGATAAGTGCCGACTCTGTACTGGTGGAGGCCGCCGCGGCCAGCGTGAATCCCATTGATTGGAAGGTGCGATCGGGCGCACGTCAGAAGGATTTCCCCTTGAAGCTACCGGCAATTCTCGGCCAGGACGTGAGCGGAGTTGTTCGAGCGGTGGGACAAAACATCCGCACTTTCAAACCGGGTGATCGCGTGTTGGCATTGGCCAACGCGACCTACGCGCAATTTGTCGTCGTTCAAGGCTCGGTCCTCACGCATTTACCTGAAGGATTGAACCTGATCGATTCTGCAGCCATTCCGCTCGTTGCATTGACGGGCGACCAGCTCGTACGGTTGGTTGTTCGGGCTCAATTCGGGCAGACGCTCCTCGTAAGCGGAGCCCTTGGAAGCGTAGGGCGCTCAGCCGTGCATACCGCCAAGAAACTCGGTGCAACGGTGATTGCGGGCGTTCGGGCCAGGCAGTTGTCGGAAGCGCGGCTACTGGAGGTCTCCGACGCGGTGGCCATTGACGATGATTCCGCCATCGCCAAACTTTCGATGGTGGACAGCGTTGCTGATACGGTAGGCGGCGATACAGCGGCAAAGCTATTTGGCAAAGTGCGCGATGGTGGAAGCTTTGGCTATGCGTCCGTGATTCCGGATGGGTTGTCAAAATTAAACCCCACTGTCAGCATAACTCGGGTGTTTGCGCGTCCCGACGCATCGAAAGTCCGGGAATTTGCCGATGACGTCCGCGATGGCAAATTCCTATTGCCGATCAGTCGCCGACTCCCGCTTCGCGATGCTGCCGAGGCGCACGCGTTGGTGCAAAAGGGTGGCGCAGGTAAGATCGTACTTGTGTGCATGGACTTATAGGTCGCGCCGCGAGACCAGTGCCCTCCGTAGAGCTGACGGCTCTGGCGATTCGTGCAGAGCAGCAGTTAAGGGGCAACATCTTGCCCTTCTGCCTCAGCAATGTGCGCAATATCGAAAACGGGGGCTTCTTCGGTTACATCGACGCCGACATGGTGATCAAAAAAGGCGCCCCACGGGGTGGGCTGCTCACGTGCCGCAGTCTCTGGACCTTTTCCGCGGCGTACCGCCGCTATCGCGACCCCCCGCTACCACTATCGCCTACTTGGTGATCCTCTACGATTGGAAACGTGCTGAGGTCGGGCCACCAGTCGTACAACGCTGCCCCTATGCCATCGTCGAAGAACGCCCCGAAGTAGTGCCTCCCCGAGTCCTCCAGCCATATCGACTTCGGGAATAACTCGCGCAGCGCGGCTCGGCCGATATCGCCGCCCTGAGCTAATCGTCGACGCATCAGTTCGGCACGCTCTTCTGCGCTCGCCATCGGCAACAGACGGGCCTCAGCTCGTGGCCCTGCTTGGGGGTAGCCGTCAACCGTGCCCGCTCGGCCTCCGCTGCCCGCAGGCGAGTCGCTAGTGCGTCGGAGACCCACCCATTTGCAACCGCATCAGTGATGTTTTGCACCTCGCGGTTTAATTCGGCGACGCGCCGGCTATGGTCCACGACCGGTCGGCTGGATGCCGCACGGTAACGGGTTTCGAACCCAGTCAATCTTGCAGGGTTCAGCAGCTCCGTGTGCGCGCAACTCAGTATCTTGTCTTCGATGTAATCCCGCCTGATTGTCAGGCCCACGCTGCAAGCCGTATTGCCTCCATTGTGATGGCTCGCACAGCCGTATCGAATGGCGCTGCAAAGCTGAAACGAGGCTTCCCAGGCTGCGCAGCGCAGTAGACCTGAAAGCAGATATTTGCTGGCTGGACCGCCGCCAGCGCGACGACGGCGCGCGAGCCCTGTCTTGACTAACCTGCCGCTTCGTTGACTCTGCAACTCCTGGCGGGCCTTAACGCGCGACCACAGCTCGTCTGACACGAAGCGCAGGGACTCGTCGCGATTCTCGATCCACTCTTCGCGCTGATTAGGCACTCACCTTCTATGGGCCGAATCGGCAGCGGAGCGAACCCAGCGCGTTCGGTTCCAAATGACCACGCCGCGGTAGCAGTCGTTGTTCAGTATGCCGAACCCGCGGGCCACGTCGCCGTGAATGGTTGAAGCCAGCCATTTACCATCCCTACGCCGCGCCGTGCGATTCCAGTTCGCCCCAGGTGAGCGAAGGCCTTCGTTGTTGAGTTGCGCGGCGATAGCGCTCGGGCTCACGCCGCCACTCTCAACACGCGATGTCGGCCGCATTCTGAAGGCCCTGGCGAGTCGTGCAAGGCTGGACCCGACGCACATCAGCAGCCATAGTCTGCGAGTCGGGAAGGCTGTCGATTGCGTGGCCGCGAACATTGATGCCGCATCAATCATGCAGGCTGGCGGTTGGACCTCGGTTCGAATGGTAGCGCGCTACACCTCGAAGCTCGGGGCCAGGCGCGGCGCTATTGCGGCTGTAGTCTGTTTACTGATGAGCGAGAGTTTTTCTGCGAGGCGGGACGCAAAAAGTGTTTATACCAAACCCACAGGGCCCTTAACGAGCGGTATATTCTCCGTGAAAGGATCATTTACGGGTATGTGTCAGCAGACCGCGAATCTCTGTTCACTGTTATTGATCTTTTAGCGCATCTACGGCAGCTCTCATGATTTCCTGAATGGCAGCGAGCCAACCATCCTCGTGGGCGAGTAATTCCTCGATGGTGATATAGGTTCCCCCTTTGGCGACATACCAGGCGGTGGGCTTGGGAGTTTCTTTCACGTGGGCACCAGCGACCAATGAAGCAAGCCGCTTCAAATAGACGTGGCTGAGAGTAAGAAGTCCAACCGCGTCCGCTTGTCCATTGATCAGCTCCGCCCAGACCTTTCCGGAAGTCGGCGCCCCGCAGTCGGCATTTCTGCAGGCTCGAGATCCCAAAATATCAGGCGAGCGACGCCGTGAGTTGCTGGCGGGACTGAAGGCCTATTGCGAGCGTGATACTTGGGGAATGGTGGTCCTGCGACGCTTCCTGTCTGAGAACTTGAGTCCCCTCTAGGTAATAAACCTAAGCCACGGCCTTCCTATCATGGGTGCGGCCCGGCAACGGCTGACGAATCTCCGATCAATAGCGATAGCGGTAGCAACGCGAAGGAGAGAAGAGGATATGCCAGTCCCGCCTTGGGGAGGAGGCGAAACGATTCTGCTAGCCGGGCAAACTCAGGCTGGTTGAAGGCTTCTCTTCGTCGACTGTTGACGCACGAGAGCGCGACGACCGCGTAACACCGCAAGTGCGCCGGCCAACAGTGTCAAACCTCCCATCGCGGAGGCTGGGTCGATTTCGGGGGCGGTAACCGGTGCAAAACCTGCTGCTGTTGCGCTGCCCACGAGGATGCCGTCACTGAACGTTAACACGCCTGTGGCAGACGGATTCGTAGCTTGGTACATTGTGCCGTTTACATCAAGCGTCGCAGTGCAGGTCGAGCAGGCCGCTGCATAGTCGAAATAAATCTCGAAGGCATTCGCACCCGTAGTGGTACCGCTCGAATTAGTAAACGTGCCACCTGTGTAAGTCCCAGGCTCTATGACGATTTGTTCGCCGGTATTGGGGGGGGGGACAGGGACACTCGACGCGTCGACTCCACCTCCTGCACTATCACCCCAAACATACTCGTTTGCTTCTTGACCTCCTCCCAGAACACCGTAATCCGTCTGGTAGCTCATTGTGGTAACTCCTGGCGCAAAGCTGAGCGTCGTAACGCCAGCGAGGGTACTGCCATCGAGGAGAGTACTGCCCAATGTAACGGAGTTCCCCGTTCCACTACCGATATTGCTACTGGGGTATGGCCACTCATCGACGATTAGGGTGTGCGCACCTGCAGTGCCGCAGAATGCCACCGACGCCATGAGTATCCATATTGATTTAGCGCGCATAAATCCTGCCTTGTTGCTGATTTTTTCGAGCGGCCAGTTCTTGCACTTTAGATAGCATGCAAGCCATGCTACATCAATCTTTCTGCCAACAGGCCATTCGTTTGACTTAACACTTGATTTTCAATACAAATGCATGCGTTTTAGATGAGATTTAAGACGCGTATTATACAGTCTGCAGAACGGCTCGTTCAGGCAGCTTGCTTGCCGGCGATCTCCTGCCGAGCGGCGGCAATCATTCTCGACTGATCGCGATCAGGTATCCGATCAGGTATCCGATCAGGATCGCCTCTTGTCCATCAAGGCTTTCTTGATGAGCTGCATCTGTCGTTCGGCGCGCAGACTGTAGAAGCCGGCTACACCGAATCTTTGGCGAATCGTACTCAACGCTGCAGTGAGCATCTGTTCTGCGGTCTCCGTATCCCCATTTGCGGCGAGCAGTCCAGCGTCCACGGCATTCCAGACGGCGTAACGCCATGCATTCGCAGGGCCTTGCGGGTGTAGTTTCTCCAATACCCCCCTCGACTCGGCGAGCAGCGCCGTAGCGCGTGCACGGTTGCCACTCGCGAGCTCCAAATCGGCCTCATTGAGGAGCACTTGATCGAGAAGTTCGCCATAGCCGGGCATGCGCGCGATGTTCTCCGCTCGCTGAAGTTCCGCTCGAGCCATCTCCAGACGACCGCGATAAGCGTCGATCATGCCGAGGCTATTAAGGGGCGCTACGAAATGGTCGTTTGCGTTACTGAAGAATTTCTGCGTCATCACCAGCACTTCCCGGATGGCGGGCTCAGCATCGTCGATGTCACCGGCCATCAGTTCAGACCTACCGACATTATTCAGTAGCGCTGCAACTTCCGGATGATCGGTGCCATACACCTCCCGGTAAATTGGCAATGCCAGCTGGTATTCCGCCGCTGCCTCGCTGTACCGGCCCATTTGATAGAGCAGCGAGCCGAGGTTGCTCACCGATTCCGCGGTGCGCGCGTGGTGCATGCCAAAAACCTGCTGGCGCAACGCAAGCGCTTCGCGCATCGGGCTTTCGGCTGCCGCAAGATCGCCACTGTAGAAATAGGCATCGGCCAGCGACGCAAGCGTATTCGCCAGCACGGCTTCGTCTTCAGGACCACGTTTTCGATCCGCCGCAAGTGCCTCCTGGCATAATTGCTCGGCCTCAGCATACTTTTCGAACTGCAGCAGGACCTCCGCTAGTCCCGTCAGAGCCTCGGAGCGCAGGATATCTGACGGGCTGAGGCTCCTGCGCGCAAGAGTGACGGCATTGCGGAGCGTTTTCTCCGCGAGTTCATATTTGGCCGCCATATACATGGTGGACCCGTAGGCCACCAGCGTGCGCACGCGTGACTCGTCCCCGACGGACGCGGCACTCTCGTCCGCGGTGGCTTTCGCGAGCAGAGCTTCCGCTGGTTCGTACAATCCGAGGCCTGAATACGCCTGGCCCATCGCGGTCATCAGCTCACTACGTACGCGCGGCTCGCGGCTGAGGGCGTTACCGCTCTCGCTCCCGCTGATTTCATCAGCACCCTTCTTCAATACCTCCTGCACCGTCACGGTCTTGCCGCGGTTCTCGCCTGGATCGGCAAGCTGGAACAGCGACACCATGAAGCGGGTAGCGCGATCGGCGGTGTCCGCCTCAATCCGTGCGATATTGCGTTGCCAGAATGCGACGACAGCCAATGCCGTGACCACAGTGGCAACGATGATCAATACCTGAATCGTTCGATTACGGGTTCTTTCGGCCTGGACCACGGAGCGCTCAATATAGGCGACCAACTGCGGCTCGGTGTCACCGCGATGCTCTTTCAGTAGCCGCCGTCCATCCGCCAGATCGATATCGGCCAGCAGCCCGGGTTCTCGCCCGAAGTGCGATTGCCAATAGGTTGTCGACAGGACCTTCACGGTTGGGCGAGTGCTTCCGGAGCTCGCCGCGGTTAGCCCTGCGTTGCTCCGACCTCGCCACGACCCATACCGTTCCTCAATGCGCCGCCGGATCTTCAGAGCTTCGGCATTGCCCTGGACGAAATCGCGGGCCTGGGCCCATCTGGAAATGAGCGCCTCATGTGCCACGCGCACCGTCGGGGCGCTATCCTTCTCCGCATCGCTGACCAGCAATCGCGCATCGGGATCGAGCAATCGATCGACCAAGCGCCGTTGCGGCGTGCCGGCCGGAAACGCGGACAGCGGTACGCGCCTTGCGATGACGCGTTCAATGTCGCCTTCGGCGCTGCCCATCTGCACGAGCGAGAACAGTACCGATCCGAGTGCCTGACGCTCCTCGGGCGCGCAGCGTGCGAGCACGGCCTCAGCCTGAGTCGCAATGGCGCCATCTAGTTTGCCCAGCCTATCGTAACTCGCATAGGTGAGGGTGGTTCCCTCGGCCTCGATAACATCAGCGCGATAGAGTTGATCCAGAAGATAGGAGAGCAGCGGCAGCGCCCCAAGTTCGCGCGCGACCTCCTCAGCGATGACCTCATTGAGTAACACACTGGTCGTACCATGAACTTCAAAACTGATGCCTGCGGCTTCCGCCGGCCGCCGGATCATCTGGCTCAATTGGGAAGGAGAGGGAGGCAGCAATTCGAGCCGACCGTTGCCCTCCGCCAGACGCACTAGCTCGGGCGCCTCATCGGCTCTATGCCAAAAGTCCTTCCGCATCGTAGCGACGACCCACACCAAACCGGATCGCACCAAACCGGCCAGAAGATCGACGAACCGCCGGCGCTCGTCGGATCCGATCCGCTCAACGGTGAACAGCTCTTCGAGCTGGTCGATCACTAGCACAAGCTTGGCGCTCTCGTACTCGAGCATTCGGCCGTGTTGCCGCGCTCGCAGCGACAGTTGGCCCAGTGCAGTGCCGATTGGGTAGGCAGGGGCGGCCGCGGCGCTGCGCAAATGGGCGGCCAGGCTCGCCGCAGATTGCCCGGGCCCGAGGAGTTCCGCTATGCCCTCTTGCCCGCTCACCTGCGTTGTCAGCCGACGAGCCAGCGCATCGAACAGGTCTTCAGCCTCGCGGGCGTCGCTGGGCCGGAACACGACGCGTCGCAGGAATGCGGTGCCGGCCATGCGCCGCGGCACGAACAGCTTGGGTAGAATGCCCGCCTTGACGAGCGAGGACTTACCCGAGCCGCTCGCGCCCAACACCAGCAGGAAGGGCGAACCGGCCTCGGCGTTTGCGCTCAACTGGAGCATGGCCTTGGCGAGGGCCTCGTCCTGGCCGAAGAAGATCGGCGCGTGCTCGAACTCGTAGGACTCGAGGCCGCGAAAGGGTGCTTGGGCCCAAGCCCGCGCTGCCGTACCGCGCTGAGCAGCACCCAGCTCGGCGATTCGTTTCTCAATCAACTTGCGTAGGTGATTTTCGAGAGCAGTCGCGAACTCAGCGTCGCTCGTGAATGACGTATAGGCGCCGATGAACATGCCCTGATTGGAAAAGTGCCGCTCCCAGAATGCGTTTAAGGCCTTCAGCTGGCGCGATTGTTGCTCAAAACGATCTGGGTCTTGAGTGTCAAAAGGCGCGGGCTTTAGGCTCCTATAGACCAGGAGATCGGGAGCGCCCCTCTGCTTAGCAGCATGGAACGCCTCTTCGAACTCCCATTCCGTCCCAGTCACAGGAACGCGGCCGTCGAGGCCGCGGTACTCGCGAACCGCCGTCCGCTCCGGCAGGTGTGTTCCGAGTCGCGACCAGAGGATCAATACGACCACATCGAATGCGCTGGGCGGCTCGATGGAGTCCTGGAAATGCCCGGAGGCGACCATCGCCTCGAATTCCCAGAGGTAGGGTTCGATACTTAGGAAGCGTGCGTAATCCTGGGCGAGGCGCTCGATCGTCAGTGCCGCGATTTCGCGCGGCGCTGTAACGTCGCCGGGGGAGGAGACAAAGATGCGCAGCCCTTGCTTCACCAGCGTGCACGCCTTCGCAGGGCCTCTAATCTTGCCCCAGCATTATTGAGCCGATCAACAGCTGCGCGCGGATCTGCATCTCTACCGCGCAGCCGCGAGCGCTTGAGGGCCGGTAAGGCGTCGTGAATCACGGCGTTGAGAGGCTTGCTTTCTGCGCGCGCAATGGCTTCAACTTCAGCGGCAAGGTATGTCGGCAGGGAAATCGCTTTCTTGACGGCCTTGCTCATAACGGGGCTTCCGATAGTGGTAGTAGGAATTACCGGCATTATCGTCCAACCGTCAAATCTATCGTAGTGTAATTACCGACCTAAACCGGTACTCAGTGCCCGGCAAGAATTTGTAGGCGTGATCCCCACTTGGCGCCGCTCGACGGCTTTTAGTACAGAAGAACACACCCGCGGTGCAGAATTCACCGAGCTGCCATCCGGCGTCAATGTACTCGAGCATAGCGGCGACGAAGGCGCCCTTCAGGTTCGCGCGAGATGCCAGCGGACGAACCTCGAGCACCGCCCCATGCGTATTGCGCACGACGTACCAGCGCGGCTCGCTGGTGGTGGCTTCGAGGGGATCGAATACGGGGCGGCGTGCCATCGACGAACGGTAGCGTCCCGCTGGCAAGGCCGTCCATACAGTAGTCCGCGACGCAGCAAGCTGTACAAAGCTCGACGGGAATCGAGGCTGCATATACCGGCGATCGGCAGCGTTTCGATTTCGCAGGGCATCCAGCAACTGGCCCGATCGATCGTGCGGCGTTGAGTTACCGGTCTGATTGAATTAGATTCCTACCAAAGTCCAATGTGGCGGCCTGCGGTCTCGGTCTCACCTAAATCCAGGCTCCGCCTCGCGGCCAACGTGCAAGTCTGCAAAGCGCTCGACAGCTCTTAAGGACAGGGAGAAAAGAATGCGTGCCACTTTGCTTCTGCTGCTAGCCGCAATGCTGTGCGGTTGTGGGGTGTCCTCCGCCATCGTCAGCTCCGAGACAGTATCCTATGACGATGCCATCGAGGACATAACCGACAAGCTGCTGTTACTCAATATTTTGCGCGCCAAGGACAAGGCTCCGCTCCACTTCGACGAGGTGCCGTCGATTCACGAATCCATACAGGCGAACGCTTCATTACTGGCAGCTTTTCCTTTTGGCGGGCAACCTCCCGCCAAATCGATGGTGCGCAACTCCTTCAGCCCTGGGCTGACCGTGCAGGTGGCGCCAACCTTCGAAGTCGATCATCTCGACACGAAAGATTTCGCAACCGGCATTGCCTCGCCTATCGACGCGAAGTTCGTCAAATATTGGTTAGATCGCGGGCTGGATCGCAGGATCGTGCTGCTGCTGTTCTTTTCTGCCGCTGACATTACGGTCTCTGAGGACAGTACTGACGCCGCGGGGCACCCGCAAAAAGTCAGCAAATCGATACGCATCAGAAATTCTCCACGCGATGCGCTCGATACCTTGAAGCAACAGCAAAGCTTATTGGAGCAAGGTGAGGTGTCGGGAGCGCTGCGCTGCGACACTCGATCGGAATTCCAACACTATCTGATTCTGATCAACTCTTTGAACTCGTTCTCTGCGCGTTATTACAACGAGCGGCGCGTCCTTGTCGACCACTTGTCCCTGACAAGTACCAGCTTAAAGGATCTGGAATCGCTCGCATCCGTGGACACCAGCAAATTTCAATGGGTGCGACACTCCGACAAAACCTATTCCCTCTACTCGGTTGACTCAGAGCCGAAAACCGCGCTGTGCTTTGCGGGAATTCCAATCACTGCAGGTACGAGCGCCGGCACCGAGCAGGAGGCCTGCAGCAAATCGGTTGTCGATGTACCGACTGACGATTCCTCAGCTTCCAGCAACCAAACCATCCCGCTGATGGCTCCGGCAGTCGGCAAACCGCCAACACCCTCATCTTATTGTGCCATTTTCAACCGGTTTGTCGATGCGCAAGATGCTGTAGCAGGCGCGATCCAGGCGAAGATCACGATTGGCCTGCAGCTCGAGAACCGATCCGTTGGCGAGATCATCCAATTCCTCGGCGATTTGCTCCAGTACCAGGACGAGCTCGACCGGTACTTCCGCTCCAACGCCAACGCCAAGCTGAATCTCAACACTCCTCTGACCTTCGGATACTGTGCCGATCCTGCGCCGGGAGCTCAGAGCCAGGGCTGCGCAGACATATTCTTTAATCTCCGACACGA
>Ga0302325_10035123_pt1 | contig 10250 bp, 7 predicted proteins | sample Palsa_T0_2_FD_201948 | JGI IMG/M metagenome (GOLD analysis project Ga0302325, IMG submission 201948) | Peat permafrost microbial communities from Stordalen Mire near Abisko, Sweden - Palsa_T0_2 | ecosystem: Environmental > Terrestrial > Soil > Palsa > Peat permafrost | place: Sweden: Abisko...
TCAGTCGCGCCGAGGGTCTCGTTCGATTCACGACAATTATTCGAGATTTGTGAACAAAACCCCCAGGGCGCGGCGCCAACGCCCGAGAACCTGATCGCGGACGGCCCAAACCACGCGAACGATCCACACCGCCCCGGGCGAAAGGCCGGCTCCCGGACATCACCTCATCCACCGCGCCGAGGTCTCAGCAAGAACCACCAATCACTCTCCATCTCGTCCCGGAAAGCGCCGGGGGCCGAACACGACGCCAAATCTCGAGGCCGAACCGTCAGCCGTTCCCCGCCGGCTCGATCTCGTAGACGCTGGCACAGCCATAGCGGTGCACCGCGCGGAGGATCGGCGCGAGGACGCGCCGCAGGCTAGGGCCCCAGCCACAGCCGGAGAGAACGAACCGGGCACCGGTGGCGAGCACGAAGGCCCGGGCGGCCGGGGGCGCCATCGCTCCGCTGAACAGCGACTTGGCGCCCACGGTGCGCCCGGCGCAGTCGGGCTGGGACCACTGGCATCCGGCCACGTAGGTGTTGCGGCCCGTCTCACCAGGGATGATCACGCCCAGGTAGGCCCGGGTGAGTACGGCTCCGGACTCGGGATCGGTGCTCAGAAACCCGAGCGCGCGGTGCATGTCGGATGAGATGAAATTGGCGTTTAGACGGGCTGGGGAGACGTAGTAGGGCGCGGCGCGCATCTGGGACACGGTCGCGGGGATGGTGGCGGCGGCGACCGCGAGCGCCCCGAGCGCGCGATGACCGGGAACCCGGCTCCAACCGGCGCTTTGTACGCCCTCCACGCCGAGCATGGCCAGGGGAATGGTGATGCCCGCAAAGGCGTGGAGCGGCGTGGCGCTCAGGCTTGTCGCCGAGACCGCATATACGACGAGGGCGGCGAGCGGCCACACCCGGGTCGCGACGCCGAGGAAGCCCAGCCCGCGACGCCGGTAGGCCAGCGCGGCGGCGGCCAGCAGGGGGGCGAGGGCGAGGAGGATGCTGGCCAGCGGGTAGGTGTGGTGGCTGGCATCGCGGGCGAGCCGCCACGAGAGGTCGGCGCGCCCGAGGATGGCCAGGTAGACGAGCGGCACGGCGGTGGCGGCCACGGTCACAAGTGGGAGCGCGAGCCGCGCCGGCGCCATCGATGGTTTCGTCGCCCGATGGCCCGCCCTGGCTCTGAGCCGGCGCGGCAGCCGCAGGAGGACCTCCGCTCCGACCACGATCAGGATCAGGGCCTCGCCCTGCCAGGGGTGGAGCGAGCTGGCCAGCGCCCCGAGCAGCGGCGGTCCCCACGCGAGCCGGTTCTGCGACCACGCGCGGTCGTAGAGCAGGAGCGCGCCCGCGAGCGCCGCGATGGCGATCAGCCCGAACGGATACCCCCACGACCAGAACGGCAGCCACAGATCGCCGATCACTCCCCATGCGCCGAAGAACACCGCGAGGAGCAGGGCAGCCCGGCGCTCCCAGATCCCGGTTAGGCAGCGTCGTGCGTAGGCGCGGACGACGAAGAAGCCGCTGATGACCGCGATCGGCTTCCACACCAGCAGGGAGAGCCAGGGCGCCATCCCGAGCGCGGTCAGGCCACCCGAGATCACGACCAGCGGCTGGAAGTAATCCGCGGGCCGGCGGTGGACCACGAATACATCCGAGGCCAGCACGTGACGGGAGGCGTCCTGGATCCACGCCAGGTACTGCATCTGGTCGGAGAGGAACAGCCCGTCGGTGTCCGTCCATTCGCGGCCGTGGACGATGACCTGCCAGAGGTCGAGTCCGAGCACCCACACCGAGACCGCCGCGAACGCCGTCAGCGCCGCGAGCTCGAAGAGGTCGACGCGCGGTCGCGGCGCGAGCACGCGTGGTTAGTGCTCGAGCCGGTGCTGGCGCGTCAGCGAGGCTTGGCTCGCGGCGCCGCTCATCGTGCTGAGCTTGAGCTGGGTCATGATCAACGAGGTGGCCGGGACGAAGGTGAGGACCAAGAACACCGTGAAGGCGATGGTTGCGCGGCGTAAGCGGATGCTCGCTCCCAGCGCCGCCAGCGGCAGCACCCAGACGATGTACCACGGCACGAGCCAGGCAAGGCTACAGACCAGCGCGAGGGTAGCCCACCCCGCGCCGGTCAGCCAATCTCCCCGGCGCCAGATGAGGATCGCGATCACGAGGACGACGGCCACGCTGGCCAGGCGCACGAGCGTCGGCGTCCCGCCGCCCTGGCCGAGCACGAGCCCGAGCAGGTTGGGGATGCTGAAGTTCGTGAGCAGCGAGCTCTGGTCCGACAGGTTCGGGAGCGCGAACCCAAACACGGCGACGCTCGCGGCGGCGAGGGGGACGGCAGCGAGCGCCATCCCCAGCACCAGACGCACCCGGCGTCGCATTGGCCGAGCGGCCAGCAGCAGGAACGGCAGCAGCAGCCCGGCCGTGAACTTAACCGCTACGGCGAGCATCAGCGACGCTCCGGACCAGCGGTCACGGCCGTCGAGCAGCAGCGATATCGACGCCATCGCGGGCAGGAGCATGAACACGTCGTTGTGAAAGCCCCCGAGCGCGTAGATCAGGAAGATCGGGTTGGCCGCCACGAACAGGACGGCGAAGCGCGGGTCACGGCCGAGCTGGCGCGCGCAGCGCCACACCAGGGCGATGAACCCGAGGCTGGCCAGCACCGTCGCCGTCTTGAGGATCCAGTAGGCGGCGGGGAGCGGCAGCAGCGCCAGCGGGTAGGTGAGCAGCGTGAACGCCGGGCCGTACGGGCTGCGGAGGTTGTACCAGGTGGTGAGCTCGTAGATCGGGTCGTGTCGCTCGTTGGCGATCACATACGTGTAGGGGTTGAGGTGGTGAAGGGCGCCGAGGCGCGCGTACCCGAGGTAGTTGAAGAGGTCGGTGAGCTGCAGCGGCGGGCTCAGGAGCATCACCACGTGCAAGGCGATCACCACGATCACGATCGTCCGCATCGACAGCATCCGCACCGACGCCAGCGCGACCACGTAGGCCACCGTCATCGCCAGCATCACCGCGCTGAACCCGTAGCCGAGCGTCCGCGGATCGGAGATCAGCTGGCCGAACAGGCCGTGTAGGGGACCGGCTAGCCAACCGGGAAAATCGAACCGGCTGCGCGGGACGAGGATGGTTGGCTCCGCGGTAGCGAACACGACCACGGCCAGGGCCCCGGTGAGCAGCGCCCCCAGCGCGATCAGGCCGTAGACGGGCCGGGTCAGCGCCAGGCGCGCTCGCAGCAGCCGGGCTCCAGCGCCGGAAAGCCCGACGCTGGGAACAACCACGGCTGTCTCCGCCGAGCGCGCGCCCATCCGGGCAGCCGAGCGAGACGGGAGCGCGGCCGAGCTGCCGCCCTGGGTCGGGTCGTGCCGCATCGAGGACAAGTGTGCCCGCCGAGCCGCGCGCACGCGCGCCGCTATGTTGAGATCTGGTTAAGAGATTGGGCCGGACTTGGCCGCCGTCGTCGCGACCAGCGTGCTGGCCGCCGCGCCGCGTCAACGATCCCGAGACGGATGTTCAGCTTCTTCGGTCTGCGCTTGATGAGCGCGCGACGCCCTCGACACTCAGCCTATTGCTCGAGTCGCTGCGATTTGGCGCTCGCGGCCCGGCCCACGGCGCTGCCCATCGGGTTGATGTGCAACTGGCCGAGCACCATTCCCGTCACGGGGATGAACGTGAGCACGAGGAAGACGGTGGCCGCGAGCGCGACCCGGCGCAGGCGCAGGCTGGCGCCCAGCGCGGCGAGCGGCAGAAGCCAGACGATGTACCACGGCATCACCCAGGCCAGGCTCGCGAGCAGCGCCAGCGTGGCCCACCCGGCGGAGGTGAGCCAGTCCCGGCGCCCGCGCGCCACCACCGTCACGAGGACCGCTACCGCCACCACGAGCGCGACGTTGACGACGCGCAGCAGGTCCGGGGCCCCCCCACCGAGGCCGAGCACGATGCCGAGGAGGTTGGGCACGCTGAAGCCGGTGAGGATCGTGCTCTGATCGGAGAGATTCGGCAGCGCGAACCCGAACGCGGCGATGGTGACGGCGGCGAGCGGCACCGCCCCGAGCGCCGCGCCGGTGAGAAAGCGCGTTCGGCGGCGGGGCGGACGTGCCGCCAGCAGCAGGAACGGGAGTAGCAGCACCATGGTGAACTTGACCGCGACGGCGAGCATCAGCGACGCTCCGGACCAGCGGTCGCGGCCGTCGAGCAGCAGCGAGATCGACGCCATCGCGGGCAGAAGCATGAACACGTCGTTGTGGAAGCCCCCGAGCTCGTAGATCAGGAAGATCGGGTTGGCCGCCACGAACAGGACGGCGAAGCGCGGGTCGTGACCGAGCTGGCGCGCGCAGCGCCACACCAGTGCGATGAACCCGAGGCTGGCGAGCACCGTCATCGTCTTCAGCAGCCAGTAGCCAACCGGAAGGGGCAGCAACCCGGCCGGATAGCTCAGCAGCGTGAACGCGGGGCCGTAGGGGCTGCGCAGGTGGCGCCAGCTCGTCAGCCCGTAGACGGGATCGTGCTGCTCGGCGCCGATCACGTGCGTGTATGGATTGAGGTGGTGAAGGGCGCCGAGGCGCGCGTACCCGAGGTAGTTGAAGAGGTCGGTGAGCTGCAGCGGCGGGCTCAGGAGCATCACCAGGTGCAAGGCGATCACCACGATCACGATCGTCCGCATCGACAGCAGCCGCACCGACGCCAGCGCGACCACGTAGGCCACCGTCATCAGCAGGATCAGCCCGCTGAAGCCGTAGCTCAGCGTCTGCGAATCGGAGACGAGATTGCCGAACAGGTGGTACAGCGGCCCCGCCGCCCAGCCTGGGAACGCGTACGAGCTGCTCGACACCAGCACCGTGGGGCCGGCCGTGGCGAAGACGACAACCGCCAGGCAACCGGTCAGCAGGACCCCCAGCGCCACCAGACCGTAGGCCGGACGGGTGACCTGCAGGCTCGCGCGGGGCAAGCGCAGATGAGCGCCGCGCACCGTCAGGCGCGGCAGTGCGATCGTGCTCTCAGCGGGGGCGACGCCCATCGTCACGACCGCGTTGGCAGTCGCCGACGCATCCCCCGTGCCAAGGTCGTCCCGCATCGTCGCAATGCTGCCGTGATGCGTATTGGATCGGTCACTACGGCGGTTGTCGTTTCGTTAGGGATTGGTTCGGATGCACGCGTGCCCGATGCGCACCGTGTTGACCCGATGGGGGGACCCGTAACATCTGCTCACCGTGAGCGTCGTCGCGCTTGATGAGAGGGCGCGCGGGCGGGATTCACGCGCCGGCGAACTGGGCGCCAGCCCGTGGGTAGCCGTCGCGAGCCTGACGTTGCTCGCGGCCGTTCTGCGCTTCGCCAGAATCGGGCATCAGGGGTTCTGGTTCGACGAGGCGAACACGGCGCTGCTCGTCCACTTCTCTCCCGGGAAGATGCTCGGTCTGCTCCCGCAGACGGAGTCCACACCGCCCCTGTACTACTGCGTGGCCTGGGTGTGGGCGCGCATCTTCGGCTTCGGCGAGACGGGCCTGCGCTCGCTCTCCGCCGTCGCCGGCCTGCTCACCGTCCCCGTCGCCTATGCCGCCGCAGCCAAGCTGATCTCACGCCGCGTAGGGTTGATCGCGGCGGCGCTGGTGACCACCAGCCCGCTGCTCATCTGGTACTCGCAGGAGGCGCGCTCCTACGAGCTCGTGGTCCTGCTCGGGGCGATCACGCTGCTCACCTTCGCCTACGCGCTCGACAGCCCATCCCCGCGCTCGGCCGCCGCCTGGGCCATCGCCTGCGCGCTCGCGCTGGCGACGCACTACTTCGCACTGCTCGCCGTGGTGCCCGAGGCCGCCTGGCTGCTTGCCGTGCACCGGCGCCGGCGCTCGGTGGAGATCGCGGTCGGGGTCATCGCCCTCGCCGGCCTCGCCCTGATCCCACTGGCCATCAGCCAGCAAGGCACAGGGAACTCGAACTGGATCGCCCACATTCCCCTGCGCATCCGCCTGGAGCAGGTGACCCCGCAGTTCCTGCTCGGGTTCGGCGCCCCGGCGGGACGGTGGCTGCGCTCGATCGACGCCGTCGTGGTCATCGGTGCCCTGGCCCTCCTGTGGTGGCGGGGCGGCCGCCAGGAACGCCGGGGCGCGGTGCTCGCGGGCGCCCTGGCGGTGGCCGGATTTGTGGTCATGCTCGTGCTCCTGGCCGCCGGCGTGGATGACCTCATCACCCGCAACATCATCGTCCTCTGGCTCCCTCTCGCCCTCGTCGTCTCCGCCGGCCTGGGCAGCACCCGCGCCCGCCGCGTCGGGACCGTGGGAGCGGCGGTTCTGTGCGCGACCGGGATCGTCGCGGCCGTGGGCGTCGCCGCCAACCGCAACCTCGAGCGCCCGGACTGGCGACCGGTCGCGCGCGCCATCGGCCCCGCCCCCGCTCATGTCGAGCGGGCGATCCTCATCCAGCACTACCGGACGCTGCTCCCCCTCTCCCTCTATCTCTCACACCTCAGGTTCATGCCTCGGGGCGGTGCCGTCGTCGACGAGCTCGATGTGATCTCGATCCGCTCCCCCCAGCAGGACGCCTGCTGGTGGGGGGCCGCCTGCAACCTCATCCCCTCCCAGATCCAGAGCTCCTACCCGATCCCGGGGTTCCGGATCGCGGGCGAGGAGCGCATCCTGCAGTTCACGCTGCTGCGGCTGCGAGCGGCCAGGCCCGTTCACCTGACACGGCAGATGGTCTCGCGCGCGCTCGTGAACACTGAGCTGCGCCACGACGGGCTCATTCTCGAGCGCGCGGGCTAGCGCGCGGGCTAGCGCCCGGACCGCTACGGTCCGCCCGGGCGGACGCTAGCCCGTCGCAGCGCATCGACCTCGTCCGCGCTCAGTGCCCGGTGGGCGCCCACGGGGAGCGACCCGAGCTCGAGCGGCCCGATGCGAATGCGTTGCAGCCGGCGCACGGGATGGCCGACCGCCTCGCACATCCGCCGCACCTGGCGCTTTCGCCCCTCGCGGAGGGTGATCTCGAGCGTGTCGGCGCCGATGCGCTCCACCCGCGCGGGCAGGCTGGGGCCGTCATCGAGCTCAACCCCCGCCCGCAGCGCGCTCAGCGCGCGTTCGCGCACGGGCGGCCGCGCCACCACGGCCCGGTAGGTCTTCGGCACCTCGTAGCGGGGATGGGTGAGGAGGTGCGCGAGCTCGCCGTCGTTGGTCAGGAGGATTAGCCCCGTGGTGTCGATATCGAGGCGACCGACGGGATACAGCCGCACCTCCGCGGGCGCCAGGGAGACGACGGTGGGACGGCGCTGGGGATCGCGCGCGGTGGAGACCACGCCGGCGGGCTTGTTGACCGCGTAGACCACGCGCCCAGTGCCGGCGCCGACCGGCGCGCCGTCGAGCGTCACGGCATCCTCGACGCCGACGTCACGGGCCGGGTCGGTCACCACCGCGCCGCCGATGCTCACCCGGCGGGCACGGATGAGCTCCTCGGCGCCGCGCCGCGACGCCACTCCGGCTGACGCAAGGAACTTCCCGAGCCTCACGCTTGGCACCATAGTGAGAGGAATGGATCTCGAACTACTCAAGCGGGCGCTGGCCGAACGGGGGGAGCCCGCCTTCCGCGCCCGTCAGATCTGGCGCTGGGCCGCCAACGGCGCCACCTCGTATGAGCCGATGACCGACCTGCCCCTCGGCCTGCGCGTTACGCTGGCCGCCGAGGTCCCGTTCTCGACCCTCACGGTCGAGCAGGAATGGCGCGCGCGCGACGGCACCGTGAAGGTCCTCTTTCGCACCGCTGACGCGCGGGCGATCGAAGCGGTGCTCATGGTCTACCGGGACGGAAGGCGCTCGATCTGCATCTCCTCGCAGTCCGGATGCCCGCTCACCTGCACCTTCTGTGCGACCGGGCAGATGCGCTTCGCCCGCAACCTCACGGCCTCGGAGATTCTCGACCAGGCACTCCATTTCCGCCGCCTCGGCCCGGTCGACCACGCCGTGTTCATGGGCATGGGCGAGCCGATGATGAACCTCGACGGCGTGCTCGAAGCGTGCAGCCGCCTGCCCGACATGGGCATCACCCACCGCCGCACGGCGATCTCGACCGTCGGCTGGATCCCGGGGATCGAGCGCCTGACCGCCGAGCCGATGCCGGTGCGTCTGGCGCTCTCCCTCCACGCCGCCGATCCTGCCCTGCGCTCCGAGCTCATGCCGGTCAACGACCGCTACCCGCTCCAGGACGTGCTCGCCGCCTGCCTGGCCTACCACGAGCGCAAGCGACGCCGCGTGTTCGTCGAGTACGTGATGCTCGCCGGCGTCAACGACGGGTACGCCCAGGCCCTGGCCCTCGCCGACGCGCTCGACCCGCGGGTATTCAAGGTCAACCTGATCCCCTACAACCCCACCGAGTCGGTGTACGAGGGCTCGAGCCCGGCCGCCATCGCCGCCTTTAAATCCGTCCTCGACTCGCGCGGGCTGACCGCCACCGTCCGCCTCACCCGCGGTCGCGATATCGACGCGGCCTGCGGGCAGCTCGCGGCGCGAGCGTAGGCGCGGCGGCGGAGAGAACCTCGGCCGGGACCACGGTGGGCCCCGATCCTCCGGGTGCGATCCACGAGAGCTGCGCGTGCGAGGGGCCGATCCCGTGCTCGTATTCCATCTCGATCGCCACCGGCGACCCCGCGGTCTCAGCCACCGTCGCGCACCCGCGCCGGCCGTAGAAGTGCTTTCCGTCGATCAGCTCCTGGCCGTTCAGGTACAGGTAGGCGCTGGAGCTCGAGTCGGCGATAACGCAGAACGAGTAACTGCCTGTGCTCGGAGGTGTGATCGTGCCCGTCCACTTGGTCGAGTAATCGTTTTCCGGAACACCCGGTGCCGGCGAGGTCCACATCGCGTCGAGCCCGTCCGCGGGGTTCTGCGTCGTCGAGTACAGGAGCTTGCCGAAGCTCTCGCCGGTGTAGAACTGCTCGGTCAGGCCAGCGTTGGACGGAGCCAGGGTCACCGTCTCGGCGTTGACGTGCTCCGAGCTCGAGTCCGATGCGACGGCGGCGATGAACAGGTTGGGATCGCTGGGATCGAAGGCCAGGGATTCGGCGAGCGATTTGCCCAGCGACTCGCTGTTCCAGGGCTCGTTGAAGTAAGTGAGCTGCTGGGGATCGCTGCCGTCTCCGTTCATCGTCCAGTAGTCGAGACCGCCGCTCGCGGCGTAGATCGAGCTGCTGTAGATGATCTGGTTATTCGGCGCGTACCACCCGAACTCGCTGTAGTCGATAATCGCCGACGGATCGGGGCTCGTCAGGTGGGTGAACCCGGTGCCGTTGATGTTGATCGTGTCGATCTGATCGTTGATGACGCCCAGCTCCCCGGCGTTGCTGGCGAAGACGATGTTCGAATCGTCGGGCGAGAACCCGTAGGGCTCGTAGAACTTGCCGGCGACAGGGTCGATCGTTCGAATGTCGGAAAGGCTCGGCACGCCGCCCGACCAGACGATGTTGGCCACCTTCAGCTGCCAGGCCCCGAAGTTCAGGAGCGCCGGCTCCGTGGCCGAGGCCCACACGATCTCGTTACCGGTGCGATCGAACCGCGGCCACAAGGAGCCGTAGGAATGCTGGCCCGCGGCAGCGATGTCGGTCAGAGGCCAGGCATGCTGACCGTCGGTCGTGTAGAGCCAGACGTTGTTGTCGGCGCCGGCGCCCGGCATCGTGTCGGCGGCTCCGATCAGGCCGGCGTGGACGGGCTCCTCGACGGTCGCGAGCATGTACTCGCCGTCGGGCGAGACGTCCGACGCCCCTCGGTTGGTCCCGGTGCCCACCCCGGCGTAGTCGGGAAGCGCGCACGTCAGGCACTCCGGGTCCGAGCCATCGGGGTTGGCGCTGTAGGCGTTCCACAGCCCGTTGGTTCCCCGCGAGTTGTAGACGACGCGATTGAGGCTCGAGCTCCACCCCACCGGCGAGGCGTTCTGCTTCCAGGGAGCGACGCCGTCGACCGCGTAGCCGGCGGCGTGGGCCGCCGCTGCGTTCAGCAGCACCGTCGCGGCCGCGATCGTCGCCGCCCAGCGCAGGAGTCGCGGGGGCACGGTTATCGGCCTGTCTGAATGGACGGGATGCCGCACGCGCCGAGCAACGTAGCCGACCCCAAGATCGTGGCGCTGGGCCGTGCCGCAAAAATAGTATTTCGGGCTGACAAACCTGTGCGCCGCGGTCTGGGCGGCGGCGCGGTCTGGGCGGCGGCGCGGCGGCGCGGGCCGGGCGGGGGCGCGGCCGGCGCGGCGGCGCGGGCCGACCCTAAGCGCCGGCCCTGGCCTCCCCGGCGCGCAGCAGCCGGTCACGGA
>Ga0302325_10035124_pt1 | contig 10249 bp, 11 predicted proteins | sample Palsa_T0_2_FD_201948 | JGI IMG/M metagenome (GOLD analysis project Ga0302325, IMG submission 201948) | Peat permafrost microbial communities from Stordalen Mire near Abisko, Sweden - Palsa_T0_2 | ecosystem: Environmental > Terrestrial > Soil > Palsa > Peat permafrost | place: Sweden: Abisko...
CGGTTGTCCGCCGGGCGCTCGCGGCCGGCGTCGCGGCCGACGGTGCTCGCTGGCCGCCGAGAACGAGCAGACCGGAGAGCTGCAGCCGCAGAAGGCTCGAGACCTCGCGCGCGGCCTTCAGGCACAGCCACAGGCTCGCGAGCCCGGCCACAGCAAGCAGCAGCCCGCCGGCGAGGCTCCCGAGTGCGCTGTTGCCGGCGATCAGCGGTCCCGCGGTCCCCGAGTCGCCGATCAATAGCGCGCCGACCGCGAACAGCGTCGCCCACGCGACTCCGAGCAGTAGCAGCGCGACCGCAGCGCTGGCCCAGGCGCGCGCGAGCGCGCTGCCGGCGCGGGTCGGCACGAGGCCGATCGTCACCGGGCCCGTCGCGTACAGAAGTGCTCCGAGCAGGATCACGACGACCTTGAGGAAGATCAGGCCGATCAGCTCCAGGCCGATCGCGCCCATCAGCCCGAGGTCGATCAGCTGCCAGCCACCCAGGGCGACGCCGTCGACGGCGTAATCCATCAGCTTGTACAGCCCGCGGCTGACGGCGGGCACCGACAGGATCGTGTTCGTGATCTGGTCAACGAGCGCCGAGGCTTGCGACCACCAGTAGGGGTAGCTGACGATCACCGCGGTGACCGCGAGCATCCGCAGCACCGGGATGCCGACCGGGTCCGACTCGCCGATCATCGCCCGGCTAGTCGCGTAGACGAGCGTCAGCGGGGCGATCGCCACGCCGAGCCACGTAAACACGTCGCGCAGGTCGTTAATCCCGGCGAAGCCGTACACATGCCCGCCGCCGGGGCTGGTGACCTTTCCGGCGTAGTCCGGGACGGCGACGATCCACTGCATGATCTGCAGCCCCTTGTGGACCCATGCGTGCGGGATCAGCATCTTCACCAGCGCGGCGATCGTGGTGAGGATGAACTTGGTCGCCAGACCGATCGTCCACGTGAACGCGCCAAGAATCGCCCCGCCGATCGTCGAGAAGATGCTCCCGACCGCCCCGCCAAGCGTGCTCACGATCGGCCCGATGATCGGGATGCTGGCCGTCACCAGCGGCACGTGACCACCCGCCGCGTAGGCCGGCGCAGGCGACAGCAGCAGTACGGCGAGCCCGGCCAGCGCGAGGCGCGTTGCGCAGCGGGCCGGGGAGTGAACGATCACCGGACGCACCCTGGGGGCTAGGCCAGGATCGCGGGGATCACGACGAGGATCATCAGCACGCCGGTGATCACGCGGAAGAGGTGATCGGGGGCGCGCTGGGAGCCGAACATCATAAGCCCGGCGACGACCACCAGGACGAGGCCGACGCCGGTGGCGATCAGCCACTCCCAGTTGCTCTGAAGCGTGCTGATCAGACCCTGAATGACCTTGCCGCCGACGGGGACCTGGCCGGTGAAGCCGGCGGCCTTCAATGCGGCGAGCTCGCTGCCGGCGCAGAGCACCGCCAGCGCGGCGCAGATGCGACTCAGACCGGATCGACTACGACGGAGAACAGACATGACGCTCCTTGGCAGATCGCGAAGACTCGCATATCTTAGCGCTAATTTGGCGCTAAGCGCAAGTGGCCGCGCTAAAGGTGACGCTGCTGAGATCCGTCTTCATGCGGAGACAGACGAACGAGCGAGGCCCGAGCCGCAGGGTTCCGTCGACGAGCCACGCGCACGCGGCGGCGCTGAAGCGAACGCGATCCGCCGCCGAGAACAAGAGGGGGTGACTGCGGGAACTGGCCGGCGCGATGCCGACCACTGAGCGCGGCGATCAGCTGGCCAGGGAGCCGTTGTTGCCGCTCGGGCTGCTTCCAACTGACCTCGACATTCCAGGAGACCCGTAGCTCGGAGGCGCGCTTGCCTCGCAATCCGGGGGCACTCGCCCAAGAGGTCCACATGTGCCTGCTGCGGTAAGCGCAGGTGTCGGCGGGTGCGTCGCCTACAGGCCCTCGGGGAACGCGAAGAGTGAGCGGAACACGAGGTCGTCCCCGCGCGTCTCGGCCTCGAGGTACGCGATCCGCCGCACCAGCGAGGACACCTCGCGGTTATCGATCAGCTTCTTGCTGATCCGTTCGGTGGCGTCGAAGGACCGCTTGCGATATTTCCCTGTCGTGGGTGGCTTGAAGGCGATGATGTAGAGGTCTGCGAACGGACCGTCATCGGCCCACACGAACTGCGCTGTGCGGTACTGCTCGTCGAGGCGTTCCAGTTGGGGCCGCGGCAGCAGGTCGCTCGCAAGTGCGAGCAACTGGACGAGCGCGAAGTATGTCGGTCGGTCTCCGCCGATTTTGAGCTCGGCGAGGATCGGTCGTCCGTCATGCGCGTTCGCAAGCAGGAGATCGAGCGATCGGCGGGGAGATCGATCCTCTTCTTCCGCGAGCTTCGTGCGGAGGGGCGAGATCTCCCGATCGACGTAGCGGAAGGCGAGCTGATCGGCATTCTCCACAGCGATCGTCCGGCCGTCGCAGATGTGGGCAGCGAACTCGATGGTCTTCTTGATCTCGTCGACCGGCGTCCGGCGCTCTTTCGGATCGGCTTTCCCAGAGGGGTGGAACGGCTCCTCGATCGGCTCGGTGAACGCCGCGACGCTCTGGCGGAGCCGCCGGACGAGCGGCGATGGATTCTCCGCGTGCGTCTCCGCCAACGCAGTCTGCTCGCCTTCGTCCAAGCCTTCCTTGAGCACGTTGTAATAGCGATGCAGTGGGGTGCTCCGTGCGCTGGCTTCTCTCGCTGCAGGCATATCAGGATTCTCTTCGGTCCCCGCAGCCCGCGCACGCAGTCGCTCGGCCGCCGTCTCCGGCTCTGGGTCAAACAAGTCGTCCGCCGTAGCGCTGCTGAGGGTTCCCTCGTTCAGGAAAAGCTGGACGTCGTGCGCTGACAGCCAAACCGACCCGACGAATACCCGAACGCGCTTCGGCTCACGGGACGGCACGTGATCTCGCCCCGGCACGTACAGCGCCACACAATCTGTCAGGAGGGGACGTGGTGAGCCGTCAGGGCGCGCCGTATCGGTGGGCGCCGGCGCGCTATCGAACTCAACAAGAGCAAACGGCTCGTTCGTTGGGCCGCCCCACCACAACACGTCGTCGCCGCAGTCGAACAGCGAGAACGCCAGCGGCTGGGCCGGCTCGCCGGTCGGTCTGTTGAGAACGAGCGCGAAGCACGCTCCCGCAGCGTCATGGTCGACGTCGAAGACGCAGAGCACGTCGTTGGCGCGCTCCTCGACATCGGGAGGGGTCAGCAGCAGAGTCCCCGGCCGCACCGCCCTGCCGATCGGGTTCATACCGTCCACCATTCGCCATCCTCGTGGATGCGGACGCGTTCGAACGATCCCGGAAACAGCTGCGGTGCGCTCGTGTGGATCGGGACCAGCCGCTCCGGGTTCACGGCTGCTGCGAACCGTTGGAGATCCTCGACGGACGCGTGCCCCGAGCTGTGGGCCAGCGTCATGGGGATGCCGCGCCGGTCGAGCCAGTTCCGCAGACGGATACCTGCCGGCTCGTCGAGATAGCCGGGCCACATCGACCAGATCGCCTGTGCCCCGGCGAGGCACCCGGCGCGATCGAGCTCGGCAGCCATCGAGTACCGGAACGTCATCACGAGCTTGTCCGCCTGCGGCGCAAGCTGCTCTGGATAGAGACGGTGCGGCTTCACTCGCTCGATCCGATCGAACGCCCGCTCGTTCTTGACGCGGATGCGTTGGGTGAGCGGGACGAAGACGCGCACGTCTTCCCACTCCGCCTGTGGGATGGTGTCCGCTCGTCCTGTGGCACGGGCGACCTCGGCGGCGTAGAGATCGAACACCAGGCGGCGACCGCCGCGCTTTGCCGCTCGGAACATCGTGACGACGCGATCGATGTTCTGCGGCGAATAGCAGGCAAGCACCATTCCGTCGGTCTGGCGCAGCACGTCCAGACAGCGATCCTCCACCTCCCGCTCCGAGAGGCCAGCGACGCGAGCTTCGCCGTCACGCACGTGAGTTCCCTCGAGCAGCAAGGTGTCGACGTCCCCGGGAGGCTGTGCGATGAACTGCTCGAACAGCCGCGACTTGCGGCCGTGAGCGCGTATGTCGCCCGAGTACAGCAGCCGATGCCCGCCCGCTTCGACCAAGAGCGCGTACGCATCGAAGGCGCTGTGGTCCATGAGGTAAGGGGTGACGCGAAAGAGCCCGATCTCGTGAGGCACGCGATCTTGAAGGAAGCCGGCGGCCTGTAGTCGGATACCGCCGCGCGTGAACAGGGCCGCCTCGTTGAGGATCCGCTGTGCGCTCTCGCCGATGTAGATCGGGACCGACGGGTCGACGGCGGCGACGAGGCCGTAGTGGTCTGGATGGGGGTGAGAGACGAGCACACCCAACAGCGACGGATCGCGCCCGGCGAGACCCGGAACCGGCGGCAGTTGCAGGTCAGCCTCAGAGTCCGCATCCAACGGCAGCCCCACATCGATAACGATTCGCTTGCCGGCTTCCTCGAGCTCGACGCAGCTACCGCCGATCTCGCGCGCGCCGCGATGGATTCGTGCCTGCATCGCTTAGGCTGCGACCCGCTCGGGATCGACAGCCTCCATCCCTGGCATGACGAAGCGGCACATCCCAGCCGAGGGATCATCAGCGTCGTTGGGCACCCGCCACGCCCGCACGAACCCGATCCCATCCTGCTCGACCTCACCCAGGCTCAACGAGACCGCGAAGTCGACGAGTTCGTTAGGTAGCGCAACTTCCAGACAGTCAGGAACCCACGTCTGGCCGGTCACGACGGCGACCGTCCGTGCCGTCCAGCAGTCGTCGAACCGCATCACCCACCGGCCGTCGGCGCCCCACTCCGGGTCCGTCGAGCTGCCAACGGCGCACTCCATCGCCAGCGCGAGGATGCATCCCCGCTCGTCGTCGGGATCCGCGTCCAGCATCACGAGCCAGGCCAGCGGGTCGAGTTCCTGAACGGCACGAACGCGATTAAGGAAGGCAAGCAGTCGGACCCCTGTGTCGCTCACCCCGTGCTTATCGGTGTCCCGCCAACGCCACTTTATCGGCCGGGATTTGCAGGGAACTCATGGCGCTGCACAGCACCCCGCCGACGCGGAGCACGGCCTCATGAGGCAGCGCGGGCGTAGCTCAGGTACTGCTGCCAGAGCCGCATCCGGCGGATCCGGTACTCGACAAGCTGCTCGCTGCAGCCGTGTACGTTCGCGATCTCGCGGGCGAGCCGCTGGCACTCCTTGACATCCCGCTGGATCCGCTCCTTCGGGAGGAGCAGCGCTGCGCCCAGGTCATAGGCCTCGTTCTCCTGCTGGCGGTTGAACGAACGCCGGATCACGCCGAGCTTCGGATCGAGGCCGACGCGACACGGCTCGTGATTGAGCAGAAGGTGGGCGAGTTCTTCCATCAACGTCGCCGCCTGCCGGCGCGCGGGCTTCCCGCAGTTGAGGATGATCACCGGCTGCATGGTGACCGGGTGGGTCGTAGCGGCTCCGTCGAACCGAATCCGCCTGGCCCGCCGGAGCGCCATCTCATCGTTCGTGATCAGGTCGCTCAGCAAGAACAGCTGCGCGTCGAGGTCGGCCAGGAGTAGCGCCGGATCGAGGACGGCGAATTGATCCAGGCCGACTCGCTTGCGGATCGACGCCGCCTGCCCTTCGATGCGCCACTTGTGCCGGAAGTCGCCGCGCTGGTAGGCCACGAGCTCACTTCCGCCGCTTGCTCATCTGGTTGTAAGCGGTTCGGACCAGCTGCACAAGAATCTCGGCATCGTCCGGATCGAGATCCTTGTCGGCGCGGAGGTGAAGCTCGACCGCCTCCACCGTGCCGGCGTCGTCGCCGTGGACCAGCTGGTTACGCCGCCGCCGAGCGTTAGCGTCGAGCGGGATGCCGGCCCAGGCCGCGAGACGGAGCAGGTGATCGCGCTCGGGTAGGTGTTCGCCCGACTCGACCCGCGAGATAGTCGCCGCCGACATCTCGAGCAGCTTGGCGGCGGCGCGGAGGCTCAAGCCCTCTCCTTCACGCTTGGCCTTCACGCGTTTTGCGAGGGTCACGGCGTCGACGGAGGGGGCGGACATGCTTGGAAGGTCGGTCATGGCCGGGAATCATATGCGCGGGCGTTGCAGGACTGCAGCACCGCTTCGCCGCTGTCGGGCTTTGCTATGCTCCAAACGTGAAGCACCGCTCCGCTTGCTGAGCACTTACCCGGATCCGAAAGGACGACTCAAATGAGTATCCAGGCCGCGCATGCCGAACAGCACCAGGGCCACGAGCCCGCGATCACGATCATCGTCAACGCCCAGCGCAAGACCGTTGACGATCGCGAGATCAGCTTCGAGCAGGTCGTCTCGCTCGCCTATGACGGCCATCCGCCCACCGGCGATAACTGGGAGTTCACTGTCACCTACCGCCACGGGCCAGCCGAGAACCGCCAGGGCTCGCTTCTGCCCGGCGGCAGCGTCGAGATCAAGGACGAGATGATCTTCAATGTCACGGCGACTGATAAGTCGTAGTGAGGATCTGCAGCGGCTCCAGAACGAGGGATACGAGCTGGAGATCCGCGAAGGCCACCTCGTCGTCGGGCACGTCCCGTATCGGACGGGCGACGGCGGGGTCGCGTTCGGCTCATTGGTCTCGACGCTGACGCTGGCGGCTGACGCCACCGTGAGGCCGGACACGCACGTCGTCTACTTCGCGGGGTCGACCCCGCACGACCACGCCGGCGCGCCGCTGCACCGGATCATCGCGTCGAGCTCAGAGCAGCGTCTGGCCGAGGGCGTGATCGTCGACCACACGTTCTCCAGCAAGCCCACCGACGGTTACGCGGACTACTACGAGAAGGTGACGACGTACGTCGCGATTCTCGGCGGTGCGGCGGAGGCGATCGATCCGACCGCGACCGCCCGGACGTTCCGGGTGATCGGCGAGCCCGACCCCGACTCGCCGTTCGAGTACGTCGACACGGCCACGAGCCGCGCTGGCGTCGGCGTCGCGAGCGCCAAGCTACGCGTGGGCAAGGTCGCGATCGTCGGACTCGGGGGGAGCGGCTCCTACGTTCTCGACCTGCTCGCGAAGGTGCCGATCACCGAGCTCCACCTGTTCGACGGCGACGTCCTGCTCCAGCACAACGCCTTTCGCGCTCCGGGGGCGGTGCCGATCTCGGTGCTGGCCGCGCCACCGAACAAGGCCGCGTACTTCAAGGCGCTCTACAGCGAGATCAAGCGGGGCATCGTCGCTCACGAGCATCACGTCGATGCAACGAATGTGGAGTTGCTGGGCGAGATGGACTTCGTCTTCATCAGCGTCGACGACGGCGAGGCGCGCAAGACGATCGCGACCGCGCTGCAGCAGTTCGGGGTTCCGTTCATCGACGTCGGCGTCGGCGTCTATGAGTCCGACGGGTCGATCGGCGGGCAGGTCAGGGTGACCTTGAGCGCCGACGGCGCCGGCGCGGTTGATCGAGGCCGTCTGTCGAGCGGCGGTCCCGATCCGGACAACGTCTACGGCCAGAACGTTCAGATCGGAGATCTCAACGCGCTGAGCGCGGTGCTTGCCGTGATGCGGTGGAAGCGGTTGATGGGCTTCTACGTCGACCTCGAGCATGAGCAGTTCTCGGTCTACGAGATCGACGGCAACGACATCATCAACGAGGATCACGCCTGATGCGTGCCGATCGCATCGATCACGAGTTCGTCGATCTCGTCCCCGAACAACTGGCCGGAGCGACGCTCTACATCTCGGTCAAGTACGCGATGGCGATTCACCTCTGCCTCTGCGGCTGCGGCGAGCGTGTCGTCACGCCGCTCTCCCCAACTGACTGGCGTCTGACCTACGACGGCGAGTCGGTGTCCTTGGATCCGTCGATCGGCAACTGGAACTTCCGCTGCCGCTCGCACTACGTGATCAGGCGCAGCCACGTGATCTGGGCGCCGCGCTGGTCGCAGGCTGAGATCGCCGCCGGGAGACGGCGCGACGTCGAAGCGAAGCGGCGCTACTACGGGATCGCCGCCGACGGCCGCGATGAGGCCGCGCCGCCCTCGACATCGCCAGCGCGGGCTCCGCGGCGTCTGAGCCGGTGGCTCGCGCGGATTCGACCAAATGGCCGGTGACCCGCCCGGCGCCGGTCCGAGCCGGGATGAGCGACGCCTGTAATCTCGGTCGTCGATCCGAACGCCATCGTCCCCAAGGAACAGTCCGCTGGCACTGATCATCGACCGCACTTCCCGCCCAGCTGCCGTGAGCGACGATGCCCTTCGCGCGTGGGCGTCGACGCGGTTGGCGTTCGTGTCCAGCGAGATGCAAGCGCTTCGGCGCGAGCGTCGAGCGGTCGCTGACGCCCTGCGCAAACTGGGCCTCGACGTCGTGATGTTCGAGGACTTGGGCGGACGCGACGACGACGCTCAGACCGCTTACCTCGACGGCGTGGCCCGCAGCGACATCTATGTCGGCCTGATCGCCGACCGCTACGGGACGATGCTCCCGTCAGGCCGCTCGCCAACCCATGAGGAGTATCGCCAGGCACGGCGGCTCGGGCTTCGGATCGCCGTATGGGTCGCGGCGGATGGAACTCCGCGACAGGGAGACGCCCGCGATCTCGTGGCCGAGATTCAAACCTTCCACACGACAGGCTCCTGGGAGACCGTTGACGATCTCGTCAGCTCGATTGGCGCCCGCGTGCGCGAACTCGCCGCTGCAGACGACAGCCCGTGGGTCAAGCTCGGAGACGTCGTCTTCCGTGCCGGATCGATCATCGAAGACGGGAAAACGCTGACGCTGCGGATGCGCTCCCGAGACGACGCGGTCATAGCCGCCCTCGAGGCGATGCGACCGGATTCTTGGGGCCGCCCGGGCGATCTCACCACCTCGACCGCAAGCCGTGCCGGCGTTGCTCGAGTGCGCGAAGTGACCTCCAGTGCATCGTCGGCGAACGTCCGAGACCTGACGATCACCACTCAGGTCGATTGGTCCGACGGTCGGCGGCCGAGCCTCGCGGCTGGGATCAATGGGGTTCCGTACGAGGAACAGATCGAGATCGGGCTTCGATCCGGGCTCTTCGGCGAGCCCGTGTCCGAGCGACTGGGGTTGTTGGCGAGCACGATCGACACAAGTGACCCGCTTGCCGCGCTCGATGGCCTGGGCCTCTCACACGACTCCTTTGAGGCGGTGGCCCGGCTACTGATCGTCGAGCGCATGATCGGCGGTCGCGGCGCATCTCGGATCGAGCACCTCGACATCGGACCTGAGCACAACGGTGCTCGTCCAGTCGAACTCGCCTGGCGAGACGCCATCCAATACGCCGGTGTCGAGCCCGGGCGCCGAGCGATCAGCGGGGAGCGACGCTCACGGTCGAGGTTGCCGGCGTGAGTTTCGACGTTGACGCAAGGACGTTCATCGGGGCCTCGCTTGTCGATCGCGCCGTCCTGCTGCTCAAACGGGCGTTCCGCGAGCCGGTGGAGCCTGTCAGCCGATTGAACGTCGCCTCGGCGATCGCCAACCAGGCTGACCTTGGCACGGGCGGGCTCGTGGCCGGTGGAGTGCTCGGCGGGGGTCGATCAGCCGACCCTGGGGTGATGCGGCTCGTTTCCGAGGCTTGGCAGATTCTCGAGTCCGCGCGCTTGGTCTGTCGCTACCTCACCGATCCCGGAGACTGGTGGGTCTTGACCGCGGCCGGACGAGCCGTGCGCGCTAGCGCGGATCCGGGAGCCGAGATCCGGGCGCGCTTGGCCGGAGAGCCCTAATCGCGACCCAGAAGCGGCGAACGTGGACCCGGGGATGTCCCTCGATCGACCGGAGTCCGCCTCTCGCCTCAGTGGCGGATCCGAGGGACCAGATCCCCGCAGTCCGCGCGGAGCAGGGCTCTGTTCGCCTCCGCGCAGATGCCCGTCGCTAAGTGAAAGCACGACCGCTGAGAAGCGGCACCGGGTAAGAGCCCACCGCCCTCCGGGCGGCATATCCCAGCCGAATAGGTGTAGTTTGGTCCGGAAATTTCTCGGGCGTGGTCCCCGCTCTTCTTGGCGGTGGTCGCCCGCCATGGGTGAGGGAAATGCAGTTCCCTAACCGATCAGGCGTCAACGTCCAGACCGTCAACCCGCCTCGCGCTGGCATTGGATGTTCGAATAGACGGCGCTCGCCGCGAAACTCCCCGGACGGGGTAAGAGACAGTGGCAGTACCGACAACGGCAGACCGACGGCGACGCGTGCGACTCCCTACCGGCCATGTCGCAACGTCGCCTCGCCCGATTCAGCGTTTGGGGAGTGCGGCTCAGGGACGTGGCGTGTGACGGTGGGCAACGCGAG
>Ga0302325_10035127_pt1 | contig 10249 bp, 9 predicted proteins | sample Palsa_T0_2_FD_201948 | JGI IMG/M metagenome (GOLD analysis project Ga0302325, IMG submission 201948) | Peat permafrost microbial communities from Stordalen Mire near Abisko, Sweden - Palsa_T0_2 | ecosystem: Environmental > Terrestrial > Soil > Palsa > Peat permafrost | place: Sweden: Abisko...
TTCCCCACGGTCCAGGTCGAGAACGTCTATATCCTCCCAGGCGTGCCGCAACTCTTCGAGACCAAGCTCAAGGCGATTGCCGATAACTTCGCGACCGACCCGTATTTTATCCGCGTCATCTATACGAGCGCCGCCGAATCCTCGATCGCACACCATCTGAATCAATGCGTCGAACGCTTTCCGCGCCTGATGCTCGGCTCCTATCCGCGCTTCGACGACGCGACATACCGGGTGCGCCTGACCCTCGAGTCGAAAGATCGGGACTATCTTGAAAATGCCTTCAATCATCTGCTTGACTTGTTGCCGGCAGACACGGTTATCAAAACGGAGTAGGCTTGGGTTGTCTGAGGAGGGGTGAAGGAGGATGTGGCGATGGACAACAGACGTACGAGACGTGGCGGAAAATTAGCCGCCGCCGCGCTCGCAATATCATTTTTAATTCCGGCCGGGGCATTCGCACAGGCGATACCTGGTCCGGCGCCCGGCACGACGCAGGTGCCGCAACCGGCTCAAGACGGGGTCAACTGGCCAGGCGCGGGCTACGGCGCAGCGGCCCTCGTCAGCAATATCTTCTATATTCCCGCTAAGCTGGTCTATGCGGTCACCGGCGGAATCGTCGGCGGCGGCAGCTACCTCGTGACCGGCGGCAACTCGCAGGTCTCGAACACGATCTGGCGCAGCTCGCTTGGCGGCGACTATGTTGTGACGCCGGACATGATCGCGGGCAAAGAGCCGCTCTATTTCAGCGGTCCCAACCAGGTGCCGCCACCAAATACGACGACACCAAGCGGATCGTCGGGGCCGGTATCCTCGTCGGCGATCTCGAGCTCCCCGATCGCGAGCGCAAGCTCCCCAGGCGCGGGATCGGCCGCATCGAGTGGCTCCGGCCAGCCGATCGATTCGGGCAGCGGACCGGTATCGAATTCGAGTGGCGTCCCGGCACCGCCGTTGCCGAATACCAACGTGGAATAGCGGGCTCCTTACGATTCGCGGCGCGTAGCTGGCTGGGAATTGGGACGATAACGATGAAGCGCGCGCACTTTCTTTGGAAGTCGACCTGAACTACCTGTCGAAACGCAAGAAGTTTCTTGCGTGACGAGATGGGCGCCGCGATCGACGAGCGCGATTACGCCAAGGCGCCTCTTACCGCGGACGAGCTGCGCGATCTTTTCAAGGGTCGCGATCCGCGGGACTTTATCAATCCTAAAAGCCCCGCGTTCAAGGCGCGTGGCCTCAAAGGGGTAGCGTTGACTCCCGAGCGCGCTATCGCCCTGATGGCCGAAGAGCCGAACCTGATCAAGCGGCCGATCACTATCGTCGGACGGGAAATTGTCGCCGGGTTCGATCGCGACCGGCTGCGTGCGATTCTCGGCTAGGCCGGCTTTTCTGAACGCTCGGCCGGCTCGATACCGGCGGGGCGACCCTGCGCCCGCGGATGCTGAAGCGCCGTCAGGACCTCGATAAACTTGCGCACGGCAGGCGCGAGCTCGCGTCCGCGCTTGTAGATTATCGCTAGCGGCCGGGTGAACGTGCCTTCCTCGAATTCGACCGTCTTGAGCGATCCGCGCTCCGCTTCGATCTCCACCGACTTGCGCGGCACGATCGCCACGCCCAGTCCGATTTCGACCGCGCGCTTGATCGTCTCGATATTGTCGAACTCCATCACGTAGTCCGGCTTCACGCCGTGATCGCGGAGAATCCGGTCCGACGCCTTGCGGGTCGGCACATCGCGCTCGTAGCCGACAAACTGCTGGCCATTGAGCACCGCCATACTGATACGATTCTGGCGCCCGAGCGCGCTGTCGGGCGGCACCACGAGGACGAGCTCGTCGTCGCGAAACGGCACCACCACGATCTGGCTGCGCTTGGCCGGATAGGCCACGACACCCAGATCGATCTTGCCCTCGATAAGGTCGTCGTAGATCTTGTTGGACCGCAGATATTCGAGGTGGACGTTGACCGCCGGAAAGGTGCGCAGGAACTCCGTCAGATAGGGCGGCAACTCGTGCAGACCGACGCTGTAGACCGTGCCCACCCGGATCGAGCCCGCCACGACCGATCCAATCTCGTGGAGCTGGTTTTCAAGCTCCAGGTAGCGCTGCACAATCTCCTTGCTGGCGTGATAAAGTATGTGGCCGGCCGAGGTCGGCTTGACCCCTGCCCGGCCGCGCTCGATCAGCCGGCAGTCGTACTTCTCTTCGAGGCTGCGGACCTGCTGGCTGACGGCCGATTGAGTGACAAAGTTTTGCGATGCGGCATATGAGAAACTGCCACTTTCGACAATATCGCAGAAGACTTTCAGAGTTTCGATGTGCATGGTACTGCCACAGGTATAAAAATATTTGATGCAGCCGATGCGATCAACTAGTAGCGGACTTAATCTTGAGATCTACAAAATGTAAGCATGACGTCAGTAGCCTATAAGAATCTCTTCTTCGAATAACAAGCTGAACGTATACTCCATCGCCGCACGGAGCCCCTAACATGGCGCAATTATTGAAAGATCTCGACTTCTACCGTCTCGATGACCTGCTGTCGCCCGAGGAATTGATGGCCCGCGATACGGTGAAACAATTCGTCGAGCGTGAGATTCTCCCTTCGATCGAGAAGCATTTCGCTAACGAAACCTTTCCGACCGAGCTGGTGGCGCGGATGGCGGAGCTGGGAATCTTTGGCGCCAATATGCACGGCTACGGCTGCGCTGGAATGAATAATGTGGCCTACGGGCTCATTATGCAGGAGCTCGAGGCGGGCGATTCTGGCCTGCGCTCCTTCGCGTCGGTGCAGAGCGCGCTCGCGATGTACGCCATCTACGCGTGGGGCTCCGAAGAGCAGAAAAATCGCTACCTGCCCGAAATGGCGAAGGGGAAGGTAATCGGATGCTTCGGCCTGACCGAACCGGACCACGGCTCCGACCCCGGCGGCATGGAGACGCGCGCTCGCCGCGACGGCCGCGGCTGGGTGCTTAACGGCACCAAGCGATGGATAACCAACGGATCGATCGCCGATATCGCGATTGTTTGGGCGCGCGTCGAGGAGGGCATCACCGGCTTTATCGTCGAGCGCGGCGCGCCCGGCTTCACGACCCGCGATATCCACGGCAAGTTCTCGATGCGCGCGTCGATAACCTCGGAGCTGATCCTAGAAGACGTCCGCGTCACCGACGACGCCCATCTGGTCAGCGCGCGCGGCCTCAAGGGTCCGCTCTCGTGCCTCACGCAGGCCCGTTACGGAATCGCATGGGGCGCGCTCGGCGCCGCCCGCTCCTGCTACAACTGCGCGCTCGACTACGTAAAAACTCGCCGCCAGTTCAAACGTCCGCTCGCCGGCTACCAGCTCGTGCAGAGCAAGCTCGTGCGGATGCTAACCGAGATTACCAAGGGCCAGCTCGTATGCTTGCAGCTCGGCCGGCTTAAGGATGCCAACCGGATGCGCCCGGAGCACGTCTCCTTCGCCAAGCGCAACAATGTCAGCGAGGCGCTCGATATCGCCCGGATGGCGCGCGATATGCTCGGCGCCAACGGAATCGTCAACGAATATCCCATCATCAGGCACATGCTGAACCTTGAGACCGTCAATACCTACGAAGGAACCTACGACGTCCAGACTCTGATTCTCGGACGGGATATCACGGGCGAGAGCGCGTTCGATTGAAAAGCAGACTGATTCGCGGAAAATATCAACGGGGAGTATCGACGTCATGATCAAGACCAAGTCGCTTAATCACGTGGGCCTTCGAGTCGCCGACACGCCGCGCGCACGCAAATTCTACGAGGATTTGCTCGGCTTCAAGGTGATGCCACGGCCCGAATTTCCGTTCGGCGGCGCCTGGTATGGCATCGGCCGCAACATGGTCCATCTGATCGAGTCGGAGAAGGGCGCCAAAAAAATCGATCCGCTCGGCCCCCATCTGGCGATCGAAATTGAAGACTACGACGGCGCCAAGGCCGAACTCGAACGTAATGGAATCGAATATGTCGAAGCGGCCAACATGACCAACGTCGGCAGTGTCCCGGTCTCGCAGACCGGTCGCCAACTATGGATCATCGATCCCGACGGCAACACGATCGAGTTGCGCACGCCCGGCTCGATGACTCAGATTCCCGACTGACGCGGCTTCCCGGATGAACGCGCGGCGACCGGCCGGGCTTATACGCCCGCCAGCCGCCGTGCGTAATCCGCCACGCTCTTGAAGTCATACTCGCGGTAGGCCTGCAGCTTCTCCGCCTCGAGTCCGCCCTCGGCGTGCACGGCGAGAACCTCCTGGTAGCCACCGAAGTCTGACGCCGTCAAATCACCGATCAGATTCAGCAGCCGCAGGCGCCGTTCGGCGTCGTAACCGGCGCCGCCGCCCAAGTAGCGCATCACGTAGTCCCGCGTCGCCTCGCTCGCCAGATCCTCGGCCGCCGGCGCCGTCACCAGCAGGCCACCGGCGAGATCCTGAACGATCTGCACCGCCTGATGATAATTGTGGGCGAAGTGATACTTCGCGACGTTGGTCAGCAGCGTGTTCGGAATCGCGACGCCCTCCTCGATCGTGCAGGATGACGCGGCATGCTCGATAAGTCCGCGCACCGTCGTATGGTAGGCGGCAAGCTGCGTCAGCTTGTCGCGTACATGGCCGGCGCGCAGGGTTCCGTTGGCCTCGGAAATCGCATGGCCACCGCCCGCCATCAGCTCGAGCAGGGGCAGCTTGTAAGAGACCGCCGTAAATCGATGGAAGCGCACGAACGTCAGCGCGATCGCGCCGGCGTAATCGACCTCGCCTTGCAGAAAAATCCGCTCGTTCGGCACGAAGACGTCGTCGAAGACGGTCAGCGTCTCCATCATTTTGTGCCGCGCGCTTATCGGATGCTCGAACGGATCCTTAGGCGAGCTGCCATGCGGACTCGCGATCATCTTGAGTCCCGGCGCGTTGGCCGGTACAGCGAACGCGACGGCATAGGCGCGATCGTCGGCTTTCATCGCGCGAGTCGGCAGCACGATAATCTCGTTGGCGTTGGTCGATACCGACGTGTGAACCTTGGCTCCGCGCACCACAATACCGTCGGGGCGCTCCTCGACAATCCGCACGTAGTAATCCGGATGGTTCTGCGCGGCGGGACCGAGCGCGCGATCACCCTTGGCGTCGGTCTGCGCGACTGCAACGGCCAGATCGTTGTCGCGGCAATAGCGATGGAACGCGCGAATCCGCTCCTGGTATTTCGCGATTCCCGCCGCCGCCATCCGCGCGCCGACTACTTCGAGCGCGAACAGCGCATCGGTGCCGATCTCCTTGATCAGTACGACCAGCGTGGCGCCCTCGCGGGTGGCCGCCGCGATCAGATCCTTGCGCGCAAGAAGATCGCCGGCGTTACGCGGAATCTGAAAATAGCGGCTGTACTCGCCGGCACCGTCGTTGACCAGCGCAAGCCCGCGGAAGTGCGGATCCTCCGCCATCCGGTAATCGATCGATGCGTGTTCGACGGCGAGTCCGATCACCGGATGGTTATTGACGTCGCGTACCCGCTCGCCGCGAAAGTAAACCGCGCGGCCGTCGCGCAATGAATCGCGGTATTGTTCTACCGTTCTGAGTGCCATGATTTTCTCTCTCCGTGCCGGTTGCCCTATGCCGGAAATCCCCTTTTCCGGAACCCGTGGCGCCGCAATCCTATAGAGCATAGCGAACGGGTCAGGCAAAGCGATGAAGACGTTGCGCCGGGCGCGTTTATCGGGTCGCGCAAATCCCATATCATTTTGCTTGCCGCGGGGGACTCGGCTTTCCGATGAAGAAAACAAACAACGGCCGGCGTAAATCAGCCGCCGCGTCTTCTGCCGATGTATCTCCGGCTTCCACACGGCGACTTGAGCTGCCTTCGCTGAGGCCTATCCGCGTGCTGGTCGCCGGCGAGCTGATTCTCGACCGTTACCTGTGGGGCGACGTCCGGCGTATCTCACCCGAGGCTCCAATCCCGATTCTCAAGGTCACCCGGCGCGAGGAGAAGCTCGGCAACGCGGGCTTCGTCATGGCGAATCTGCGGGCGCTCGGCGCCGAAGTCACCGCCCTTGGTGTGGTCGGCGCGGATCGAGACGGCGAGCGGCTGCGCGAAATTCTGGACGGCCTCGGCGTCGAAACCCGTTCGCTCCTCACCGACGACGAACGGCCGACGATCGTGAAACAGCGGATGCTAGGGTCCGTCCAGTCGGCCAACCGTGCGACCCAGCAGCTCCTTCGCGTCGATGAGGAAGACACCGCGCCGCTCGGATCGCCGTTCGAACGCCGGCTGGCCGCCTGCGTTGAGCGCGAGCTTCGCGCGGTCGACGGCGTCCTGATTTCCGATATCGACAAGGGCGTGCTGACGCCGACGCTGCTGCGCGCGATTATTGAAGGCGCGCGCCGCCGGAAAATTCCGGTGATTATCGATCCGCGGCTGACCGCCGATTTTTCAATCTATCGAGGAGCAACGGCGATAACGCCCAATCGCTTCGAGACCGAGACCGCCACCGGCATCAAGCTGCGAAACCAGACCGGTTGGCGCGCGGCCGGCGCGGCGCTCACGCAGCAGCTCGGGCTCAAGGCCGCCCTCATCACGCTCGATCGCGAGGGCATGTACCTGGCCGAACGCGGCGGCGGCGACACTTGCATTCCGACCACGCCGCGTGAAGTTTACGACGTTACCGGCGCGGGCGACGTGGTGCTGTCGGTCTTCGGGCTCTTCACGATCGCGGGGCTGAGTTTCGCTTCGGCGGCGGCGTTCGCGAATCTGGCCGCCGGAATCGAGGTCGGGCGCCTCGGCACGGAAGTTATCTCGCGCGAGGATCTGGATCGGGCGCTCAATCCTGAAACCAACACCCACGAGCGTAAAATCGTCACGCCCGCCGAACTCCGCGAGGCGCTCCAGCGCGAACGCCGTGCTGGCCGCCGAATTGTTTTCACCAACGGATGCTTCGATGTGCTGCACGCCGGCCATATCCACGGGCTCGGCTTCGCGCGATCGCAGGGCGACCTGCTGGTCGTGGGACTCAACAGCGATCGCAGCGTGCGCGCGCTCAAGGGCGACGGCCGTCCGTTCTACCCGGTGGCGGATCGCGCCAGGATTCTCGCCGCGCTCGAAGCCGTCAGTTACGTCGTGGTTTTCGACGAGACCCGGGCCGAGAGGATCGTTCACAAGGTCCGCCCCGATGTTCTGATCAAGGGCGAGGATTACGAAGGCAAGACGATCGACGGCGCCGATTTTGTCGGCTCCTATGGCGGCCAGGTTGTGCTCGCGCCGCTGCTCGACGGGCGCAGCACCACGCGCACGCTAGGCATGATGAGCGCCACAACGAACGAGGCGAACGGCAGTCACAACGGGCGCCCCGATCTTCAGGCGCGCCGGGCCGCGCCGGACAGCGCGCGAAAATAACCGATCAGCCGATCGATCTCGGGCATGCCGGTCATCCATGCGAGCCCGAAATAGACCGCGCCGAAGGTCGGGATCACCGCCAGCGCCATCAGGCGCGCGCCGACATGAGCAAGCGCGAAGCGCACCGCCGTCGCCACGATCACTGCGACAATCGCATGCAGCCACAGCCGCGCGACGTAGCCGCGCCTCAGACCCGTCCATCCGATTCGGCTGTTGAGCGTGCGGCGCAAAAGCGTGAATTCGACCCACCCCGAAATTCCCGCCGAGGCGGTCAGCCCCGCGACGCCCCATCGCGTCGAGATTCCAAACATCGGCGGCAACATGATCGCGAAGAAGTAGCCGAGGATCAGCGTCAACGCCACGCGAATCGTCGCAAATAGCAGTGGCGTCCGCGTGTCGTAGAGCGCGTAGAACGCCGAGTTGTACAGACGGCCCATCGTGGTCGCGAGCAAGCCGACCGCCGATCCGGCCAGCACCGCCCATACGTAAATTACGTCGGCGTGTTTGAAGCGTCCGGATTGGAAAATCAGCGCCACGATACAATCGCCGAGAAAAAGAAAAGCCGCCGCCGACGGCACGACCATAAACGAGATCTGCCGCAGCCCTGAATTGATCCGGCCGCTGATTAGGGCCGCCCGCTGCTCCATCGTACCGCCCGTTCGCGACATTGAGGGCAGCTCGGCGGCAGCCACCGAGGAGCCGAACAGGCTGACCGGCAGCATATACAGGATCTGCGCGTAGTTGAGCGCGGCGACCGCACCGATCGGCAAGAGGCTCGCCAGCAGGTTATCGACATAGCCGCTGAGCTGGACCACCCCGCGGCTCGTGACGACCGGGAGCAGATTGCTGAAAACGGTCCGCAGGGCGCTGCGCGTGCGCGAAAAATTTATTTGCAGCCGGCGCAACAGCCGCAGCGTGCCGGGAAGCTGAACGAGCAACTGCGCCAGCGCGCCCGCCACCGCGCCCCATGCGACCGCGATCGCGAGTCCGTCCTGCGTCCGCCGCGGGCCGAAGTAAAGCAGCGTCGCTATGATCACGATATTCCACGCGACCGGCGCGACGTACGACGCGAAGAATCGATGGTGGCTGTTGAGCACGCCCAGGCACCAGGACGACATGACCAGCAGTCCCGCGCCGGGAAACAGGATTCGCACCAGCTCGATCGTCAACACGCGCCGATCGCCGTGAAAGCCGGGCGCGATCGCGTCGATCAGGTACGGCGCGGCGGCAACTCCGACGACCACCAGCACCGAAACCGCCAGGGCGAGGATCGCGCCGACGCTCCAGGCCAGCAGATCGGCGGTTTCGTCATCGCCGTCGCCGAGCAAGCGGCTATAGACCGGGATGAACGACGCCGACAGGACGCCTTCGCCGAGCAGATTCTGCAGAATATTCGGGATACGAAAGCCGGCCTTGAAGGCGTCGGCCGCCGCCGAGTTGCCGAGAAAATGCGCGAACACGCTCTCGCGCACCAGTCCCGCGATCCGGCTCAGCAGGATGCCGGCGGCGACCAGATGGGCCATGCTCGGCCCGAGCGCGAGTTCTCCGGCCGGCGTTGAAGCCGCCGCCGACTCGATGGCCCCGTTATCCGGCGCCTGGGGAGCTTCACTCCCGTGTGCTTTGGAAATCTCTTCCACCCGGCGGTGCCCGAGTATACCGAGGCGCTTCCGGCGTGGGTAGCCACGGTCTTCCGGCGTCTGTAGCCACGCGCCACCGGCGTCTGTCGCACAGACGGGCGAAGTCCTAAAATGAGCCTATCGTGAACTTCGAGAACATCATCTTCGAGCGCGACGGCGCGATCGCCACGGTCACGATCAATCGGCCGGCGGCGCGTAATGCGCTCAACAGCGCGACGATCGGCGAGCTAAACGGATGTTTTTCCGCGGCGGCGGCGGATCCTGATATTCGCGTGGTCATTTTGCGCGGAGCCGGTGACGGTGCCTTCTCGGCGGGCGCCGACCTGAAAGAGCTGGCGATGCTCACGGATCTGCCGGCGCGGCGGAAGTACTTCGGATCGATCGCCGATCTGCTGCTGACGATCCATCGGATGCCGCAGCCAGTCATCTCACGAATCTCCGGTTACGCGCTGGCCGGCGGGATGGGACTGGCGGTCGGATGCGATTTCGCGATCGCCGCCGAATCCGCGCGCCTGGGTCTGCCGGAAATAACGCTCGGCCTGTTTCCGATGGTCGTGATGGCGCCGATCCTGCGCCTATGCGGACCGCGCGCCGCGATCGAATTGGCGCTGACGGGCGATCGGATCGACGCGCGCCGGGCACACGCGCTCGGCCTCGTCACGCGAGTCGTCGCGCAGGCGGATCTCGACGGCGAGGTTGCGCGGCTCGCCCGCCAGCTCGCGGAGTTCAGTCCGCTGGTGATGGGTCTCGGCAAGCGCGCGATTTATGAATCTGCCGCGATGGACTACGCCGGTGCGCTCACCTATCTGCGCGAAATGGTCGCGCTCGTCTCTTCGAGCGAGGACTTCGCCGAAGGGCTGCGCGCGTTTCTCGAAAAACGGCCGCCGACCTTCAAGGGCCGTTAGCGCCAAGCCATCATGAGACCACTATAAAGATGGGCTTCTCACTCTATGTTCATATTCCTTATTGCCAGTCGAAGTGCCCGTACTGCGACTTCAATTCGCACGCCGCAGTGACGTGGCCCGAAGAGGCCTACGTCGGCGCGCTGATGGCCGAGCTTCGGGCGCGGCTTGCGGAGCTGCCTTGGACTGCCGGCGGAATCTCAACGATATTTTTTGGCGGCGGCACGCCGTCGCTGTTCGAGCCCGAATCGATCGAGCGGATAATCGAATGCGCCAATCACATCCGCCCTGTCGAATCCGGCGCCGAGGTGACGCTCGAGGCTAA